>Ga0137410_10000041_pt1 | contig 84511 bp, 66 predicted proteins | sample CZODoug1_16funga_FD_108878 | JGI IMG/M metagenome (GOLD analysis project Ga0137410, IMG submission 108878) | Vadose zone soil fungal communities from Angelo Coast Range Reserve, California, USA - CZODoug1_16fungal (Illumina Assembly) | ecosystem: Environmental > Terrestrial > Soil > Vadose zone... | reverse complement strand
GCAGGCGAAGGCTTGGTGGGACTATCGTGGGCCTTTCTGAGAGCGGGTGCTCACAACGTAATCGCCGCACTGTGGGAAGCGTCCGACATTTCGACTGAGAAATTGATGGCGCGCTTTTACGAAGAGTTGGATCGCGGAGCAAAACCGAACGCTGCCCTTCGAACTGCCAAGTTCGAGCTACTACACGGCAACGAGCTTAATAGTCCGTTCTACTGGGCGCCCTTTCAACTCTACACACAGGGAAAGCTAGCTACGATGAGTTACAACCGCAATGCGACTGCACGACTAGACCAACCATCTCTGCGGCCGGCCGAACACTACGAAAAGAACCGCGCGGCCAACCCCGCTGCGATACCAAGGCAAACCACGACCGAATAGGTGGCCGCCGCAATCCTCCAGGAGATGGTCTTTCCGACCACCGAAAGAGAGTACACGCTGATGATTCCGAGCGTGCAGAGAATCGCCGCGACATACGGAAGCGGTACGCCGTGAGACATGACGATATAGGCAATGGCGACATCGAATGCCATCGGCACTGGCAAGAACGCGGAAATCAACGCTACCACCACGATCCCCATGACACTGACGGGGCGGACGAGCACTTGCTGTGGGAGGAGTTCGACAACCACAGCGCCGAGAACAGCCGCAAGGATCATCAGCGGAAAAGCCACCCGGAATACACTCCAAAAGCTCTTTGCGTACGAACGCGCTGTCTCTACCAGGGCTTGCCCCCAGGTTTCCGACCCCGGGACATCGATCGCAAAATTGACGATCGGTTCCGGCCCGGCATCACCGCGCGATATCGCCGGGACGAACACGAAAATCAGAAACAGAACAGTTGCCAGTTTCAACAGTGCTAGTGACAACGGAAAAAGTGTAAAGGTCATGGCCAGCACAACAAGATTGAGAGCTGGGGACGCAAACATCGCAGCCAGTACCGATTCCCTGCTCATACCCGACGCGTAAAAGCCGCGAGCGATGGGCGCAATGCAGTTGCTGCAAACGCCCAACGGAAACCCTGCCATCGTACCCAGAAGTGTATTGAGATAGCGCGATTTGGTCCGGCGCCGGCGAAGAGTGGAGAGAAAAATCAGTGCCACCGGACCGAAAAGAAACGAGAACGTCATGCCCACGCGGTTCGCGTCGAGCCAGTTGACGGTTGTACGCCAGACGCGAGTGGCGTACGGCATGGATCGCTCGACCGCATACACCGTGCCAAAGGTCAGAGCGCCAGTTGCCTTAATCTGGGTGCCGGCATGGTATCGCTTCATCAGGGCGGGATAACGCGAGTCCACCCAGAAGATCGACGCAATGATCGCCATAAGGATGATGGTCAGCGCGCGTTTGCGCCATGCGAAACCCTGTGCGACCGGCAGTGCTATGTTCAGAGCTGAAGTTTGGACGGCCAAGAACATCCTCCTGGTTCGAATACATCCCTGCACCTTCAAAAATCTTTCTGCAGGTTCGCGACTGTATCGGAGTCACGCTGACCCAGGAAATAGTATGAAAATACTAGGACTCATTCCGCCCAGCAGCCAAAATATCGCAAGATCGAGAACACCAAGCGCCGGCAACTCGAGACCGATCTGTTCTCTTTTGGTTCCTGACCTATTGCAAGATCGTAGGGATATGTCGATGATGGTTCCGACTCGAAACCATGCCCTCAAGCCAACTTCCTCCCGGAGCGCTTTTGCCGGAAACGATTTCGAGCAGTGCGAGCGCACCTCGGAGGCGATGGCGAATCGCTTTCCTGCTTGCCTTCGGTGTTCTGGTCAGCTTCTTCGACCGAATCAACTTGTCGGTTTCTCGGGACGCGCTTCAGGCTTCGTTCGGCTTGTCATTGGTTGGCTTCGGATATCTCTCCAGCGCATTCAGTTGGACCTACGCCCTGTCGCAGGTGCCTTCCGGAATGTTACTGGATCGGCTGGGAGTGCGGCACGTGGGGCGAATCAGCGCGTTCCTGTGGAGCGTTGCCTGCTTCGCGGCTGCGCTTTCCCCCAGTCTCAGTTGGTTCTTCGGAGCACGCCTTCTTTTGGGCGTGAGCGAGTCTCCAACGTTTCCGGCGAATGCCAAAGCATTGGGCTACTGGTTTACGAGAGAAGAGCGGGGTCTCGCAACAGCGATCACCGACGCGGCTGCAAAATTCTCCAGTGCGATTGGAGTGCCCCTGATCGGCCTGATGGTTTTGTATTTTGGCTGGCGCTGGAGTTTTGTTGCCACCGGCTTCATCAGCCTTTTCTATTTTGTGCTCTTCCGTTTGATCTATCGCAATCCCAGCCAGGACAAGAGGTTGTCCTCTCAGGAGTTGCAGTTCATTCTCCAGGGTGGGGCTCAGCTCGAAGACCAGGCAAAGGCAGGCGGTGGAAGCTCACTCGGTTATCTCTTGAAGCAACGGAAGGTTTATGGGCTCGCATTGGGATGGGGCGCTTACAACTACACTTTCTTTCTTCTGCTCACCTGGCTGCCCACCTATCTTTCAGTTTCTCTCCATGTAGATCTGCTCCACTCTGTTGTTTACACCAGCGTGCCCTGGTTGGTTGCGACTTTCACCGATCTCGCGGTTGGCGGGTTATTAGTGGACACGTTGATCCAGCATGGCTTCGATGCCCACCGTGTTCGCCAAACCGTTATGGTGACCGGGATGGCTTTCGGTCTCGCGATTTTCGGCGCGGCGCGCTCCCACACTCCTGCGACCGCCCTGGTTTGGATCAGCCTCGCTCTGGGAGGACTGGCTGCGGCTGCGCCAGTGGCATGGACAGTTCCATCTCTCATTTCGCCGAGGGAAAGCGTCGGCACACTCGGAGGCGCGGTAAACTTTTGTGGCCAGATAGCGGCGATTTCTGCTCCCATCGTCACCGGCTATATCGTCTCCGGAACCCACTCTTTCGCCGCCGCCTTCATAACCGCGACGGCAATCCTCTTAATGGGGATTTTGGCCTACGTTTTCTTGCTGGGACGCATCGAACCGATTCCCGAACCACAGGAAAAACAGTAGCCTCCGCGTGTCTCGTGGAAACCGTCAGTGAAAGCTGCGGAGGCGCAGAAGCAAGTCGGTGTTTCACCGCTTGCATCACACCTACACAGCTTTGATGACGAGCGAAATGAAAATGTGTAAGTCGTGCAGGAACTGCTACGGACCGCCACATCGCGCGTAAATCTTACGCCCAAGCGCGAATGCTCAGAAAAATGTCAACCGCAGACCAGACCACGCAGACATCATTGGCTTAAGTGGACTATTTTGGACCATCATCAAAATTGCCCAGTTTCCCTACAAGCTCTGGAAGGGAATGGCGGGGACGACGAGACTCGAACTCGCGACCTCTGCCGTGACAGGGCAACAACGACGTGCAACTTATTGGATTTCAACGGTACTGACAGCCCGTTCTTGATCCTCTAGGCAGTTCTTTGACCCGGCGTAACAGACCCAAATCGGACCCAGATTTGGAGAGAATTACGCACTTTGACGATCTTGTCGAACACGGATGGATACGCAGACTATGCAGACCCAATCAGTCAACACAAGGGCGTCTCTCAGTACCGATCTGGTGAAACTTCCTACAAGCCTACTTCGGGGAAATCTGCGATGCTGCTGGCGTTGCGCGACATGGAAGAGACCAGTTTGCTAGGAATACCAATATAAGTTCTCGGGGGTTGATTGACTCTCCTTATGATGCTTCTTGGGTTGTTGGGTGATCTGCGTTTGCGTGTTTGCAGCAAAGGGCGTCAGCGACTCAATGCCGACCGCCTGAATTCGGAAGGAGAGCGGCCATAAGCCTCGCGGAATGCAGCGCTGAAATGGCTGTGACTGGAAAAGCCCAGCTCCTGGCTTAGATCCGTCAGGTCGTCAAAGTGGGCGAGAAGGTCCAGCGCCCGTGCCAGCCGCAGGCGCAATTGATAGCGGTATAGGGGCAGCCCTTCCACCTGTTGGAAGACTTGTGTGAGATAGACCGGAGAGCCGCGCACCTCAGCGGCAATTTCGGCCAACGTCCAGCGTCGCGCCAGATCGCTCGCCAACACAAGTTTCACTCGGTCCACTAACCGCTGCCGTCCGAGAGTGGCTCCCGCAACGTGAGAGGTGCGCGAACCCAGAGCCCTTTGTACTAGGGTCAAGGATAAGGTCTCGGCTTGCAGGGGTTCCGCGATCTTCTGGCGCAGACTGTGCCGTAACAATGCCACCAGCGATTGGGTCCGTGCGTCAATTCGCAGACGCGGTTGGCGAAACAAGAGGTTCGGGCCCTCGCGCAGAAAGGTAGTCGGTGCAATCTCACGCAGCATTGCTTCGCTGATAACCAACGTCAGACTGGCATCACCACCCGGTACGGGATGACTGATCCGGTAGCCTTCAAGAGCATTGAAAAACAGGACTTGGTTCGCTTCGGCTACGGCCTGGTCATGTCCAATGTGCCGCACGTATACGCCGCGGTACGGAAAGACCAGTTGCGTGGTAGTCGTACACTCTTCAGTGCTCTGATGGCGGCAGGTACCTCTACAGTACGTGTCCCGAATGGTAACGGTTGGAGATTTCAGCAAAGACTCAACAATAAATTCGGGGGCAGGTTTAGTTTCGTTTCTTAACGCCATACTCTCGACCAAATAAGGACGACCCGTTTTCCTTGGCTGACAGAAGCGAAGGGACAGATCTGAGGCTATCATGCCTGCTTGGCACTGGCTTATGTGTTTCGGGGAGCCGCATCACCGGATCCGAGTTACATCATTGAATCTCAATCGAGAGATGCTCTGGACAAAGCGACTTCAAGAAGTCTCGCGCGTCAAAGATTTCACCGGCAGCGAATACACCGGCCCTCTTGCCCCGCATGCTGACGACGCGTTGGGTGGCAGCCACCACGAGAGGTGCGGTAAACGCGTAGATATCTCGCCCCGTCGCCACCACACGACGTTCTTGGCTTCCCATGCGAGCTACTACCTCAACGAGGAAAGTTTGCGCTGAACGTCCAGTATTGTCGGTTGCAGGCGGCGGCGATAGGTCGGGATCGTCCAAGTCTTTGAGTGGCGCGAGCGTCATGTAGGTGCGAATCTCCGGCGTTCTTAAGTGACGCGGAATCGTCACGCTGTCCGCCGTGGTGAATTCTCCAACGACTACCTGCGTTCCTATGGGAGGCGGGAACGTCCAATTGACGACCGGCGCGTCGTCGGTGCGGAACTGCATTCGATGGTTGGAGAAGACAAGTCGTCGCCCGCCCCTCCTCTGCCTCGAGACCTGGGTCGTAGCCCTCGTCCCAAGAGTCGGCTTCCAGCTACTGAGGCTATACGCGATGCAAATCTCATCTGCGGCCGTCCAATCTCCCATGGCTACCGTCGCGAGCAGATCACCCAGTCCACCGTAAAATGCCATCGCGGGCACAATCACAATGCCTGCCTCGCGCGCTCGATCGGCATATTGTTCGAAAGTGTCCGCGTTAGCTTCTACCTCTGCTGCGACGTCCAAATAGGGAATCTGCGCGCGCAACGCGGCTTCGATCACTGCCGCGGAGGTTCTGGCGAAAGGTCCGGCGCAATTGATAACTGCTGTTGATCCGACAAGTGCGCGATCGAGCGAGGCTGAGTCATCGACACGCGCGGGCCGTAAATTGAGTCCCGGATGCACGTCCCCAAGAGCATTCAGCTTATCGGGATCACGCCCGGAGAGGATCGGCGTCCATCCACGTTGGCGTAACTCAGAAACGACAAAGCGCCCGGAGTGGCCATAGGCGCCAAAAACGGTGACACTCTTGTTCGAAGTCACCGGAGAACTCCCTTCGTAGGGAGAATCCGCGGCCCTTGCGCTATTTTTTGCTGCGGCGATTTGGCGGAAGCACTCAATGAGTCGCTGACAGCTCCCTTTCCCTTTGCGATGCTTGTTCTTCCACTAGCAACCAGTGTGCACGCAGTTCCTTGTCGAATTCTCCCCAGCGTTCTTCGGGGAAAAAGATTCTCGCATCCTTCAATTCGGCACGACGCCGGGTGCCCGGGATGTTCTGCGCAAGCCAGTGCGACCACTTCACTGGGAAATACACGTCATCCGTGCCCCAGACGATCAACGTTGGCGCCTTCAACGTTTTTAGCTGCGGCTCAATGGCAAGAGTGTGCTTGTTGTCGAAAGCAGCGAGGAATCGTTCCAGGTCGTGCGTTCGCTGGGGGTTCTTAACGAACGGACGCAAGTAGGTTTCGATGCTGTCGTCGCTTAGCTGTTCCGGATGCTCGTAGGCTGGTCCCAAGGCCTGGGGCGATCGATAGACACTCTTGTCCGCCAACATCGCATCCAGCGTTCCGCGTAAGCCTCCACCGGCGGCCATCGCGAGAAATGGCTTGAAGGCCTCGGGCGGCCAGTTATCGTGGGTGTCACAGTCGGTAAGTGTGAGGCTCCGCACCCGTTCCGGGTACAGTGCTGCGAAAATCTGTGAAATGCCTCCACCGCTGTCATTGCCTACTAGGTCCACCTGATCGATGTTCAAAGCATCGAGAAATTCCTTGAGCATCTTCGCATTGGCGGCGACCGAGACGTCCTGATTCGGCGCGATTTCGGTGTCGCCGTGCGCCAGCAAGTCCACAGCAATGGAGCGCCTGATATCCGACAAATCCGCTAACTGGTGTCGCCACAAATGGCTGTTCAGCAAAACTCCGTGAACGAATAACGCAACCGGTCCAGAGCCTTGCTCGACGTAGCTGATACGGCCTGACGCGGTCTGCACACTGCGCCGGACGGGCAACGATTTGCTTCCAGATGCCGCCGTCGCACTCAATTCTTGTTTCGAAGTCATTATGTTTTCCTTTCCGTACGCATGTCCCAGCACCGCCACGCTCAGGCACAAGCCCGCGATTAGAGCGTTTGTCCTTTGAACTGCGACGGGCTGGGCTAGCCGACGCCGCAGGCGATGGACACTCGTAAGTAGTAGATTCACGTTCATAGCTCAGCCCTCCCTTGACGAAGAACTGGCTTCCTTCAGTTTCTGGGCGCACTCGTCGCAGCACACTTCGACCGTTTTAGCTCCGATTTTGACCTTGATGGCACCCTCATCCAATTTGCAGTCGCATGCTGCACAAGTTTTCTCGGCCATGATTTGTCTCCCACTAGATTTCCCAAAGATCGGGTGAACTCAGTAGGCCACTGAGGGCGAGCGGGCCGCTATCAGGATCTTTAGCAATTTGGTAGAAACCCGCACGGTGGATGGAGGTGCCAAAACCTCGTCCTTGTCCTTCGGTGATCAGGAACCGAATCGGGTTGGCCGAACAAGAAGCAGCCCCCGGATTTGACTGGGCGCCGTATCGAGAAAGTCCGGTTAGCCGACGATGGCGACGAGCTCAAGGACATGTTCGGCAAGTGCGATATCGCCGGTTATCGTGACTTTGGCGCGGGCGGACTCTCGGTCGATGCCCTTGGTGAAAAGGCGCCACGCTATGGATTGCGGGATGATGATGTGAGAAGCGATGGCGGATGGAAGCTCGCTAGTGTAGCTCCAGCTATCGGGCGACCTGAGAAGGCACCATTGGCCACCGCAATCACCCGAAATCTCGACAAGTAGCGCTGTATCAATTGCGGCACCAACATTTCTGTAGGCATGCGGAAGACCGCGCAGAAAGGTGTCCAGAACCGGATGGTAGAGCAGCGGAGCCACAATGCCCGTCCGATTTGTAGCGAGGCGGATCTGCTCCTGATGGTGCCAGCGCTCGGTGAGTTCGCGGGCAGTGTCGAACCAGACGAGAGAAGTAGTTTCTCCAGCCCATGAGACACCGATCGCGGTGCGCGCAAAGGGGTTGAGCGATTCATAAAAGTCTGCTGTTTGCGCGCACGCAAGCTGCATAATTTGTATGAGGACGCGAGGGCTGAGACGGCGGTAGACAGTGATGCCTTCGCGATTGAGCCGATTGACTAAGGTGACGAGGTCTTGGTGTGATCGCACGTCTACGTGTTCGACGCGGCACTTATCGCGTCCGCCGGACAGTTTGCGCAAAGCGGTATCCAGCAGATGCGCCGCGACGTCGCGGACACTCCACTGCGGTGCGACAGTAAGCTGATCCCACTCATCGGAATCGAGAGAGGTTAGTAGCTCAATGAGGTGCTGATCGACCTTACGGATGATGGGTGCGCAGAGGATAGGTTCTGTGCCGTTGAGCTTTGTGTTCATAGTTACGTTTTCGAAACTGAATGTTCTATCCGACCTTTTTAAGAGAAAATGTGATGCTCCCCGCGAAGGACAGGTGTATACCAACCTCCGGCTGACCGACAGCTCAAAGTTCCACGAAGCCATCTATTGCGCTATTGTCCTCTCGACACCTTACAACGATTTCAAAACGCACTAGGGACCATCAGCGTATCCACTTCGCCGAGGCAATCAAACCCGCTCAAGTGGCCGGTCACGATGCCTCTTGTAACTAACACCTGCTCGTATTCGTTCATCGCCGCGAGATCAATGGGGTAGAGACGTGGCTTGCCGCGGTTTTACTGGTTTCTAGTCTTCCGCTGGACGCTCGACGCTCGTTCGACTCCCCTGGAGCCAACCCAGAAACTTCTGCTTCCGTGCAAACATGTTGCGAGCTTCGTTGCGAAGCACTCCAACAATCTGATATCGCGATTTCGTAAACCACGGCACACGATACGCTGTGCAACCGTATTTTTCTTTGTAGGTACCTTCTCCGCCCCAGTCGAAGATGGTCGCGCCACGCTGTTTCCAGTAGCGCAGGGCGTACCAGTGGCACGCTTCATTGGGACGCAGGTTCTGATACGCGCGAAAGCTCGCGTTCCCCCAGAACTCGGCAATCTGGTTGAAGCCGGGATAAATGCCGGTCGCAATGCACTTCCCTTCCGCATCGCGGGCCCGGATCAGCAACACGTTCCCGCTCGGCTCCATGTTCCTGACCAGCGAACGCACCCGCTCGACGGAATAGGTCGGCACCAAACTTTGTTTCGCAAACACATCTTTCAATTGCTCGTAGTATTCGTCGGCGAAAGCGAGATCATGGGCTTCCTCGATCTTGACGCCGCTTTTTTCCGCCTTGCGGACGCAGCGCCGGCAAGCGCTCTCCATACTGGTGAACAATTCGTCTTCGGATTTCGTCAGATCGCTGCGGTAGGTACCATAGAATTCCGCCTTGAACCCCAGCCCTTCAGCATCTTCAAAGTTGAAATGTGCGTCCGAAATCTCCATGTGCAGGCACTTGAGATCGTCCCAGGCAAACTTCTCAAGCGCCTCCAGGGCGCTCCGGCGCGAAACACCGGCCTTGAGATTAAATCCGATATACGGAGTGGTCCATCCAGGAAACGAACTGCCCAGCACCTTTAAGCCAAATTTTGAGATGGTAAGCCCGGTGAAGTATCCCAGTGCGTCGTTTCCGTCGCGCAATTCGGCCAGCACGGGCGTCGCGTTCTGCGACTCGCTGACAAACTGAAGCCACGGCCGCGTCTGAAAAACGGTGCGGTCTGTGAAGCCGTCCAGACGCTTCCAGTCGGCTACATTGAAATCGATGGAGTGGAACTTCATTTTCTACGCAGCGCTCCGGCTACCAGCACATTCCTTCGTAAGTATTCGCGCCTTCTGGGCGCCGCGCGGGTTCTAGATGAACAAGGTCAATCACAATCTGTTCGGGCTTCAGATACTTCGCTAATTGTTCTTTGGTCGCCGATTTGTTTCCCAGAATTACGACCTCCGCGCCACGCAAAACGCCTTCCAGGTCTGCGGAGAGTACTGACCCGATGTGCGGAATCACTTCTTCGATGTACTGCCGGTTAGCGCCTGCGATGCGTCCCAGCGAAACGTCTTCGTCCCAGATGCGTACTTCAAGACCTTCTCCAAAGAGCCGCTTGATCAGCTGTACTTGCGGGCTCTCGCGGAGATCGTCGGTGCCTGCCTTGAAGCTTAAGCCGAGCTGCGCAATTTTCTTCTTACCGGTATCCATCACCATTTCGACCGCACGATCCACGTGCTCGGCATTGCTCGGCATCAGCGATTCCAGCAAAGGCAGTTTCAAATCCAGTTCCTTCGCCTTATAGGTAATGGCCCGCAAGTCCTTCGGCAAGCAGGAACCACCGAAGGCAAAACCCGGCGAAAGATATGCCGGCGAGATGTTGAGCTTCGTATCCGAAGTAAAAATCTTCGTCACTGTCTGCGCATCGACACCCAGGTGTTTGCACATCGTTCCCATTTCGTTGGCGAAGCCGACTTTTAGCGCGTGATAGCAATTCGAGAAATATTTCACCATCTCCGCGACTGGGATGGTGGTTTCATAAAGTGTTCCCGGTGTTTCTTTATAGAGTTCGCGCAGCGGCGCCAGATGAGTGGTGTCACTCGCGCCCAGAATCGTGTACGGCGGATTCAGGAAGTCGGCGACGGCACTGCCCTCGCGCATGAACTCAGGGTTATAGCAGACCGTGAAATCACGGCCGCACTGCTTCCCACTTTCTTTTTCGAGGATTGGGAGCACGACGCCTTCAGTCGTCCCCGGCAACACCGTGCTGCGCAGGACGAAAACATGCGGCCCTTTCTTTTGGCAGATCGCGGCCCCAATTTCTCTGGCCACGTTTTCGATATGGCTCAAGTCGAGCTTGCCATTTTTAAGGCTGGGTGTGCCCACGCAAACGAACGACACGTCGGAATTCAGGACCGCTTGGAGTGCATCGGTGGTCGCGTGCAGACGGCCGGCTTTGTTCGCTTCAGCGACGAGTTCGGCCATCCTGGCTTCGACAATCGGCGTGCGGCCTGCGTCCAGCATTTCGACCTTGGCGCGGCTCACGTCCACGCCGATAACCTTGTGCCCCATCGAAGCAAAGCACGCGGCCGACACCGAGCCCACGTATCCCAACCCAAAAATGCTTACGGACAAACCCATTCAGCTCTCCTCAAAATTTCGCCGGAAGGCGAAGGAATCTCTATGAAAGTGACTTCTGAACTATACCAACCCAACTTGATTGCAGAGCAAATGGCTCACCATCGGAACCGAAACGAGAGGCAACATCACAATGTAAGTCTTTTAGTATCAATATCTTATACAAGCTTCTTCCCGCTGCGAACGATCCGCATCAAGTCTGGGCAAAAAAGTGGACAAGTTTTTCCACCTCGTGGAACCAGAATAGGTCAACTTGGGGATAGTTTCCCCCGTAGACACAATCGCAGATCGCCGGACTGAAGCCCGACAGCAACTTACAAGATAGGATTTTCGACTTCGAGTACGTCGCGATGGAAGCTCTCTTGCGTCCGAAATGTAAGATAGGACTATCTGTGTCTTCGGTATGGCAAAACAAGGTGGCGCGCCTGTCTCAAATGAATTGGGACGAACTTCGCACGCGCCTGGGACAGGAGTTCCACAAGCACAGCGAACTCCTCCTTTATCGAATGGGCAAGAAACCGGCGGCGATTCCGTTCCACGAATCGCCGGGGCGACAACCTGAATTTTTTTTCCCGAACGGTGGAGCGCAAGAACGTGCCGGCCTCCTGCGCGCGCACTTCCCGGCCCAAGCATTGGAAATCCTTCACCAGGCCGACGATCTCCGTCGCCATAATTTCCATCTACTGGGCTATGAAAATCTCGACTATGGCGCCGAGATCGACTGGCATCTGGATCGAGTCCACGGAAAGCGAGCGCCTCTCGATCCCTGGTTCAAGATTCCCTTTCTCGATTTCGCGGTCGTGGGCGACCACAAGGTCACTTGGGAACTCAATCGCCACCAGCACCTGGTCGCGCTGGCCAAGGCCTGGCTGCTCAGCAACGATGAAAAATATGTCCGCGAAATAGTCGCCCAATTCCGAAGCTGGATCAAAGCCAACCCATACCCGCTCGGGATCAACTGGGGTAGTTCGCTGGAGGTCGCCTTCCGCAGTATGTCCTGGATTTGGGTGGATCAGTTGTTGGCCGGCGCGCCTGGACACTCTGAGTTTCACGAGGAACTGCGACCTCCACTGGCCTTTCATGGACGCTACATCGAACGCTATCTGTCGACGTACTTCTCACCGAATACGCATCTGCTTGGCGAGGCGGTAGCGCTGTTTTTCATCGGAACTCTGTACCCTCAGATAGCGACGGCATCGCGCTGGCAAAACTCTGGCTGGAAGATCCTGCTGGAGGAAGCGCAGCACCAGGTGCGACCCGACGGCGTTTACTTCGAACAATCACTGCATTATCACGTGTATGCGTTGGATTTCTTTCTGCATGCACGCCTGTTAGCCGCAAAGAACGGAATAAGCATCCCCTCGGAATACGATTCCACGCTGGCGCGAATGCTCAACGTCGTACAAGCGCTCGCGCAGGCCGGGCCGCCGGAAGGTTTCGGGGACGACGATGGGGGGAGGGTTTTCAATCCGCGACGCAATCGCACCGAACAGATGACTGACCCACTCGCGATCGGAACCGTGCTCTATCACCGCGAAGATCTTTCGGCGGCTCGCCTGACGGAGGAATCCATCTGGCTATTCGGGCAGCAGGCGGCTGAAGCTTTCTGCAGAGAAACCCAACATCCAAGACCGGTTTCAGCCGCATTTCCGGACGGTGGTCTTTACATCCTCGCCGACTCGTACCCTTTTTCTCAGCAGATCGTTGTGGACGCCGGTCCGCAGGGAATCGAGCATTCTGGCCACGGCCACGCGGATGCGCTCAGCATGCGCCTCACCATGAATGGTCAACGCTGGCTCGTGGACGCGGGCAGCGGCGTTTACATCTCAGCCGACCCTGCCGACCGTAACGCGTTCCGAGGAACTGGCGCTCACAACACGATGCGCGTAGACCGAATGGATCAGGCCCAGCCCGACGGCCCGTTCTCCTGGACTGCAATACCCACGACGCGACTGGAGAATTGGACCTCCGGAAAAACCTTCAGCTATTTCGCCGGCAGCCACGATGGCTACACTCGGCTGGCCGATCCCGTGACGCATTGCCGGTTCGTCGTCAAAATCAACGGTGGCCCCGCGCTGGTGCGCGACGTGGCGCTGGGTCAACAAGAACATGAATTGGAAGTGCTGTGGCATTTCAGTCCCGAGTTAGAGGTTCGACAAACTCACAACAACAGCTGGGTCGCTTCGCAGCATGGCGTCGAAGGCCCCGCACTCAGCATGGTTATGCCCGACGAAACAATCTGGCAAAGGGAGATCACCAGGAGTCTGACGTCTCCCGCGTATGGCAAATTTCAGCCGGCGCCGCTGGTGCGCGCTTATGCTCGGCTGCGCCTGCCGGCAGAAATCGCAACTCTGCTCCAACCAAATTCTGCCGCAATCGTGCGCGCTGGCAATTTGGTCAGCATGGGGCAGACCGCGGTCCAGGTTTATGAATGGGTCGAGGAGAACACGAACCATGGGTTTTGTTTCGCGCTCGACAAACGTCCGTGGAATTTTGGGCCGTGGTTTTCCGATGCCGAGTTCCTGTATTGTCGCATCGAGGCAGACAAACTGACCCACTTGATCGTAGTGGGTGGGACCTACGTTGCCTGGCAGGGCCGGGAGTTGCTGAAGGCGCCGGGACCGTCGTCGTTTTTTGAGTGGCGCAAGCAGGACGAATTGTTGCATGCTGAGCCGGACCGGTTTTCAATTTCATCTCTGTTTCAGGAACTGACCGGCGCGATTCGACCGGCGGATCCTTCAAACATTACCTCGACCTACGCGGAGAAACCCTGAATGTGCGGTATCGCTGGAATTCTCGAATTTGCACGTGATACTCGGGCCGAACCCGCCGCCCTCCGCGCGATGTGCCAGATCATCGCCCACCGCGGACCCGACGATGACGGCTTCTATACTGACGGGCCGCTGGGCATCGGCATGCGCCGCCTAAGCATTGTCGACGTAGCCGGCGGGCACCAGCCGATCTCGAACGAAGACGGCTCGATCACGATCGTCTTCAATGGCGAAATCTACAACCATCTCAGCTTGCGCGAGCAACTGATCGCCCGCGGACACTCCTACCGCACGCACAGCGACACCGAAACCGTCGTTCATCTTTATGAAGAGTACGGCCGCGACTGCGTGCAGCACTTGCGCGGCATGTTTGCGTTCGCGATCTGGGATCGAAACAAGAAAGCGCTTTTCATCGCTCGCGATCGCCTCGGGATCAAACCGCTCTACTACCAACTAACTTCAGAACGCCTGCTGTTCGGCTCGGAAATCAAAGTTTTGCTGGCCCACGGTAGCATTGGTCCGGAATTTGATCGGGCGGCCCTGCCCGAATTTCTTGCTTTCGGATATCTCTCCGGTGAGGACACTTTCTATTTGGGGATTCGAAAGCTCCTGCCCGGGCACACAATGGAAATTGGCCTGGACGGGAAACCGCAGATCCGGCAGTACTGGGACCTGGATGCATCGACGCCTCACACCTCGCGCGGTGAAAGCTACTATGTTCGCAGCTATCGCGAGTTGCTGGAGGGTGCGGTCAGCAGCCACCTGATGAGCGATGTACCGCTAGGAGTTTTTCTCAGTGGCGGACTGGATTCCAGCGCGGTTGCAGCGCTAATGACGAAAATCCGCCGCGAGCCGGTCGAAACATTCTCTGTCGGTTACCGTGAGCAGACTTATAGCGAGTTGCCTTTCGCGCAGATCGTCGCCGATCACATCAAGTCACAGCATCGCGAAGTGCTCGTCAGCGAGCAGGATTTCTTCAATGCTCTTCCGCATCTGATCTGGCACGAGGACGAGCCTATCGTCTGGCCGTCTAGCGTCTCTCTCTACTTTGTCGCGAAACTCGCGCGCGAAAGCGTCACCGTGGTTCTCACGGGCGAAGGCAGCGATGAAACCCTGGCGGGCTATACGCGCTACGCTTTCACTTTGAAGAACGCCGCCCTGGATCGCGCGTACCGCAGCGTTGTTCCGGGTTCTTTGCGTCGCGGGCTGCGCAACACGGTCGCCAAGTCACCGTTGCTTGGAGCGACCACGCGCCGGAAACTGGAACATACGTTCCTGGCGAAAGACGGTGCATCGTGGGCCTCATTTTACTTCGACAACTTCTTTTCGGCGTTTGACGAAGCCGAACAAACCGGTTTGCTTACGAGCGACTTCGCGAACGAGTTCGCCCCGGCTACCGCCTACAAGAGCGTCCTCCAATATTGGGAGCACTCTTCCGGCGAGATGCTGCAACGGCTGCTCTACACCGACATCAAGACGTATCTCGTCGAACTGCTCATGAAGCAGGACAACATGAGCATGGCGGCATCCATCGAGAGCCGGGTTCCCTTCCTCGATCACGTGCTGGTGGAGTTCGCGACTCGCATCCCGCGCGAGGTACAGATCAAAGGCCTCTCAGGAAAGACCATCCTGAAAAAAGCAGTGGAAGACGTTCTGCCGCACGAGATTATTTACCGACCGAAACTCGGATTCCCCACGCCCTGGAGTGGTTGGCTTGCCGGGCCGCGTCTGGAAACCATCCGCGAGATGCTACTGGAGCCACGCAGCCTCGATCGCGGCTACTTCCGCCGCGAAGCGATTGAGCGGCTGTTCAATGAGCATCGCGCGAAACATCGCGACAACTACGATCGCATCTGGCGTTTGCTGAACCTGGAATTGTGGCACCGAGTTTGCCTGGAGGGCGAGCCCCACGCCGAGGTCGGGCGACCGGAGATGCGGCTGGTATCAGCCAGGTAATGGTGTTTCTTTTAGGAACTGGGGTTTTGCGCAGCTAAACCCGGCCGCTAAGAGTCCAGCATCTCCCGATAAACATTGAGCCACTGTTCGCGTACAACTTCCCAGTTGTACTTACGCGATTCCCGATACGCATTCTGCGCCAGCCGCGCCGCCAGCGCCGGGTCGCGCAGCAGTCGTACCACATTCGCGGCCAGCGCTTGCTCGTCTCCAACCGGCGACAAAAGCCCTGTCTGCTCGTGCTCGACCAGATACGGCATGGACTCCGGCGACGTCGTCACCACGGGCGTGCCGGCTCCAAACGCTTCGATCACCGACACGGGCATATTGTCCAATCGCGATGCATTGACGAAGATATCTGCCTCGTCGTAGTACTTGCCGATTTCCTGGCGCGAAGCCACTCCCGTAAAGACCACGTGCGGCAGCTTCAAGTCCGCGACTAACTTCCGGACGTCAGCCTCTAGCGGGCCGCCGCCAACCAGCGTCAGACTTGCGTCGGGATAGGTCTTCTTCACTTCGGCGAAGGCACGCACCACCACGTCAACACAGTAATAGTAGGAAAAACCACGCGTACACACGAGATGCGGCCGAACCGGATTGCGCTCGCGGTAACGAAACTGGGAAAGGTCCACTAGATTCCCCACGACAACCGCATCCAGCCCGAACTCGCGGAAAACGTCAACCAGATAGCCCGAAGGAACCACGATTTTGTCCGTGCGCGACAGGACAAATGCTCCCGAGCAAAAGCGCTTTAGATGATCGCGCGCTTCTCCACTCCGGTAGTTGATTAGAGTTTTTTTTCCGCGCAGCTTTGCAAAGAACCAGGCGGGCGCGGGGGCTAGGAGGAACGACCAGTAGGACGCGGAGAAGACGTGAGCAACCTCCACATCTTTCAGACCGCGCCACAGATGCAGGAAGTAGATGGGTTCGCGCAGAATCGTTCTGAGTCCCGGGATGCCCTCCGCCCAGCCGACCCCGCGCGGCAACGGAGGATCCACGGCGATGAGATTCACTTCGACATCTGGATCGTTTTGCCATAACCGCAAAAGCAAGTCGGCTTGGACAGATTGTCCGCCAACATAGCGCAAGCTGGGCGCGACGATCGCGACTCTAAGCCGCTTGTGCGGATTCCCCAAGCTCGCCTGCGTCATCCGGCGGCATTCCTTGAGCCCTTCCGGTCCAGCAGAGACCGGTAGAGTTCCTCGTAGTCATTCTGGATACGTTTCAGGCTGAACTTTTCCTCCGCGAAAGAGCGGGCATTGCGGGCCAATTCTTCTCGGAGTGAGGGCTGAGCGAGCAGGCGTCCCACAGCGGCGGAAAACCCATCCTCGTCGCCGGCCCGAACGATTCCACCGCGGTCTGCGTTGACTAGTTCGCGATTTCCTCCAACGTCGTAAGCGACCACCGGCACGTTTGCGGCCATCGCTTCGAGGATTACGTTGGAGAGGCCCTCGGAGTCGGAAGTGAGTACGGCTACGTCCATCGAGGCCAGCACTGCGGATACGTCGCGTCGATCTCCGATGAAAAGAACGTGGTTTCCGAGTCCCATGCTTTGCGCTTCCTGTTCGATTTCATGCCGCAGCGGGCCGTCCCCCGCCAAAACGAACTCTACGTCGGGGAAACGTTGGTGGATTTGCACCGCGATCCGCAGAAATCCGGAGTGATTCTTGTAACGCGCATTCATGCGCGCCACCATGCCCACGCGCAGCACACCAGGACACTTCGCCAATGCCGCAGGCACTTTGGCAAATGCCTCATCGAGCAATGCGTTCCCGATGACGACTAGCTTGTTTCGTGCCATACCATCGGCGGCCAGTCGGTCGGCCCCGGCCTGAGAATTGCAGACAACCGCATCACACCAGCGGAATGCAATCGCCTGAGATCGAAATTGTGTGGGAGTCAGTAGATCGCCGAGCTGACGAAAGCTTCCAATTACCACCGGCACGCGGGCAAGACGGGCCGCCGGAATCAAAGTTAGAGTCGTATAGAAGTCGAAGGCGTGAGCTATCTGCACTCGGTTGCGCCGTAGATGCCGCGCCAGATGCAGCCGCGTGCGGAGCGATTGCCATCCGTACAAACTTCCGCCCAGGCGAAACTCGGGAGTGTCCTCGAAGTCTTGCGCGAAAGGGCCGTCTCTGCGAATACAGCCCACATGAAGTTGAAATCGTTCGCGACTCAGGCTCTTGGCCAGAATGGCAAGCTGGCGCTCGGAGCCGCCTGTTTCGAACGTGTTGGTCATCAGGAACAGTCTGATGGGTTGGGGCGTGGGAAGGTGCGGACTTGTATTCACCGCAGCACTGGCTTGTGCCAAGTCACTCTCCCATCGGGGCCGCAGCCAGCGCGGGAGCCGTGTTGGGTGTCGTTCGTCTCGAGTCGGCCACAATCGGCAAAGAAAACAGACCCGCAGGCCGGACGAACTTCTCCAGGAAGTTGCGATGCCAGAGTTCGAACATCAACAGGCGCCACAGACGTTGGGTTAGTACCCGGCGACCACTTAAGTGGTCATCCATCATTCGCCGTACTCCAGCGGGATCGAAGTACCCTCGTTGCAGCGTGCGCTCATCCAGGAGCATGGACAGCATGTCCTTCAGCTCATTCTTCATCCAGTGCACGAGAGGAAGCGAGAAGCCGCGCTTCTCCCGATAGATCACTTCGCGCGGAACTCCGATGCGCTCGGCGAGTTTCCGGAGAATGTACTTCGGCTCCTGACCGCGCCGCTTCCAGGTTGCAGGCAGGGCTGCGACCCACTCCACAAACTCATGATCCAGCATGGGCACACGAACCTCGAGCGAGTTCAGCATACTCATCCGATCGACCTTCGTGAGGATGTCTCCGACCAGGTAGGTCTTCGTATCCACATACAGAATCTCGCTCATGGGATCATGAGCCGGGGCCTGGGCAAATGCTCGCCGCAGAGCAATTCCCGGATCTACGCTGTGCCGGAGTACGTCCCTGAGGTCGTGCGACAGGATAGGAAAATCCCGCTCGAAGGCCGGGAGAAAAGAAAGCCCGTCCACGTAACGCTCTTGCCACGGCAACGCAGCGTTGTAGGTGAACCTTCGACCGGGCATGCTGCGCGGCAGGCGTGGGAAAACACTCTCCCGATAAAAGCGGCGCGCCCATTCCGGAATCGCTTCAAAGACGCCGCGCTTGGCATGAATCCCATAGCGGTCGTATCCGGCGAACATCTCGTCACCGCCGTCGCCAGAGAGGGCCACGGTTACATGCCGACGCGCCATCTCGGAGACGTAGTACGTCGGCAACATGGAGGAATCGCCGAACGGTTCCTCCAGCGAACTCGTTAAATGTTCGACGGTCTCGACTACGTTTGGCTCGAGAATCAGCTCGTGATGATCGGTGCCGAACTTGCGTGCGACAATCCGGGCGAAATCGGCTTCGTTGAAATCGTCGTGCTTGAATCCGATGGAAAAAGTCTTGACCGGGCCGGAACTCGCGTGGGCCATCAGGGCAACCACGGTTGAAGAATCGGTGCCGCCACTGAGAAACGCGCCCAGGGGCACATCCGAGATCAAGCGGATGCGGACCGCCTCAAGCAACCGGCGCTCCAGTTCCTCTAGACACTCCTCTTCGCTCCTGGGTACGTGCGTGGCGTATTGCGGAAGGTCCCAGTATTGACGGATATCGATCTTACCGCCGGTGAATTCCAGCAGATGTCCGGGCGGCAGCTTGTGGATTCCCGTGAAGATGGTGATGGGGTCGGGAACGTAGCCGAAGTTCAGGTATTCGAGCAAGCCCTGCGAGTTAACTTCGGCCAGTTCAGGAGCCACGGCCAAAATCGATTTGATCTCCGAAGCGAAGAACAGCTTATCGCCGAGCCGCGCATAATGCAGAGGCTTTTTCCCCAGACGGTCGCGCGCCAGCACAAGCTTCCGATTCACCTTGTCGTAAATGGCCAGCGCAAACATCCCGCGGAGTTTCTTCACGCAGTCGACGCCCATCTCTTCGTACAGGTGAATGATGACTTCTGTATCCGCCCTGGTGTAGAAGCGGTGACCCCGGCCTTCCAGTTCCCGGCGAAGTTCGGGAAAATTGTAGATCTCCCCGTTGTAGACGATCCATGCGCTACGCTCTTCGTTGAAAATCGGCTGATGCCCGCCAGCGAGATCGATGATGCTGAGGCGACGCATTCCGAGGCCGGCGCCGTCCTGAACGAGGATCCCCTCATCATCCGGCCCGCGGTGGATGATCTGGTCGCACATGTGGCGCACCAACGCCTCGGTGATGTTGCTCTCCCGAGTTGCGCTCACGACTCCAGCGATGCCACACATACGAGTCCTTATCCTTTCACGCCAACCGGAGCAGAGGTCCGTTGATCTGGCGCCACCGGCATATCTACAACGCGCTTGAACCGATAGTCGCGGTACTGGCCCGGATCGCCTTCCCGGCCGTCGCATGCGGCCAGGAGAATATTGGTCATTTCGCGCGCTGTAACGAAGTGCAGAGTTTCCTTCCGGTCTGCGGCACCTCCGACAAGTTCTTCCAGGAATTTTCGGAAGGAGTCGCCGATGACGGCATCTTTTTGGTTTGGATCCATACTATGGCAATGCAGCTTGATGAAGAGCCAATCGGGACGCCCTTGTACGTGGACGCGCGCCTGTTTCCACAGCGACAACCGGTGCAGACTTGCTGGATTCGGCCGAGTAATCGCACCGGTTTCCAGAATCAATCGCAGCGAGCGAAGGCTTCTTCCTAAATCGGTGAGGAGTGGTCCATGCACCATGAGAGGAAGAATTTGCGGAGACCGGCCCGCTATGAGGTCTCTTCCCTTGCGATGGGGCGTCGCCTGATCCAACGGCAATGCGCATTCGTACACTGAGTTGATCTTTGCCGTTTGCGCCGGATGCAGAGGTCCGGTCGGCAGGGTGAAGTCCGCGTAACAGCCGGTCTCGGCGAGGATCTTCATCTCCGAATCCACGCCGCAAGCATGTCCGCCCGACGAATTCGCCAGCGCAAAATCTCCATGCACAAAGCAGTAGCGCGGCTGGCTGGAACCGGCCTCCAGCGCCAGACAGCGATGACGAAACGCGAGGTGGTCCCGAAACTCGGTCAGCATGCGGCGCGTGTTTTCGGCTGTGTCGGGCTGGTCCCATCCATGATGGAGATGAATCTCCACCTCGCCCCATCCAGCATGGCAATAATCCGCCAGCATCTCGACCAGACCCTCGTCGTATTGCTCCGCCGGATAAAAGTAGGTGTGATTCAGAGGGCGTCCGTCGTGGTCGCGCCAGCGGTCCACGATTTCCGGATATTCGCGCGCCCACCATCCGAGCCGTCGTTCCTGTTCCGGGCGCGGAACGCGTGTGCGGCCGTTTTCCGGATCGATGGCGGGCTCGAAATGATCCGCCAACGCAATCATGAGATGCACAGGGCCGCGCGGAGGCGTGCCCACCGCGCGCCAACTCGCGGCCGGCAGAACTTTTCGTGAGTACGCAATCTTCTTTCGCAGACTCATGTTGTGGACGGCGTTCGCGCGCTCCTGCCTCGGACCGATCGGTTATGCGATTCGCTCCGGTTTCCGTCCCCGAACCGCAATGGAAACCTCGCCAATGTGCATGTCTTCCATGCCCATCGATTCATACCAGCGGAATACCTGCTCGTAGGTATGCTTGGACTGATACTTCGGGGAATACCAGTCGAAAGTATCGAGCATCCGCGTCTCCCGATCGGGATGACGGTTCACGGGAAACACATGATGGATCGCACCCGCGACCCGAGGTCCCACCAACGGCACCTTACGCAAGCCACGGCCCAGATGATAGAAACCCGGAACTGCAATCTTCAGTACACCGTGCAGAGTCTCGGGCTTCATCTTGTGCGTGAAGCGCCGCCAGATGTCGCTGAAGCGATACCACTTGTTATAACCGCTGTATAGCCACACGGCGAGGACTCCACCCGGCTTCAGGTACTTTCCGAGTGCCTTCACGGCGGCCTCGCAATCCGGAGTGTGATGCAGAACGCCCACGCTATAGATGATGTCGAAGCTTTCTGGCGCAAAAGGGAGTGCGAAGACGTCCGCCTGCATCGCGACGAACTCCCGATCGGCGAGGTTCTTGGCGGCAACCTCCGCCGCCGCGCTCAGATCGACGCCCACCACACGGGCTCCCCAGCGGGTCGCCACTTCGGCAAAGCGGCCCATGCCGCATCCCACATCGAGAACGAGCTTGTCCTTCAATTCCTCGCCCCGAAGGCCGGTCTTCATCTCGAACTGCTGCTCGGAGTCTCGGACGTCGTTTTGACCAAGCTGAGTCTTCTGATACCGGTGCCACTGAAAGCCGAAGCTGGCGGCATAGTGCTGGGCATCGACAAAGCGGGCAATCCCGAGCACGTTGGCATAGGCGCGCTTGCAGGCCGGACACACGAAGCCTCCAGAGCCGTCGCTGTCCAATTTTTCTCCGCAACTCAGGCAACGGAGAATCGACTGCAAGTCATTGGACAGGGGCCGGAGCTGTTCTTCGGTGATCGGCATATGCCTCCAGGAAGTGACGCGGCTTTTTCGGTGCGGGGGCCACCGGGCCTGGTCCTTGTTGTTGTTCTCGTTCTCTCTCTCTCACGGTCTGCAACAGGGTCGCAGTAAAGGCGACGGCAAAATACGGGAAGAACTGGTACGCCTCCGGAGCGAACAACGCTCCCACGGCAAAACCCACGAGCGAAGAGTGCAGCGCACCGATAAACAAGACGGTGTGTTCATCGAGATTCTTGGTATTGCGCAGAATTCTCAGGTTCCTGAAGCCGCTGGCGAAAAACATCAGATAAATAATCAGGACCGGGATGCCGCCTTCGACGCAGATCTGGAGGTACGTCATGTGCACTTCGTGCCAGATCAGGGAGTAGGTATTAAAGTTGCGCGGCCCCACACCAAGAATCGGATAGTGCTCGATTCCCACGAGCGCTCGAGCCATGAGGTATTTGCGCGCCTCGTATGATGCCTCCGCTGACTCTTCGCCACCCGCGTCGCCGGAAATAGCGTGAAAGCGGTCGTAGAGCTTGCCACCCACCGTCGCCATCAGAAGTGTGCCGACCACGAGCGTGGCCGCAATCAGGTAATAGCGCTTGCCCTTGATGCCAAAGTGATACAGCGTGACGCTCCCGGTGATGAGCAGGTTCAGGAAACCTGCCCGCGAAGCGGTCATAAACAAAGCGGTCGACATCACCAGCATGCCACCAAGCCAGATCGCCTTGATGAAGCCATTTTTCGCGGTGACCATGAAGGCAAGCGCGAACGGCAGCGACAACACCAGCGCGAAGGCGAGGTCGTTCGGGTTGGAATAGATGCCGCCCAGCACGCCCTCCAACCTAGGGGTACCATGTCCTTTAGCAATGGAAACGACGGCGACTACCACCACCGAGGCCGCTTGGATGAAAATAATCCGGCGCAGTCGCTCGAAAGTCGTGATCAGCAGAAATGTCAGAACCCAAGCGACATACACTTTGGAGAAGTCCAGCGTCTTGGAAAGAGAGCCGCCCTTCCAGATCGGCGAAAGAAGGGAGCTCACTACCAGCAGCCCGATCATCGTCAGGAGCAGCTTTCCCTCTTTCGGCACGTCCTTGAAAGTGCGTTTCATCCGTCCCTGACTATTGAAGAGTCCCCACATCGCAAGAATTGCAGTGATCTTCGCTAAGGGAGCGTATCGCAGACCTGGAACCCAGTCCTCGGGCCGGGCGCAGTACACGACGAAGAAGCCGCTGAGCCAGAAAAACGCGCCTTTGGTCGCGTCGAAGAGCGGCGCGATCTTCCTCCGGCCCAGAATGTCCGTCTCCACTGCCGTTCCGTTGTCACCGATTGCCACAAACCCTCTTTTCTCTATGCTGTGCGCGCAGGGACCGCGCCGATCTTCGCGCTTTTCCGTTGCACGACCGACTGCAAAACTTCCTGAAAGCGCTCGCCAATCGCCGGCCAGTCGCATCGTGCCGCTGTTTCCGTGGCTGCCCGTTCGTAACGCCGCCGCAGCTCGCGGTCCCGCAGTAACATGATCACTGCCTGCCCGAAGGAACGCGTATCGTCGGCCAGCATGATGTCACGGCCGTGATGAACGTCGAGCCCCTCCGCTCCGATGGTGGTCGAAACTACGGCCTTCGCGGTCGCCATCGCTTCGTATATCTTCAGACGAGTTCCGCCGCCGATCCGCAACGGCACAATCACCACCGCCGACTCGTGCAGATATTTCACGACCGACGGCACGCGTCCGGTAACCTCGATCGAGTCCGACTCCAACTTTTTCACGCGCCGGCCTGGATTCCGCCCGACAATCCGAAGCCGCGCATCGGGCACGTCGGCCTTAATAGCCGCCCAAATTTCGCTGGCAAAATATTCCACACCGTCTACATTCGGTTCCCAGTCCATCGCGCCGACAAACGTGACTACGGGGCCGGGTTCGGACGCATCGGGAGCGGGCCGGTACTCAGCCAGATCCACTCCTGTCGGAACGACAGTGACGCGATCGCCGTCCACCCACTGCGTCATCAGCGCACGGTCGCTTTCCGAAACGGCGACGACATGATGGAACTTGCGCACAACGATCCGTTCGTAACGCTCCATCTTGCCAAGTTCCATTCCGTACATCGCCTTCTTCACCGGATGGCCTGCCGTGGCCGCGTGCCGACGCCAGATCTCACTCTCCACATTGTGCTGAAACAGCACGCAGGGAATGTTCAGGCGTCCCGGAAAATTGATCGCCGCATCCAGAAAATCGCAGACCGCCACATCGAAACGCTGCTCACGAAACCACGCGCGCAAATGGTCCTGCACCTTGAAGCTCGCGAAACGGCTTACGGCATAGGGCGGCTGAGAATTCAGATGGGCCAGGTAATCCAGGCCGCGCGCAATTCCAGAGAGCTCGCGCTTGCCGGTACAAACCCCGACCGACCCCGGCAGGCGCTCCTGCAACTCGCGCTCGTAAGCCTTATCCGCCCCACCCCCGTAATACGAGTAGAATGTGAGCTCATGCCGCGACGATAGATGCCGCAAGATGTGGTACGTGCGGATGTTGCCGCCGTTTTCGACGGGAAGCAGCTTATCGGCTTTGACCCAAAGAATTCGCATGGCAGTCAGCGGACCCAGACCGCCTTTCTGCCCGTCACAAAGTTGACGAACGCCACCAAGGCGGCAGAATTCAACACCACAAAAGTACGCGCCGCATCCGCGATTCGCGATAAGGGTCCGATCTTCACTCCCACCATCGCCACCACGCTCAAGGCATAGAACGTAACCTGCGCGACCAGCGCCGCACGATACCACGGCTCCGCCAAGAAGACGGACGCCACCAGCAGCGCCACCAGCGCGAAAGGCACTGCCAGCCGGGAGAGCTTGTGGCTGACGAACTCAAACCGGATTGGATTACTGGAACTCAACAGCCAGGGCGCGAGCTGCACAAGTTGATAGTTTCCGCTGAGGGTACGAACTTTGCGGGAAAACTCGCGGCTTCCACCAAGATCGGGCGAGTCCCAGGCTCGGGCGCGGGAGTCGAAGACCACGCGCGCTCCCTTACGCACTGCCTGCATTGGAAGCAGCACATCGTCAAGAATAGTTCCGGCGGGCAGGGGCTCGAGCAAATCGCGGCGCGCGCAGTAAATCGCCCCGGTCGCGCCCGGGACCGACCCGGAAGCCGACTCCATCTCACGGATCGTTTTTTCGATGCGCCAGTACAAACCCATACCCTTTCCGGTTTCCCCGCTCGCCGGATCGCCGAGCATCAATTCACCACTTGCACAACCGACAGCGGGATCGGCGAAATTCTCAATCAGAAACCGCAATGCGCCGGGCTCGATCCATTGGCGGGCGTCCGTGAATAGCAAAATCTCCCCGCTCGCGAGCGTGATTGCGTCATTCAATCCCAACGCTTTCCCCTGCGACTCTGGCTTCAATAATGTCCGCACGCGAAACGTCGCGCCAAACTCTTTGAGAATCCCCGCTGTGCTATCGCTCGATCCGTCGGAGACCACCACCACTTCCATCTTCCCAGAGGGATAGTCGAGCGTCAGCAAATTTTCCAGCTTGCGGGCGATCACTGCTTCCTCATTTCGAACCACCATGACCGCCGATACTGCCGGCTCCACGGTTCCGCGGCGTACCGGACGCGGGGACCATCGACTGCGTAGCCATAACCAGGCCGCGTACCCCACATAAGCGTATGCGATCGTCGCAGCCGCGATCCAGAACACCCATTTCATTGCGCGCCTCGGCGCAGCAAGACCGTCTTGATGGTCTGGAACATGATCAGCAGGTCCAATCCGATCGAGGTATTTTTGATGTAGAACAGGTCGTACTGGAGCTTCTCGATCGCGTCCTGCACCGTGCTGCCGTACTTGTACTTGATCTGCGCCCAGCCCGTTAGCCCCGGACGGACCATGTGCCGCACACCGTAATACGGAATATCCTTCGTCAGTGATTCCACAAACTCAGGGCGCTCCGGCCTCGGCCCCACGAATGCCATGTCACCCTTCAGCACGCACCACAACTGCGGAATCTCATCCAGCCGGGAGGACCGCAGGAACTTGCCGACGCCGGTGACCCGCGGGTCGTTCAAACCAGCCCACTGCGGACCGCTCGCAGCTTCCGCGTCCTGACGCATGGTCCGGAATTTGACGACGCTGAAAACGCGTCCACCCTTCCCCACGCGCCGCTGGGAGTAGAAAACTGGCCCTTTGGAATCCAGCTTTATGACCAGCATTACCAGAGGCCACAAAGGCGCGCTCACTACCAGGCCCACCATCGAGATCACAATCGAAAGCACTCGGCGAATCACGATAAAAGTAGAACTGCGGCGGAACCCATCCGCAAAAATCAGCCAGCTCGGGTAAAGATTTTCGACCTCGATTTTGCCCGACATCTTTTCGAGCCAGGAAGTCGCCTCTTCAATCTTCACGCCCTGCATGCGGAGATCCAGCAACTCCCGCATCGGGATCGTGCCGCGGCGGTCCGGCATGGCAACAATCACGCGATGGACCTTCTGTTGGTGGACGACATCCATCAGGTGGGAGGCCACAGAGTCGCGCGTTACTGCGCCTTCCAGTTTGCCGGTCCAACTCGCTACCTCGACTCCCAGATCTGGGTTCTGTCGCAAGCCTTGCACCAGGCGCTGCGCTCTCTCCCCCGTTCCGAGGACGTAGATACGCTCCACCAGAATGGGCAACTGCACCAGCCAGCCAAAACCCAGCCGCCAGCCAATCATGGCGACCGTAAGAATCAGCAGCCCCAGTTCCGAGGCGCCGTTCCCCAACAAATAACTGGGGCGTACATAGCTCACGGCGGCCAGGAGGAAGGCGAGCAGCCCCGGCACAAGCAGCAGGCGGAAGAAGAGTTCTCCCTTGGTCGTGAGGCGGGCGGTATCGTACAGGTCAAACCAATAGGAACAGAGCAGCACCAGCGCTGTAACCACGAAGATCTTCACGTACCCACCTTCGTAGTTCAGTACCAGGTAGCTGTCGTCCCTGAGTTCGAGCACCGCCCCGAGCAGGAGTGAGGTCCATACGATCAGCGCCTCTCCCACTAACAGGATCAGTGTGCGAACCGGGTAATAGACATTGAAAAGCCTGATCACCCATGCCCTCGGTTCGTCTTACGCGGGGTTCGTTACTGCCTCGCCGTAGTAATACCTCGAATGTGGGAGCTGATCGGCGGGAATACCGTTGAGTACCACCCCGAGCAGCAGCTTGTCCGCAAATTCCTCACGCGCCTTCCTGGCCAGGTCGGAGGGCGTGGAATTCGAGCGCACCACCATCAGCACACCTTCGCAGAAATTGGCCAGCAGCGTGGAGTCCGCAACTGGAATGACCGGCGGGGTGTCCAGGATGATCCAGTCAAACAACGGCTCGACGCGCTGCAAGAAAAGCTTTAAGCGTCCGTTCGCCAGCAGTTCGGGCGCGCCCGTAGCCTGCCGTCCGGCAGGCACGAAGAACAGGTTCTCCATGGGCCCACGCTGCATGATGGCCAGTTCGTCGCATTCTCCCAGCAGATAGTCGGACAATCCCGGAGTCTGACTCGCGCCCAAATGACGGTGCATGCCCGGGCTGCGCAGATCGGCATCGACCAGAAGAACGCGGCGGCCGTGTTGCCGCACAATCACCTGTGCCAGGTTGGCGGCGACGAACGACTTCCCTTCCTTGGGCAGTGCGCTTGTCACCATCAGCCGCTTCAAGGGCAGCTTCTCGCGAATCTGATAGAGACGAGAACGCAGGGTGCGGAATTCTTCCGCGCCCCTCCGGTTCTCATCCTCCTGGAAAAACAGCATCGTGCGCGAGTCCGGCGTCCAGTTCAAGTGCGGACAGCGCGACAGCAAAGTCTCGTAACTGAATGCCGATCCCGGCATGGCCTGCATTACGGCGGTTTGCGTATGCGCGTGCTCGGGCATGCTTACCGGCTGTAGTTCCGGCTGTCCTGTGGCAGGCTCAACGTGTCCCCCCATCGAAGTTGCTCGTTCCTGTTCGGCGCGTTTCAAAGCGTCATGGATTCGGCTCATAGTTTCCTCTCTTTGGGGAGATCTTGTTCGGATTGACGGATCTTGTCAGCTAGTGTTGCCAGCGTACGAAGGGCTTCTACCAGGTCGAACCGTTCGGAAGACACCGGTGGCACGATTGGAGTCATGGCGCCACCGCTGATACCGTCGCTCAAATCGAAGTCCTTAGCGACTGCATCCACGATCTCGGCCGAGACCGTCTTCTTCTGATCGACGAACGAGCTTACCAGGCAGTGTTCACATAAAAGGTTGATCACGCGCGGTACTCCGATGGAGTAGCGATAGAGCGCCGCCACCGCCTCGGGCTCGAAGACCTGATCGCCATTGGAACCGGCGATACGCAAGCGTTGCGTGATGTAGGACTTGGTTTCCTCGAGATTGAACGGATGCGTCTTAGCCCGCAAAGTGAGCCGTTGCCGCAACTGCCGCAACTGAGGCTGCTTCAAACGCTGTTCCAGTTCCGGCTGCCCGACCAGAACGATTTGCAAAAGCTTCTCAGTAAAAGTTTCCAGATTCGTCAGCATCCGGATTTCTTCCAGCACTTCATCCGAGAGATTCTGAGCCTCGTCCACGATGAGGACAGCAGTCTCGCCTGCGCGGTAGCGATCGAGCAGCCAGTTATACAGGCGTTGCAGCACCTGGCTTTTCGATTTCGAATCGCATGGAATGGCAAAATCCGCCATCATGAAATCCAAAAACTGCGGCACATCCAGGCGCGAATTGAAGATGAAGGCCGTCGCTACCTGCTGTAGGCGCAGCCACTCCAGCAGCTTGTTGATTAACGTCGTCTTGCCGGTACCCACTTCGCCTGTCAACAGAACGAAACCCTTGCGGCTCTGAATGCCATACGTCAGGCATGCCAGCGCCTCCTCCGTGTGCCGCGTTAAGTAGAGATAACGCGGATCCGGATTGACATTGAACGGATTGGCCCGAAGTCCAAAAAACTCTTTATACATACGTTTGCCTTAGACCTCGATCTTCTCCCGATCTGGTACGCCGCCGTTGCCACGTCCCCAGAAATGTCGCCGCCCATTGCCGTTGGCCGAAACCGGTTCGTCATCCGAGACCCACGGCACGGAGACCAACAGAGGAAGGTCCATCGCCGCAGACGCGTCTTTCTCAGTGCGGATCGAGCGGTCGCGGATTTCCAGCCAGAGGGCGATGCCGACGCCCAGGGCAAGACCCGCGCCCAGGCCGCCGCCCGCGAAGAACAGCCGATTGGGAAAGCTCGGGTCGCTTGGAAGGCCAGCCGGGTCGAGAACGTACATCTGTTCGCCCTGCTGCTGGCTTTCCATGTTGGAAGCCAGTTCCGAAGAACTCTTCTTGGTCAGCAAGTCGCGGTAGAGATTCTGTGCATTGTCGTAATCGCGGGTCAGAACCTTGTACTGCTCTTCAATCGCCGGGCTCATCGCGGTGCGCGCCTCGTAGACTTGGATCTGGCTTTGGAGACGCTTCTGATCGCCGGTCGCTTGCGCAATCACGTTGTCGTACTGATGCACCTGGAGACGGAGCTGCCGGATCTCAGGCGGTTCGGACGCATTCGCCTTCTGAGTGGTGTCCGGGGCTGCGCTGGCCGCTTGGTTCGCCTCGGCAAGTCTTTTCTTTACCTCGGTGATATCCGCTTTAGTTTTGATGACGTCGGGGTGATCGTCGGTATAGCGCGCCTGGAGCTGCATCAGCTGCGCTTGCAGGATGTTTAACTGCTGCTCCATGGTCTGAGGACTGTTGCTGGACCCCGAGCTTTTCCAGGCCGCCAATTGCTGTGCGAGCAGGCTCTCGGTATAGGCTTTGTCCTGCTGCGCGCGATTCAGAGTCTGGGTGTTGGCATCGAGCTGTGAGTTCATCGTCATTAGGAGGCGCAGATTGTTATCCGCATCGCCCGGGAGCTGTCCCATGTACTTTCGCTTGAACTCGGCCAGCTTTGCGTCCTGGTCGTCCAGGGCGTGCTTGGCATCTTCCATCTGGCGGCCCAGAAAATCGGTTGCACCTTGAGTTATCCCGGCGCGCGTCCGCGAGTTTTCTTCCACCAGCAATCCAGTCAGCTCTGCGCAGATCTTCTGAGCCCGGCCCGGAGTACTGGAAGTGTATTTGACGTAGAAACCGGGCACCGAAGTGCCGGTCGGCTTCTTCCCTTTGGGCTTCTTGCTTGTGGTCGACGAGGAAGGAGTGGATCCGCTACCAGAAATATCGGTGATCACCGGCTCCACCGACATGTTCGCACGGATCTCCTGAATGATCGCGCCTTCCTCGCCCGGCTTGGCGATTCCCAACCGCTCGACCATCGGACGCAAACGATTTCCGGCCAACACCTGCTGTTGCATGGTCGCCAGGCGCTGCGTGAAATCGGAGGTAATGACGGGCGTTACGTAGACGTCGGGAACTTTCTGCCCTTCCACCAGTACCAGCGACTGCGAAGAATATTTGGGGGGAAAGGCATAAGACACCAGGACGCCGGCAAGAGGTGCCATCAACGCCGGAATCAAAATGATCTTCAGGCGCCGTCGTACCATCGCCAGATAATCGTCCATCGTCAGTTCGCGATTCTCAATCATGCTGTTCACCATTCCTGCCGCCTCAGGCGGCACAGTATTAATCGATGCGAGTCGGCCGCGGATGCCACTCCACGCCCACTGTAATCATGTTCCGCTGCGAAATATGGCTGCAAATCGTACCTTGACAAAAGCTGCTGTCAAAACTCAGATCGTTGAAACGGTACCCGGCGAAAGCCGAGTACTCTCGCCCTAGATGCTTGCGCAGCAAAATCCGGGCAAAACCGTGGTCGAAGGTATTCCCGGGCAAGCCCCCGGCACCTTTCGACTGGATGCGGGTGTTGTGCGAGTACCCGAGATCGAGATACGCCTCCCAGGTGCGCGCCAGTGGGCGGGTCAGGCCCAGCCGCCCAACTTGCGTGTTGGCGCCGGCAAAAAACCCGGAACCCTCGGACGTGAATTTCTCGTAGGTGGCCGCCAGCGACGTTCTCGTAAATTTGTAGCGGAGCACAGCTCTGCCGTTCGCCGACCAGCGAGTGACGCTGCCTAGAAAAGGATCTTCGATCACAAGACGTTGTGGGCCGATCCCGGCTATCAAGGTCATTTTCCCGCTGAGGGTGTGACTCCAACGAAAATTTGCGATCTGCGCGTCGATTTGACCGCCCGCATCCTGGGGAAAACGAAACTGCTGGAAGCCGTAAACCAGTCCTACCTGGTCTCGGCGGCCCAGCATGTAGCTGTAGCCCGCTTGCATCGAGACTTTGTCGCTGTTGATGAAGACTTGTGAGTTATCGAAGAAATGGGCGTTAGCAAATCCGACGGCGACGGTGATCGCCGAGCGCGGCGTGAGGCTTTGCACGACATCCGCAAAAGCGCTATTCGAAATTCTCGGAGTCAGTCCGACTGAACCGTAGTCCCCGTTCCCGAAAAAGTGACTGCCCGGCAATCCGCCGCCCGCTAACCCGGCCGCTCCCGACCCCGTGGCGATACCAAGCCCGGGCACTCCTCCGAAAGCCCCGATGCTAAAAGAGCCCTCCGGCAGGTAGCTAAAGGAGTCGCGTAGGGTAAGACGTCCCGTGCGCCACCGCGTGATACCCATGAATCCCAAAGCGTGCAATTGGCTGAAGTCGCGAGTCGCGTTGGAGTAGATTGCTCCGCCCCCCACATACTCGCCAAAAATATCCGTCTTCGCGTAAAAGCGCTGGAGGTCGAGCGCGCCAAGGAGGTGCGTCACGGAACTATATCCCTGCTTGCCCAATGAGTTGTTCGCATTGCTATCGGCGGTCTCGCTCGCGGACAGACCATAAGAAACAAAGCTACGGCTGCCGCTCCGCATGTCCAGCCCGGGTTCATCAAGGCTCGATAGGGGCGGATTGTCAGGGTTCAATATGGGAGCCGTCTGTCCGAGCGCGGGCGCTGGCCCGGTCCGTTCGGAATTTGGATCGTTCTGGGCTGCTGCGCACAAACTGACTCCCAAGACCGCCAGCAGCACTCGGATTGTTCGTATAGTCGCCATCTTTCCACCGTATGCCGATAACGCTAAAACCATCTGTTACGGGACAACAATTGTGTCGCCTGGCTGAAGAACGTAGTTCTGATCCATCTGTTCGCCTTTGACCAGCTTGCGATAGTTCACCGGAAGCTTCAGCTGCTTACCGTCTTGCATGCGCATCACGTAAATTTTCTTGGCGTTGGCGAACTGCGTCATACCGGCGCTCGAGAGCGCTTGAAGAACGGTCATGTTCGGCAGCATCGGGACGGCACCGGTGTGTCCCACTTCTCCCACCAGGTAAACTCGCTTGCTGTTAATCGCTGTCACCACAACCGTGACGCGCGGGCTGGCCACGTATTTCTTAAGTTTCTCGGTCAGCGAGTCGGCTAACTGCATCGGCGTCAGACCTGCTGCCTGGACATCGTTAAGCAAGGGCAGTGAGATCTTTCCATCGGGCCGGACCGGCAGAGTGGCAGTCAGGTCTCCCTCTTTCCACACCGCGATATGCAACACGTCCTCCGGACCAATGACATAGTCGGGTCCACTCGGCGCGGTTGCGGCAGCGGTTGTGGCATCAGAAGGGCCCGCTACCGGCGCGGGCTGCGCGGGTGCCGCATCCTGCGCCAAAGCCAATCTGCCCACCAACAGCAGAGTCGCCGTGGCTGCTTTCCAGGTTCGCTTCATATCTCTTCTGTACCCCTTTCTCTATCTCTCAATCTCTTATGCGCCGTACTCTTGATATCCAATCTGTTTCAACTTGTAGAGCAAGGCCTTGTAGCTGATTTGCAGTTCCTGCGCCGCCCGGCGCCGGTTCCAGCGCGTCCGCGTCAGAACCTGAAGGATCAATTCTTTTTCCGCTTCGCGGGACGCTGCCTTGGCCGCTTCTTTGAGCGAGACTTTTTCTCCATTGGTGCGATCCACCCGCCGCAGCAGAGACCGCAAGCCTCCCATCGCCAGCGATTCGTCGCCCAGAGCCACAATCGCCCGCGCCGCATCCTTCAATTCGCGGATGTTCCCGGGCCAGTGATACTCGAGAAAGAAGCCCAATGTCTCGGTACTCAGAATGGGCACGACGCGCGAAAAATCGCGAGCGGCTTCCGAAAGAAACCAGTCCAGCAGAACCGGAATGTCCTCTTTCCGCTGCCGCAGCGGGGGCAACCGCAGACACACGCCGCTGATGCGATAGTAAAGATCTTCGCGGAATTTACCGGCCTTCACTTCCGCTTCCAGTTCGCGCGATGTTCCGCAGATGAAACGGGGTACGCGCCGATCTTCCTCACTGCCGGAGGCGATCTGCCGAACCAGTTCGGATTGAGCGGAAGAATCCAGGTCTCCGACGTCCTGCAAATAAACCGTACCGCCTTCGTCTTCCCAACTGGCAAGAATATCGCGTGTCGCCTGGTTTCCGTGGCATACGTGAAACGGTTCCGAGGACCGGTCTGCCAAGGCATGAATGCGCGCCGCCGCAGCTTGTTTGCCCGATCCGGATTCTGCCACCACTAGGACAGGCACGTCATTCTGCGAGAGTTCACGGATCACTGCTTCTACCGTGCGCATCCCGGAACTGACGCTCTCCCGCCACAGGCGCGTCCCATTGTGCGGAACCCCGATGTCAGCCGGCGTATTGGAACTCTGAATGTCCATTGCTTGTTCTGTGCCGAGGACAAGGGGGTCGAGCCTCGGAGTAGACCGCACTCCCATTCAGTGCACACCTGCTGCCATCCAAGCCCATTCAGCTAACATTCGAGAGAATGAATAGTTGCTTGTTTTTCAATAACTTGTGATTGGGACTTGCAGTCTCAGTGCTCTTTAACCCTACCACTCGTGCGGACAAATGGGAAACATTTTTCCCATTTTACCTAAAGGAACGGAGCTGACCCTCGCCTTTCCTTGGGGTGTAAGTCCTAACCCATTGGAATCACTGTCGTTCCTCGAAAGCCCCCCTTTGGCTTCCGGGACCGTGGGACCAGTGTGGGAACTGGTTTTACCCGTTTTTCCCGTCGGAACGAGACAAGCCGCTCCCGACCTGCCAAACCCGTTGGAAAAGAAGTGGGTTACTAGGTGGCGGGCACGATTCTAGATTGCACAGGTAACACGATTTCGCATATTCTCGAATCTAAGGCGACATGGGCGATTCAGTGCAGGTAGCCCCTCTGGTGGTCAGGAAACAGAGTGGGATATTCTCGGGCCTTCCCTCCTGGCAGGGTGTTGCGCTAGTACTGCTGCTCGTCTTACTGTACGGCAATATTCTCACCCGCCTGTTCACCCAATGGATGAACGATAAGAACTTCCAGCATGGGATATTTGTTCCCGCGTTCGCCCTGTTTGTCCTCTGGAAAAATCGTAAAGAGTTGCAGAACACCCCACCGGCACCGTCCTGGACCGGTCTTCCGCTGATCGTAGGTGGCCTCCTCATCCTGATGCTGGGAGAGTTCGGAGCGGAATTGTTCCTGGCAAGGGTTTCTCTGCTGCTTCTGCTCGCGGGCCTGATCGTTCTGTTTCATGGATGGGCTCTGTTCCGCGCCGTTTTGTTCCCCTGGGCTTTCCTGATGTTGATGATCCCGATTCCCGTGATTGTCTTTCAAAAGATCACTTTCCCCCTACAGATTTTGGCTTCAAAGCTGGCCAGCACGGTGCTCCCACTGTTAGGCGTAGTAGTTCATCGCGAGGGCAACATCATCGAACTGGCGGCGATGAAACTTGAGGTAGTAGCGGCTTGCAGTGGTATTCGATCTCTGCTCTCTCTGCTGACGCTCTCTATCATCTACGGCTATCTGATGGAAGACCGCAATTGGGTGCGAGTGCTGCTGGCCATCTTCTCCATTCCGATTGCGGTGACCGCGAACAGCTTTCGCATTGTTGGAACCGGGCTGCTCGTTCAGTACTGGGATCCGGAAAGAGCCGAGGGATTCTTTCACCTCTTTGAGGGTTGGTTGATCTTTGTCGTTTCGCTAATTATGCTTTTCGCAGTACACGGCCTTATGGTGCGCATCTGGAAAAAGCCCGTACCCGAAGCGAGGCCCGCTTGAATTCCGCAACTCTTCGATTCGTGGTGGTTGCGCTCCTCCTGGGGGCGACTGCTTTCCTGATGCAGGCGCGCTCTGACAACGAAGTCTTCCCTCCGCGCGAACCGCTGAGTTCCCTTCCCAATCAGTTCGGGCCCTGGGTCGGGCAGGATCTGGTCATTGATCAGCAAACGCTCGACATCCTGGGGGCGGGTGAGTTCCTGCACCGCAGTTTTGAGAACCGCACTGATCCGCAAACCTGGATCGACCTGCTCATCGCCTATTTCCCCAGCCAGAAAGCCGGAGACACAATCCACTCTCCCAACCACTGCCTGCAAGGGGAGGGATGGGTTCCTATCCATCGCGAAGTTGTACAACTCTCGCGTCCCGACGGAACGACGTTCCCCGCGAACCGCTACGTCACTTCAAAAGCCGGTGACCGGGAATTAGTGATCTATTGGTTTCAAGCCCACGACCGCCAGGTGGCAAACGAATACTGGTCCAAGTATTACCTTGTCGCGGATTCCATTCGCATGAATCGTAGCGACGGCGCACTGGTTCGATTGATCACTCCCATGTACCGCCAGGATACCCCCGATGCCGCTCAAGCTCGACTCATGGGAGTTGGGTCACAGCTTATTCCCCAGCTGAACCGCTATATTCCCCGGTGATCTCCAATCAGTGCGTGGAAAGACTCAAACCGACGGCGGATTTTGTTGAAAGCACGGATTTTCGGGAGGGCACGACTTCAGTCGTGCCGTAAATTCCGCAAAAATCAGCCGGCTTTCAGCCGCCGAGGTTACGCTGTAGGCCTCTGAATAAGTCTCCACGCGAACTGCAGCGATACATCCTCAGGCGTGCAGCCGGACCTCGGCGTCTGCTGTTTTTCGTGTCCAGACAAAAGCCTCCGGTAGATAGCGCAGCAGGTCGGTCGTGACTAAAGAATTCTCGCCCAATTCATTCGCTGCAAAGTCCCCGGCGAGTCCATGCAGATACACTGCGAGCACCGTTGCCTCAAGCACACGCTGAGGATATTGCGCGATCAACCCAGCCACCGTTCCTGTCAGCACGTCTCCGGTGCCCCCGGTCGCCATTCCCGGATTGCCGGTTGGATTCGCCCAAACCTCGCCCTCCGGCGATGCGATTAACGTGCGATGTCCTTTCAAGACCACAATCAAGTCGTGTTCGCGGGCGAATTTCCTCGCGACGTCGACGCGGTTGGCCTGAACCTTGGCAATCGTCATGCCTGTCAGCCGCGACATTTCTCCGGGATGGGGCGTGATCACGATGCTTCGTCCCCGACCCGTCAGCGCGTCAGCCGAACCTTCGAATGCGTTTAGTGCGTCCGCATCCAGCACCATCGGAGTGTCGTGCTTCCGCACCATTCCTCGCACAAACTCCGCAGTCTCGCTGTGCCGTGAAATTCCCGGACCAATCGCCAGCACGCTCTTGCGCTCCACTAGCGCCGCAACCGATTCCAGTGCCTTGCAAGAGATTGTGCCAGCGTTCGTCTCTTCCAGAGGCTCAGTCATGAGTTCGGGATGAAATCCCGCCACAGTGGACAAAACGGATCGCGCAGTCGCGACCGTAGCGAGTCCGGCACCCGCGCGCAAGGCTGCGAATCCTGCCATCGCTGCGGCGCCCGCCTTGCCCAACGATCCGCCAACGACGAGCACATGCCCGTAGCTGCCCTTGTTGGCGTCGCGCTGACGCGGCGCAAGCAGATCGGCAAAATCAGCGGCAGTGCTCAGATGAAACCCGAGTTTCGACACGATCGCCTCGGACGGAGAACCAATCGGCGCGATTACAGTCGGACCGTTCGTCAATTCTGCAAACACGTGACCGGGACGGGGAGCGGTAAAGGTAACGACCGCATCGGCGCGGGCCGCCGTCCCGTTTTGCGCATGCATCGCATCCGCATCCGCTCCCGATGGAATGTCCACGGCAATCACCTGTGCCCGGCTCTGATTCATTCGAGAGATCACGGCGGCGTAGAGCGGGCTAACGGGCGGACGAAATCCCGTACCGAGAACGGCGTCCACGATCAGGTCTGCGGCGAAGATGGGTGCGGAATCGGCGGAGTCGAGCGCGCTGACATCGCGCACCACCAGCGGAAGAATGCTGAGCCTCTGAAACATTGCCGCCGCATCCCCGCGAAGATCCTCGGGAACACAGAGCAGCAAAACCCGCACCACGCGGCCACGTTCAGCCAACTGACGCGCCACGACGAAACCGTCACCGCCGTTATTGCCCTTCCCGCAGATGACGCTGATGCGCTGCGCCAGGCGATAGTCCGAGAGGATGAAGCGCACGACAGCAGAGCCGGCGTTCTCCATCAGCGTGAGCGAGGGTACGCCGAAACGCTCCGACGTCGCGCGATCGATTTCGCGCATTTCTGCCGCGCTGACGATCTTCATATTCGAGTCAGTATAGCTTCTGGAGCGCGAGGGCCCCGGGCGTATTGAAAGCAGCTCCGATTTGTTACGATCCAGAAATCATGCCCACTCTGATCGCCCATCCCACTCGCATCGAAGCCTCTGGAACCAAGCCCAAGGTTATCGAGGAATATGTCGGACGTGTCAACTCGCGCACCTCCGGCCTCAGCGTGGCCCACATGCGCAGCCCTGAAGGCTGGGAGGAACCCGGGCAAACTCCGGAATTCGACGAATACACGCTGGTGCTACGAGGCACGCTTCGTGTCCAGCACAGGGAGGGTCAACTTGATATCGCAGCGGGCCAAGCGGTCATCACCCATAGCGGTGAGTGGGTACGCTACTCAACTCCCTTTGCCGGCGGCGCGGAGTATGTCGCGGTCTGCCTGCCCGCGTTCTCGCCGGATACCGTCCATCGCGACGCGTGACGCCACCCGCAATCCGCTCGGTTTACAATCGAATGCATCAGCCGCCCGAATTTGTCTATGAAACTTTCCGTCGTAATGCCGGTCTACAACGAGCGCGCCACGCTGCGCGAGGCCGTCCGGAGAGTCTTGGCCGTACCGATCGAGATCGAACTGCTATGCGTGGACGATGGTTCCAGCGATAGCTCGCGCGAGATCCTGGCTGAATTACAACAGAAGTATCCGCAGGTCCAGACTTTCCTGCAACCCCGCAACATGGGCAAAGGGGCTGCACTCCGACGCGGCATTCAGGAGGCGACCGGCGATTTCGTCATCATTCAGGATGCCGATCTCGAATACGATCCGTCCGAATACCGACTGCTGCTGGAGCCGCTGATTCAAGGAAGAGCCGATGTGGTGTTTGGATCGCGCTTTCTCGGGAGCGGTCCGCACCGCGTACTTTACTTCTGGCACTCGGTCGGCAACTGGATCCTGACTCTGTTTTCGAATTGCCTCACCAACATCAACCTGTCCGACATGGAAACTTGCTACAAGGCTTTTCGCCGCGAAGTGATTCAATCCATCCCTCTGGAGGAAAATCGCTTTGGCTTCGAGCCCGAGATAACGGTGAAAGTCGCTCGCCGCAGGTTGCGGATTTACGAAGTTGGAATCAGCTACTCGGGACGCACCTATGAGGAAGGCAAGAAAATCGGATGGAAGGACGGCGTCCGGGCCCTGTATTGCCTGGTCAAGTACTCCCTGAAAGAACCGTGGGCCAAAGCTGCACCTGTACAGGCAGCTCCGGCCCCGGACCAATCCCCAATTTCCTCTTGAACTTTGCAGGAGCTTTCTGTCTAGTGCCGGCCCTTGTGCCGCAGACGCCCCTTGAGCGCATCTCCCGATTTTCCGTTACTCTTGCCGGAACCACCGTTGGCAGAAAAATGGATGGGCGGATTCCCATCTTTCTTTTGCGCCTTCAACACCGGATTGCTGCGCGCCGCCTTGGCACTCTCAGTCTTTCGGGCAGCCGACACTTTTGTGCTCGACTGCTCGACTCGGCGCAACTCCTGCGCCGCGGACGTGCGCGAGGCCGCCGGATCCTTGCCTGTGCGGACACCCTTCTTGCTACTATCTCTTTCTTCGCTGTGCGAGGGCTTCCCTTTGGGTTTCTGAAGCTTCTGGGCGGAGGATGTAATCGTCAACCCCGCTATGACCAACACTAGTACTACTGAGAATTTCATCTGTGTCCCCTAGTCTCGTACTGCTGACGTTGCTTAATGATGCACGCGCCTTGCCAACGGTGGTTTTCCAATCCATATTATGTTAACCCGGCCCCGGAAAAACCACTCGCACCAACCCATCGGAAACACGCAGAATGTGCATGGTAGCCGCCGGGAACACCGACCCAGGGGGTGTTATTTCCCACATTTCGGCTGAATTGTAGGAAAACATTTTCACATTATCCCCCAATGGCCAAGTCTCCTTTTTTCGATCCCGCTCGTGGAATGGAGCCTCTGCCAGGAGTTGTTTGCCACAACACAGATTAAACAATTCCCACTAGGCCGCCACCTCTTACTCCTACAGCGGAGTAAGCGCAAGCACAACTTATTACTACGTTGTTAATGCGTGGACAAGTGCGAGCGCGGATAGCGCTTTCTCCGAGCCAGTTACGGCTCTGGTTCCGACGCCTTGATTTGCGGGCCGCCTCCCGCGCGAGAACCCTGCCCTGACGCGGCTTCCAGGCCGTGCAGCACAGTTCCATTTTCCCGCGGTCTTGTGCCGACGGACATCCTCGCACTGTACTTCCTCCTGGTTGTATCTAGCACCGCGGTAACTCAATTCGACCCTAAAGGCAAGCCGCGAACCATAGTGCTGTGTCCGATTCCACAGTTTTCGTAGTCCTTCCGCAATCTATCGAGTTCCAGCTTGCGGCAATGACAATCAAGGCGGCGGGAGGAAATACTCCAACCCTCCCGTGACCCGAAATCCCCCGCCGTGCGCGGCTTGTACGGCACTGAGGTCTGGACACTTGAACGCTAGATGGATAGGCCGAACTAGTCTTGGCTCCTTCCTGATCGCGGCTGCCCTCATTTCCCTTACCGGCTGCCAGCTGCTTGGAAGCCAGCAGACTCAGATCAACGACTCCGTCGTGCTGGGCAGCACCAGCATGGATTTCGGCAAGGTCGGGTTGGGCAATTCCAAAACGCTTCAGAACAAGCTGACCAACTTCAAGACAGCCAGCGTCACCATCGTCTCGATCGCGGGCACAGATGCAACTGTTCAAGTCACAGGCCTTACCCTCCCCCTCGTTCTAACCCCGGGACAGGAAGCTCAGTTCAGCGTTCAGTTCCAGCCTACGGTCGCTGGCACGATCAGCAAGACCATTTCTTTCGGCGACAATGCGGAATTCCTTGCTTCGATGGATGTCGCCGGCGAGGGAGTCCAACCGGGACAGCTCGTCCTGAATCCATCTTCGGTTAATTTTGGGAACGTCAAGATCGGAGCCAACAATACCAGCAATGTGACCTTGTCCAACAGTGGAGGCACCGCTGTCACGGTTTCACAGGCCACGTTGAGCGGAGCCAGCTTCACGATGGGCAACCTGGCCTTGCCGCTCACCCTGCAGCCGGGAGGCAGCGCTGCGGTTAGCGTCACGTTCGCGCCGACTGGCGCCGGCAACTTCAGCGGGAGCGTTTCATTCTCGACCACTTTCGCCCAAGCGCGGAAAGGCAGCTCGCGAAAGGCTCAGGACCAGGGAGGCACGGTCGTGCTGGCTCTGACCGGTGTAGGAGTCCAAGCCGGCACCCTGAGCGCCAATCCGACCAGCGTGGCGTTCGGCAATGTGCAAGTCGGCAGTAGCAGCAGTCAATCTGAAACGCTCACCAACACCGGTGGATACTCGCTGACGATTTCGCAGGCGAATGTTACCGGCGCGGGATTCTCCGTCAGCGGCCTGACGCTTCCTGTCACACTCGCCGCTAACCAGAGTGTTGCGTTTATCGTGAAGTTTGCACCCACCATTGCAGGGGCAGCCAGCGGCAACTTGGCCATCGTTTCCGATGGATCCAACCCGTCCCTCAATATTCCGCTTTCCGGGACGGGGATTGCCCCGGGCCAGTTGTCAGCATCTCCCGCTAGCCTTTCGTACGGCAACGTTCAGATCGGAACCAGCAGCAACAAGACCGAGACGATCACCAATAACGGCGGGACGACCGTTACCATCTCACAGGCAAACATCACCGGCGCCTCATATACAGTCAGCGGATTGACGCTTCCCGCTACACTTGCCTCGAATCAGAGCGTGGCCTTTACCGTGACATTCGCTCCCACTGTGGCCGGATCGGCGAATGGAACGCTGTCGATCGTCTCTGACGCTCCCGGCTCTCCATTGAATATCAGCGCGACCGGAACCGGCGTTACCCCGGGGCAACTTACACCCAATCCCACGAGTTTGAGTTTTGGAAATGTCCTCGTAGGAAGTTCGAAGACACTGACTGAAACCCTGACCAACTCCGGTGGAGCGAGTGTGACGATCTCCGCTGCAGCCGCCAGCGGAACAGGCTTTAGCATGAGCGGACTGACATTGCCGCTGACTCTGAATGCCGGCCAGAGCACTTCATTCTCGGTGCAATTCGCACCCACCACCGCGGGAGGCGTCACCGGCAACATCAGCGTCACTTCTAATGGCTCCAATCCGAATCTGAACATCGCACTCTCTGGAAATGGCTCGACGCCCGGAGCACTCTCCGCCAATCCCTCGAGTCTCGCTTTCGGCAGCGTTCAGGTGGGCAGCAATTCAAGCCTGTCAGAAACGCTGACCAACACGGGCGGGTCGAGCGTCACGATCTCTCAAGCCACCGTCACCGGCACAGGCTTCTCCGTGATTGGATTGACGCTCCCCACTACGCTGACACCGAACCAGACCGTTACTTTCACGGTGAAATTTGCACCCACCTCCGCGGGGACTGTCAGCGGGAACCTGGCGATCGCTTCCGACGCACCCGGTTCGCCTTTGAACATCGCTGTCTCCGGCACCGGCGTTGCACCCGGTTCGCTGACCGCGAATCCGAGCAGCGTCATCTTTGGAAATGTCACCGTCGGCAGCAACAAGTCGGTGGCCGTGACGGTCACCAACACCGGCGGCTCCACGGTCACGATCTCGGCCGCGACAGCCACCGGCAACGGGTTCACCTTTAACGGTCCGAGTTTCCCCGTCACCCTGACCGCTGGACAGACCACCATTTTCAACGCAGTGTTCACACCCACGACCGCGGGCGCCAGCAGTGGCAACCTGACGATTACATCGGACGCAAATAACCCCACGCTCACGGTTCCGCTCTCTGGAACCGGCGTGACGCCGGGCCAGATCACGCCGAATCCTGCGAGCCTCAACTTTGGAAACGTTGCGGTCGGCAGTTCGAAGACTCTGACGGAAACCCTGACCAACTCCGGCGGCACCAGCCTCACAATTTCCGCCGCCTCAGCCAGCGGTACAGGCTTCAGCCTGAGCGGCCTGGCCTTGCCTCTCACGCTCAACGCAGGTCAGAGCACGACCTTCAACGCGATGTTTACGCCCATCGCGACCGGCGCAGCCAGCGGCAATGTGACCATCACATCCGATGGCTCGAACCCCACCCTGACGATCCCGCTTTCGGGAACAGGTGTCAACGCGGGAACGCTCTCCGCAAACCCAACAAGTCTTTCGTTCGGCAACGTGCAAATTGGCAGCAATGCAAGCTTGTCGGAAACGCTGACGAACACAGGCGGAGCGAACGTCACGATCTCGGCGGCCAACGTCACCGGCGCGGGACTCTCCGTTACCGGACTCACGTTGCCCGTAACTTTGACTCCGACCCAGACCGTAACCTTCTCAGTTAAGTTCGCGCCCACCGTGGCCGGTGCGGTCAGCGGCAATTTGGCGATCGTTTCCGATGCCTCCAATTCACCGCTCAACATCGCCCTCTCTGGGACGGGCGTTACGCCGGGCCAGATCACACCGAATCCGACCAGTCAGAGTTTCGGAAATGTAGTCATAGGAAGTTCGAAGTCCCTAACGGAAACTCTCACCAACTCCGGAGGTTCGAGTCTCACCATCTCCGCCGCTTCCGCCACCGGCTCCGGTTTCAGCATCACCGGACTCACATTGCCGTTAACTCTTGCCGTTGGCCAAAGCTCAACCTTCGCGGTGAAATTCGCACCCACCGCAGCTGGGGCTGTCACCGGCAATGTCGCGATCACGTCCGACGGGTCGAATCCTGACCTCAACATTGCGCTTTCAGGAACTGGCGTTACACCCGGGACGCTTTCCGCCAACCCGGCGAGCCTCTCCTTCGGCACCGTTCAAGTAGGCAGCAGCGCAAACCTGTCGGAGACACTAACCAACACGGGCGGATCCACCGTAACGATCTCGCAGGCAAACGTCACCGGAACGGGCTTCTCGATCACCGGACTGACCTTGCCCACAACTCTCACGGCCGGTCAGAGCGTGACCTTCACGGCCACATTTGCGCCCGTAGCCACTGGCGCCGTGAGCGGCAACCTGGCCATCGTCTCGGACGCATCCAACTCAACCTTGAATATCGGCTTGTCTGGTACGGGAGGAGCTCCGGGACTACTGTCGGTTTCTCCCGCAACACTGAACTTCGGGAACGTGGTCGTCAACCAGAGCGCGTCCCTGAACGGCAGCCTGACCGCAACCGGAGCTTCGGTCACGATCACTGCGGGCAGCAGCAACAGCTCCGAGTTTGTGCTCTCGGGGATCACATTCCCGAAGACGCTCGCGGCGGGCCAGTCGACTTCCTTTACCGTCACCTTTACGCCCAACGCAAACGGCGGGGCTAACGCCAGCCTGACCTTCCAGAGCAACGCATCGAACTCGCCCACGGTCGAAGCTCTAATCGGCACCGGCCAGGCGCCACAGCCGCACAGCGTCGATCTGACCTGGACTGCCAGTCAATCGCAGGGCGTAGTCGGATACAACATCTATCGCAGCACGGTCTCGGGCAGCGGCTATTCCAAGATCAACGGGACGCTGAACGCAGGCACGTCCTATACCGACAGCGGCGTCACCTCCGGCCAGACGTACTTCTACGTCGCGAAGGCCGTGGACGGAAATGGCGTTGAGAGCGGGCCATCGAACGAAGTACAGGCCGTGATCCCAACGCCATGATGTAGTTGATTTCCCCTGTGACCTCCGTGTCCTCTGTGGTTCAAGCTTTTTTCGTCACCACGAGAACCGAGGGGGTCAGCCGCGACAAAGAATCTCCGCGATACGATCGCCAGCGCGACCGTCCCATAAAGGCGGCACTGTGCCGCGCTTGGCTTCTCCATTCAGTATTTTTGTTAGCTCTGAAATCAGCTTCTGCCGGTCCTGTCCCACCAGAATGTTCGTTCCCAGGGTTACGGTGGCGGGACGCTCGGTATTGTCGCGAAGCGTGAGGCACGGCACTCCCAGGTAAGTCGTCTCCTCCTGTATACCGCCGGAATCCGTCAGCACCGCGGTAGCGCGCCTTTGCAGCGCCAGGAACTCCACGTAGGGTAAGGGCGCGCACAGACGCAAGTTGCTGAGCGGAACGCCAATATCGGCGATCCGCTGGCGCGTCCGCGGATGCACCGGAAAAACCACTGCGATCCGCTCGTTGACTTGGAGCAGCGACTCCAGAATCCCTTTCAGACTGGCGCCGTCGTCGACATTGGACGGCCGATGCAAAGTTACCAGCGCGTAGCGTTCCGGAAATCCGTTCAGGCTGCAATTCTGCGCCATCGGAAGCAAGCGCACCAAAGAGTCAATCATGACATTGCCGACGCGATGAATTTTCTCCGGCGCTATGCCTTCCCGCCGAAGATTTTCATCGCCGTCTTCCGATGGTGTGAATAGCACGTCCGCCAATTGGTCGGTCACCAGCCGATTGATTTCCTCCGGCATCGCACGATCAAAGGAACGTAAGCCCGCTTCCACATGGCCAACGCGTACGCTCAATTTCGCGCAGACCAGGGCGGTCGCAACGGTCGAATTGACGTCCCCATAAACGAGTACCGTATCGGGCTTGCCCTCCACGACCACAGGCTCCAACCGCACCATGATGTCGGCAGTCTGGGTCGCGTGTGTTCCCGACCCAACCTCCAGATTTATGTCGGGAGCGGGAATGCCCAACTGCTGGAAGAAGACGTCCGACATGTTCGAGTCGTAATGCTGGCCAGTGTGGATCAGGGTCTGGATCACATTCTTCCGGGCTTTGAGCGCCTCCAGCACAGGCGCGACCTTCATAAAATTTGGACGAGCGCCAACGACGTGAAATACGTTCACGAAACTCCTTCAGGCTGCTGAGCGACACTAACTATCTGTGGCGGGACCGAACCACGGAAGGACGCATTTTCGACCGAACTTGGCGGCGCGTTCGAAATCTCAGTGCAATACATCAGGATCGACTTCTGTAGGTGTTGCCACGAAGGCGCCAACGGTGAGGACCTGACCTGGATGGCATCGCCTCGCGTCGTTTACGCGTCGCCAGCATTATGGCAGCTTCGAGTCCACATGTTTCCTTATTGAGCCCCGCGGAACGCCACCATTTGCATACCCCACAGTTTACCGTTGTGGGTCGCAGTCGCGGCATAGGAGCCGATTAATCCGGCAACTCGGTCTTCTGTGATGTTGCCGTAGGCCAAGTCTCGTGAGGCGAAACCTGAACCTGCCGCAGTCACAACATTGTCCGAGACTCCGGCACCAAAAATCAAATCATTGGCACTCGTCGTGGTGGCAGCGCCGCTATTCAGTGAAGCGGACGATCCGCTAGCCGAAGTCGCGACATCCACCGGATTGACGCGGCTAATGCCTGCATACTCATGTGCGTAAACGACACCGAAAGAGGTTACGGGCGTGTGGAACGTGGCAGTAACCGTGTCCGTCCCTCCCGTAATAATTGGAGCGTAGAAAACCTGGGCGCTGTACCCACTACTCCAGCTCACCGGTGCGCCAATGTTCGCAAACGTATTGCCGCGAGAGTCCGCCACTGTGACAGCACCGGTATTGTTCCAAATCACATACACCACAATCGTATTCCCAGCGACCGCCGGAGTATTGAAGACAACCGACGTGCTTGTCCCGCTGGAGACTTGATTTTGATTGATCTGGACAAGGGATGGCGGTGTCACGACCGCTGCATTCGTCGTAACGATAAGCGGTTGCGACGGGGTGGAAACATTGTTCGAAGTATCAAATGCCGCAACCGTATAGGTGTAAGTCGTGGAAGGGCTCAGCCCAGTGTCGGTATAGTTCGTCGTCGTTGTAGTCGCCACCTGAGTGCCGTTGCGAAATACTTGATATCCCGCAACTGCAACATTGTCGGTCGACGCGGACCAAGCGATGGTGACTGATGTCGAAGTGATGTTCGAAGACTGGAGGTTGGCCGGAACTGAAGGAGGGGTGATGTCGGGATCGGGGGATGTCTCTGCGATCACAGGCGAAGACTGAGCCGACACATTCCCCGCCGCATCAAAAGCAGAAACGGAATAGGTGTATTGAATGCCGGGGACCACGTTCTTATCGAAAAAACCAGGACTCGTAGTGGTCGCTATTTGCGTATTGTTTCGAAATATTTGATAACCTGCGACCGCTACGTTGTCCGTGGAAGCGCTCCAACTGAGATCGATCTCCGATGAGGAAATGACGCTTGCGGACAGGTTCGCTGGAATGGACGGCGGACTTGTATCGCTCGTCAGCCCGTCCGAAGCCATGAAGCTGGTGAAACCAAAATCAGAGTTAATACCGGACGCCCCGGACAGATAGAATCCCATACCCGGGCTGCCCATGGCAAAAGTGTTATCGGTAACTTGCCCCATCTGCACGCCATTGATATAGACCGTAATCACATTTCCGACGATGGTCGCCTTGACGACATCTCCATTCGCAACACCGTATTGGGGTCCGCCGCTCGCCCACAGATAGGTAAAGTCGCCCAACGGCCCGTTCCATCGGACGATCTGTGAATAGGCGTTATTTGTCTTCGAGCACCGAAAATTGATTTCATAACCCGTGATGTTATGGGGTGAGATATTACTTCGCAAACGCAGCTCCACCTCTTCCGTTATGCTGTCATTTTGGTTGACGCTGTGAACCGTAGCCTGAGCCGTTTGGTCTGGCCCCCAACTGCCCGCCACGAGCGCGGTCGGGTCCGCAAAACCGCCGGCATTGGTTCCAAAAGCCAATCCCGGAGTCGTCTGGACGTCACCCCAATCGTTGCCGTTCTTTTGCCCGTTGACCCAGTTGCCACCTTCGGAAATCGGATTTTCTGTCAGCGGGAAGTTAGTGCTGTAGGGCCTGAGTAAGGTATTACTGACAGTAACAGTGACCGCCAGAGACGTGGCCTTGTTACCGGCCGCATCGCGAGCAATTGCGGTCAAGACATGCGGGCCATTTACGGTCTGCGTGGTGTCCCAACTAGTGGAGTAGGGCGGTGACGTCATTTCCGTTCCCAGCTTCCCACCATCGAGCTGAAATTGCACTCCAATTACCCCCACGTTGTCTGTAGCGTTCGCGGCAATCGTGGTCGGGCCGGAAACGGTCTGATTGTTTGCCGGTGAAGTGATGGAAACAGTAGGGGCCTGGGTATCCGGTGTCGCGGTGGTCGCGCTTACCGGAGCGCTCTGCGCTGAATTGTTGCCCGCAGCGTCATAGGCAGAAACGGTATAGGTATAAGTAGTCGAAGCCGCAAGGCCGGTGTCGGTGTAGGAGACGACGCCCGACACGCCGACCTGAACGCCTCCGCGATAGATCTTGTATCCCGCGACACCGACATTGTCGGTGCTGGCGCTCCACGCCAGGGAAACCGTTGAAGTCGTGATCCCAGTCACAGCGAGATTGGTCGGGACCGTTGGAGGGCTCGTGTCTCCCTGCGGTGGTGTGGTCGCCTGCACCGCCACGGATTGGGCCGAACTATTGCCAGCTGGATCAATGGCAGAAACGGTGTAGGAATAAGTGGTATTGGGTGCGAGTCCGGAATCTGCCCATGACGTCACTCCGGCTGCCGTGGTGCCAATACGAGTGCTGTTTCGATAAACACCGTAGGTTAACTGACTTGGCGGATTGTCGGGATCTGTCGAAGCATTCCACGACAAATTGATTTGGGAAGAGGACAGGACGATTGCGGCAAGCCCTGTCGGCACCGTGGGAGGGGTCGTGTCCCCGGCGACGACTCCCTTGAAAGCGACCATTTGCATCGCCCATGCGCCACCGCTATTACTGGCCGTCGCACTGTAGGAACCTTTGACGGAAACGACTTTGTCCTCGGTCATGTTCCCTTGCGCTGTTGAGCGCGCGGTGTAGCCGGCGCCAGGACTCGTAACAATCTTTGCTGATACTCCTCCTGCGAAGAGCAGATCGGTATCATTGGTCGTGGTGACCGAGCCGCTAGAGAGAGAGCCCGAGGTTCCCACCGCCGCTGCCGTCACGTCGACCGGCGCGGATGCACGTACTCCGGAGTATTCGTGGGCGTAGATGATCCCGAATTGACTCAGTTTCGTGGCAAACGTAGCTGTTACCGTACCGGTACCGCCGCTCAGGTTGATCGTATAAAAAATCTGCGTGCTGTACTTGCTGTTGGACCATCGAGTGGGACCCACTGCGCTGGTATAGCTATTGCCAAGAGAATCGGAAACCGAAGCGCTCCCCGTATTGTCCCAAATGAGATAGACCGCAATGAGATTGCCCGAGGTTGTGGGCGAGGAAAATGTCACCTTGCTCGTGTTTCCAGAACTCGCTTGATTATCTCGTTCCTGTTTGAACGCAGGCGTGGCGGCTAGCGCGGCGTTTCCTGCGGACAGAAGCAGAGTCAACCAAATAAGACAACTGAGTGCGTTCCCGAGAACGGTTGCCGTACGACGACCGCATGGCTCGATAATGCATGACTCGAGTGATTGGGTTCTCGCAGCAAACGCACTTTCCATTTTGACCTCTACGTTCCTGCATCAGAAGTTCGATCTTGGATTCGTTGAGTGGCGGACTGCATGCCCAGCGGGTTGTGTTTCTAGCGCTTGCAGCCATTGAAACATTTCCTCCGGCACCGTGCACGCTCACAAGTGCATAAGAGACAGGCGACAATCCCAATTTGGAACTCGGTAGGTGTTCTTAAGGGTAGGGCGGGACAGCATTGGAAGGTCAAAGCTGAAATCGATGGACAAGTCTTCGCGCGACATTCCCCGAATCGCCTGCGGCGGCAAGTGTTCGTGGGTGGACATCAAGTAGTACTCCTTATCATCTCTTGTCGACGACATCCTTGGCGAAAGTGGCCTTGCCCACCGTGTCATGGAATCAGTGTCATGGAATCTCAACTTTCGCCTCCGCCGAAAACCTGCTTTCACTGCCATCTTTGTCGACCGAAGTCACCGCGTACACGTACCTCCTGCCACTAATGACCAGCCTGTCTTCATAGGGCGGACCCGACACTCCCTGAGCGATCCTGATAAACGAATCACTCTCGGCAGTGCGCCGGTACACGTTGTACCCGGCCAGCGTGACCCCAATTCGGGGCGCAGGCGCCTGCCAGGTAAGCGTTACGCTGTGGGGTTCGACCTGACGGTGGCGGAACAACATGCCGCCTATAAACAGCAGCGCTAAAACGCCCAGAAGGACGTACCACCAAGTCTTCTTCATCGTTTCATCATTTATTGACCGATCAAGGCCAAAAAGCGGCACCGCAGCGAAACTCAATCAACGCCAAGAACCAATATAATCAATCATTTATGGACCTTTTCCAACCGCCTGTTGCTACCCTTCCCATGCGCGGCAATTAGTCCTGCCAGTGGCGGCTCATAAACGTTGCATTTCTGTGCAACCGTCGCAAAATGTATCATCTTGACAGCATCTTACAGGCGAGGCCTAATAGCTACAGAGCTATAGGGCCGCTCCCCCAAAATGCGGTCTACGAGTAGACACTCCCCTTTCAAGAAGTTGAGACTGCGTTGTTCAAGGGAGTTGTATCGATGAAAAGCTTAAATCGGAAATTGACACTGGCTGCGCTGCTTTTACTGTGCTTCGTTCCCGCCTCGTTTGCAAGAAACCCGGGCCGAAACAGAGACCACGGATGCGATCCAAGACGTGATCGGCACTGCGAGCAGGTTCCAGAAGGTGGTTCGGCCGCCATTTACCTGCTTGTGGCGGGGATCACGTGCTTAGGAGCGATGGCGATTCGCTCGCGCTCCCTGACCGCCACTCAATCATAGTTTCGGGGCCTAAATAGTTAAGGGGCTCGCCTTGGAGAAATCTCCACGGCTGAGCCCCTCTTTCTTGTTTGGCGTGTTGACCCTGCCCACACGCACTACCCCGCTCTAATTCAGAGAAGTAGCTTTGACCGTGACGGTCTCCGTTCGCCGAAGCCCCCAGAGCAGTACACCCATCATGGCCAATGCAACCGCCAGGAAGAGGATTCCGCCTCGGTGGTGGAGATTGCCGTCGAAGAATCCTGGATCCACGCGGGTCCCCAGCTCGGTGATCGTGAAAATGCGAAGACCATTCTTGATCGCCGCCAAAGGAATTGCAGCCGCAACCAGCAGCGCTTTCCGCCACCAGGAACGCAGGAATAGATGAGCGAGGATCATGGTCGTGATGACCAGCAACATGCTCGAGCGAATGCTGCTGCACTCGCGCGCAACCTCGATATCCAGGTTCGGGATCGATAGCATGACGCCGTCCTGCGTGGCTGGAACTCCCACCGCTATGAACATGATTCGCGCCGCAAAAGCGGATTGATTCTGTAGGAAATAGACGACCTCGTCGAGGACGACGACCGGGAGTGGGACAATCCAGAACAGGAAACAGACAGGAAACAGCAGGACTTGAAACGTCTGTCTTCCGAGACAAAAGATAAAACTGCCGATCCACCAAATGACGAGCGCCAGCATGCTCAACGACAATCGAATGTCGTCGGAGATGCCAACTGGCCCCCACCTCGCGAATCCGCCAACCAACAAGGCGACCACCAGCCAGGCGACGCCCGAACCGACGCCGGGTGCGAGCGCACGCCCAGACAGGTTCCGTTCCAGGTAAAGCAGAGCACAACTCAGAGGCAGGATCAGCAGGATGTGAGTGTAGGCCTCGTCGCTGAGAGCGAGCTCAAGAGTGCGCATCAGCGGACGCCACCCCAGCACTCCAGAGACGGCCAGAAGGAAAGCGGCCTGAAAGACTATAGCCCGCTTGGTCGCGGTCGGACCGGAACCGGTCGTCATGGCATTCTGACCGGGAAGCGCTGACAGGGCTTTGGACAGATGCCGTGGTCGCAGGACGCCTGCGCAGACGAATCAATGAGCATCGGTGTTTTGGCTGTCACGAACGAAACCGTGTCTGTTGCCGTTTTCGTCGGTGTAATACCCTGCGATCTGGTGGCCGTTCATGGCGGTGGGAAAGGTCTGGGACGACGAGTCCGACGCGGAGAAAGTGGTGAAAGTGCCATCGCGCTTGCGCAGAAAACCGCACAAGCAATTCGTGTCGAAGTCGTAATACCAGCCGGCGATGCGACCCGCATGATCGATGGCGGTCGGGATGGCAGAAATGGATGAATTGACGACATCGAAGAAGACCTCGTTGCCATCGGGCTGCGACAAGAATCCCCGATTCGAACTATCTCCCCAATAACCGGTAACCTCTCCCTCCGCATTGATTGCCGCGGGATAGGTTTCAAAATCGAAGGGGCGGGAGAAAGTCCCGTCAACTTCTCGTACAAAACCTCTGCCGCTGGCTCCCGGCTGATCGAAATTCCATCCGGTAATTTGGCCTTTCCGGTTGATTGCCTGTGGAAATGTAATCGGGAAATTGCCCGGTGCATCGAATGAAATCATGGTTCCATCTCTCTTGCGGAGAAACCCATGGGTACCGGCTACGTCCTGGTAATACCCCGTGATCAGCCCTCCCGGACTGATCGCGCGGGCAATGGTAGAGTTTGAGCCCACACCATCAAACGAAGTGATGCCGCCATCGGGCTGACGCAGAAATCCGTGGAGTTCCGACGCCGCATCCTGATAGGTCCCCGTGATCTGACCTTCCACATTGATTGCCTGCGGCATCGTGTAGATCGAATCTGCTACGTCAAAGGTAGTCAGAATGCCATTTGCATCGCGCACAAAGCCGTGGGGCTGAAAGGTGACGTGGTCCCGGTAGTAGCCGGTCACCTGGCCGCTGGTGTTGATGGACTGAGGAAACGTATCGGCCGCACCAGGGACATCGAAGGTCGTCACAGTCTGCGCGTATAGCGCGGAAGACGCGCTCGCCAGTACTGCTGCAATTAGCCATAACCATGAACAACGGAGGGTCATTAGGGTCACACCAACTCTGCAGGGGGAGGATACCGCGAAGAACAACAAGGGTAGACTAGTCCAGTTTCTAAAGGCTGTCAACGATTGACATGAGAGCGTACCGGAAACGACCTGGCGCGAGGCGGGAGAAAATTAGCAGCGGTACTCGACAAAGCGGAAAACAACAGGTTGGATACTAGTCGCCTTAGGCGGCGTTGCTATCGATGACGCGATAGATTCGCTGCCGAATGTCGGGACATCAAGCGGGTTATGGAGAGTTGAGTCTACAATATGTACTTTTTAGTTACTAAGTAAGGAAGCATCACAATCTCGGCGATGGCAGGCAGGGGATCTTCCAAGGCGAACACCGACTCGACGCGCGTGCTCCTCAAGGACTGGAAATACGTCTTCAGGCTCATATAGCCGTGTAAGAGATCGGAGGCAGCAGTGGGCACATCGGTAATCAGACGAAGCCATCCAACGCCAGCACGTCCTCGACAGGGTTCGAGGGTCTCCCCTATCTGATCGGCAAACAACAAATATGGAAAGTCCACGCCAGCCGGAGCCCCGATGCAATGAAAGCCCCAGGTCCGGGCGTTCACGTCCAGCAGTTTGAACTGACCGTCCCGTGGATCTTGTTTGAACTCAACCTCGACCAGCCCGTAATAGTCAATCGCCTTGAGAAAACGCTCCGAGAGTTCCTCAATCTCGGGTAACTCAACGGTTTCGACGTAGGTAGCGGCGCGTCCGAATTCACGCGGGTGCTGCCGTGACCTCCGCGCAATCAGGCTGCTGTGCGCTTTACCGTCGCGAAAAAAAGCGCAATAGGAGTACTGCTGCCGGCCATCTCCAGGAATGATCTCCTGAAGCAGAATCTCTTCCGGCCTGATCTGCTCGGAGGCTTTACGGAACAAGGCGTTGAGTTGTTCGGGTGTCTCGGCGCGCCATGCCTTTGAACCCGTAGCATAGAAGAAATTCTCTTTGACTGCCGGTTTGATCGCCAACGGCAGGCGGCTATACAACTCGGCAAGCTCTTCGGGGCTTCTGGGATTCCACGTGCCTGGAACCGGAATTCCTAGCTGAGCGGCGCGTTCATAGGTATTCTTCTTGTCCCACGCCCATTTCACGCTCTCCCATTCCGGCGTAGTGACTCGGAAAAACTCCGCCAGCCGCTCCCGATGACGCGCGAATGCGGCGACCGTCTCATCTCTGGTTGGAAACAGAACCCAGTCCTTCAACCCAAAGCGTTGTCCCACCTCAAGTATGCTGTCCACCGTTTTCTGTTCATCTCGCAGATCACTTACCCGCACCGATCGCCCAGCGTATCGTGAGAATTGCGCTATCGAATATTGGTCGTCCACAATGCAGACGGGAATACCTCTTCGCCCCAGGCTGCGGGCAATCCCTAACCCCGGATGTTCTCCGCCCACAACAACAACCCCTACTTGTTTCTGGCCCACGGCCGCCGGCGCGATCCGATTCTCTACGGTTGCAGTGGCCGTCATTTCAGCCTCTCTGCTCGCCGTGAAATGTGCGAAACCAGTTCCCGCGATGCGAACTCGGTTCCAGCCACGAAGTACAGGAGAGGCCCAAAGCTTCGGGCTGCCGTCGCACCGATGAAGTGCAGACCGGGTATCGAGCTGCGGAAACCGCTTGAAAGTTTTGGATAGCCATCAAACGTTCGCACTTCTCGCGCAAGTTCGGGAGGAAGGAAGTCGTAGCGCGAGATATCGACTTCATAGCCCGTGCCAAGGACGACATGGTTCACCAGGCGCTCGCTGCCGTTACTGAGTTTCAGCACAAGCCCGTGCGGCATCACCGCCGCTTCCGACACCTCACAACCGGTGGCGATCTTTACCGACGCCAATCGCTCAGGGAGCCATCGCGAGCCGGCCGGCCTAACCGCTCTCTTCCTAATTTTGTCGCGAAGCTTCAGCGGAACATACGACATCAGCTTGGGGTACGCCACGAGCCTGCTGATCCCAACCGGCCCAACATCATGTTGGGAATACAGCAATCGCGAAATGAGTCCCATTTGATGCAGCCATTTGTGCATGCCGATCCAAAGGAGATGAGAGTTCCTCACAATCAATTCGACATCTGCCCCCGCTTCTTGCAAGAGTGCCGCTGACTCCAAAGCGCTTTGGCCGGCTCCGATGACTGCGAGTTTCTTTCCTTTGAACTTCCTGACGTCCCGGCCTTCGTAGCAGTGAGAAACATATTGGGCCGACAAGTCTTTGAATACTGCCGGTCTTTTTCGGAACGGTCCAATACCGGCCGCGACCACCAGGCGAGTTGATCGGATCGTTTCTCCGTCTTCCAGAGTCAACTGAAAGCCCTGCTGGTCGCGGTCTACGCGGGCGACCGTCCTCGGGTCCAAATCCGACCCCAACTGGTGGCGAAACCAGCGTCCGTACTCAACAAAGGTGTCAAGCGGGAGAGGCGCGGACGGCCCTATCTTGGCAGCCGCCTCGTAGGCTTCGAGGCCGAATGCACAATCCGGATCCGAGATATTCGAAGCAATTCGGGGGGAACGCAGCAGCATCCCTTCGGGCATTTTCGTGGCCCAGAATTCCATGGGCTGGCCAAATACACGCACCCCAATTCCTCCGGCCTTCAGATGGGCCGCGGCAGAAAGCCCATACGGTCCAGCACCGATGACCGCCACCTCGCATTGGGTCTGTTCCGACCCTTTCATCTTTGAAGTGTCCCCTATCGCTACCCCGCCAAGTTCTGTCCCGGAATTCACGCCAATCCTCCCCCATAAAAATGTCGACAACTGATTTGAACATGCTGCGACTGCGCTCAACGCACAACGGTTTCCCTATCGAATGAAAATTTGATCTGGCCGTCCTCTTCACTCGCATAGGCGATGCGGGCGCGCTCTTGGCCGGCACCTTCGATCCGCCAGCCACCGTTTGTTTCAATAAGGTGCATCGCTGATCTCTGCCTCCACCACCGGTTGACTTCGCTTGGGGTAGTTATCCAAATGCCCTTCTCGTCCCGCAAGTGCGTAAGATAGCCTAGAAGAGCTTCATAAGTATCCTGCTCTCGCCCTGTCATAATGTAATCAGGATGGACAATGAGACTGATCAGACCGTGCTTTTCCATGATGAGCTCGATCTGTTGTCGCCACAGGCTAATCGAATAGTCTCGCAGGATGTGAAACAGGGAGTAATCTTGGGTCGTGGTAACGGGAATCTCCAGCACCTTACCGACGAAATAGGGCATGACTGTACAGCAACCACCGCGTTGCGGATCCAAATGCGCCACATTCGGTACTGACATTTCATACGAAAAGTCAAGTGCGTCAAACCATTCTTCGCGGCGATAGAGAATCGCGGCTCGAAACCCTTCTGATCCCCACTGGCGGCCATAGGCGTTAATCTTATGGGCTCTTGCTATGAACTGTTGGTGGTTGCGGTATAAGTGCCCGTCATGGTTCAGATCTTGAACCGCGAGCTCGAAGCCGCGTTTGGTAATAGATTCCAGGTATTCCGGGGTTACCTCATAACGTTCTTCAGGCACAACTTGGAATGCGGCCTTAATTCCAAAGCGATCGTCAATATCCATCAGTGTCCCGCAGAAATCTCTCCCCGCGCATGTTTCCACATCATGCGTCATGATCGCACTGCTCGGGGCACCGTTGGGCCAAAACCAAATGAAAGGTATGCGATTTCGGTTTTGTGCTCTCAGAGATAACAGCAATAATCGCTCGAAGAGGTTGTCCACGGTCCGGTCTACCGGCCATTGCGGAAAGGCGATCTTGTCCCAGCCGTTAAGACGAATTCTCTGAAGGTGCTTCCGCACTGCCACGGGCAACAGAGGGCGCAGGAAATAATACAAACGGTTTACCTTCGATTCCAGCGGCTCCACGGGCTCCGACCCCGGGTTCACATACAACTCATACCGTAGATTGTCTACGACCTGCTGCACATCGAAGGGAAGGCATACCTCACCGTTCCTCACGGCTGTATCGGAGTATGCGTCGAAGAGAGGTCCGGCAGGAGAATGGGACAGGTTCGCTCCGGTGCACCTGCCATAGCAAACTACGTCGTCCCCAAATCGAAAATATCCCTCTCCGCCAGCAGGCGCGTCTTTTACGGCAAACTTGAGATACTGCTCCGGACACCGGTAATATTGGATCAGGTAGTCGTTCATTTCTCTGTGAACAACGAGAGCCTAACGCGTCTTATCTACCGGTACTTCTAGAAGCGGACCCGTCTGAAGCCGTAAAGCGAGTAAATCCGTAGTCGCGATTCACCCCCGTCGTTCCCTGGAGAAAGAATCCCATCCCTGGACTGCCGGTTGCAAACTTCTTGTCAGTCCCTTGGACAACCTGCACACCATTGATATAAGCGGTAATCACGCTGCCTACAATCGTCGCCTTGATGACATCGCCATCTTTGACGCCATACTGCGAGCCCTGGTTAGAAGCAACATAAGTAAAATTTCCAAGTGGGCCGTTCCATCGCACTATCTGCGCGTACGCGTTCGAGGTCTTGGAGCACCTAAAGTTGATCTCATATCCGGTGGCTGAATGTGAGGATAAGGAGCTCCGCAGACGTAACTCCACCTCTTCGAAGATATTGTCGTTTTGGTGGACCGTATGGACCGTGGCTTCGGCCGACTGGTTCGGTCCCCAGGTGCCCGTTAACAACGCCGTCGAATCGTCATAGCCATTGTTGCCGGACTCGGTCCCGAAGGCCAGGCCGGGAATCGTCTGAACATCGGACCAATCAAGCCCACCCGCTTTGCCATTGACCCAGTTGCTAATCTCGGAAATGGGGTTTTCGGTAAGTGGAAACGTCGTGGTATAGGTGCGCGACATCCCCTGATTCTCCTGCACCCGAGCAGAAGCACAAGCGGCCGGCACGATGCCCACGCCGCGGCTCTCCAGGTACAGGACCAACGAAAATACAACCACAGTAATTGCGAATAACGTAACGGCGAACGTGCGCTTAAAAAGCCCGTAAGTTACAAATGAATATAGAGGCATAATACTTCCCAGGCTCCCAGAGTTCGAGTATTTCCCTAAGCGGGAGGTCGCGCCGTTAGACCGCCTAACCAGCTGATTCAAATGCAGAAGAAAACTTTAAAAGCCTTTGCCGCCAGCCTAGTTGCTCAATGAGTTTTGCGACTTGAGAAAAGGGCTCGCGGCCGCAGCTTACACGTACGGTGCAGAGATAGAGAGCTAAGAACAAACACGAGGTAGCCAAGATACGAACTTCAGATCCAACAATACCTGGCATCGCCTCCAATGTAGGAAACTGTCGAACTATGGCGGCGCATCCTAAGCCCGCTACAATCGAAGCCAGAATGTATTTCCAAATGACCGCTAGCATCTGGTCAATCCCGAACTGGATCGGCCGCCCAGCATACCAGAAGGCTGGGACTATGAGAACCGCATAGGAGGCCGACCACGCTACGGCGATTCCTTCCGGACCCCACGGCAGAGCAAGGATAAAAAACAAGACCGTTACTCCGAATTCTATCAGGCCCCAGCGGAACCAACGGTCCGGCTTCCCCAACGAGAGGTGCAGTGAACTGTGGGTATTGTATAGAAGCATCACTCCAATCGCAGGGCCAAACAGCGTGAAAATCCGGCCCGTCGTCTCCCAGTTCGGGCCAAGCACTACGCGAATCACGTCTTTACCCACCAAGGTCAGATCGGCACTGACAGCCATAGCCACGAACGAAAGGACGGATAACCCGGTAAGGAAGTGTTTCTTGTACTGCAGTTTGTCGCGGCTTAGCCGGCTTAGGGCGCCAATCCCAACCGCCGACATCGGACTTAGAAGTTGGTTGGTTGGAAGCACAAACAGATCGTAGGCCTTCTTATAGAATCCTAGTGCTACCGTCCCGAACCGCAGGCCTACCAGCACGTTGTCGATATTTCTCGCGCCGTAGCTGGTTATGAAGTGTCCGTAGATGCTGAGTGAAAAGCGGATCATTGCGCCTGTACCCGCAGCGCGCCGGGGGAAACTGGGAATCCATTGGCACATGGCCCAGGCCCCAATGGATGTGCTCAGCGCCTGCGCTATTACCCCAGCAGCCAGCGCCCAGTATCCCCACCCCGCCCAGCCCAAGAGGATTGAGATAATCACCGAGACGATTCGAGCAAGGATGTCATTGATTGAGATCGCGGAAAAGCGCATCGCCCGCTTGAGAAGCGCCAGATGCAAAACGGACGTACTGCCCACCAGAATTGTGGGAGACATCGCCAAAACGACATGCGCGACCAGCGGCTCGTGGAACCAGTGCGCAACTAGCGGACCAGAGGCCGCAAAGGCGAGTGTGAGCAGAAGGCCTTGCCCCAGATTGATCCAAAACAGGTTGCTCGCCAAGAACCGATTCATCTCCTCGCGCTGGAGAACGGCCTCCGTAATGCCATTGAGACCAAAACTAGCGAGCAGCCCGGTGAACGTCGTAACAATCGTTACGAGCCCGAAATCTCTGGGCATGAGGATCCGGGCAAGGGTAACCGTCGCAAACATCTGAATGACAAGTATCAAGGCTTGAGAAAACACCGTGACGCCCGCTGACCTCAGAGCGACCTGAGGCAACTTGCCATGGTCCGTATCGAGGTGGAAGGAACCGTTGTCTGCAAACGGTTTCAAGGTTTGGCCCTCGGCGGAACGTCCCATCCCGGCATCTCAGGAGACGTTTCCTGCGCAAAAACCCGAGTGACCGGACCCGCTGTGGCAGTTCCCGATGCTGAGGCTATCAACTCTTCGACCGGTGAAGGCTTTCTCAATCCTCGAAGGAGGTCCAGATAGAACGCCTTTTGTCTCATGACATACAACAGCATCCCCAGATATGCAGAAAGAACCACGATAACTCCTAATACAAGCCTGGGCAGAGGGAGAAAGGCCGGACCGAACAAGAACTGTAGTCCAAACGCCAAACCAGCCGCCACGATACCGGAAAGCAACGGCCGGCTCACCGTCAGCAAAATATCGCGAACCGAAATCACAGTACCCTGTGTAACCCAGGCGATCAGCGGAATGAGGCACAGAATCATCACCACCGAGTACGCACTCGCAACGCCCTTGGGCCCGTAACGCAAGCCCACCAAATAACCGGTAACCATGACCGGCCCAAGGACCAGAGCAATCTTGAGGCCCCGTCCGACTAACCCGAGCGCGTTAAGCAGCCATCCGAGTGGATTGAGAATAGCAAAAGCTAAAGTGGTTGGTGCGAGCAAGCGAAAGACGCCGGCCGCGCTATGCCACTTAGGCCCAAGGAAGACAGAAATCATGTCGTCAGCAAAGAGCGCGCAAATAAAGGTGATCGGCACGGTCAGCGCCAGAACCAGAGAATACCCCTTCAAAAAATAGCTCTTGAGGCGACTCGGTTCGTTCTGGAGTCTGGAAAGCGCTGCAAAAGCCACGCCACCGGCGGCTGAATTCAGATTGTCCGTTGGAATGTTAATAAGCTGGTAAGCTCTTCCGTAGATTCCCAGCGCATCGACCCCCCAGAATCGTCCTAACAGGACTTTCTCGAAGTTGCTGGCGATATACATCACCAAGCCATTCAGAGTGACTGTCCCACCAAAACGCAACATGGAACGGATTCCCGCCTGTTTCCGGGGCCGTCCCGGAACCCATGCGGTCGTCATCCACACACCCGTGGTGTAGATAATCGGGGTGACGATCGTGGTGGCGACCAGAGCCCAGTATCCAAAGCCACGAAGGGCCATACCGATTCCAATCGCTGTGCTTACGGATAAGGAGACAATGTCGATCACCGACAGCGTGATGAAACGCATCTGGCGTTCGAGCATCGATGAATGTTGCACGCCCGCTGCGTTGAACAGAAAAGCTGTTGCCAACACCGCCGTCACCCCGAACAGACGCTGTTCGTGATAAAAGGCGACCACAATTGGCGCCATCGCGAGCGCTAACAACCCGAGGACTGCGCCCACCAATAGGTTGATCCAGAACAGCGTTGAGGCCTGTTCCTCGGTAACGGTCATACGCTGAACCGCCGCCGCTGACAGGCCGAAATCCCGGAACACACTGAAAACGCCAATCACGGCCGTAACCATGCCTACCAGACCAAAATCCTTGGGGTCCAGGATGCGGGCCAGGATCATCAGCGAACCCGTCCGGAGCAATAAATTCGCCACCTGGGCGCAGACCTTGGCCGCGCCGCCGCGGATCGTCTTTCGTTTTAAGTCCTTCATCGCGTGGTCACGCGAGTCGGGTGGATATCAGTCAGCGTTACAATTTTCAATGTGTGGCCATCAATTCAGAGCACCAGCTTGCGGCATTGGAAAGCCTCAGCATAACCGCTTGGGGCATTGCACTCCATGCCCCGCAGCCGCATAAGAGACAAAAATGTACTCTCCTCAAACCAGCGCTTGGTGCGCTGGGATTGAAAAGTATCCACGATGTTGCGAACTTTCTTCTCGTAGATTTCGGACTCAAGCGGCACAAACACGCTCGGTTGCCCCAAATCACCGTCATACTTGGGAATTTCGTACTCCAGGATGAGGTGGTCCCGGAACGTATTCCAGGTCAGGTCCGATATCAGTCGATGGTCCTGGTGCGCATCCTTGCGGTGGTGAGTCAGGATCAGGTCCGGCGAAATCGTCTGCTTCAATTCCTCGAATACGTCCTTCACATCTGCACCCGCGAAGGGCATGAAACCATCGCGGAACTCCTTCAACACGATCCGCCCCAGGCGCTTGGACCCGACGAACGATTCCGCCCCGCGCTGCGCTTCATCTTTCCGGACTCCGATGGCGTTGAACACGACCCAGTGGAACGCACAATTCTGATACTGTTCCGCCAGACGAAGGATCGTTCCACCGCATCCGATTTCGATGTCGTCCGAGTGCGCTCCCAAGCAAAGAATCTGGAGCGAAGACGCGGCATCGCACTGCAACGTTAAAGAAAGCATGGAGTCATTACCGGCAACACACTACTTTGCACATGCCGAGCCGGAGAGTGCGCGCTCCGCGGCCCGTTCCCCGCTAATGAAGCTCTCGTCCGTCCACATGTATCCCCAGTCTCCATATCGTCCGCAATAGGAAATACCGAGATCGTCGAGATAGCCGTGGACGGTCTTGAGCGCCTCCGCGCGTTCGAGGTCGAAGATGATGTTGGCATAGCGCAGAAACATCGCCTTTCGCGACAGAATTTGATCCTCCTCGCGCAGCAGGCCGCACTTCCGAAGATCACGAATGACAGGATCGATCCAATCTTCCGCCGATCCGGAAAAGGGTTTGTACTTGTCGGAAAAATAAACTTCCGCCTGAATGCTTCCCGCGCCCTGGGGGGCGTTACGCGCGGAGAGCAAATGCGGAAAACCCAGACGCGTAAAACAGATGTCCTCATCGTAGAAGTAGGTCATGTGCGCGCGGGAAAGATCCTCGCGGTTTACGCCGACGTTCACGAGAACGCAGGTGGAGCACGCGAGCCGGCGCGAAGCGTCGACAACATCAGACGGCGCTCCCTCAATCATGCGGATCATATCGGGAAGCGCTACCGACGAGACCAGCCCGTCGTATCCTGTCACAACGCCGTTCGAGAATGTGAGTTGCCGATTGCGAGGATCGATCGACACCAGCTCATGATTCAGTTTCATGTTCCCCATCGGCATAAACTTCCTCAGGTAGCACATGAATCCGCCTTCACTCGGATAGCGGAAGTGAGTGATGTAATGAACATGCGGCGCGGACGCCGAGATTGCACCCCGGAGCACTTCCTCCAGGCTGGGGCGGTAAATGCGGGGCCCAAGCCAGTCGGTGCTCATGTTGTCGGCGCTGGTGGTGTGATATTTGCGCGTATACTGCATCGGAAAAAGCTCGGCGAAGCTGCGGCCAAAGCTCGCCAATAGCCACTCCGCGTAGTTTTTGGGCGACTCCTCGGGCAACTGGCGAGCCTCTACGAAATCGGTAATAACTTTGACGATCACGTCTTCCGGCAATCCGTGCATATGCAATTGCACTGGATGCACCGGCCAGTAACCGCGCCAATAGTTGTTGAGATTAATCTGGATGGTTTCGTAGTGCTGATCGACACTGTCGGCGAACAATTCCTGAATACGCGGATCCTTAGTAAAGGAAATATGTGGTCCCACGTCGAAGAGGAAACCAGTCTCGTAACGAAACGACGCGGTGTGGCCGCCATAATAAGCGTTCTTGTCGTACATCACCGGCGTGATGCCTTCGGTGTGCAGCCGATGGGCTGCGCCGAATCCGGCCATCCCGGTTCCCAGCACGACGATGTTTGGCGTGGGCATGGAAGTGTTTCTCCTGATTCTAAGGTCTAGATTGTATGAAGTCGTGCACTGTCTGTGACGGGGTCTGCGATCCCGCCTGCATCCCGGTAGCCGGCGATCGTACGTTCGCCGTCAGTTTTGTGAGAGTCCCTCGTATCGCTCAATCTGCGTTTGAGTAAGGCGTCGAAGGTTGGCCCCTGCCTGGAAACCGCGGTACCACTCGACGATCCACTCGAGCGCCTGGTTCAGAGGAAGCACAGGATGCCAATCCAAGTGAACGCTCGCCTTGGAGGCATCCAGCTTGAGCGAGTATGCCTCCCGCGGCTGTGTAGCGGAATCCTGAGCCCACGATGCTTGGTTCCCCCACGAAGCTACTAACCTGTCGGCGATCCAAGAAACCGGCTTGGCGTCCGCATCTGCGGGCCCGAAATTCCAACCTGACGCGAACTTAGCGCCATTCTCCGAGAGTCGCTCGGCAAGCAGGAGGTATCCCCTTAGCGGCTCCAGGACGAACTGCCAAGGCCGAAATGCGGAAGGGTTTCGGATCAGGCAAGGCTGACCAGCCAGGAACGCTCTCAGCAGGTCCGGGATGAGCTGATCGCCAGTCCAATCGCCGCCGCCGATCGCATTCCCGGCGCGAGCGCTTGCCAGTGCGACGCCATGACGATCGAATGAATCAGGAGGGAAAAATGATTCCCGGTAAGCGGTTGTCACCAGTTCAGCGCAACCTTTGGAATTTGAATAAGGATCTCGTCCGCCCATAGGCTCGTTCTCGCGATAGCCCCAGACCCACTCACGGTTCTCATAGCACTTGTCGCTGGTGACGTTGACCACTGCGCAGGGCTGTTTCAGCTGTCGTATCGCCTCCAGTACATGCACTGTCCCCATTACGTTTGAAGAGTAGTTCTCGATGGGATCCTCATATCCTCGACGCACAACTGACTGGGCCGCCATGTGGATGACCACTTCCGGACGGAACTCGGCAATCGCACTCTGGAGCAGCGGGAAGTCGCGAATGTCGCCACGAATCGATTGGACCGTGTCGGCAACCCCAGCCTGTTCGAACAAGTTCGGCTGAGTCGGCGGAGCGAGCGCGTACCCGGTTACGTTAGCTTCGAGCGAATGCAACCAAAGCGACAGCCAGCTCCCTTTGAAGCCAGTGTGTCCGGTGAGAAATACGCGGCGGCCCTTCCAGAATGAGCGGTCAAGCATGATTGGCCAAGGTGGCTGTGAGGAGCGGCACAGAGCTCAACGAACGCCTCCCACAGGTACGGGTTGCTGCAATGAGTCTTGCCGCTCATGCGTATCCACCGGCCAACGCTCTTGTTGGTCCCGCCAGAGTTTTTCGACGATCCCTCCTGGAACAGCGTCTACATCATCGAAAGAAAGAACCTTGTCTTTCGCAATATCTCGACGCAACACGCGGCCGTCCGAGAGCCCGATCGGGAGGGCATTCATGCCACGGGCTGTGACGGTGTTATCGATGAGTCCATAGGTGCAGAACCCGCCGACACCGTCCAGCCGCTCGCCCGCTTTCAGATCGCGCTTGGCAACGGTCACGACTTCGCAGACCGGCCCGGCAATCGGCGCTACTGTCGGATCGCGGTGGATAACCGCCCGTCCGATGGTCGACGCAATCTGGAGGTGAGGCAGGTGAAACGGCGTATAGAAAACGTAAAAGGGGCCGTCTCCAATCTTGTAATATGCCAGTTGTACTTTCTTCAGCGGATTTTCCTCGTGAATCACGACGAAAGCGCCGGTGTATGGAGCAGCGCCGAGCGCGTAATCGACCAGCCCCGTCTCCAACATCTGCTTTGCAGGCAGCAGATTCGCAATCTCCCGCACGTAGCCACACGGCGGGCCATACATCCCACGCCGCCCTACGTGGAATCCAGTTGCATTGGCGAGAACCGTCGCCTCCATGGATAGCTTCGTAGAGTCGGCAAACGATGTGACCTTCTTGACATCCTGGTCATGCTTCTCTGCAAACGCCCTCTGCGTCTCCGGATTCCGGTAGTAATCAACCATACCCTTGATATTTCCCGCGGCAACCGGACGGAGCCCCAGCGTTCGCAGATATCGCAGCAGCGTCATCGCAACTCCCGGCTCGTCTCCGTCGGTGTGCGTGACGACAACCCCGGCGTCATCGCCTTTTGCCTTCAGAATCGGACCAATCAGAGAATCCAGTTCGGCGTTCACCAGAACTACATGCTTGCCGTGGCGGAATGCGTCCAGCACCACGCCGGCCGCCGCCTCGACTGTGCCTGTCACTTCCAGCAGGACGTCGACGCCATTGCAACTCGTCAGCACGGCGGGATCGTCCGTCAGAACCGGCATCCCCCGCGCAATTTTTCCTTCCGCTTCGCGGGCGGATTCGGCGCGACCCCATTCGGCAATGCCAGCTTCCCGGAACGCGCGCTCGGCATGCGCTGGTGTGCGATTGGCAATCGCCACCAGCCGCATCCCCGGTACCGGCGTTGCGAGCTGTAGCGCGATGGCGCGTCCCGTTGCTCCAGCCCCAACCATTCCGACGCGGATCGGACGATTGGTGGCCTCAAGCTTCTGAAGGGCGGTATCAACACTCATGGATGTCTCCGATGCTCAACTACAGCGTGCCGACTTCCTGTTTATTTTGCGGCAGAAGCAACTTCGTGACTGCTTTGGCCGTTGGTCTTCCACACTTCCCAAGGGGCCACACCGCCGCCATACAAGCTCTCGAGATGTTGCCTGTCCTTGAACGTGTCCATGCTCGTCCAGAAGCCATCATACCGGTAGCCGATCAGCTGCTTTTCTTCCACCAGCCTCTGGAAAGGCTCATTGACAAGTTCCTCTTTCTCGCGAATGTAATCGAAGATCTTCTTTTTGAAAATGAAGAAGCCTCCGTTGATTCGCATCGCGCCCCCGCTGATTGCATGGATCTTGGACACCAGATTACCGTTCCCCTCCTCCAGCGCAACCATGTGGTAGCTGAGGTTCGGCCGGACGCAAAGGAAACTGGCGGTCTTGCCTTGCTGATGGAAGTGTTCCAGTTGCTGCGGGAGCGGCAGATCGGTAAGGCCGTCACTATAGTTGGCCAGGAACTCCTCTTCTCCGTCGAGGTACTTCTCGACTGCCTTCAGCCGCTGGCCGATGTTGGAATTGATTCCCGTATCTGCAAAGGTAATCTTCCAGTCCTGGATGTCGCTGTTAAACAGTTCCAGCTTTTTCCCACCGCCGGATAACACGAAGTCATTCGAAACGCATTCGTTGTAATTCAGGAAATAGTTCTTTACAACGTCGGCCCGATAGCCAAGACACAAAATGAAATCCTTGTGTCCGAAGTGCGCATAGTATTTCATGACGTGCCACAGAATCGGCCGATAGCCGATTTGCACCATCGGTTTGGGAATATCCTCTGCGTCCCGGATGCGAAGCCCCAATCCTCCGCAGAAAAGAACCACTTTCATGGCTTACCCCTCTCCCAAGCGCTTCTATGCTCACACAGTCCCACAAGCGGCACCACTGTCCTCAGCACCCTACTAAAGTCTTTTTTGCCACTGCGTCCGACCTTCCGGCTGGAACGCCCTCTTCCGCCCGAACCGACGAAAACCGCTGCCGGAGTTTCCCGATCGCCAATCCCGGATTCACACTCTCTTCCAAAACCGTTACGATCGCAGCCTTCAGCAGAGCGAACCACGACAGCGGATACCCCAGTTCATTCAGCCTACCTTCGTGATAGTCCCAGAATTTCTTTCCCCGGAATCCACAAAAATAGTTAACCGCCAGAAACCGATGGTAGCCATTGAGCGTTTCCTTCAGTTGACGCGCTAACTCTGCCTGATTGAGATAAGACGGCCCATAACGGACTACGTCGTTGAGGGTTGCCGATGAATAGCGGTTCATCTCCGCGGACGTAGAGCTTTGCGTTTCAGGATGAGTTCTTTCAAAAGAAAGCACCTCGAATACAAATCCAAAATCAGAGTTCCGCAAACAAGCGAAACATGCGCTTGTATCCGAGTGCGGGGAGGGATTGGGGTAGAAGTCCGCGCTGGCTCGCACGAGATCGGCTCTATAGAGGATTGAGGTCGGAGTTCCAAAGCCGAACGTTTTTTCCCGACTGAGGAAAATCTGACGGCACAAGTCAACGCCCGGTATAACGGACTGCGGATATCTGAAACCTTGCCACAAAATGTGATCTCCGCTGAGCTGGTACGATCCAACGATTCCGACCGACGGATTGTTTTCCGCAAGGCCGACCATTTTGGCCAGGCAATCGGGGAAAATAAAATCGTCCGCAGACACGACCTTGCAATACTTGGCGCTCGGCGAAATCAGACCGAATGCAATATTGTGGTTTGCGATGACGCCAACGAACTTCTCATTGTTGTGTACGCGGATACGGCTATCTTTCTTGGCGTAGTCCAAAGCGACCTGCAGCGTCCGATCGGTACTGCAATTATTGACGATGATGTACTCGTAATTCCCATACGTTTGTTTTAGAACACTCTCAATGCACTCCACGAGATATTTCTCTCCGTTGTAGACGGGAGTGACGACGCTAACCAACGGTTGCTCAGGGGTACTCATGGTCTCGCCTCCCAACAAGGATGACTGATCGGGCTAAGCGGGGGAGTTCGTTTTCGGGTGCCACATTGTCTTTTTGCTCATACCGCTCTCGATTCCATCGACTATGGCTTGACGAGCGGCCAGTTGCGATCTTGCTCTGAAACCACCGTAGGATCCAGAGGCCATTGAATCCGGAATGCGGGGTCGTCGAACCGCACGCCCTGCACGGCGCTGGGCGTGTAATACGCCGAGGTCATGTAGTACATCTCGGTATTCTCTTCCAGCGTCTGGTATCCGTGTGCGCAGCCCTCAGGCAGGTACAGCATGCGGCCGTTCTCAGCGCTCAGTTCAGCGCCCCACCATTTGCCATAGGATGGCGACGCTGGCCTGAGATCGAGCACGATGTCCAACATCACGCCCCGGGTGCAGCGGACTAATTTGGCTTCCGGCGCAGGGTCGACCTGGAAGTGCATACCTCGGACCGTACCCTTCCTTGTGCTAAATCCCATATTCGCCTGGACGGGCACGAAGTTGATGCCCTGCTCGGCAAATTCCCGCGCACACCACGCCCGCATGAACCGTCCGCGATCGTCCTGGTGTGGCGTCGGATCGATTGTCATGGCGCCGGCGACGTCAGTCTTCAGGAAGCGCATCCCGTAGTTTCCTTCTCAATACTCCGAATGATCGAACGAACTGCCACGAACCGTCCGTCGGTAGCAGTAGCGCTCGCCGCACGCTGATTATTGGCGTCCGCCGAGCGACGACATAGCCGTCACCTTCGTTTCTTCAGGGCCGGAGTCCGTAGTATTCGTCTCGACTCTCTCCAGCCAAATTTCTCGCCAGTACGGGTACATGCTCTTGGGACAAAGCATTCGACACGGGCTGTACCGGGCCTGACACACCACTGTGTCCAGCACAATGCAAGGATTCTTCATTTCGACCATCTTGGCCGTCTTCTCATCAATCAGTCTCGAAACACGCTTAAGGACACGGTACGTTCCGCCGCAATACGGTACCAGTTCCGCGTCCCAGTACATCCCGCGATTCCGATTGCTGGTATCCACAGTTTTCAGGATCTCTTCGTGTGACTTCACGCGAACGAGTTCGCCCGGCTGCAGATTCAGAATAGCCGCCGGCGTAGCCCCGCCTTCCGGGATCCGTCCTGGCGTTCGGGGAAACAGCGTGCCGCCCCACAAGGGATGGGTCTGGTTATAGAGCCAGCGCATGGCCGGACCCAGTCCGATCCCAGCCTGGCTGATGTGGTAGTAGATGGAATAGATCAGGCCACTCAAAATGCGCTTTAGACCCACGTTTCCCGACCAGTAATCCTCGATATATTGACGCACATCCCACCAGGCCAGAGGCTTGGTTGCGTGCGGTATTTGCGTGGCTTGGCAAACATACGTAGGCGGACCGCCATTTGGATCGGATATCTGTGTGTTCGCCACGACTTCGAATTCGCTGGATCCGGTATTTGGCGTCTCAACATCTCCGCCAGAAGACGTCTCCGTGTTCAACGCGGCAACCGTGGCCAGATCCCAGCTTACTGGTTTCAGCCACACCTGTTTCCAGTACAGCAGGCACCCCGCCTGGCAACCGCCATGCGCTTCTCCGTCGCAACGTGTCTCCAGATGCACCGTTCCTTCGAGATGGCGCGTACGGTATGGATAAGGCGTTGAATAGTCGCAGGTTTTGTGGGCCCGTTTATAGACTTGGAATCTTTGTCCGCAATACCGGAACATCTCGGGCATAAAGGGCATGCCATCGAGTTGGCCCTTCTGGTCGAGGGTGCTCAGTATTTCCTCTTTGTTTCGGACTTCCACCCAATCGCCAGCACTCAATTTTATCGACATCTTCCTCACAAACTGATTCCAAACGCTCCCGGCTTTATGCCCATATCGACCTAGACGCAACCTTGAGGGCTTTGCACCGCAGCCCTGACGTTAGCAACGACTTGCTCGCGCTTCAGCACTTCCTGAACTGCCTCCAGCAGCGATGCCGTAACCAAGTCGAGCCCTTCGATGGTGGGGCGATCTCCACTGGCGAGTAGCGCCGTTTTGCACCCCGCGGCCCGGCCTGCATCGATATCTGCCTCCGAGTCGCCGATCATCCACGAAGCACTGAGGTCAATATCGTGATCGCGCGCCGCGTCGAGCAGCATGCCCGGTGCGGGCTTGCGGCACCGGCACCGAGGTTCCTTTTCGTGCGGACAATAATAGACCGCATCGACGATCGCCCCGGCGCTCGCCAGCACCCCGCAAATCCTCTCGTGCAAGATTTCGAGGTCGGCGATAGCGATCAGTCCTTTGGCCACACAACGCTGGTTGCTCACCACAATCACGCGAAATCCCGCGTGATTAAGACTTGCGATCGCCTCGGAAACACCCGGAAGAATCTGCACGTCTTCCCAGAGCGTGACGTATTCGCCCTCGCGGGCTTTCCGGTTGATCACGCCGTCACGATCGAGAAATGCGGCTCTGTTCATGAAAAATCGTTTCCTCCACCAGTTCCGAAATAATGTGGCCGATCAGGATGTGGCACTCTTGAATGCGCGGCGTTTCATTGGAGGGAGCACACAGGCAATATTCCACGGCGCTCTTGAGTTTCCCGCCCGAAGCGCCGGTCAGCGCCACCGTGTGCAGGCCCATCTTTTTCGCCACCGCCAAGCCTTGCAGCACGTTCTCGGAATTGCCGCTGGTCGAAATACCGATGGCGACATCTCCCACTCGCCCCAGAGCTTCGATTTGTCGCGCGAACAGAAGATCGAAGCCATAGTCGTTCCCGATCGCGGTGACCGCCGAGGTATTCACCGACAAGGCCAACGCTGGCAGCGGAGGCCGGTCGAAGGCAAATCGTCCTACAAATTCCGCGGCAATGTGTTGCGCATCGGCTGCGCTGCCGCCATTGCCAAATAGCAGAGGCTTGTTGCCTTGCTTGAACGTCTCGACTAGGATCTCGCTGACTCGAGCCATGCCCGACACAACCTCGACGCTTTTGAGCAGCAGTTGCTTGACGGAAATTGATGCCTCGATCGACCGCCGAACGCGTTGCTCGAAGTCGGTGTTCTGCGTCATCAATTCTCCCGATAAAAGTTCTTGTTATCTGCCGAAAGCCGCATCGCAAAGCCGGCCGCATAGCGCCTGCGCCCGCGCATAGTCTTCCGGAGTGCCAATGTCGATAAACATCCCATTCTGCTCAAGCGCATACACTCCTTGCTCGAGAACATGGGGAAAGACGTCTTTCTCGAGGCTCGCCGGACCTTCCAGGATGTGTTCGAAAATTGCCCGATGGAAAACATATACGCCGGCATTGATCAGACCGGCGGCGCCCGCTCCGGTTTTTTCCGTGAACCCGGTTATCCGGCTGTTCGAGTCGACGCGTACCGTTCCGTAACGTCCCGCGTCCTCGACCGGCACGACTGCAATACTCGCCAGCCCTTTGCGTTCCCGATGAAATTGAACCAGCCTGGCGAAGTCCGTCTCCAGAAACGAGTCGCCATTCATGACCAGAAAGTCTGTGTCCGCGTCGAGATGACGCTGCGCCAGTTTCACTGCACCCGCCGTGCCCATCGGCTGTTGCTCGCGGGAATAGGCAATGGAAACATCCCAGGCGCTGCCAGCGCCGAATTTTTCTTCAATCTGCTCGGCCAGATACCCCGAGCACATCACCAACCGGCGGATACCTTGAGAGCGTAACTGCCGCACTAGCAACTCAAGAAACGACTGCTCTCCGACGGCGGCCATCGGTTTCGGCGCTGAGGAAACCACCGAACGCAGACGCGTTCCCTTCCCGCCCACCAGCAGCACGGCCGGAACGTCGAGCATGTTACTCATCTGGCTCATCGGGCGGCGCCTTCCACTACAGCACCCGGTCCCAGTACTCAAGCATGGAACTCAGCGTCTGTTCCACAGACCGCAACGGCTTCCACCCGGTATGCTTGCGCAGCTTGTCGGTACTTCCGAAGATAATCTTTTCGTCCGACGGCCTCATCAAATGAGCCGCCGGCCGGATTTCCGCCTTCACGCCCGACAACCGAATTGCGGTCTTCAGCAACTCGCCAATTTCGTAGGTCTTCGGCGCGCACAGATTGTAGACTTCTCCCCGTTTGCCTTTGATCGCCGCGGCATAGAAACCGCGCACCGTGTCCTGGACATCGAGAAAAGCGCGCTGTGGCTTCAGATTGCCCACCTCCAGTATGGGCGGTTGCAGGCCTTTCTTAATGCGAATGATGCGGCGCACAAAATCCGACGGAGCATCGTTGGTCTTCCCCGGCCCCGTCGTATTGAACAGCCGAATGTTAACCACGGGAACTCCGTAGTCGGCATGGTACTCGCGCGCCAGCAGGTCCAGACACAGTTTGCTGATGCCATAAGGGTGCAACGGCACCGGCGGGTACTCTTCCGTGACCGGAATCGATGCCTGCGGAACATTGCCATACTCCGCGCTGGAGCACGCCGAAACTACCACTGGACGCTTCTTCATGTAGCGCACCGCTTCGAACAGATACAGTGAACCCATGATGTTCGATTCAAAGGTGAACACCGGATCGGACCAGGAAACTGTCGGCAGACTCTGGGCTGCCAGATGAAAAATATGCGTAGGTTGGCACGCCTGAACAACCTGCTCCACGCGTTGGCCATTGCGCAGATCGCATTGCACAAATTTCAGGTTCGGCAGCTTCGGGAAGGAATTGGAATCGTGTGGGCGATAGGTTCCCACCACGTTCCATCCTTTGACTTGTAGGAACCTCACCATGTTGGAACCGATGAATCCCTCGGCGCCTGTCACCAGGGCGGTCTTGTTCATTCTGCTCCTCAAAATTTATGTATGGAAGCCGGATGCCATCGGCTGAATCAATGTCAGAGAGTCCCTACAGGGGAAACTTTACTGTGATCCTGAACGATAGGGGAAGAAAACAGCGACCCTAGCCACAAAATCAGTGCCATCGTCCGTTCGGGGCCGATACCCGTTCTCAGGCCTGAGTCCTAAAGTAGTTACTTTGCTACGGCCGTAAGACCGGTAGGAGGTGCCAGCCCTCCTCCGCCGGAGCCATAACAATTAGAAGCGTTGAAACTCAATACTGGGCCCGTCCCGTCGCTCGGGCCGCCCATGACATTCAGAAAGCAGTCCTGCGACGGGATCGTATAAGCATGTCCGCTAACGCCAGCGATGTTCCCGCCGCTTACGTCCGGGCCAATCGCAGGCCATGCTTTCGCGGTTGGCCACCAGAAGGGCTTCGAGGTGTAGTAAAACGAGGCTGGCAGATTATTGTTCGCCGGAACCGGATTCGCGTAGGGTGCCAGCGACCCGGTCAACGTACTCGGCACTTCACTGGAGTTGAACCGGCATGATCCGAATCCGGTTGCGCTGTCACAATTTCCCCAGCGCATGATCGACGGCAGCACGTTGGGATCGTCCGGGACGGTGACTGAGCCTTCGGTATTGCCGTGGCCCATGTCCCAGACTAATGTATTGTTTCCACCGCTCTGGTAGTTCGTGTTGGTCCCACTGGTTCCAAGCACGTTGCCAATGTAATTGTGGAGGCGCGAGTACGAGAGATTCTGAATGACGTTGAGGCTGTTGTTGCACGTTCCGAAGTTAGCATTGCTGTAAGGAGAACCACTGATCCAGCATTTGGGTTGTGGTCCGGTGAAACGGTTTCGGAACAAGGTCACCAAGTTCTGGGAACCATGAAAAACATCGCCGGTAAACACGTTCCCGTAGTTGCCCTCGAAGAGCATATTGTCGATGCCCGCCGTGTGCAGGTCGGTTCCGGGGATATTGTAGCCGGAACTCTGCGAGTAATAGTTGTTGATCTGGAAGTTATAAGCATAGACCGAACCCGTGCAGGCGCCGTTGATCATCAACGGCGACACCACCGCCTGAATGATGTTGTTTTCCACCAGCACATCCGACGAATCGTCGCATTCGACGCCATAGCTTTGACTGGCCGAGTTCTGAGTCAGGAAAAAGTAGCTGTCGCGGACCGTGACATGCTCGACATAATCAAGCTGTACATGGGAACGGTTGGAATTGACGACCCGCACTCCACTCACCCAAAAATTGTAGGCATTCGAGATGCCGATGCCCGGGACCGCTCCCGCCCCGCTTACGTCGATGGACATATTCTCAATCCCGGAGTTCGTCAGCAAGGAGGACGAATTCGCCCACCATGCCTGCGGAGTCTTGCTGCTGCTCCAATTCGCCATCGCCAAACCGGGTGTGAAGGTCACACTCACGTTCGTGCCGGAACAGGGTGCTCCGGGAGTCGTATTTCCGTTGCATCCGGTGATGGTAACGATCTGGGACAGTTCGCGCCCGTTGCGTTGCGCTCCGCCGTTGTTGCCTTCGAGCGATACGGGCCCCGTGGTGCCGCAGGGCGCGTTGTTCCCATTCGAACCGCAGGTGGGAGATCCGGCGGTGATGGTGCTGGTCGACTGCGAGATGAGCGCGGTTCCTGTGTCGGTTGTGTCATCGAGCTGATCGTAGATAACGATCCCGCCGACTTGCAGGTTCGGGACACTGGCAAAGGTGAGCGTGGTCTGGCCCTTAGTGAAAGTTCCGGTCAGGTTGACCGGCCCGTTCGCATTCCCGCCCTTCCAGTTCTGCGCACTTGAACCGTTGCAGATTCCAACCCATCCCGTGATACCGCTCGGACAGCTAACGTCGTTGGTCAAAGTGATCAAGGTCTGATCGGCACCAGCCCCGCGAAGCACGCAATTGCTCGTCGTGTTCTTCCATCCCACCAAAGAGAACGAGCCGGCGGGGATTCGCACCACTTGATTCCCGGAACAACTGGCAAGAGCATTCTGAATGGTGGTCTGCGACACGCTCCCGCCCAATAGAGTGTTGCAGGCGGAGGTCGTGCAGTTCGCCCAGTTCGCGTCCGGCAGCGCGCCAATGGCCCCGCCGGTGACGCCGGGATGCGTGGAAGACCAATCGACACCACGCGCAGGGGCGAGGACGCCGGCCCAGGTCTGGGCCAAAGACAGCGCCGGGAAACAGAGCAAAACCGAAATAAAGAGGAATAAAAACGACCGCTTGCGTGTCATTGTGCTCCGTTTAACGCCCTCTCAACTTCCAGTCTGGCGTTACAGGCCATCTCCAAAGAGTCAGCTACGCCCCTTCAGGGAACCCACCGGAGCTCAAAAACGTTATCCGACTGCTACCCCGGGGGGAATCAAGGCTGGGGCTTCCTGAAATCCAGTTTACGCAGTCGATCGTATCCTCCTCAAGACACGAAGGTTCATCCGTGACGCTACTAAGGCTGGTCCTCTGTGTTCTTTCGGTCATGACCGTCCGAACTCTAAGTGCATCAGAATCATCACGGAGAGCCGAATCCTACCCCATATGGCGGTATAGCCACCGCCCTCCCGCAGTCAGCGCCAAGTCAGGCAATAGAGGAATCAGCTGCCGCATCACTCTTGTCTTGAGCGGGTTCGCTCTTTGGCTTCGGTTAGCATCGCCGCAGCGATAGTAGTGCAGCGGTTTCCGGCTGGTGCCAAACCTGTCCTTGAAAGTAATCAGGCCTCGCTGGTCCAGATCGGAGCGGCCAAGATCAATCGCTGTTGCTCCCGCGGCTTTACTCTCCTCGATGAGTCTCCAAAACAGGAAAGGCATGCCACCCAACTGATGGTACTTTTCGTCCGAACAACCATATTTGTAAATGACCGACGAGCCCTCCCGGAGTATCAGCATCGCCGCCACTGCGATGTGATCTCTCTTGGCTAGCCGGATCTCAATCTGGTCGCCCAGGCCATCCAGCAAGCTCTGAAACCAGGCTCGTGACTGAGGGAATAACCGGTGACGCCTCTTCGTCTTCAGCAACAGACGGTAGAATTCGTCCAGGTGTTGCGCCGAACGTCCCGTATCGCAAGCAACTCTTTCTTTCTCCGCCCGCCTGATCTTTCGCTGAATGGAATCCTTGTGCAGCTTCACGAACAGCCGCTCGATCGTCGGACTGAGATCCAGATCGTGCAGCCAATACGACTGGTAGGGCTGCACCCCAGGGAGGGCATTCTGCATCCTCGGTCGCAGTTCCGCATAGCGATACTCCCGCCGCTCGCATTCAGCCTGGAGCCAATCTACAAATGCTCCCATTTCGTCCAGCTGACCGAGCAAGGGATCGCAATGATCGGCGAAGGGCAGCGAGACCAGCCTTCTTCCCGTGATCCAGCTGCTGACCCAGCAAAACACCACACCGTTCCGCAACGGCTCGTTTACCGGCGTGGTTGTCAGAGCCAAAGGCTCGTAGTTGTAGGCACGCGCCAGCGCCTGGAGCCACCCTCGGCGGTGAAACGCAGAGGCGCAAGGATGACGATCGACGAGTTCATTCCAGCGGTCGTCTAGAAGCGGGTTGATAACATGAACATCCACTCCCTTGAGTCCACTCACCCGCGCTGGGCATACACGACGGACCTCTCCTCAATGATGGATTCGTCATATTGTTCTTCCGGTTCGTAGACCACAACGTGGCTGCCCTTGCTGGAAAAACCGAAAGGCACACACAACAGTTTCTTCAACCGCTCGCGCAATGCCTGGCGTTTCTCGGGCGCTACATAAAACAGCATGAATCCGCCTCCACCCGCTCCCAGCAGCTTGCCGCCGAGCGCTCCCGCCCCGAGTCCGGCTTCATAGATTTCGTCGATGTTGACATTGGATATTTTCTGGGTCAGCGAACGCTTGATCCGCCAGCTCTCGTGCATCAGCTTGCCGAACTCGTCGAGCGAGCGATGGGGACTGACAACAATGGATTCCGCTTCACCTACCAGCTGATGCATCGACTCCAATTCTTTGTGCTTCTGGGGAGTGATTCTGACCTGCTCGGTGGCAATTTCCGAGGCGGTCCGCGAAAAACCGGTAAAGAACAGCGCCAGATGGCTTTCCAGTTCCGCCAAGCGTCCGGGGTCGGCCAGAATGCGGTTGACCTCGATACTGCCATCGGTATTGAAGTTGATACGGTTGAACCCGCCATAGGCTGCGCTGGTCTGGTCCTGCGAGCCGACCGCCTCCTTCACAATATCCTGCTCTACGTGAATGGCGTCCGCGTTCAGCGAATGTTTGTCCCGCATCTGGTTCTTGAGTGCATACAGACCGAGCAAGAGCCCCACTGTAAACGCAGAACTCGTGCCCAATCCCGTCCGCGCTGGCAGATCTGCAACGTGATGGATTTCAACGCCTTCTTCCATCTTCATAAATTCCAGACAGGCGCGCACCGAAGGATGCTGGATCTCGTTGTTCTTGACCACGTTTTCCACGCGCGAATACGAAACCCGGCTGTGGAACTCGAAAAACGGCGGCAATCTGCGAACGGTGATATAGCAACACTTGTTGATGGTCGTCGCCAATACCGCGCCTCCGTGCTCGCGGTACCAGACCGGGTAGTCGGTCCCGCCTCCAAAAAACGACATGCGCAACGGAGTGCAAGTAATAACCATTTTTTACCTTTCGTGGTTGTTGAGCGGAATCTCGGGTATAGCGATTGGCTTTAACACTTCTTCAGTCTAGGCTGTGGTCTTGCGAACCCCGGCGGTTCATCCCTGTCCAGTTCTCCCATTGCAGCATGGCTTTGTCCCAGGCGATCACTCTGGTTGCATTGATTCCTTGCAGCATAAGCTCCGCCCTGCGGCCCATGTGCCAGCCGAAAAGGGTTGCAATCCAGGCATACTTCCATGACAAACGCGGAGCTTCAAGCTTGCCTCCCAACTCGGCGGCTTTGCTTTGCATTTGTTCAATCAGGTCCGCACGGTGAGGATAGAAAAACTTCATCCAGTTCTGCATGTACTGCAGGCTGGCGGCGCGGGTCCTGATGCTATCTTCCAGCGATCGCAGATAACCAATGTGCAGTTGCATGGAGCGCCATTGGGAGTCCAATTTTTTGTTAGAGAGTCCGATGTAACTCAGGCCTCTGCTTCCGGAAGCGCGATAGTACACCTTCGGTTGCGGTACAAAGCGTACGCCATCGCTGGCCAGAAGGACCCGGCAGAAATATTCGCCGTCATCGTCCACCGCCAATGTAGTGTCCCACGGACCAGCCGCTTCCGTAAGTTCGCGGCTGACCAGCCAGGTGGCAGGCTGCATGTGAAGATTCTGCGCCATCTTGCGCAGCAACCATTCCACCGGAGACAAATCTTCCCACAAGGGAGTCGAAATGAACTGCGCGCGTTCCGTCCGGTACGGGAAGTGCGCCCACGGACAAGAGAGCAGCGTGCGCTTGCCCGAAGTAGATGCCACAACTTCCATCTGCGCCGCGATCTTGTCCGGCGATAAAAGGTCGTCCGCATCCAGCCATTGGATGTAGTCTCCCTGGCAAATGGAGAACGCTTTATTCCTGGCGGCAGCGGCTCCCTGGTTTTTTTGAGTGCATACGTGAACCATATCCGATTCAAACTGCCGCGCAATGGCCAGCGTTTGGTCGCTGGAGCCATCATCCACAACGATGATTTCCTTGCGTTCCCAGGTTTGCCCTAGCACGGACTGGAGAGTGCCCTCAATCCACTCCTCGGTGTTATAGGCAGGGATGAGAACCGACACGAGAGGTTTCAAGACTGCGCTCCTCCCCTTTTTGTAAAAGCCCGCTGGTAGGCCGCCAGCAAATTCGCCACTGAGTATTCCCAGGCTAATTCCTCTTGCACGCGCCGGTATCCGAACTCGCCCATTCTTTTTCTCTCTTCAGGACAGTCGAGCAGTGCCAGAATCTTAGCGGCAAAATCCGGCACCTGGTTCTTGTTATCGGCGTAAAGCGAGGCCACGCCAGCACTGAACCGGCCTTCTTTTAAATCGAATTGCACTATGGGTTTGGACAACGCCATGTACTCCATGATCTTAATCATGGTGGAAATGTCGTTCATCTCGCAGGGCTTGTCGGGGTTCACGCAAACATCGGCAGTCGAAAGAATATCCAACAATTGATCGTCCGGAATTCTGCCGGTGAAGTTCACCATGTCCTCGAGGTTCTTATCCTTCACCATCTGGCGCAGGCCCGGCAACCCCGGCCCACCTCCCACGCAAGTGAAATGAACGTCACGTCGGCCCTGTTCTTTTATGTGCTGCGCAACTTCGAGGAGAAGATCCAACCCTTCCTGGATACTCATGGTCCCAACATATCCAATCAAGTACGACTTACCATACTTGAGCTCAGGCTTGGGTGGCACCGGCTTGAAGGTATCAAGATCCGGGCCGTTACGTACCACGAACACGTCTTCGGGAGCAAGGCCACCTCGTGTGGTAGCGAGGCCTTTGTAACTTTGATTGGTGGACATCGCGACATCGGTGCAGCGGAATGTCAGTTTCTCCAGCCAAACTTGAATCTTGTAAAAGGCGTCTTGCCTTTCGTATTTCGAAAGGTAGAGCTCAGGATTGGCATCGTGATGATCGAAGATGTACTTAACTCCAAAAAGTTTGAACGGGAGGGCCACCAAAAAAATATTGTCGGGAGGATTGCAGCCTTGCAATACCTGGAACCCGCGGCGCAGATAAATCCACCAGCTGAAGAGGAATTCCCAGCCCAGTGCGCATCCATACTCCCAAAGATATCCCAGGGGGCTATTCCCTTCCGGAGGCATGGGGTGCCGGTAGACGTGAACGCCTTCAAGTAGCTCATAGCCTTTGGCGCATCCCTTCCCTTTGGGGCAAAGCACGGTTACCTCGTAGCCGTCTTTTTGCAGCGCGCAGGCTTCTTTCCAGACCCGGCTGTCAAAGGGAACCGGCAGGTTTTCTACAATGATAAGGACTTTGTTCTTCACAATATTGTTGAGGATCTCGTAATGCCTACAGCAGTTGGTAGAGTCCTGCGAGCGCACACATCATGGTCGCCTGTCCCCAATGCAACGTGGGAGTCTTGTTAACCAGCCACGGGGAGTAGCGGCGGTAGTAGAAATAGCCGGAGCGGTCCTGCATGTTCTCAATCGTCCATTGCGCGACTTTCAGCGCCAGCGGCAGGCTTTCGGGATCGCGGTCGTGAAAGAAAACCAGAGTGTCGATGGCCTGCGAACTGCACTGAATATCCAGAGGGAGAGTCTTGTAGTCGTAGTAGCGAGGCGTTCCATCCGGCAGGAAGAAAGTCTTCTTCCAGTATTCGTAACCGCTCGTCATGTTCCCGTTGAAGCGGTCGTCTCCAGTGCCTTCGTTGTAGAACTTGAAACAGTCGAGCACGTAGGCGGTGTGGAAATTGTCCACCCAATGTAGGTTGGTTTTTTCTCCGTACCACCACGATGCATCCTGCCGCTGGTGCTGCGCGGTGTATTGGATCGCCTTTTGCGCCAACTCACGATACGCCTGGTTGCGTGTATGGGAATAGGTACGCGCCAGCAGACTGCCGCCCAGGGTATTGGCATTATGGACTAGGCTCTTCTGGGCGGGGACATAACTGATACAAAGACCTTCGCCGTCGGGATAGGTGTCCAGATCCTTTATGATGTGTTCGCACGCGCTAACTGCGATCTGGAGATATTGATCGTTCTTGAAGTGATCGTAGCCATCGAGAAAGGCATGGCCGATCAGCGAAGTCCATACCACGGTGGGCACGTTCTTGGACAAATAAAAACTGCGCGATTGGTAGTCGAAGTGATTGCCCCAACACGCACCGTTGTATCCTGGCGATTGATTTTCAATGAGCCATTGCAAGCAAAACTCCGCTTTGTCCGCCCATACCTTTGCGCCGGTTGCAGTGTGCAGGCGCATGAAGCCGCGCGCCAGAAAACCCATGCCCTTCGTCGAAAGGCCCTTACGAACTCCAAGTAACGGCCGCAGATTGAGTGGGAAGCGGCGCACGCCTTGTTGCAGCACCGTGTTCAGGAATTTGCCGTTGAAAGTGAAGGGACGCACGAAGCGAGCGTTCAGGCCGTCGAAAGTATCGTAGCCCTTGTACTCGTTCTTCTCCAGCCATCCGAACAGGCGATTGATGGACTCATAGATCTGGGTTTTCGCCGTAGCGTCGCTGCGCTGCACTCCTATTTGCTTGCTGGCAGATGCCATTGTATTTTTGCCTTCTCTCTCTCTCTCTCTCTGCGGTCGCCGATGGCGTGCCTCGCTGGCGAGCCGTCCGACTAAAATCGTGCGGCCTAGTCCCGTTCGAAGAGGCTGGGACCTACGAGTGACAGTCCATCCCTCGATCGTTGAAGCCGACAATGAAATGTGCGCGGGAAATCGAATCGGGGCAGGTTAGTTCTTCAGCAGCTTTTCATAGATGCTGCGTGTCTTGTCGCCAACGAGGCTCCAGGAGTTGCGGGCGTTAGCAAATTCCTTGATCTCTCGGCGGCGTTGATCCAAGTGGAGGTACAGGTCGCTGGCGAAGTATGTCTCCAGAGCATCGGCCAAATCCGACCCACTACACGATCGGGATAGGAACCCCGTCTTCCCGGAGAGAATGTCGTCACGGAATGAACCTACATCCGAAGCGATGACCGGCAAGCCGAAACTGTAGGCCAGGAACAATACGCCGCTCTGGAAAACCTCGGTGTACGGTAGCACGGTGACATCCGCCGCTTTGAAGTACAGTTCCGTTTCCTCGTCGGGGACAAATTCGATCCTCTGGATCACCTGCGCATAGCAGGGATCGCTCTCAATCGCTTTCTGAATATTGAGCCAGTATTGTTCCGACCCCTTCTTGGACTCTCCTACCACCATCAGTCGGATGTTTTGATGTTTCGGAGCGATCCGTTGAAAAGCGGCGACAAGATGTTCCAGGCCTTTGTACGGCCGGATAGCGCCGAAGAATAGTATGGCTCGCTCGCCGTTGGCGATTCCGAGGCGGCATTTCGCCTCCGCGGGCGTGAGGCCGGTGTCTGGAACGGAGTTGTTGATGCCAAATGGTATGACCGTCACCGCGTCACCGCCGACCCCATACTCCTCCAGCAACTCGGTCTTCATTTTTTCGGTATGCACGAAAATATGGTCGGCCATCCGATATTGTGCCTTCAGTCCCAGTTGATTGTGCCAGGAGTCGTTCCCGTCTCTTTTGCCGGCGTTCACGTTATGAGCCGTAAACACAACCTTCTTACCCAAAACTTTGTAGTACAGCATCAACAGCGTACGGTCGAAGAACGGAAACTTGTTGTTCCAGAGAAGATGCAGGATTTTCGCTTCGGTACTGGCCGCATAGCGCAGAATCCGCAGATATGACTTCAGCACTCGGAGGGCTCTCGCGAGCAATCCCGTCTCTCTTCGCGGGTCGCCATAGGCATCAACGAAGTTCACCCCGCGAGTCTCATGCATCTCCGGACTATCCACCTCAGCGCCGCCAATCACATCCGGCGATACTCCCTTTCCGGCTAGCGCCATGGCAATGCCGAAAGCATAAGGACGGTCAAAACCGCCGGTAAGCAAGCCGACTTGAATCTCCGGCAGCTTGGGCGATGGGTTGCCAAAGGGTGCGACCTGACGGTCAATTCTCTCTGGGGTCTCTTCGGATTGCGTCGTTACGGTACTCACTGGAATGTTCAACCGGAAACCGCAGTCTCGTGCTCAGCGATGGCTGGACTTGAGTTCTCTCGCGCTTCGCGCTCCGGGGCAAAGAGCGTGGACGTTGTCCTTACCATCCGAGTAGTTGGAACCTTCACGACTGCCAGCAAGAACGCAATCCATATCGGCGTCAGATTCCTGAAACCCGCCTCAGTAAAACTATAGGCTAATCCAACCACAAAATAACTTAGCTTCAGGCGTCCCATTTCCGGATCCTGCCGGAGGCAACGGATCACGGTACGATATCCCGTCACAATGACGGTCCCCAGCAGCAAGATGCCAACCCAACCCAGATTCAGATACACCTCAAGGTAACCATCGTGCGCCTCGTTCGGGGCCCACTTCAGAACACTCGCTAAGCGGTCCACCCGCTCCGGCGACCAAAAACTTTCAAAGCCGGCGCCCACCACCGGGGAATGGTCTATTTGCAGAAGTTGCTGCCACAAATCGGTACGGCCCGTAAGCGTGGGGTTCCTCCCCATCGCGCTCAGAACGCCACCTCCGATGTTAAGAAATAACACCGAAGAACTGGCCAGCAGCACAACCGCCACCATGAGATGCACGCGAGTAGGGGTCCGGGCAAGGCGACGGAAACTAGTGGCCACGATCAAGGCCGTGCCAAACCCGAAGCAGGACAGAGACGTCATGGAATTGGCAGTCGAGATCAGCCAGAGCGCCATCCCAAAGATGGTGCCCTGCACGATCAGCATCTTGCGCCTGCCTGCCCCACGCAGTTCATGGATAAACCGCCATGCCGCACCCAGACCGAAAATCATGCAGGTCATCCCCAGCATGTTCTTGTCTGCCGCGACGCCAACATAGAATGCTGTCCCCTCCCACTTGCTGTAGGCGCGACCGAGGTCCGGGTAGTACTTGATCAGGACGATGGACCACGGCAGGAGGATGAACCCAACCCGGGCAAGAAAGCGTTTGATCGCGTTCAGCCGGTCGGGGTCGGTCAGGACAATGAGTACCATGGCCAGATCGCCCACCGACTTGATCCAGCGCTTGACTGCAACTTCAGGATAGTCCGACCACACGACGCTCATTGCGCAATAAACAAAAAACAAAAGCACCGGCCAGTTGTCGAGTAGCATCCTTCCGACGGCCGCCCGCCTCTGAAACAGTACCGCCAGAGCGACGATCATCAATGCCAGGTAAATGTTTCGGTCAAATGGACTGCCGTCCTCGAATCCGACCGCCTCGACCGGCCTTCCACCCTGCAGCCATGCCGAGACTGGCCGCGACCCAATGATCAGCAGCCAAAAGACAGGTAGCCAGAGCGCTTTCGAAGTACGGTCTCTGGAATCGCGATCAAGCGCAAAAAGCCCCAGGATGCCGATCAAGAAAACGAGAGTGCCAACCAGCGTCATTGAGCGTCAAAAAACAAGCGATGCACAAGCTCTAAAGTTAACAGTTTGTGAATGGCGGTCGTGTAATTGCCTTCGCCCTTGAGATGGTCCCGCACCATCGCTTCAACATTCTTACTCTCCAGATACGGCCGAGACAGCGTGCGTGAGTCGAGCAACATCTGGCGAACATATTCGGCCAGCTGATCCCGATACCACACCCGGAAGTGCAGAAGTTTGTGGCGGCCGAGAAACAGCCGTTCCAGGTGCAAGCCCGAAACGTTATGGTCTATTCGAGTCAGCCATTGCGGCATGCCATAGTCGTAGGCGTACTCGGCCTTGAAGGTAAACTCCAGAAAAGTGCGCGCCCAGGCCGAGGTCACAGACCCGGAATTGCCGCCCACACCGCGGTCGGTCCGAAAACTGGCCAAGGCGGGATTGCCGTCGATCAGGCGCAGGCGAATGTCGTCGCCGTGGGAGTTGTAAGCCTGCGGAGCGCGATACACGGTGCGCACAAAATCATTGTCCAGAAACGGAGACCGCACTGAAAGCTGACTTTGCTCCAGCGCGAGAATTCCATGATGGTACCAGGGCGACTGCCGGAAGGCCGCGAACGTTACCGGATTCTGTTTCCGCAACGACCCATACGTGTCACCCGCCTGCTGCACATACGAGAGCATATCCGGACGAAACACACCTTGCGCCGGCGGCATCGGTTTGAACATCACTGCTTGCCGGATGATTTCGCTGCCGTATGTCCCAACCACTTTCGCGGACGCGATCTGACGCGCTTTTTCGCTGACATAAAGATCGGAGGCGCGATACACGTCCACCGTGCCTTCAGTCAGGTACACGCTGCGCTCGGCATAACACGCGAAATTCCGGAGAAACTCATCGCCGACTGTGATTATCTGGTGTGGCTGCCGGCATACCTCCGCCACTCGCCGCCCGATCCGGACGTCGTAATTGTCGCGGTACATGCTCCCGAACGTGTAACTGGGGAGCGTTCCCGGCGCGGACCGATGACACGCCATGATAACGCGCGTGTCCAGACCGCCGGTCAGAGTCATCCCCACCGGCTCGCGCCCGGAAAAATATAGCGGCAAGTTCCGGGTGAGAACTTCGCGGAGCTGCTCGTAATACGCATCCGGCTCGAGCGGCGTCTGCTGTTCCCACTCGCCTGGCTCAAAGTAGGTGGTCTTGTGTTCAAGGGCCGCGTTACGAAATGTCCAGGCGGAAGCCGAAGGCAGAATGTTGATGTCTTTGAATATTGTCCGGTTTTCGAGAACACAGCTGCACGCCACCAGTTCGCCAATACTCTGCGGATCGGGCGCGCGTAGTTCCGGCCGTACCGCCAGGATGGCTTTCGCTTCCGCCGCGAAATAGAAAGCGTCTTTGGACTGGTGATAGCAGACGTGATGCATCCCGGTTCGATCATTGAACAGGGTCACCGTCCCGCGAGTCCGGTCTGTCAGCAGACCCTGAAACATGCCGTTCAAGCCGGCGGGCAAGGTCTGGTCCTCTTCGTAAAGATGAACGAGATAGGAAGGACCATCGGCAACGAAAGAATGTCCGCGTTCTTTAAGATGGCGAAGAGTGTCCGGCTCGGAATAGACCTCACCCGCGAGCACCAGACACACATCCCCTTTCTCGTTCAGGATGGGCAGCCCGTCGCAGAAGGAATTCTCCCGCACGGCCCACCCCACGTACACGCCCAGGCTCTCATCGACCCAGGTCCCCGTCCGATAAAAAGACTCATGGCGAATCGACTCAACCATGCGTGACAGTTGAGCTTCCGCCTGCGCCCGCG
>Ga0137410_10000040_pt1 | contig 84622 bp, 67 predicted proteins | sample CZODoug1_16funga_FD_108878 | JGI IMG/M metagenome (GOLD analysis project Ga0137410, IMG submission 108878) | Vadose zone soil fungal communities from Angelo Coast Range Reserve, California, USA - CZODoug1_16fungal (Illumina Assembly) | ecosystem: Environmental > Terrestrial > Soil > Vadose zone... | reverse complement strand
GACGAGGCGCTCAAGCCCTTCGGTTACGACCTGTTTACCGACGTCACTTCGAGTTTTGCGCCGGCAACCGATGTCCCCGTTCCTTCGGATTACGTCTTAGGCCCGGGTGATCAGTTGCGCGTTCAGCTCTTTGGCAATACCAATCGCGTACAGACATTCACGGTGGGACGCGACGGGCAGATCAGCTTTCCGCAGATCGGACCTATTACGGTCGGCGGTCAACGGTTTTCTGCCGTGAAGGCGAGCATCGAAGACCACGTCGCGCGACAGATGATTGGCGTGCGTGCCTACGTGCAGATGGGCGAGACGCGCGGAATCCGGATCTTTCTGTTGGGTGAGGTGGAGAAACCCGGCTCATATACAGTCAGCGGCCTTTCAACCGTGACCAACGCGTTGTTCGCAGGCGGTGGAATCAAGCGCTCAGGTTCGTTGCGCAACATCCAGCTCAAGCGCAGCGGCCAGCTCATCACGCGGCTCGACCTGTACGACCTGCTGTTGCGGGGTGACACGAGCAACGATGCGAGGCTGCTGACGGGCGATGTCGTCTTTATTCCTCCCATCGGCAATACGGTATCCGTGAACGGTGAGGTCCTTCGCCCAGCGATCTACGAGATCCGTAACGAAGCTTCAGTCGGCGATCTCATCAACTTGTCCGGGGGATTGACGCCTGAAGCGGATCAACGCCAGGCACGTCTGGAGCGCCGCAACGAGAAAGGCGAGCGGGTCGTCACTAACATCGATTTGTCTTCGGCCAGTGCGCGATCCGGAACACTGCAAAATGGAGATTTCCTGCGAGTGCTGCGGATTCGCGATGTGCTCGATGGAGGCGTGACTGTCTCAGGGTTCGTCTATCAGTCTCAGCCTTTTGAATATCGGTCAGGCCTGCGGCTCAGCGACGTGTTGCGATTCGAGGACCTCAAGCCCGGTGCGGATACACATTACGTACTCATCCGTCGCGAGCTGCCGCCGGATCGCAAGGCGAGCGTGGTGTCGGCAGATTTGGCCGCGGCACTCGCTGCACCAGGAACGGAGAAGGACATTCTCCTGCAGCCGCGTGATCAGCTCACGGTCTTCGACCTGCAATCCGGACGCGATCGTGTCGTCAGCAGTGTCCTCGATGACCTGCGGGCTCAGGCGACCTATTCGCAGCCCCTTCAGGCGGTAATCATCGGTGGCCGTGTACGGGCGCCGGGTCAATACCCGCTCGAACTCAACATGCGAGTGACTGATCTCATCCGCGCCGGTGGCAGTCTCGAGGATGCGGCTTACGGCGGCAAGGCAGAGCTCTCTCGCTATGAGGCCGTGAACGGCGAGTACCGCCAGACGGAGTTGATCGACATTGACCTTGCCGCGGTACTGCGGGGCGACGCGGCGGCGAACATACTCCTCAAGCCCTACGACGCGCTCAACATCAAGGAATTGCCGCAGTGGCGTGAGCTGGAAGTTGTGACCATCGAAGGTGAAGTCCGGTTTCCAGGCGTCTATCCAATTCAGCGCGGCGAAACGATGCGCTCGGTGCTGCAACGAGCTGGCGGCCTGAGTGACCTGGCCTTTTCAAAAGGCGCCGTCTTCACCCGCGAGGAGCTGCGCAAACGCGAGCAGGAGCAATTGGATCGTCTCACCGAGCAATTGAAGCGGGATCTCGCGGTCCTCGCGCTGCAGGGCGCTCAAAGTGGAATCCCGGGCACGCAGTCGCTCGTAGTGGGACAAGGACTTCTGGAGCAATTGAAGGGTTCGCAAGCGGTCGGGAGACTCGTCATCGATCTCGACAAGATCGTGGCTGGAAACGTCGCTGGACCCAATGACATCATGCTCAAGAATGGCGATCGCTTGCTTGTGCCGAAGCAAAGTCAGGAGGTTTCAGTGATAGGAGAAGTGCCGAACGCAACTTCTCACCGCTACACGGCCGACCTATCGCGCGAGGATTACATCAGTCTCAGCGGCGGCTATGCCAAGCAGGCCGACGAGAGCAGGGTCTACGTCGTGCGCGCAAACGGCAGCGTCATTGCAGATTCGGGCAATCGCTGGTTCAGCAAGGCGGGATCCGCGGGAATCGAGCCCGGTGATACGGTTGTAGTGCCGCTCAACGCCGGCAAGATGCGGCCGCTGCCGCTGTGGACAGCGGTGACTACCATCATCTACAACCTGGCAGTGGCAGTGGCGGCGGTGAATTCCTTCTAAGGCGAGAGGCAGTGCGACAGAACGTGCATATCCAGCAATCGGCACCCTCCGGTTCCGTCCCACAGAAGTCGATTACGTTGCTCGGGGACGCGACAAAGGCGGGGACGCAGCTGCTGGAATCCCGAGATTGAATGAACACACGCACAGCAGAACCGGCAAGCGAATATGTGCTCGATCTGGGCGTCATGCTCAGGCGGATTTGGGCGCGACGCTGGTGGGTTGTGGCCGCCGTCGTCGTGTGTACTGCGACCTTCGTGGCTGCTTCCTTCGTGATGGCTCCGGTGTACAGGGCGGCAGTCGTGCTCGCGCCTGCAAATGCTGACCGGAACGGAATCGGTCACGGGCTGGATTCCGGGTTGGGGCAGCTCGGCGGGCTCGCTGCGCTCGCAGGCTTGAACTTGGGCGGCACCGAAGGTATGACGGAGGAAGCATTGGCAGTCCTGCGTTCGCGCCAGTTTACCGAGGCCTTTATCTCAGATCGCATGCTCATGCCAAAGCTGTTTCCAAAGAAATGGGATGCGAGGGCCGGGAAGTGGAAGGTGGCTCCGGGACGCGAGCCGAGCCTGGCAAAGGGCTATGAGCGGTTCGACAAGAGGATTCGGACCATCATTCGGGACAAGAAGACGGGTCTCGTGACGCTGCAGGTCGACTGGACGGATCGTCACGAGGCTGCCGACTGGGCGAACGAGCTCGTCGAGCGGCTGAATGCAGAGATGCGGGCGCGGGCGGCCAGCGAGGCAGAAGCGTCCGTGGGCTATCTCGAGAAGGAGATCGAGAAGACCTCGATCGTCGCGGCGCGCGAGGCGCTCAATCGCATCATGGAGACTCAGATCAAGCAACGTATGTTCGCGGATGTGAACCAGGAGTATGTCTTCCGGATGATCGACCGCGCGATGGCGCCGGATCCGGACGATGTGGTCCGGCCCCGGAGGGTGCTCATGGCCGTGGAAGGATTGCTGCTCGGCCTCGCGCTCGGTGTGCTCTTCGCGCTCGCCCGCGTCCCGGGTGTCGCGCCTGCGGAGCGCTGAGTGGCGTTCACTTCGTCGCGCATGGGGCCGACAACCAGTGGAAGAGTCAGATGCTACGCTTTGCGCTGGTAGGCTGCGGTCGAATTGCTCTACGTCATACGGAGCTTCTGGGCCGTAAGCAAATTGCGGGGGCAGAGCTGGCCGCCGTGTGCGATGTCGTCGCCCCGAAAGCCGAGCGCATCGGCAAACAGTTTTCGGTGCCGTACTTCACCGACATGCACGAGATGATGCGCAGTGTGCCAGTCGATGTTGCGGTGGTGCTCACCGAAAGCGGCAACCACTCGAGCCACGTCATTGCGCTGGCTCAATACAAGCGCGACATCATAGTCGAGAAGCCGATGGCGCTTACGCTCGAAGATGCGGATGCAATGATCCGAGCCTGCGACCGGGCGGGTATCCGCCTCTTCGTGATGAAGCAGAATCGTTTCAACGTTCCGGTCGTCAAGCTGCGTGAAGCACTGGAGCAAGGCCGGTTCGGCCGCCTGGTAATGGGCACGGTGCGCGTGCGCTGGTGTCGAACTCAGGCCTACTACGACCAGGATGCCTGGCGCGGAACATGGGCTCTGGATGGCGGCGTACTCAGCAACCAGGCGAGCCACCATATCGATCTGCTCGAATGGATGATGGGTGAGGTCGATACCGTCTTTGCGAAGAGCGCTACGGCACTGGTCAAGATCGAGGCCGAGGACACGGCTGTGGTCCTGCTGCGTTTTCGCAATGGCGCGCTCGGCGTGGTCGAGGCGACGACGGCCGCTCGGCCCCGGGACCTGGAGGGATCGATCTCGGTCCTGGGCGAGAAGGGGTCGGTCGAGATCGGGGGCTTTGCGGTCAACGAGATGAAGGTCTGGAATTTCGTCGAGCGGCGCACGGACGACGATGCGGTGATGGAGAAATATTCCGTCAATCCGCCGAATGTGTACGGCTTTGGCCATCAGGCTTACTACCACCACGTCGTCGATTGCATCGTGAACGACAAGCAGCAACTGGTCGACGGACTCGAGGGCCGCAAGAGCCTCGAGCTGATCAGCGCGATCTACGAGTCGATCGAGACCGGGCGGGAAGTGCGGTTGAGGTTCCGGGCGGAGCGCTGCCGCTTGGGTGTGAGGGCGTGAGCGGCATCACTCTGAGGCGAGCGGGCATCGTCGATGTGACGGCGGGCGCCGGCGTGGAGATCGTGGAGCCTGCGAACGTGTACGGATGCGCGCTCGGTGATGGTGTCTTCGTCGGTCCTTTTGTGGAGATACAGCGCGGCGTCGTGATCGGTGCCCGGTCCAGAATACAGTCGCACTCATTCGTGTGCGAGCTCGTGGAGATTGGCGAGGACTGCGTGATCGCCCACGGTGTGATGTTCATCAACGACCCTTTCAGGATCGGCGAGCCCGCCAGGGGTCGCCGCGAGCTCTGGAAGGCAACGCGCATCGGGTCGCGTGTTTCCATCGGATCGAACGCGACGATCCTGCCGGTGACGATCTGCGACGACGTCGTAGTGGGTGCGGGCTCTGTCGTCACGAAGGACATCACACGCCCTGGCATCTACGCGGGCAACCCTGCTCGGCTGCTGCGAGATAAGCATCGCAAGAATGAATCGAGGGCCCCGTGACCAGAGCGGACCAGGCCGGAGTTCCCTTCGCAGATCTCCACTCCCAGTACCTCACCATCCGGGAGGAGACCGACGCTGCCATTGCGGCGGTCATTCGATCCTCCGCATTCATCCGCGGTCCGTTCGTGGATGCCTTCGAAGCGGAGTTCGCGAGTGCAGTCGGCGTAGAGCACTGTGTCTCATGCGGAAATGGCACGGATGCGTTGTACATCGCACTGCATGCCCTCGGAATCAGACCAGGCGATGAGGTGATCACGACGGCGCATTCATGGATCGCGACGTCGGAGACCATTACGCAGGCAGGTGGCCGCGTGGTGTTTTGTGATACGGACGCAGACACGTACACCATCGATCCCGCGCAGATCGAGGCGAAGATCACGCCACGCACGGTGGGGATCATCCCGGTGCATCTTTACGGACAGCCGGCTGACATGGATCCGATCATGGAGATCGCGCGCAGGCACCGGCTTTGGGTGATCGAGGATTGTGCCCAGGCGCATCTTGCGACGTACAAGGGACGCACCGTCGGCACGTTCGGAGTCGCCGCGACGTTTTCGTTTTACCCCGGCAAGAACCTCGGCGCGATGGGCGATGCTGGCGCGATCGTCACCGCCGATGGTGCCCTGGCGCGCCGCATGGCAATGTTTGCCCGCCACGGGGGGTTGCAGAAGGGCGATCATCAGATCGAGGGCATCAATAGCCGCCTGGATGGCCTTCAGGCAGCCATCCTGTCCGTGAAACTGAAGCGCTTGCCGGATTGGACTCGCGTACGTCAGGGCATCGCCAGTCAGTATGGACGGCTTCTGGCGAGTGCCTCAGGCATTACCGTGCCTGTTGTCGGGCCGGGCCGTGAGCATGTCTATCACCTTTATGTGATCCGTCACGAAAGGCGCGACGCGCTCGCAAGGCACCTTGCCGCGCAGGGCATCCAGACAGTCGTGAACTATCCGGTGGCGTTGCCATTCCTCCCGGCCTACGCCTATCTGCGGGGCCAGCCGGAGCAGTTCCCGAATGCATACACACACCAGTCGCGCGTCCTCTCCCTGCCCATCTTTCCAGAGATGACGACGGCGCAGCTGGGCCGGGTAGTCGATACGATCTCCGCCTTTGGATGATCCGTCGACTGCTCGAGGCCGGCGCCTGTCGTGAGCATTCTGAGTAACGTGCTGATTGTTCTGCGCGGCTCGCTGGCCGCGCTGGCGATCAGTTTTGCGACACTGCCGCTCCTGGCACGTCTCTATACTCCGGAAGCTTTCGGCCGATACCAGATCTTCATGTCGGTGCTGAGTTTCCTCATCCTCTCGGCGAGCCTCCGGTATGAAGTACCGATCCTGACTGCCGATTCGGATAGCCGCGCGTTCTCGCTGGCGAAGCTCTGCCTCCTCATCAATGTCGCGACGGCGGCAGCGACTCTGGCTGCCTGCGGAGCGCTCCATTTTCTGGCGCCCGATGTGGTGGCGAAGCTGGGTGCCACACTATGGCTGCTGCCGGCCGCACTCCTTGCGGGCGGTGTGTTCCAGACGGCTACTTACCTTCTCCTTCGGTCCCATGCTTTGCAGGAGAGCGCTGCGGCGAAAGCCGTGCAAGCGCTGGGCTACAGCGCGATTGCCTCAGGCCTCGGATGGCTCCGCGTCACAAGTCTCGGGCTCGTGCTCGCCGATGTGGCGGCCAGGGTGCTGGCTGTGGGCTTCGTACTGCACAGGATGGTCCGGAAGGACGATCGATACAGGCTTTGGAGGAAGCCAGAGCATTCCTATCGGCCGTTGCTCGCACGATACAGGGACTATCCGCTCGTGTCGCTGCCCGGGTCGTTGCTGAACAATCTCGGTGGCACTCTGACGCCCCTGCTCATGTTCGGCCTGTTCGGAGCGGCCACGGCAGGTCAGTATGCGCTGGTCGAGCGCTGCCTCGCGATGCCCATCGCAGTGATCGCCCAGGCCGTTTCTCAGGCGTACCTCACATCCTTCTCTGCGTCCCTGCGCAGCAGCCCCATGGACGCCGCAGACCTCTTCAGGAAGGTGCTTGCTACCCTGCTCAAAGTGGGCGCGGTCCCGGCGATTCTCATTATGATTTTTGGTCGCGAAATCTTCGAGCTGGTCTTCGGAGAGACATGGAGCATGGCGGGGCGCTTTTCGCAAAGCATGGCTCCAATGCTGCTGGCTGCGTTCCTCGTCGGTCCCGTCGACATGTCGCTGCAGATGATGAACAAGCAGAGGCTCAACTTCCTGTGGCATCTCCTGAGACTGATTCTGGTGGCCGGCTGTTGGGCTGCGGTGGCGGCGTATCAACTCAGCGCGGTGTCTGCCATTCAGATCTATGCTGGCGTTAGCATCGTCGCCTACCTGACACTGCTCTTCCTCATTCATCGCAACGTGATGGGCAATATGTCCCTGGGAAGCGCCACGCGCTGATTCGAGCGGCAAATGCAGCAGCGAACCATTTCGACAACCGCTTCGCCGTTGATGGTGCTGCCATGGGCGCGCATCGAGTCTCTGTTGTGCGTCGTGCTCTTCGTCACGTGCTTGTATTACGTGTACGTGTCCTGGCTCGCGCCGGTCTACTACTACCTCGGTTTCACGCTCTCACCGGGAGGCCATGCGGTCCTATGGCTCTCCGTGGCTATCGTGCTGGTTTCGGCGAGCATGATGCCCCTGCGGCTCGATGCGTTCTCGGACTATTTCCTGTGGATGGTGTTTTACTTCGTCTATGTACCATCGATGACCTTCGTGCCGCTGCAGGGGACGCTCGCCGACGACGGTTTCGGGCTCGTCTGTGCGTTGGGCGCTTCGTTCAACATCATGAGGTTCCTCGCGCGCTACTCCGTGAGGCTGCCTGGCGTCAGGGTGTCTCAGAACGCTCTGATCGGAACGTTTGCCTGCATTTACTTCGCACTGACGGCCTACACCTTGTCCGTGTATGGCGTCAACCTGAGGATCTCGAACCTTGCAAGCTTGTACGAGCAGCGCACGGTCTCCGGCGAGCTCGCGACCGGCACGCTCGTCGGCTATGCGACCGGCTTCCTGAGTGGTGCGTTCAATCCATTCCTCATGGCATACGGGCTGGTCCGGCGCCGGCCCGTGTGGTTCTTCATCGGCGCTGCTGGGCAGCTCTTCGTCTATTCCGCTTCCGCCCTGAAGTCCGTAGCGCTCACCCTGGTGTTGCTGCCGATCTTTTACTTCTTTCTCATCCGGCGCAGGCATGTCACAGCGACACGCTTTGGACTCCTGATTCTCGGGTCATGCCTTGTTCCACTCCTGGCGCTGCTTCTGCTGGACATGGCCGACGAGGGGCTCGCGGTACAGGTCGTCGCGCTGGTGTTCATGCGGACTTACGGCCTTGCAGGCGCACTGACAGGTGTCTATGCGGATTTCTTCGCGAGCCATCCGCATACGGCCTTCTCTCACGTCTCTATCGTGTCGACCTTTGTGCCATACCCATACGAACAATCGCTTGGGCAGGAAGTGGGCTATTGGCTCGTGAGCAGCCCTGTGGACGCTAACGCTAACTTTTGGGCAACCGATGGGATCGCATCCGCCGGAAACCTCGGAGTGATCTTAGTAGGGTTCATCGTGGGAGCGTTTCTCGTCTTGGCCAATGGCATCATTGATAGAACTAGCCGCCGCCTCGCATTTACTGCGCTGATACCGTTCATCATGATGGCTTGTAACACGTCCATTTTCACCTCAATGCTGACGGGCGGAGGTGGCCTGATGCTGATGATGATCTATCTTTGGCAGTCACAGACTCCGCAGAGAGGAAACGGTGCGAGCTAAGCGGCACGCCGCACCCCCAATGCGAGTCTTTCAGAACGCAGGACTATATGGATCTTACTTGCCCAGACTCCGTCAGCTGAGCGGGTCGACCACGGGATTCGAGTCGTTACTCACCGTGTTCATGAACGATAGATTCGGCGCCGCGCATACGCTACTGCCCGCGCTCAACCGGAACGAAACGGCATTCTTCACCAATGGTGATGACGAGGTCTTGCAGCGCTCGTGGGCACGCGAGAATGGCCTGTCCGGGTCTATGGGCCTGACAGGCATCCTCAGGGCGCAAATCGAATCTCATCGCACGGAAGTGCTGTACAACATGGATCCGATGCGTTACGGGAGTGACTTTGTGCGCAGCTTGCCCGGAAGCGTCAAGGTGACTGTTGCTTGGCGCGCGGCTCCGTCGCCCGGCGCCGACTTTTCGGCCTACGATTTCGTGGTATGCAATTTTCCGGGCATCCTCCGCAGCTTTGCAGAGAGGGGTTGGAAAACTGCGTATTTTGCGCCTGCCCACGATCCTGTGATGGACGAATATGCGGCGAGCGATCAGAGGCCGATAGATGTTCTGTTCACAGGCACCTATTCACGGCACCATCAACAACGTGCACGGCTGCTTGATGCGATTGCACGGCTATCGGATCACCGCAATGTCGTGTTTCATCTGGACGCGTCGCGCGCGACACGGCTTGCAGAATCCGCGACGGGCTTGTTACTGCCGCTCGGGCGTTTTCGGCGCCCAAAGCTTGTGCAGCGCCTATCGCGCGCGCCCGTCTTCGGCCGCGATCTGTACGCAGCGCTGGCGCGAAGCAAGGTGGTAGTAAATTGCGCGATAGATATGGCGGGGCTTGAACGGGGTAACATGCGCTGCTGGGAAGCACTCGGGTGCGGGTCGCTCATGGTCTCCGATGCTGGGAACTACCCCGCCGGGATGGTCGACGGAGGCACGATGCGCGTGTTTTCGAGCACCGAAGAGGCCGTCGATGTGATCGAGAGCGCGTTGTCGCGAGACTCCGAGCGGAAGGCGATCGCCGGCGCCGGACGAAGCATGATCTCCACTACCTACTCCAAGCAGAGGCAGTGGGCTGATTTCCAGGAGCTTTGTGGGCGAGCGTAATGGCATTTCTAATCGCAGTGTTGAACGCGTTGTTTCGTCTTCGCCATGCACTCTCCGGGAACGTGAGGATCGGGCGCGGGAGTCTTGTTTATTTGTGGCGTCTGAGGATGAACGGCAAGGGCAATCGCCTCTCCGTGGGGCAGGACTCGACCGTTCAATGCCGGATAACATTTGACGGCCCGAACGGGCTTGTTTCTATCGGCGATCGAACGTACATCGGCGCAAGCCACATCATCTGTCATTCGGACGTCCGCATCGGCACGGATGTGATCGTTTCCTGGGGAGTCACGATAGTCGATCACGACTCCCATTCGGTGAATTGGGAGCATCGACGACTCGATGTTGAGAACTGGCGACGCGGAGTGAAGGTGTGGGACAGCGTGACGATCCGTCCGGTGGTCATCGGCGATCGGGCATGGCTTGGTTTCGGAGTGAGCCTTCTTAAAGGAGTTACGATCGGGGAGGGCGCCGTTGTAGGGGCGTGCGCGGTCGTGACTCGGAATGTGCCGCCTTATGCAGTGGTCGCAGGCAATCCCGCGCGCATCATTCGTCAGCTTCCGCCGCCGTGATGCGGACGTCGGGAGTAAACAGACCGGAAGCCTCCAGGACGTGGGAAGCTGCTGTCCTCTGGTTGCGAGAACAACCCGACAAGCAGGACCTCGTGACCAGTGCGTACTATGACGATCCGCTGCATGCAGCTGCACAGCGCTACTGGAGCAGCGAAGAGTGGCGGGCGGTTCGCAACTATCTGTGCCAGTCGGCCGGCAACGCCGCGCTCGACGTCGGCGCTGGACGAGGAATCGCGAGCTTCGCGCTTGCGCGCGAAGGGTTCGCGGTTACCGCGCTGGAGCCCGATAGCAGCTCAGTCGTCGGTGCTGAGGCTATTCGGCGGCTCGCCCAGGAAGCCAGGCTTGCTATCGAGGTTGTTCAGGGCTTTTCGGAAGAGCTGCCTTTCGGTGCCGGCCAGTTCGAACTCGTATTTACCCGCGCCGCCATGCATCACACCCGAGACTTGGAACAGGCGTGCAGGGAGCTCTTCCGGGTTTTGAAGCCAGGGGGCCGACTCGTTGCGATCCGTGAGCACGTGATATCCCGGCACGCGGATCTCCCAGCATTTCGTGACGCGCATCCTTTGCATCGTCATTACGGAGGTGAGAACGCATTCCTGCTGCGCGAGTATCTCGATGCCATCACGTCATCCGGTTTTCGTCTTTCCAACGTGCTCGCGCCCTTCGACAGCGTGATCAACCTTGCACCCAACACACCCGAGAGCATTCTGGAAGAGCTCGCCCGCCGCGTATCGGGTGGCAGTGATGCCCTGAGGCGTGGGCTCGCAAGGGCTTTCAGGCTTCCCGGAACGTGGCCACTCATCCGAAGGGTTCTGCAAAGCATCGACCATCGACCGGGCCGGCTCTACTCCTTCGTTGCCATTCGCCCATGAAGCGAGCGGGCATCTGGGTTACCGGCGCCCGAGGATTCATTGGCAGGCACCTTGCTGAATCCCTCGCCAGCCACGGCCACGAGGTTAGTGGCGTGGGCCATGGTCTGTGGACAGAAGCGCGCAAATGGGGTGTCGAGAGATGGCTCAATGGCGATGTCCGCGCGAGCAACCTGCAGGCGCTCGCGCGTGTGAGCGGCTCACCGGAAGTTATCTTTCATCTCGCGGGTGGATCCTCCGTAGGCGCGGCAATCACACAGCCTCGGGAGGATTTCGCCCGTACGGTAGAGAGCACCGCGGAGCTGCTGGAATGGATTCGGCTCGAGTCGCTCGGAACGCGCGTGATCGTGATCTCGAGCGCGGCGATCTATGGAACATGCCGGGAGGGACCTCTGCCCGAGGAGTTGGGACGCCTGCCTTGTTCGCCTTATGGGTTCCACAAGTCGATGATGGAGCAGCTCTGCGAGTCGTACGCGACCACGTACGATGTCCGCTCCACGATCGTCCGTCTCTTTTCTGTCTACGGAGCCGGCCTCAAGAAGCAATTGCTCTGGGATCTGTGCTCCAGGCTGTCGCAAAACGCGGTCGTGGAGCTCGGCGGCTCCGGTAACGAGCTTCGCGATTGGACTGATGTGAGGGACGTGGCCCGGGCCCTCGAGTTCCTGATGACGCCGCCCGGCGATTCCGTTCCCGTCGCTAACGCAGCGACCGGAGTCGCAACCAGCGTCAGGCGCGTTGCCGAGATCGTCCTCGGCTGCTGGCCCGAGCGGCGAGGAGTAGGCTTCAGTGGCATATCCCGGCCCGGCGATCCCTTTAGTCTCGTGGCCGACTGTCGGCGCCTCTCTGAGGCGGGATTCCGGTGGACCATCCCGGCTGAGCACGGGATCGTGGACTACGTGAAGTGGTACCTGAAGCAGGCCGGGCGCCAAACTTGATACACGTCGCGTTCACTCTGCTCGGCGGCGCTAGCTGGCTCGGCGGACGTCACTACTTGCTGAATCTCTTGCGCAGTGTGCGCAGCTACGGCGCCTGCGCCGTGGCACCGGTCGTGTTCGCCGGTGACGACGTTCCGCAGGATGAGCTCGATCTGTACAGAGCTATCGAGGGCGTCGAAGTCGTCGTGTCTCCTCATTTCGCTGCCCGCCGGCGCGTGTGGCGCCTCGCGCAAGCCGTGGTATGGGGACTCGACACGAAAGCCGTTGGACTCTTTCGCACCGCGAACATCGATGTCGTATTCGAGCCGGCACAGTTCTACGGCTGGCGGCTGCCCATGCCGGCGCTCGCCTGGATACCTGATTTCCAGGATCGGCACCTGCCACACATGTTCAGTCGCGGTGCGCACGTGCATAGACGACTCGGCCAGTGGGTTCAGGTGTTGTCGGGCCGCACATTCATTTTGAGCAGTGAAGATGCGCGAGGCGACTGTGAGCGCTTCTATCCACTCGCGCGCGGGCGGACTCGCGTTGTGAGGTTCGCCGTGCCGCCTCCGAGGGAGGTTCCCGCCGAGGAAATCGCGGCTGTCCGCAAGCGGTATGGTCTGCCCGAAGAATTCTTCTTCCTGCCCAACCAGCTCTGGGCACACAAGAACCACATTTGCGTCGTGCGTGCGCTCAAGATCCTGAAGGACGCAGGCCACGACCGGGTGGTTGCGGTGACCGGCAATCCGAACGACATACGGCATGGCTCCCATTTTGGCTCCCTGATGCAGGAGGTGTCGGCTTCTGGTCTGGACAACCACTTCAGGATGCTTGGTGTGGTTCTCTATGAGGACGTTCTCACGCTCATGCAGTCCGCAGTGGCGCTGCTCAATCCTTCGCACTGCGAAGGGTGGAGTACGACGGTCGAGGAGGCGAAGTCCTCGGGCACGCCGATGATCCTGTCGAACCTCGATGTGCACCGGGAGCAGGCTGGAGACGCAGCCCAGTATTTCTCCCCGGATTCTCCGGAGGAACTGGCGACCAGACTGAGGGAGTTTCGAGCGGCGTCTGAAGTGGAACGCCGCGCGCTGGCGCAACAAGCTCGCGCCGACGCGCCGCGGCGCCTGGCGGAGTTCGCTCGCGCCTTCTGCGAAGCGATCACAGAGTCCATGAGCCCCGGTCAGCCGAAACTGCAAGTCCAGTGAGAGTTCTATTTGTCAGTCATTTCTTTCCGCCTGAAGAGCTCTCGGCGGCGTTTCTCGCGTTCGAATTCGCCAAGGCGCTCGTCGATGCGGGGCATCAGGCAGATGTGCTAACCGGGTTTCCGAACTGGCCGGGCGGACGCGCCTTCGCCGGCTACAACGGCAAGGCGTTTTCCAAAGAAGAAATGTCCGGTGTTCAGGTCTACCGCGTGCCGTTCCTGCCTTCGCCGAATGGTAACTTTCTGCAGCGCGCGCTCGATTTCAAGTCTTTTCAGTTCCTCGCGTGGAGACATGGCCGGAAGCTCGCTCGCCCCGACCTCGTGTACGCACTGGTGCCGCCCAACGAGGATGCTCTGGTTGCGCGCCGTCTGGCGAAGCACTTCCATAGCGCGTATGTGCCCAACATTCAGGACGTCCAGCCCGATACGGCGATTGTGCTTGGTTACCTGAAGAACCCCCTCGTCATTGCGCTACTGCGGTGGCAGGAAGCGGCGATGTACCGTGGCGCCGATTGCGTCGTGGCAATCGGCGAGGCGATGAAGCGCAGGCTGATCGAGAAGGGTATTCCCACGGGGATCATCGAGGTGCTGCCGAACTGGATCAATCCACGCGATGTCGTGCCTCTCCCGCGCAACAATTCGCTGCGTTCCGAGTGGCGGATCCCCGAAGATCGCTTCGTCGTGCTTTATGCCGGTACCTTTGGTCGCATTCACAACGTGCCCATGCTGCTGACGGTTGCGGAGATACTGCAGGACACGCATGCACACCTGTTGCTCGTCGGCCAGGGACACGATTTCGCGCGACTCCAGGCGGAAGCGCGAAGCGGCAGGTTGCCGAACCTGCAGGTGCAGCCCTTCGTTCCACGCAGCCGGTTGAGCGAAATGCAAGCGCTTTCCGACATCTCGGTAGTCCTCATGAAGGGCGGGTACGGCTACACTTCAGTGCCGAGCAAGGTACTGGGGTATATGTCGGCGGGACGCCCGGTGTTCGGCTCGGTGGATTTCGATTGCGACGCCGCCGTTGCGATTCGTGAGGCGGGCTGCGGTTTGCTCCTCCCGCCGGACCGGCCGGACCTGCTAGCCGAAAACATCCGTACGGCGATGAGGAAACCGACCCAGATCGCGCAGTGGGGCAGGAACGCCCGGCGTTTCGTCGAAGACAGAGTGGGTGCGGGAGTTGTGCTGCGCCGGGGAGTGGCCCTTCTGGAGAAGATCGTTGCGGAACGAGGACGATAAGAACCTGGATGCGGGATTCGCGGCACGGATGGAATCCGTCTATGCGTCGCGAAGCTATGACACGGATCCTCGCTACTCCGAGTTCTCGCCCACATATCTGCAGCGCGTGCAGAGCATGGAGACCGCATACCTCGCGACACTGCGCAGTCTCGAGTTGGATCGGGCGATGGATCGGCTGCGCGCTCTCGATTTCGGCTGCGGTAACGGACACTGGATGGCGCGAATGCTTTCCTGGGGCCTGCTGCAGGAAAATCTGACAGGTGTCGATGTTCGCGTGAATAGTGTGCAGCTCGCACGCCGCCTCCTGCCCGGATGCCGAATCGAGAACAACCGCGATGGAATTCTGCCCTTCGCGGATGGGTCCTTCGACATCTGCTTCATAAACCTCGTTTTCACGTCGATTCTGGAGGAGAGCCGCCGGGCGCAGGCAGCTAACGAACTGCAGCGAGTGACTCGGGCAGGAGGCTGGATCTTCGTGCTGGATTTCAGGTTTAACAATCCATCGAATCCGAATGTCCGCGCGTTAACGCTGGCGGAGATGAAATCGTTGTTTGGCCAATGTAGTCTTCACCGGTCACGCAAGTTGATCCTGGCACCGCCGCTTGCAGCACTGATAGCTCCACGGGCGAGGTGGCTCGCGGCTGCGCTCGAGACCCTTCCCTTTCTGCGAACACACTTCCTTGCGGCGCTTTGCAAGTACTCTGTTGGAAATTGAAATACATGCCAGCTAGGATTAGGCGGTAATGGATTCATCCGTAATGTGTGGCTCTCCTAATGTGTTAGCTGGGCCTTAGTTTCCGACGATCGACGACCAGGGATTTGCATGCACTTTTACGAGGCGATTATCCGCGAGGTGTTGTCTGAGCATCTCAGTGACTCGATTCTTGTTGTCTGCGGCACTGGGGGAGATGCAAGGATTCTTCGCGAGATTGGCTTCACCAGTGTCACGATCACAAATCTTGACAGGGACCGTACCGAGGGAATTTCTCCCTATGAATGGATGAGGCAGGATGCGGAGGCGATGACTTTCCCTGACGGGAGCTTCGAGTGGGTCATCGAGGATGCCGGCCTTCATCACTGCGCATCGCCGCACAAGGCCCTCATCGAAATGTATCGTGTCTGTCGCAAGGGGATCCTCGCGCTCGAAGCGCGCGATTCACTCGTCATGCGCAGTGCGGTTGCCTTGGATCTCGTGCCGCAGTTCGAGTTGATTGCAGTTGCTTTAGCCGGCTTCGGTCTGCGCGACACGCCGATCCCAAACTACATCTATCGCTGGACTGAACGCGAAGTGCGGAAGACGCTCGAGAGTGCTTACCCGCACCATGTCCATGACATCGAATTCTTCTACGGGCTTCGTGTTCCGAATTATCGGTTAAGCATGCTTTCATGGCCGAAACGAGTCGCGACATGGGGCCTCTCGCAGGGATTGCGAGGCTTTAACCTCATTGCGCGCCGGCAGGGCAATCATTTCGGCTGGGTGGCGAAGAAGACGGGCCAACTCAAACCGTGGATGGAAAGCGATGGCATCCGCATGCGACGGGACTACGACATAGGCATGGACCCTAAGAAGTATCGCGGCTATCACGAGTGAGGCGCCAGGCTGAAGGGGAATGTGGATGCCGACTCACAGATCCGCTGCCGAATCGAGACCGGTGCGCACTAGCCTGCTCGAGCCGGTTAGTGTGCAAACACTCTGGCGGCACTGAAGCTCACAGCTGAACGCGCCCGACTCCGGGCGGGACGATGGATCTCCGCCTCAATGAAAGATCGAGCGCAGTTGCGGCTCCAGTTGCTCGGCTCCCCGCGGCGTCAGGTGATTCGAGTCGCAGTAGAACGAATCGACGCCGTCGCTGGCCGGACACCATCCGGAGCTACATAGCGCCACAGCGGGGTCAAGCAGGCCCGCGACGTCTCTGACCTGCGAGAGGATATTGTCGACGCGTTCCTGGCTTCGCCGGTGCTCGGCAAGCGAAATCCCGATCCTGGACAGGTCATCGCCGCGCACGGCCGCGCGCGCGAGCATCATCGGCACGAATCCGTTCTGCACCGGCACCGGCTTCAGAATCCACACTTCGATTCCCAGGGCTTCGAGCCGCGCGACGGTTTGCTGTATCCCATCGGCGAGGTTGTGGAAATCTCGCGGTCCGTCACCCGTTCGGAGGTCGCTCGGCGCGCCATAGGGATCGAGAGCACGTGCCAGATAGGAATCGGACGAGGCCGGCAAGTATCCTGACCAGAATGCCGCCAGCACGACACGACGGATTCCGAGGTGAGGTATGGCTTTCAGAACAGTTTCGTTGAACTCGCGGCAGTGGTGCGAGGCACCCATGTGCGCTACCGCCGCTCCGATGATGGGGGGGCAACTGCTGTAGCTGGCCTGCCAGACTTCGAACTGCTCGAGCTCACCGAGCTTTCGCATCTGGCCCGCAATGGCGTTCGCGTGGCTGTCTCCCCAGAGCAGGATCTTGTCGCGGGCACGTTGCGGGGCCGAAATCTTGCAGAGCTGATCCTCGCGAACCACGTCAGGCGGTCCGCGGTGGCAGTCGCGGCCTTTCACGGCGCGCAGGTCGCGGGACCGATCCAGCGCGAGCGCGGAATCCGGTAAGCGTGCCGGGAACCCCTGCTGTGCCGACGTGATCGTCGCACCGACAGCGACGACCGCGGCCAGTGCGACGATCGGGCTCGAGAACCTCTGCGGTTGGACCGATTTGCCGGTCACACGGAATGTCTGCTCGAGGTACCTCCAGGAGAGATACGCGAGGCCGAACACGAACAGCAGCGCTGCGGCAGTTTCGAGTGGCCTCAACGGGCGAGCGACGTAATAGCGGGCCAACGCGAACGCCGGCCAGTGCCACAGGTAGAGAGAATAGGAAATCAGGCCAGTGAAGGCGATGGCGCGATTGCTGAGGACTCTTCCGGTCCTGGTGGTGCCGGAAGCGTCTGCCCAAATTACGGCGGCGGTGGCTGCCGCGGGCAGAAGCGCAGCGACGCCGGGATAAGGAGTCGTCTTGCTCAACGTTGCGGCAGCGAGGACGGTGCATGTGAGTCCGACGGCTGCCATGACTTCGCGATAAAGCGAAGGTTGCGAGGCTCGCTGTGGGAGCACAGCGATCACGCCGCCCAGCAGAAATTCCCACGCCCGGCCTGGCGGCAGATAGAACGCTGCTCCGGGATGGCGCCCGGTCATCCAGGCGCCCAGGACGAAGGATGCCACCGCGCCGGCGCCCAGAAGGATCACCCGCATCCTTGGGCTAGCTCGGGCGAGCGGGATCAGAAGGGTGGGGAAGAGGAGATAGAACTGCCCTTCCAGGCCCAGCGACCACGTGTGCAGAAGTGGCTGCTCCGGGACCTGGTCCTCGAAGTAGCCTTGGTGGATCCAGAAGAAGATGTTGGATCCCAGGGCCAATGTCGCCAGTGCAGAGCGGGCCAGCAGAGTGAGATCGCTCGGCCCCATGACGACAAGCGCCGCGGCCAGAGTTGCGGCAGTCGTGACCACCATAGCAGGAATGAGCCGTCGGGCGCGACGAGCCAGAAACGCGCTGAATCGGAAGCGGTTTGCACTGGCCTGCTCGAGCAGCAGCTGCGTGATTACGAAGCCGGAGATGACGAGGAAGACGTCGACGCCGACATATCCGGATGTGAACGGAGGGATCTGTGCGTGATAGGCGATGACGAGCAGGACGGCGACGCCTCTCAGGCCGTCGATATCTCGTCTATGCGTCAAAGGCAGTTCGCCTCGCGAGACACTATCTAGCGCGTGCGGGCCCGAGGCGCTTCCGGACAGTTCGGAATATCCTGACTAGGTGCTCCTGGATGTAGTCCCGCCTCAGCAGCAGACCCGGAAAGCCATAACCGACGGCATTCTGAGCGAAGATCGCAAAGTGTCGGCCGAGCCGCGCGAATGCGCCCGCCGATCGCTCGATGAAGCGCCCATTGATGTAGAGCGTGCTGTAGCCATAGCCGTTGCTGAGCATGTTGGCAAAGCTCGCGGACGAGAACTCGATCTCGCACTCCGCTCTCGCGAGGCCGGACCTGCGCATGCCACCGAACATCGAGTATTCGATCCCCTGGTCCAGGTCGGTGAGGAAGAACTTCGCCTGGCGCAGAAAACCGCACCAGAGCAGGGGCCTCAGCATCCACAGCGCGTTCTGCCGGGCGAGCACATCCTGATGCTTTTGCGAGAGCTGCATGAGCTTGTCGACTGGCTGCGCCGGCTCCGTTGCCGGAAGCGGTGCAGTATGACGCTCGAGATCGGACACGTAGCGGCGCACGGCGCTTTCGCTGTCGAACGAGCCGTCGCCCAGCCGATAGACGTCTCCGGGATAGAGGACGAGGGTATTGAGCCGGTCCCTGAAGCGTCGATGCACGAAGTCGATCCGGTTCACCCCTTCGTTCAGGTGAAAATTCTCAGGCCGGCAGAACCAGACATAGCTGGCAAACGGAATGAGCGTCCGGGGACGGAATGCAGCGACCTGCTGGTCCATCTGGGCGAGTTTCTCCTCGGCGCGACGCCGCATGGTATCGCGATCGCCAGGGTTGCCCGCCCAACTGGCATAGGAGAACTGCGTCAGCAGGATATCGATCGGCCGGCCGATCGCGCTCGCAACCTTTTGCCAATCGAGGCCGACACAGTCGTTGGCATTGAAGTAGGTGGCGTTCGGTGTGGTCACCATGCTCCAGGAGTCGTCTCCCACACATCCGCACGTAATCGTCATCCCGTTCTTCAGGACAACGGGCTCGCGGTCCGGAAGTTCCTGGACAGCGAATCCCAGCTTGCGGCAGAACGCGACGATACGTTTGTCCTGCGTCTCCCGGTGGAGAAGGGTGATGGTCGAACGGATATGTTCCGGAATCTTGCGCAACACGCCGGGTGCGAAGTGGTCCGGGTGCTCGTGGCTGATCCAGATGTAGTCGACGCCGGCAAACTGCCCATAGTCGTAGCGAGAATCGGAAATCAGGGACCATCCATCCTGGAAGGCGAAGCCCTCGATCCACGGATCATGAACAATCCGTACCCCGCTCGCCCTGAGTTCGTAGCCAGCATGGTTGATCCAGTGAATCTCATCGGTCATCGCGTCTCTCGCAACCGGACCGCGGCTTGTACACACGACCGCGTCTTCCCAATCGGTTCCCAGACATGGTGGGTAAAGGCACGGCAGTAGTCGCACCACGCCGCGAATTCGTGATTGAGCGAATGGAAGTCGTCGAAGATAAGCACGGTGCCGCGCCCGAATTCAGGATCCAGAACTGACAGGACGAACAGCGTCGAGGAGTACAGATCGCAGTCGACATGGACAACCAGCGGATGTGAGATAGGGTTGCGCTCGAGATAGGGACGAAGCGTGCTCTGGAACAGGCCGATTTCGAATGTGGCGCGGGGATCGCCGATCTCCGGCGCCCGTCCTCCGGTTGAGAATGAGCCCTTGGGGTGGCCGGCCTCCCAGTCTTCGGGCAGCCCGGTAAACGTGTCGAAGCCGACGAATCGGCTGTCTGGATGCGAGTTCAGGCCGACCCACTTACGCAGTGACTCACCCTTCCAGACACCGAATTCCAGGTAGGTCATCGCCCCATCGCGCAGCGGCTCTGCCACGTGCTCGTGAAGGGCCATACGGTTCGCAAATTCCGGCGTCGGGCCCAGCGTGTTCGAACAGTAGTCATAAAACTCGACGCTGTTGTTGATACTGTCCAGAAGCGGCAGCTTCTTGCGGAGCACGTGAGCGACAAGGTTTCGGTACGACATCCGGTAAGCATAAGGAATTATCGCCCTCATTGCTCCGCGATTCGTCGTGCCGGCAATGGCAGCGCGAATCGTAGCCAAGGGAGTAAACCCTGACCGCGTGGCAGTAATTTCAAGCTGGGCGACTGGCGGAGGTGCGCGACCTGGTGGCGACGCGTGGCTTGCAGGATTCGGTCCGCTTCGAAGACCTGGTGCCGGCGGAACTTCTACCGCATAGCATCGGTCTTGCTGACTTGGCCGTAGTGACACTGCGTCCGGGATTTGAAGGCCTCATGGTTCCGAGCAAGATGTTGGGCTATATGTCGAGGGCAATACCGACTCTTTACATAGGGCCGCACAGCGACATCAGCGAACTCGTGGCAAGCTCGAACGGCGGACTCGCGTTTGCGAATGGTGATGCGACGGGCGTGGCCGCGGCGATTGTGGACTCATGCCGCGGGACACTCGATACTCAAGCGATGGCCAATCGCGCTCGCACGTTCTACGAATGTCACCTCAGTGCACGCCACGGCTTGGCACAGCACCAGAGCATTCTTGAGTACTGCCTGACACAGCCGGCTTCCCGCGCATCCCGCGTGCCTCACCAGTGAAGGAAATGTTGGCGCGCTCCGGAAGGTCGTGCGCACGTCACAGCCAATGGGCGATCCGTTTCTTGACGATGTAATCGAATGGGACGTTTCGAATTGGTCCGTCGCCCTTGACTTCTGGCGACAGACATCGGAACTGCCGACAATGCACGTGAGCGCGCTCGAGATCGGGAGTCGTCACGGAGGGTTATCCTTGTGGCTCGCTGCACAGGGAGCCTCAGTCGTCTGTACCGACGTGAATGGCCCCACGGAGGAGGCGAGACGCAAACACGAAAGACATGGTGTCGCTGGAAACGTCCGCTATGGTTCCCTGGATGCCCTGGCGATACCGTACCGAAGCGAATTCGATGTGGTGACATTCAAATCGGTGCTCGGCGCCGTAGGCTGGAGGGAAAGACGCGAGCGGCGGAGAGACGCCATGCACCAGATTCACGACGCGCTGCGTCCCGGTGGCGAACTGTGGTTTGCCGAGAATATCGCCGGGTCGCCACTGCATGGTTTCGCGCGCCGACACTTCGTCCCGTGGGGGAAGTCGTGGCGCTATCCCCGGATCGATGAAATGCTCGAGTTCGCCTCGATGTTCTCGACGGTGAAGTACCGCACGGTCGGTGTGCTGGGCGCGTTTGGCCGAACCGGACGGCAAAGGGCCTTGCTCGGCAGGCTCGATCAGGCCATCTGTGATCGTCTGGTCCCCGAATCGTGGCGCTACATCATGGTGGGCGTTGCGAAGAAAAGCGCATAACGAATGACGAGACCACTGCCTTTTTCGCTGCCCGATATCGGTGAGGAAGAGATCGCCGAAGTAGTCGACTGCCTGCGCTCGGGCTGGATTACGACCGGTCCGAAGGCTCGCCGGTTCGAGAGTGAATTTGCCGACTTCCTTGGCGGCGGCCTGGATTGCGTGGCCGTCAATTCAGCGACAGCGGGATTACACCTTGCACTGGAGGCGCTCGCGATCGGACCCGGCGACGAGGTCATCGTGCCGACTCACACGTTCACGGCCACCGCCGAAGTCGCTCGATATCTGGGCGCGGACCTGCGCTTTGCCGACATTGATCTGAGTACCTACTGCATTGATGTGTCATCGGCGCAGAGCGTGGTGTCCGACCGGGCGCGGGCCATCGTTCCAGTGCACTACGCGGGCCTGGCTTGTGACATGAATGGTATTGGTGCGCTGGCAGAGCGTTACTCACTGAAGGTCGTGGAAGATGCCGCACACGCCTTTCCTACCCGCTACGACGGCAAGCTCGTTGGCTCACTCGATACGAATTGCGCGGTATTCAGTTTCTACGCGACCAAGACGATTGCCACCGGAGAAGGCGGCATGCTGGTGACCAGGGATGCGGCCCTTGCGAAGCGAGCCCGAACCATGCGCTTGCATGGCATAGACCGGGATGCATTTGATCGCTATACAGCTTCCCGACCATCCTGGTATTACGAGGTTGTTGCCCCTGGTTTCAAATACAACCTCACGGACATTGCCGCTGCAATTGGACTGCAGCAGCTGAAGAAGGCCGAACGATTTCTCGCGCGACGAACCGAAATCGCCGAGCGCTACGACGAAGCCTTTGCAGACCTGCCATTGGTGTTGCCGCCCCACCCTGCGGCACGCTCGACCCATGCCTGGCATCTATACGTTGTCCGGTTGCGGGAAGATGCCCGGCTCTCGCGCGATGACGCCATCCAGGGACTGTTCCAGAAGGGCATCGGTTGCAGCGTCCACTATGTGCCTCTACACCTGCAGCCCTACTGGCGCGATCGCTACGCGCTGCGACCAGAGATGTTTCCAAACTCTCAGCTCTTGTTCCAACGGGGCTTCAGTCTGCCCTTGTACACAAGAATGACGGCCGAAGACCAGGAACGGGTCATCGGCGCGGTCCGGTCGCTTTTCTAGGGAATGGTCAAGCGCGCATTTGATCTCGTGGTTTCAACCGTTGCGTTGCTGGCGCTCCTGCCTCTGTTCGTGATTCTCGGTCTGATGATTCGCCTAGACAGCCCCGGACGAGCTTTCTTCAGGCAGGTGCGCATAGGTCGGCACGCACGACCATTCGAGATCCTCAAGTTTCGCAGCATGATCGAGCAAGCCGGGCCTCAAGTCACGGTTGCCGGTGATATTCGCGTAACGCGGATTGGACGCTTCCTGCGTCGAACAAAGCTGGATGAGTTGCCCCAACTGTTCAACGTGTTCAAGGGCGAAATGAGCCTGGTCGGCCCCCGCCCGGAAGTGCCGCGATACGTCGACCTGTACCCGGCCGCAGTGCGCGACCTCGTGCTTTCGGTCCGACCGGGACTGACCGATGAGGCAGCCATCGAGTTTGTCGAAGAGGGCGAAATCCTTGCGCAGTCGGCTGATCCGGAAGTTACCTACGTGCAGGAAGTTCTGCCGAAAAAACTTGCGATTTACGCGGCCTACGCCCGCAATCGCACATTTGGTGGCGACATCCGCATCCTGATGCGAACACTGCTGCGCCTGACGTGCGGATCGCGGTTCAACCGCGACCGGCCGCTTCGATAAGCGGCTCGTAGTCTTCGTCCAGAAGTACCTCGTAGGGAATGTGCTGGCGGCGCACGGTTTGCCGTTACGGCTGTCAACGTAAGACCCAACCAGCACGTTCTCTTAACAGATTTACTGATCGAGAGTGTCCCCGTTTGGCGACGGACTAAGGCCTATCACCTAAGGATAAGCTACACAGTACGAAAGGAATGCTATGATTCACGCCCACTGGGCGGACGTTGGCCTGACCGGTCTCAGAATCAGAACAACCAAACGTTCCGGACCATCGCACGAGAATTACGGAAATTGGCCCGCGTAGCGATGCGCGGGAGCCGCCACAACCAGGAAAGTGCCCCGTGATGAAGGATCAAAGGACGAGAATTGCCGGCTGGCTGCAGTTCGTAACCGAGCTCCCGCGCAGTACCAAGCGTTTCATCATGCTTGCGGCCGACGTGGTGATGATCCCGTTGGCTCTTTACACAGCAATCACACTTAGGCTCGGTACGTTCCACCACGAAATCGGCGCAAGAGGTTGGCTCTACGTCGTCGTACTGCTGACCAGCCTGCCAGTTTTCGCCCGACTCGGTTTGTATCGTGCCGTCATTCGCTACATAGGTGGCAGGGCGGTGTTGGCGGTGTTCGCTGGCGTGACTCTGTCAGTAGCCCTGGTGATGACCGTCAACTTGATGCTTCCAAATCGGATGGTCCCGAATAGCGCACTCGTTATTTACTGGGCGCTTGCTCTTCTTTACGTGGCCGGTAGCCGATTCCTGGTGCGGCTTGCCCTTCAAAGCGCCAATGGCGCGGGTGAGCGAGTGGCGATCTATGGCGCCGGCGAAGCGGGCATACGTCTGTCAGTGGCGCTCCAGAGCGGAAAGGAATTCAAGCCCGTGGCGTTTGTCGATGACCACCACGCGCTCCACGGCAGCGTCATCAACGGTATCGAAGTTTTTTCTCCGAGCGAGCTGCCGACGATCATTCCCGAGTTCCAGATCACCCGGATCCTTCTCGCAGTGCCATCGGAGACACGGCGCCGCCGCCGCGAGATCCTGTCCCACCTTGAGTCCCTGGGCATACACGTGCAGACGATTCCGGATCTAGGCGACCTTGCTGCCGGGCGGGCGCGCGTTGACGAGATTCAAGAGGTGGAAGTAGGCGATCTCCTCGGTCGCGATCCAGTGCCACCAAATGCGGAACTGTTCAGCGCGTGCATTCACGGCAAGTCCGTCCTGGTCACCGGCGCTGGTGGATCGATCGGTTCCGAACTGTGCCGACAGATCTTGCGGCTCGCCCCAAAGCGCCTCCTGCTGCTCGAGATGTCGGAGATAGCGCTCTACAACATCGAGAAGGAACTTCGGCTGACGAGCGCGCGCGAAGGTCTGCACGTCGAAATCATTGCCCTGCTCGGCAACGCGCACCACAAGTACCGAGTGCGCGAAATCATGCAGACGTACGGTGTGCAGACTGTCTATCACGCTGCCGCCTACAAGCACATGCCGATCGTCGAGCAGAACATGATCGAAGGCATTCACAACAATGTGTATGCCACGTGGCACGCGGCAGAAGCGGCACTCGAGACTCACGTCGAGACGTTTGTCCTGGTTTCGACCGACAAGGCCGTCAATCCGACGAACGTCATGGGCGCCACCAAGCGCTTTGCCGAATTGGTACTGCAGGCGATGCAGGAGCGGGGCTCCAAAACCCGTTTCTGCATGGTACGTTTCGGCAACGTCTTGGCGTCGTCCGGCTCGGTAGTGCCGCTGTTTCATGAACAGATCCGCCGCGGTGGGCCCGTCACCGTCACGCATCCAGATGTGATTCGCTATTTCATGACGATCCCTGAAGCTGCTCAGCTGGTGATCCAGGCGGGTTCGATGGCCAGGGGCGGTGATGTGTTCGTGCTCGATATGGGCAAGCCCGTGCGCATCGATGACCTCGCGCGTCGCATGGTGAACCTGATGGGGCTCACCATTCGCGACGAGAATCATCCGGACGGCGACATCGAGATTTCCTACACGGGGCTTCGCCCGGCCGAAAAACTGTTCGAAGAACTGCTGATCGGTAAAGACGTTGCGGGCACGGACCACCCGATGATCATGCGCGCAATTGAGCATTCGCTTCCCTGGGAAAGGGTGCAGACACTTCTGGATGATCTAATTGTCGCCATGCGCAAGTTTGATTGTCGCAGGGCGCGCGAATTGCTCTTGCACACGATCGTCGAGTATCGGCCGGGCGCCGGGATCGAAGACTTGGTGTGGCAGCAGCACTCAGGAGTTAGCGTAACGCTCGCGGCAGCCGCAGACGATCACAAGGTGACTGAGCTGGCCGTGCGGCGCGCCGCCAAGAACCCTTCCAACCCGTCCTTGTCGCCCCAGACACCCGGGCACTGAGTCGTTGCGGCGAGCCGTAACGACGGGCCGACCGAGCCGTCGACGACATCGAAGGCTTCAGGCGCTGCCGGCTCTACGCCGCAAACTCTCCACCGCCCGCTCCGCCGCCTTCCCGTCCCACTTCTCCGGCCTTGTCCCCGTATTCCACGATCCATTGAGCGCTGCACGCACGTTCGCGAGCAGCGTATCGGCCCGCGCCAGCCGGTTGGTTCCTTCGCTCACCGTGATGGGCCGCTCGGTGTTCTCCCGCAGGGTCAGGCAAGGAATGCCGAGGTAGGTCGTCTCTTCCTGGACGCCGCCCGAATCGGTGATCGCTAGGCGCGAGCTGCTGACCAGGTTCATGAAGGGCACATAGCCGAGAGGTTCGGTGAGCGTCAGCCCCTGGCTCGACATCGCGGCCGCAAGCAGCCCGAATTCTTCTAGCCGTTTTCTGGTCCGCGGGTGAACCGCAAATACCAACGGCAGCTCGCGCGCCGCGGTCTGCAGATTCCTCATCAGTGGTGCGAGCGTTTCGCGCGTATCGACATTCGACGGGCGGTGCAGGGTGACGATGCCGTAGCCCTTCACTGCTAATCCCATTTTCTCTCGCGTGCCGTCCGCTTCGATGCGCGCGCGCTGCAACTCGTACGAGTCGATCATGATGTTGCCGATGAAGTCGATCTTCTCGGCCGGCACACCCTCCCGTTTGAGGTTCTCATCGGCATCGGGCGAGGGGGTCCAGAGCACATCGGCGATCGCGTCGGTGACGAGGCGGTTGATCTCCTCGGGCATGGTGCGATCGCGACTTCTGAGGCCTGCTTCGAGATGGACGACCGGGATGCAGAGCTTCGCGCCCACCATGGCGCACGCCGCAGTCGAATTCACATCGCCGACCACGACGATCCAGTCCGGCCGCGCCGTCATGCAGACTTTCTCGTAGGAGATCATGACGCGCCCGGTCTGCTCGGCGTGCGTCCCGCTGCCAACCTCGAGGTGATGATCGGGTTCCGGCAATTGCAGATCCGCGAAGAACGCGTCCGACATGTTGGGGTCGTAGTGTTGGCCGGTATGCACGATCAGCGGCCGACACCAGCTCTCACGCTTGAGCGCATGATAGAGGGGTGCGATCTTCATGAAGTTGGGCCGGGCGGCCGCGACCAGATGGACGTTCAACGGTTGCATGGTTGCAAAGCTTACAGTTTTCGAGGGTCCCCCCGGCTTGCGCCATCGCACGGCGCCGAAGTCCGGGTTGACTCCCGGACGCCTGCCGGCGACTTTACTTGGCCGCAGTGGTCCGCTACATTCCGCGCCTCTTTTTCCCGCTCAATCAGCCTATTACACAGTCTAATGGCCGGAAACTAGCCCCATGCGCGTCACCATCTTCGGTTCCGGCTACGTCGGTCTCGTCACAGGTGCCTGCCTGGCCGATGCGGGCAACAACGTCCTGTGTGTGGATGTCGATGCGCGCAAGATCGAGCAGCTCAAAAGGGGCGAGGTCCCAATCCACGAGCCTGGCCTCGACGCCGTCATCAAGCGCAATGTCGAAGCCGGTCGCATCGAGTTCACTACCGACGCGGCCAAGGGCGTCGCGCATGGGCTGTTTCTGCTCATCGCCGTGGGCACGCCTCCGGGTGAGGATGGATCGGCCGACCTGAGCCACGTGCTTACGGTAGCCGACACGATCGGCCAGCACATCAACGAGTACCGGGTCGTCATTACGAAGTCGACCGTGCCGGTGGGAACCGCCGACAAGGTCCGCGCCAAGCTGACCGAAGCGGTGGCGAAGCGCGGCGTGGCGGTCGAATACGACGTCGTTTCCAACCCGGAATTCCTCAAGGAAGGCGCGGCGATCGCCGATTTCATGAAACCGGACCGCGTCATCATTGGTACGGATAACCCACGAACCACGGAGCTCCTGCGGCTGCTTTACGAGCCTTTCACCCGTAACCACGACCGGCTCCTGGTGATGGACATCCGTTCGGCGGAACTCACCAAGTACGCCGCCAACGCGATGCTGGCGACCAAGATCAGCTTCATGAACGAGCTCGCGAACCTCGCCGAGCGTTTTGGCGCCGATATTGAAAAGGTTCGCGTGGGAATCGGCTCCGATCCGCGCATCGGTTACAGCTTCATCTATCCCGGCTGCGGATATGGCGGCTCGTGCTTCCCCAAGGACGTGAAGGCACTCTCCCGTTCTGCGCGCGACCTGGACTACGACGCGCACCTCCTCAAGGCCGTCGAACAGGTCAACGCCGGCCAGAAGCAGATCCTGTTCAAAAAAATTCATCGCCACTTCGATGGCCAGCTCTCCGGTCGGACGCTCGCCTTGTGGGGCCTGTCGTTCAAGCCCAACACCGACGACATGCGTGAGGCGCCGAGCCGCGCGCTGATGGAAGAGCTCTGGGAGCACGGCGCGAAGGTTCAGGCCTACGATCCGGTGGCGATGAACGAGGCGCGGCGCACGTTTGGCGAGCGCAAGGATCTCACCCTGGTCAAGAATGCCGAGGCGGCGCTCGCCGGCGCAGATGCGCTCGCGATAGTCACCGAGTGGCAGGAATTTCGCAGTCCCGACTTCGACAACATCAAGGCGCGGCTCAAGACGCCAGTCATTTTCGACGGTCGCAATCTGTATGATCCATCGTACTTGGCGCGCCTTGGCATCACGTACTACGGCATCGGCCGCGGCAAGCGGCTGGAACTTACTTGAGGTCCGATCAGCCATGAGCTCGATCCACGACCAACAACCGATTCACCTCACAGTCGGCCGGCGACGCCCCAGGGACGGCGTCACGCCTGATGCCCGGGCCCGCGCGCTGATGACGCAGATGGCGCAATACAGGACGCGGGCGCCGAAAGGCGTATTTGTGTACCGGTCGCACGAGGAGATGGACGCTGATCGCACGCGTTGGCTGGTGCGGGCGATGGTCGAGAAGGCCACAAGGCGCTAATGGATTTCACACGCCCTGCAACGTGGGACGACGTCAAGGCGATTGCGCGTTATATGGAAGAAACAGGCGCTGAATACGCACTCGTGGGTGGATATGCCGTAGCAGCTCACGGCTTTAATCGCTTTACTGAGGACGTTGATGTCCTGGTGAATCCGTCCTCGGCAAACGCGCGCCGCTGGATTCTCGCTTTGGCGCGTCTTCCAGACGGGGCGGCGAAGGAGCTGCTTGCGAAACCCGAGGTGTTCGATGCCGATCGGCGCTACGCGGTCAGGATCAACGATGAGATCACCGTCGACGTGATGCCGTCAGCGGGCGGGGTCGCGTGGGCGGAGCTTCAGACGCACATCACGACCGTGCAAATCGACGAGCAGTCGGTGCGCGTACTGGACTTGCCGGGACTGCTCAAGACGAAACAGGGAACGCGGCCGAAGGACCAGATGGACGCCGCCGTTATCGCAGCGGCCATTGATGCGCTCAAGAAGTCATAGGCTGACGGTGACAATGGATTGATCATGCTCATCCCGGTGATTCTTTCTGGCGGCTCCGGAACACGGCTGTGGCCGTTGTCACGCGAGCTCTACCCCAAGCAGCTGCTGCCGCTCGTATCGGAGCGCACGCTCCTCGAGGACACAGCGGTGCGCCTGCGGGGGCTGCCTGGCGTGGCTGCGCCGATCGTGGTGTGCAACGACGCGCATCGTTTCATGGTGGCCGAGCAACTGCGGCGCATCTCGGCCACGCCGCGCTCAATCGTTCTCGAGCCCGTCGGGCGCAATACTGCTCCAGCGGTGGCGGTCGCGGCGCTCACTGCGCTCAAAGCTGAGCCCGCTGCGGATCCCATCCTCCTGGTGCTCCCCGCCGATCACATCATTGAGGACGTGCCTGCATTCCACGTCGCGATTGGGATTGCGCTCGGTGAGGCAGCCGCGGGGAAGCTCGTGACTTTCGGCATCGTGGCGGGCAGCGCCGAGACGGGCTACGGCTACATCCGTCGCGCGGGTGGTAGAGGGCCGACGTACCCCGTAGCCCAGTTCATCGAGAAGCCGGATGCGAAACGCGCCCGCCAGTTCGTCGATTCCGGCGAGTACTTCTGGAACAGCGGCATGTTCGTCTTCAAGGCGAGCCGCTATCTCGAGGAGCTCAAGCGTCATGCCCCGGACATTATCGAGGCCTGCGAGAAGGCTTTGTCTGCAGCGCGCGTCGATCTCGAGTTCACGCGCCTGGCGAGCGAGGAATTCGAGCGTTGTCGCAGTGAATCGATCGACTACGCGGTGATGGAGAAGACTCGCGATGCAGTGGTCGTGTCGCTGGATGCAGGCTGGAGCGACGTCGGCTCGTGGGCAGCGTTGCACGAGGCATCGCCCAACGACGCTTCCGGGAATGTCATGCGCGGCGATGTGATCGCGGAGGACACGCACGATTGCTTCCTCTATTCGGACAGCCGCCTGGTAGCGACCGTCGGTCTCGGCGATCACGTGGTCGTGGAGACCAAGGATGCAGTGCTGGTGGCACCGAAGTCGCGAGTGCAGGACGTGAAGCTCCTGGTCAATCGACTCAAGGCGGAGAAGCGCGGTGAGGCCGCATTGCACCGCGAGGTATTCCGTCCCTGGGGCAGCTACGACAGCCTCGAGTCGGGCGAGCGCTTCCAGGTCAAGCGCCTCACCATCAATCCGGGTGCGTCGATTTCCCTGCAGCTGCACAACCACCGCGCCGAGCACTGGGTGGTGGTGGCTGGCACGGCGCGCATCACGCGCGGCGATGATGTTTTTCTCCTCGAAGAGAATCAGTCGACCTACATTCCCGTGCGCACCAAGCATCGCATCGAGAATCCCGGCAAGGTGCCGCTGCACATCATCGAAGTGCAGTCCGGCTCCTATCTCGGTGAAGACGACATCGTGAGATTCGAAGACGTTTACGGCCGACAGGGAACGAATACCTGACCGCTGGCTCGAGCGCTGACCAGAAAGGAAGGAGCTGCCGATCATGAACGCCGTTGCCCGGCCCGCCGTACTGAAGGTTTCGCTGCTTGATCTCAAGCCGCAGTACCAGGCGCTCAAGAGCGAAATCGACGCCGCGATCGCCGAAGTCTGTGCGAGCCAGATGTTCATCCTCGGCCCGGCCGTGACCGAGCTCGAGCGTCGCGTCGCCGAGTACAGCCAGGCGAAATTCGCGATCGGGCTCTCCTCGGGCACGGATGCGTTGTTGATCGCACTCATGGCGCTCGACATCGCCGCGGGCGATGAAGTGATCACCAGCCCGTACACCTTCTTCGCGACCGGCGGGACCATCGCGCGCGTGGCTGCCCGGCCGGTGTTCGTCGACATCGAGCCCGACACGTTCAACATCTCGCCGCACGCGGTCGAGGAGTTTCTCACCAAGCAGTGCGTGAAGCGGGAAGGGCGGCTCATCAACCGCCAGACGGGCGGGCGCGTGCGCGCGCTCATGCCAGTGCACCTGTACGGGCAGGCCGCGGACATGGATCCACTGATGGAGCTTGCCGGGCGGTTTGGCTTGCGCGTCATCGAAGATGCGGCGCAGGCGATCGGCTCGGAATATCCACGGGCTCGTCGTGTAGGCGCCATCGGTGCGATCGGCTGTCTCTCGTTCTTTCCCACCAAGAATCTCGGCGCGTTTGGCGATGCGGGCATGTGCACGACCAATGACGCGGAACTCGCGCAGCGACTGAAAATACTGCGCGTGCACGGCGGGGAGCCCAAGTACTACCACGCGCTCATCGGGGGCAACTTCCGCATCGATGAAATCCAGGCGGCGGTGCTCAACGTCAAGCTGACTCACCTGGATGCATGGTCGCGCGGGCGGCAGGAAAACGCGGCGTTCTACGATGCCGCGTTTCGCAAGGGGGGTGAGTCGAGAATCGGGTTGCCCGCGGCGCGCGCCGGCTACCGCCACATCTACAACCAGTACGTGATCCGCGTGCCGAAGCGCGACGCAGTGCGTAAGTACCTGGCGGACTGCGGCGTTGCTACCGAGATCTACTACCCGGTGCCGCTGCACCTGCAGGAATGCTTCGCCTACCTCGGCTATCGGCAAGGAGACATGCCCGAGTCGGAGCGCGCCGCGCGCGAGACGCTGGCCCTGCCGATCTACCCGGAGCTGAGCCGCGAACAGCTGGCCCACGTTGTGACCTGCACGGTGAGTGCCGTGCGCGCGAACTCCTGACAGCGAGATGAAACGAACCACATGAAGATCACATCCTTCAAGGCCTATGACGTCCGTGGCCGCATCCCTGACGAATTCAATGAGGACATCGCCTACCGGATCGGGCGCGCCTTCGCCGAGTTCGTGAAGCCGAAGCGTGTCGCCGTGGGGCGCGACATCCGCCCTTCGAGTGGGGAGCTGCGCGATGCGCTGATCAAGGGGCTTACCGATTCGGGTGTCGATGTGTTCGACATCGGCCTGTGCGGCACCGAGGGGATTTACTTCGCGACGTTCCATGAATCGATGGACGGCGGGGTGATGATCACGGCCAGCCACAATCCACCCGACTACAACGGTGTGAAGATGGTGCGCGAGCGCGCCAGGCCGCTCAGCGCCGACACGGGGCTCGAGGACATCCGCATCATCGCCGAACGCGACACGTTCCAGCCGGCGGCCCGCCCCGGCCAGCGCCAGGACCTCGACACGGGCAAGGCCTATCTCGAACACCTGCTGACCTACGTCGCGCGCCAGCGCCTCAAGCCACTCAAGATCGTCGTGAACGCAGGGAACGGTGGCGCGGGCATGATCATCGACCAGCTCGAGAAAAGCCTGCCGTTCGAGTTCATCAAGCTCTTCAATCAGCCGGATGGCCGCTTTCCGAATGGCGTTCCGAACCCGATGCTGGAAGAGAATCGAGCGCCCACCATCGAAGCCATCCGCAAGCACAAGGCCGATCTCGGTATCGCCTGGGACGGCGACTACGATCGATGCTTTTTCTTCGATGAGGGCGGGCACTTCATCGAGGGCTACTACATCGTGGGCCTCCTGGCATCCGTGTTCCTGCGCCGCTATCCGGGGGCGAAAATCGTGCACGATCCGCGCCTCACCTGGAACACGGTGGACATCGTCAAGTCACACGGCGGTGTCCCGGTGCTGTGCAAGTCCGGCCACGCCTTCATCAAGGAAAAGATGCGCAATGAAGATGCCGTCTACGGCGGCGAGATGAGCGCGCATCACTATTTCAGGGATTTCTCCTACGCCGACAGCGGCATGATCCCGTGGCTCCTGGTCACGCAGATCGTGAGCGAATCGGGCAAGTCACTGTCCGCGTTGGTCGATGAGCGCATCAAGGCGTTTCCGGCGAGCGGCGAGATCAATCGCAAGTTGCCGGACGGCAAGGCTGCGATCCAGCGCATTGAAGCGCTGTACAAGCCGCAAGCCGTGAGCGTCGATTACACCGACGGACTGTCCCTCGAGTTCGAGCGCTGGCGCTTCAACCTGCGCACCTCGAATACCGAGCCACTGGTGCGCCTCAACGTCGAGTCGCGTGGCGACGAGGACTTGATGAAAGCCAAGACGCAGGAACTGCTGGCGGCGCTTGAAGGCTGAGCGGAGGACACTGTGTACGTGATCTGGAAGATAGTGCATGTCATCGCGGTAGTGCTGTTCCTCGGCAACATCATCACCGGTGTGTTCTGGGCCATGTACGCCGAGAGAACACGCGATCCAAAAATCATCGCGCACGCCTTCGAGGGCATCACGCAAAGCGATCGCTGGTTCACCATGCCCGGCGTGACGCTCCTGACCATCGCGGGGCTGGCCGGGGCAATCAGTGCGGGTTTCCCAATCCTGCGCACCGGGTGGATCTTCTGGTCGCTGCTGCTGCTGGTTCTCTCGGGCGTCGCTTTCATGTTCTGGGTGGGCCCGCTGCAGCGCCGGATCGCAACGCTCGCGCGCTCGGGCACAGCCGGACAGTTCGACTGGCCGCGCTATGACGCTTTGCGCCGCAGCTGGGCAGTGTCGGGCGGGATTGCGACACTCGCGCCGCTCGTCGCACTGGTCCTGATGGTGCTCAAGCCCGATCTGCCCGCGCTCTAGGTGACTACCGCGGTCAAGCGTTCCGGAGACATTCGCATTGCCCTGTTCGGCTACGGATTGGGCGGCGAATCGTTTCATGCGCCGCTGATCGCGGTCACGCCGGGACTGAAGCTCGCAACCATCGTGACGTCGAACCCGGAGCGCCGCGCGCGCGCGACGCAGGCCCATCCGGGCGTGACACTTGCCAGCTCAGCCGAGGAAGTCTTCGAGCGGCGCGACATCGAGCTCGCGGTCATCAGCACGCCGAACCGCACGCACGCGCCGCTGGCATTGGCGGCGCTGCGCGCCGGGCTCGGGGTCGTGATCGACAAGCCATTTGCTGTGAATGCCGAAGAGGCGCGACAAGTTGTCGCCGCTGCGCGCGCGGCACGACTTTTCCTCAGCGCCTATCACATCCGCCGCTGGGACAGTGAGCTGCTGACGGTCAAGCGACTGCTGGCCGAGGGCACGCTTGGCGAGGTGATGCGATTCGAATCGCGCCTCGATCGCTGGCGGCCGGTGGTGCGTGATGTGTGGCGAGAGCGCGCTGCGCCCGAGGAAGCGGGCGGGCTCCTCTACGATCTCGGCAGTCACCTGATCGACCAGGCGCTGCACCTCTTTGGCAAGGTGAAATCCGTTTACGCGGAACTCGATCGGCGCCGGCCGGGCGCCGTGGTCGATGACGATGTCTTCATTGCGCTGACTCACGCATCGGGTGTGCGCTCACACCTGGGTTCGAGCCTGGTCGCTGCGCAACGCGGCACACGCATGCGGGTTCTCGGCAGTCGTGCGGCGTACACCAAGAGCCAGGGGGATTTCCAGGAAGCTCAATTGCGTGCCGGCATGCGCCCGGATCGCGCCGACTGGGGTACCGAGCCCGAGGAACATTGGGGCTTGCTGGGAGTCGACGGAGATCTGCATCGCGTTCGTAGCGAAGCGGGCGCGTATCAGCGCTTTTACGCGGGCGTTGTCGCTTCGGTCCGAACCGGCGCGCCGCCTCCGGTCGATCCGGAAGATGCCGTGACAGGGCTCGAAATCATCGCCGCCACGCAGCGCTCCGCGGCGGAACACAGAACGGTCGTGATGGGCACCAATGTATGAACGTGAATCGCATCTCGAGACTAGTCCTCGTCCTCGCGATGGTACTTGCCGTTGCCGCCTGTGAAGCGATCGTGAGCATGAGCGAGACAACGATGAATTCCGGCGGTGCCGAAGCGCCGCCGGCACCGCGAAAGGGTCCACCACCGACGCTGGTTCCGGTGTTGTTCGATGACTTCAATTACAGCTCGCCGCGCGAATTCGAGCGCAACGGCTGGATCATGCGCAGCGAGCCCGGTTGGCCCGGTGTCAGTGGCGCTGTGTGGAGCGGCAATGTGACGCTTGGGATCGAAGATCCGGAACACGCGGGCAATTACCTGCTGCGCATGACGGCGACAACCGATGGCACGAGCACTCGGCAAGCGCAGTTCTGTCATCAGCGCAAGTACTACGAGGGCACCTATGCGGCGCGTGTGCGCTTTAACGATGCGCCGGCGGCGGGGCCGAATGGCGACCAGGTGGTCGAAACGTTCTACCTGATCAGTCCACTCAAGGCGCCGCTCGATCCGAACTACAGCGAGATCGATTTCGAATATCTGCCGAATGGCGGCTGGGGCGGCGGGCCGCTCACTCTCTATGTCACGACCTGGGAGACGTTTCGCCCGGAGCCGGAGTGGCTACAAGTAAACACCAGCCAGGCAGTGCAGGGCAGTCGCGAGGGTTGGCACACGCTCGTCGTGCAGGTCGCCGAACGCAGCGTGCGGTATTACATCGACGGCGAGATTCTGGCGATACATGGCGAGCCGTATTACCCGGAAGAGCCGATGTCGATCAACTTCAACCTGTGGTTCATCAAGGGTGGGCAGGTCAGCAGTGGCGAGTCACGCCAATACGTCGAGGACATCGACTGGATATTTCATCAGAAGGACGCGGTCGTGACGCCGGCCAGGGTGCTGGAACTCGTCAGCGAGATGCGCCAGGCGGGAGTCAAGTTCCGAGATACCGTGCCCGCGATGAACCCACCCTTGGCTTCACCCTGCAACTTCTGAGCGCGAGCGCTCGAGGCCGCAGCTGCGCTGCGTCCCGCTTCTAACTGGCGATCGGCCCGGGTAAACTACGCGCCCCCAAAAGGGCGGTTAGCTCAGCGGTAGAGCACTGCTTTCACACGGCAGGGGTCGCTGGTTCGATCCCAGCACCGCCCACCAGAATCCACATTTGCGGGGCCGACATGGCACGGTGTATTGCAGCTTTCCTGGCCGTACTCGGGTCGCTGGATCGACACGCCGGCGAGACTCGCTCAGCGAGTGCCGGGTTCGCCGGTCACTGATTCTCGGCAAGGCGAGCGTTCAGCGTTCGCCTTTCTTCAGCACCGTCTGCCAGAAGAATCCGTTCTGGAATGCGAGCAGTGCGAGAACCAGGAAGGTCTGCCGCGCGCCGGAAAACTCTCCCGCGTTGAGAAAGCCGAGAAAGACTATCGGCGACACGAGAATGGCGATGGCGCCGTTGCGAAGGTGCGACCGCAACCGCGATCCTTGGGGTGCCGGCTGGCCCCAGGCGTCGACGAGATCGACCGCGACCTTGATGATCATGCCGATCAGCATGGCGATGAACAGTGGACCGTAAAGCGCGCTGAGGTCAGCCCAGGAGAGTGAGGCGCGTGAGCCTTGCATCGCCGCACCGTTTTGCGAGTCGGTGGGCAGCGGCGGTGGCGGGCCCCAGCGTTGCTCGGCCGTGCTGGTCTCGTCAGCGTGGGCTGACGGGATGAGAGCAAAGAGGCCATAGAGCAGTCGTGGCCCGTCCGTGCGCATGGCCATGCGCAGCGTGTCCTTCGGGATCCAGCCGTAACGCCAGCCACCGGCCGCGAGCGGATAGCCGATCTGCACCCAGGTTCGGGTCGAGAAGCCGAATTCCACACTGATCTCGCGGCACACGAAGATGGCCTTGCCGGAGGGCAGCCGCTCTATTTGCGTGCCCTGCCAGCCGACCCCGGTACGCTCGTGCGGTCGCAGGGCGCCGGGGGAGCGGGGAACAAAAAAGGTTCGCCTGGCCCGCGGCCGAACGGCCGCCAGGCCAGGCGCGAGGAACGGGAAGTCAGGCGGACTTCATCACATGTGGCTCGGCCTCTTCTTCGCGAGCTCCTTGTAGTCCCAATGCTTGCTGTGGCCACGCGGTCGCTGCAACTGCGTGCCGTCGACATGCTCATCCGTCACGCTGGGTGCGAACGCCGGCAGGTTGTCGCGACGCACGTGCGTCACGGCCTCGAAACCCGATGCGAGCTTGATGAGTGTCGGCTCGCTGAACGCGCTGCCGAAGAAGCTGAGGCCGAGCGGGAGGCCGAGCACCATGCCCGCGGGTACCTGTACGACCGGATAGCCGGCGGGAGCGGCGAGACCGGAGCTGCCGAAGAAGAAGTGATCGCTGAGGACCAGGTCGGTGGTCCAGGCCGGATTGTCCGTCGGCGCGATCACCGCATCGAGACTGAAGTCGGCGAGCGCCTTGTCGATGCCGTTGACGCCGGCGAGGCGATCGATTTCAAGCGCCTGGTTGTAGGTCATGCCGCCGAAGGCCGGCTGTGGATCATCGGGCCCAGGCGCGAGACTGTCGGCGAGCTCGAAGATCTCCTGGTTGAAGAACGGCATCTCGATGTCGGCGTTGTCGTTGTTGAACGCGATGGCATCGGTCAGCGTCTTGCCGGCCATCGGCACGCCGCTGCGCGTCGCGAAGTAGCTCTTCACGTCGTTCCTGAAATCGAACACCAGCACCAGGAACTCGCCGTCGGCTGACGGGAACGTGAAGCCCCCACCATCGAGATCGACGACGGTTGCTCCCGCGGCCTTGATCGCGTCAACCGCAGCGTCAAACGCTGCCGCTACCTGCGGCGGAGCGTTGTCGATGCCTTGGCGCGTGACGCCCAGGCGTGCGCCCTGCAAGCCGTTCGGATTCAAGAACTGCGTGTAGTCGCTTGGAATGTTTGTCGGCCGGGTCTTGCCCGTCCAGCCCAACGGTACGCTGCCCGTCGCGGGATCGCGGCCATCGGCGGTCAGACTCTGGATGACGCTGAGCACGGCCGCGGCGTCCGCCACAGTGCGTCCGTGCGGGCCAACGGTGTCCTGGATGTGGGAGATCGGCACGACGCCGGCGCGACTCGTGAGGCCGACCGTCGGCTTGATACCGACGATGCCGTTGACGTTTGCCGGGCAGACGATGCTGCCATCGGTCTCAGTGCCGAGCGCCACAGTCGCGAAGTTGGCGGAGACCGCCGCGCCCGAGCCCGAACTCGAGCCGCAGGCATTGCGGTCGATGGAATAGGGGTTGTGGGTGAGTCCGCCGACACCGGACCAGCCGCTGGTCGAGAAGAACGAACGGAAATTCGCCCACTCGGAGAGGTTGGTCTTGCCGAGGATCACCGCGCCCCCGGCGCGGAGTTTCGCGGCGACCGTGGAGTCGCTTTTCGCTGGTGCGCCGTTGAGGGCAAACGAGCCGGCATCGGTCTGCATCTTGTCGCCGGTGTCGATGTTGTCCTTGAGGAGAATCGGAATGCCGTGGAGCGGCCCGAGCACCTTACCGTGACGACGCATCCAGTCGGCATTGCGTGCCATGGCGAGCGCATCGGGGTTGAGCTCGAGCACCGAGTTCACGCCGGGCCCGCGCTGGTCGAGCCTGAGGATGCGCGTGATGTAGTCGCGCGTGAGCTGCTCCGAGGTCAGACGGCCCGAGGCCATCTCGGCCTGCAGCTGTGCGATGGTCTCTTCGTTGTGCCTAGTAGGAGCCTGGTTGTTGTCGTTGCCATTGTCATGATCGGCCGTGGCCGCCATCGGCGCGAACAGCACGGCCGCAATAAGGATGAGTCGAGTCACTTGCCGCGTCATGTGGTTCCTCCTGCGAGCGCGGGCCCGCCGACGCTTCGAGATGGAATGAATGGGGAAATGCCGCGCGCGCGCCTGCGAAACCGCATCCACTGCGGAAACGCGCATCGCGCCGCGAACAACACTCATGAGATCTTCCCGCCAGTCTTCTTATTGCTGCAGCTGGAAGTGATTCGCCGCTTCGCTACCAGCTGCGGATGGTGATCCTACTCGCGCGCGCGTGACGTCTCAATTTCGAATTGATGACGGCACAGCGCCCAAGGCTGCTGTCGTTTTTACAATGGAACGAAAAGATCAGGTCCGGCGGCCATGCCGGAATCGACAGGCTCAGCCTGGACTTGTGGCCGGTGCCGCCCGCAGACCGCGGCTCACCAGCGCAATGCTGACGAAGACGAGGAGGGCGGCGGCGGCAAATGGCGCGCCCGGAAAGGGATACGCCGTCCGATTGCTGGTGAAGTGATCGAAGAGCTCGGTCATGAGGGGCGGGCCCAGGATCGAACTCAGCCCGAAAAGACTCGCGACGCCGCCCTGCAGTTCACCTTGCGCGCTTGCGGGGATCTCGCGCGACATGAGCGCATTCAACGACGGATACGCAAGGGCCGCCGGCAGCCAGGCGAGCAATGACACATACATCATCCAGCCCTGCGTGGAAAACGCGTAGCCGAGATAAGTAATCGCGCCAAACAGCATGCCGAGAATGGCGGCGCGGCGGTCTCCGCCCAGCCGCGGGATCAGGCGGGTCAGCAGTCCCTGGCCGATCACCATGACGACACCGGCGAACGCCAGCGAGGCGCCGACCGCCGCGGTCGACCAGTGGAATTTGAAGATGGTGTAGAACGACCAGACGTTTGGCAGGACCTGGTGTCCCAGCTGCCAGAAAAAGGCCGCCGCGGCCAGCCACAGCACCACGGGATATTTCGCCAGTTGCAGCAAGGTGCCGAGCGGATTGGCACGCGCCCAGGAGAAGGGCCGGCGCGATGCGGGAGGGAGCGACTCCGGCAGTGCCACCAGGCCGAATCCCGTATTGAGAAGCGCCAGCGCGGCGGCCGCGAAGAAAGGTGCGCGCGGCCCCAGGGTACCGATCAATCCGCCGATCGCGGGCCCGATGATGAATCCCATGCCGAATGCTGCGCCGACCAGCCCGAAGTTCTGCGAGCGCTTCTCCGGTGTACTGACATCCGCGAGATATGCGTACGCTGTAGTGAACGAAGCGCCCGCCATGCCTGCAACGACGCGCCCGAGGAACAGCCAGCCGACTGTCGGCGCGACACCCATCACCAGGTAGTCGACGCCGAGCGCGAACAACGAGGCCAGCAGCACCGGACGGCGGCCGAAGCGATCACTCAGGTTGCCCAGCACCGGCGCGGCGAAGAACTGCAGCAGCGCGTAGGAGAATGAGAGCCAGCCGCCATAGGCAGCCGCACCACCCATGTTCAGGCCCGTGAGCTCGACGATCAGCTGCGGCAGCACCGGGATGATCAGGCCGAAGCCGATCGAGTCGATCAGCACGGTGATGAAGATGAATACCACGGCGCGCCTGCCGGCAGCGGGTTCGGTCACGATTCTTCCCCTGGGTGTGACGCGATATTAGTAAAATTAGACTATTATTAGCAAACTATGAAGGCGCAACTCCTGGTCCTCGGCGCCCTGCACCGCGGTGCCATGCACCCGTACGAGATCCGCAGGCGGCTGAAGGCGGCGCTGGTCGAGTGCTACACCGACGTCGACGTGGGCACGCTCTACTACTGCGTGCGGCAGCTGGCCAGCGCGGGTGAGATCGAGGTCCACGGCACCGAGAAGGTGGCACGTGGCGGGGAACGCACGATCTACCGCATCACCCGCAGCGGCCGGGCGCGCTTGCGGGCGCTGCTGGTGGAGCAGTTCGCTGCCACGGGCACGACGGCGAGCAGCCTGTACTCGGCGCTTCTGTTCCTGCATCTCGCGGACCTGCCCGCGGTCGCAGCGGCGCTGCGCGAACGGCTGGCGCGGCAGGAGTCCGCGCTGCAGGAGACGCGCAGTATTCGAAAGCGGATCGGCAAGTACGCCGGCACCGGGGTGGGCCATCTGCTCGATCATCTCGCCGCGCAGCGCGAGCTCGATCGGCGCTGGTTGCGGCGCGTGCTGAAGGATGTCGAGGCGCGCAAGGTGCGCGATTCGGATCTCGCGCGATTGCACTCGAACCTGCCGCGCTCGGCGGGCCGTGCGTCGCGACGCAAGCGTTGAGCCGACCCCTATAGCCGATGCCAGCCCTCGAAGCCGGTGAGCATCGCGGCGAGGATCAGCATCGCGCCAACACTACGGCCGATGACGAGGTTGGCTGCGGGACTGCGCTCCAGCCAGCCGCGTGCCTGCGCAGCGAGGAGCGCGATGCCACCGTAGATGCCAGCCTGGGTGACGGCGATGATCAACCAGAGCACCAGCGCCTGAGTCCACAACGGTCCGTACTCGGGGCGAAAGAACTGCGGGAAGATTGCGAGCATGAACATGTAGGCCTTCGGGTTCAGAAGGCTGGTGAGTACCCCCTGGCGAAAGGTCGCCGCGACGCTGCGCGTCGTGGCCTGGGCGTTCGCAGTGAAGGCAGCGCCGCCGCGCATGAGCGACACTCCGATCCATGCGACATACAGCGCACCGAGCAGCAGCACGCCGTTGAATGCCGACGGGAACAGCTTCAGCAGTACGGCGATTCCGGTCGCGCCCAGCGCGACATGGCACACGCCTCCAGCCATGATTCCGGCCACGGCGGCGAGGCCGGATTTTCGTCCACCGGAGAGTGCACTCGCGAGGATGAATGCCATGTCGAGTCCGGGCAGCAGCACGGTCCCGAACACGAGCAAGAAGAACAGCCACAGGTGTGCCGTCTGGTCCACTCGGTCTTCCTCGATTGTCGGCGCGTGAAGCGAAGCATCGGCGCGAGCCACTAGTACGCGGTCGCCAGGCAAGCGGGCAGGGTGGGCGCTACGATGCTGAGCAAGCGAGTGCGTGTGTTCACGACGGCCTCCTTGAACAAAATTCAGATCGCGCAATCGACGCAAAACAGGGTAGTCCGCATATAGGGCGTAAACCGCCCTGTTTCAGCGTAGGCTATGGGCATGTATCACCCGACGACACGCGTATTGGGCGTCCTTGAGTTACTGCAGACCCATGGACGCATGAGCGGGGCCGAGCTCGCCCGGCGCATCAAGGTCGATACGCGCACTTTGCGTCGCTACATCACTCGGTTGGAGGAGATCGGCGTGCCGATCACGACGGAGCGCGGCCGGCACGGCGCGTACATGCTGGTCGCGGGCTACAAGCTTCCGCCAATGATGTTCACGGGCGAGGAGGCGCTCGCGCTCTCCGTGGGCCTGCTGGCAGCGCGCAGCCTCGCGCTCTCGGATGCCGCTCCTGCCGTCGCCAGCGCCCAGGCGAAACTCGAGCGGGTGATGCCCGCAAACCTCAAGCGCCGCATCAGTGCGATCGATGAGACCGTCGCCCTCGACTTGTCACACTATCCGGGCGCACCCGCGAACGATGCGCTGCTCGCGCTCAGCACAGCCGCGCAGGCGCGCAAGCGCGTGTCGATGCGCTACCGCGCCGCGCAGCGAGATGAGACTGAGCGCAATTTCGACCCGTATGGACTCGCGTATCGCGGCGGCCGCTGGTACGTCGTCGGCATGTGTCACCTGCGCGGCGGCCTGCGCTCGTTCCGGCTCGATCGCGTGCTGTCGGTTCGTGCGCTGGAGGCGAGCTTCACTCGACCGGCGGATTTCGACACCCTGGGGCATCTCGCGTTCTCCATCGCTACACTGCCGCGAGCGCATGCCATCGAGGTGCTGTTGAAGACAGAGCTGCACATTGCACAGCGGGAGTTGTTTCCCTCGCTCGGGCTCCTGCAACAACTCGATGACGGTGTGTTGTTGCGCGCGCAGGCGGACAATCTCGACTGGTTTGCACGCGAGTTATCGCGCCTGCCGTTCGAGTTCGAGATTCGCAGGCCCACGGAATTGCGCGCCGCGCTGCTGAAGTGCGCCGAGCGCATGCAGCGCCTCGCGGGAGAGTCAGCGTGATCGGGCGCGTGCTGCGCGAGCCCCTGTTTCATTTCCTGTTGCTTGGCCTGCTGCTGTTCGTTGGTTATCACCTGTTAGCGAGTGGCAGGGACAGCGCGCGCGACCAGATCGTCGTGACGCAGGAGCGCATCGCGTCGATACGCGATCAGTTCCAGCGCGCCTGGCAACGCCCTCCTACCGCGCAGGAGCTCGATGGCCTGGTGCAGAACTTCGTGCGCGAGGAAGTGCTGTATCGTGAAGGCGTTGCCCTCGGCCTCGATCGGGACGACCAGGTGATTCGCAACCGGGTGCGAATCAAGATGGAAGTCATGAGCGAGGGCGCAGACAGCAAAGAGCCGACCGAGAGCGAGTTGCAGGCGTGGCTCGACGCGCATCACGCCGATTTCGAGATTGCAGCGACCTATACCTTCCGCCAGGTGTACTTCGATCCGGCGCGTCACGGCTCCAAGCTGCAGCGCGACGCGGAAGCGGTGCTCGCGCGGTTGCGGCGTGCGGAACCGGACGCAGTGGCCTTTCAGCTGGGCGATGTGACGCTGCTGCCCGCGGCGATGAGCGATGCGACCACGACCCAGGTCGCCGACACTTTCGGCAAAGATTTTGCGTCCGCGTTGCCGGCCCTGGGCGTGAACACCTGGTCGGGGCCGTTGCCGTCGGCCTATGGATTGCACCTGGTGCAACTCGTGCACCGGGCCGAGGCGCGCCTGCCTGCTCTTGCCGAAGTGCGTGACCAGGTGAAGCGCGACTGGACGCATGCGCATTCCCGCGATGCGAGTGAGCGCTTCTACGAGGAACTGCGGCGCCGCTACACCGTCGTGATCGAACCACCGGCCGCAACCGCGGAGCGGGTGTCAGCGGCCTCACGCTGAGCCAGCGATGTCGCGCTCATCATTCGCAATCGGATTCGCGAGTTTGCTGGCGCTGCTGGCACTCATGTTCTGCAGCGCCGCGTCTGCGGACGTGTTTCGGCCGGCGTATCTCGAGCTGCGCCAGACCGATGCAGACAGTTACGACGTACTGTGGAAGGTCCCGGCGCAGGGCGAGACCCTGCGTCTCGCGATCGATGTGCGCTTTCCGCCCGGGACGCAACGGATCACGGAGCCGCGGGGTCAGTTCGTCGGTGCCGCATACGTCGAGCGCTGGAAGGTTCGGTGGCCAGGCGGCCTGGCAGGGGAGAGGATCAGCATCGGGGGCCTGCCTGGCAGTGTCACCGACGTGCTGGCACGCGTGGAACGCATCGATGGCAGCTCGCAGGTGGCGAAGCTCGAGCCCGCGGCGCCGAGCTTTGTCGTGGCAGCGACAGCGAGCAATCTCGAAGTCGCACGAAACTACCTCGTGCTCGGCGTGGAACACATCCTGGGCGGCGTCGATCACCTCTTGTTCGTGCTGGCGCTGCTGCTGATCGTGAGAGGCGTACGGCGTGTGATCCTGACGATTACCGCTTTCACCGTGGCCCACAGCATCACGCTTGCCGCAGCGACACTCGGATACATCCATGTGCCGGGACCGCCGGTGGAAGCATCGATTGCGCTCAGCATCGTATTCGTCGCCGCCGAGATCGTTCACGGCCTGCAAGGCCGGCCGGGTCTCACAGCGCGCGCTCCCTGGGTGGTTGCCTTTACGTTTGGCCTGCTGCACGGCTTTGGTTTTGCGGGTGCACTCGCCGAAGTCGGCTTGCCCCAGCACGCCATCCCGGTGGCGCTGCTCTTCTTCAATGTCGGCGTCGAGCTCGGACAACTCCTGTTCGTCGGCGCAGTAGCGCTGATCGTATGGGCCGCGGGCAAGGTGCGCATCAGCTGGCCGCGCTGGACCGAAGTGCTTCCGGCCTATGTGATCGGAACCGTGGCGATGTACTGGGTCATCCAGCGCGTGCTCGACTTCGCGACCTATTGAGAGATGGCGTCGCAGCCGCCAGGCTCCTGCGGCTCGTTGCGCAGGCCGACGTATTCACTGCCGTTCCAGCGCCACACGGGAAAACACCAGCCGGGCCCGCCGATACGGATGTCCGCGTAGCCCAGGTTGCGTGAGGTCAGTGCATCGACACTCGCGCCCGGAAAACCCAAGTTTGCGCGTAGCTTGCCGTCGCGACGGACGAATAGAAGCACCGATCTTTCAGCATGACCGGAAGTGCAGGAGTTGCCGAAGATGACGACGACTTCGGATACTTGATCGCCATTCAAGTCAGGGAATTCAACGCTCGCTTCGGCAGGCTGACCGCATACGGTATCCACGAAACTCTGCCCATCGGACGCAACGCTCAGGCTCAGCTGGTCGAAGATCTGCTTCTGCTCGAGGACAGTCAGGCCACCCGTGCCACCGCGAAAGAGAAGAGAAGCACCACGCGATTCCGGTTGGGTGCAGGCCGCACACAGAGCACACGCCAGGAGGGCTACATGTGCCAGTGCGCGGATCCACGTTTGCATCACTTCGTCTTGGTGGTCTTCTTCTTGAAAAGATCGAGCACCTGTTTGGTCACCTCGTTCGCGAGCGCGTCGGCCGAGGGCGCCGGCGTACCGGCGACTGCGCCCGGCAGCGGCACGGCAGGCATGTTGGTACTGAGATCGGTGAAGCTCAGGCTGTGATCGCGCACGGTGCGGATCTGCTGGCTCGGCAGGATCTCCAGTTGGTCCACGATCAGGCTGTAGTTCCACGCGGTGCCGAGCTGTTGATTGCCGGAGTTGTAGCGGATGACGGCGAAGGTCGCCTGGCGCGACTCTCCGGGGTTCAACGTGAACTGGGGATCGGCCTTATTGCCCTCGACGATGCCGATGCCCTGTGAGCTCGTGTCGTGCGTGCCCGGCCGGCCCCAGCCGTAGCGATTGCCCAGGTTGTCGATGGCACCGCTCGATCCAGTCTTGTACGCGAGGATGATCGGTTGATTGGAGACATTGACAAACTGCATGTTGATCGTCAGCAGGTGATGTCGGCCATTGCCCACCGGGCCGGCGGTGAGCTGTGAGACTTGTGCAACAAAGGGTCCTCCGCTCGAGCAGCGCGCTGCACCCGCGCAGGGATCCGTCGACGGCGCGGGCGCCGTAGTCGCCGCGCCGGTTGTTGCCGCTGCGCCTGCAGCTGCAGCACCTGCTGCGGGCGCTGCGCTTGGAGCCGGCGCTGCGGTCGAGGCTGGCGCCGCACTCGCCGCGGGAGTCGCTGAGCCGACTGCAGCGACGATATTGTGATCGAGCCTGCCGAAGTGCAGCGAGTGTTCAGCACCGAGACGGTACTGGTCCGCAGCGACCGTGTTGATCTCGCGGATCGCGAGATCGATGTCGAACTTGGTGCCAAGAATGCTGTTCGCGTTCGGAACGAAACCAAGTTCGAAGCGCGCATCTCCCGTCTCACCGGGCTGCAGCGTGAACTTGGAATCGAACGAGTTGCCGCTGATCAGGCCAATGCCGCGCACGTTGCTCTCGGCGCCGATCGCATAGCGGTTGCCCTGGTCGTCGATGGCGATGCCGGAGCCGCTGACGTACCCCAGGATGAGTGGCGTGGTCGCCTTGCTCTGGAAGTGCACCGTCATGGTGATGATCTTCCAGCGCCCCGAGGCGCTGGTGCGAAAGTCGGTGACATTCGCGACGAAGGTCTTGACTTGTGCACAGGTGGCGTCCGGGCAGCTGCCTGCGGCGCGCGCCGGGACCTGTCCGAATGCGCAGGCAATGGCGAGAGTGGCAAGCAGGCAGCGAAGGATGTTGATGCGGCTCATGGCGATTCCCTCAGGTGTTGTGTCTTCAATCTTTCTTCTTGTTGGCCCAGTCGGAGTCGATCAGCGCGAGGCCGATCTTGAAGGTCTGCGGAATGGAATTGCCGCCCAGGTCGAAGCCTTCTTCCACCTTGACGTTGAGCACCAGCGGGTTGCGCTGTTGGGTCCCGTAGATAAGGAGAGATTGATCCACGGACGGACCCCAGCCCATCACGTATGCGTCACCGCCGCCGTTCGCGGCGGACACCGGGCCGTAGTGAGCGATGGCTGAACGGCGCAACAGCTCGTAGTCGAGGCGCGGCACGATGCGCTCGATCTGCACCGCGCGTACGACTTCGTCTGCATCGTAGTAGGCGCGCATGCACACATCGCCCGGACGCGGCTCGCGGCGCCGATCGCTCGCGTAGCTCAGGTTCATGCACTTCATCAGATCGAGCTCGATGTAGCCCGCGTAGCGCTCATCGAAGCTGTCACTCTTGCCCCGGGCATGCCGCTGCGGCTTGCCGTAAAGGCGTTCTACTGCAGACTGCAGGTCATCGATGTCGCCTCCGACCTTGAGTCCCGCGACGTCGACGGCGGCGGGCGAGAAGGGCGGCGGTGCCGATGCGGCCAGCAGTGCAGCAGCCGCCTTCAGATCGGGCGCGGAAACCACCTTGCCGTTGCGATCCACGACGCGCGCCGAGATGAGCTCGGCCTTGACGATATTCTGCCCGGACACGAGTCCCGCGGGATCGCCCATGCCGACAATGCGGAAACGCACGTGCGTTTCAACGCGCCGCCCGATCTGGTTGAGGGCGGTGTCGAATGCACGTGCCTGCTCTTTGTCGGCAATGCGGATCGGGCGAGCACTCTCCGCATTGGCGAATACCACCCGGTATTCCGCGTTGATCATCGACTTCACATAGAAGGACAGATAGGTGCCTGGCTGAAACAGGCCCACCGAGAACTCGCCGCGCTCGTGGTCGTACTGGCTGATAGAGTCGTCGACGACAGTGGCGAACTCCGTCTTGTCGCTGCCAGCGTCGTAGAGCGCGTGCAGCCGGGCGACTTCCTGCTTCGTCACGTCGGGGCGATCGAAGGCTGAGGCGTTGCTGACGACCCTGGAAAGCATCGCGGCCCGTTCGAAATCGAATGGCTGGCTGGTGATCTTGTGGTAGGTGAGGGCGAGCTTCTCGGGATCGACATCATCTTCCTGGGCGACAGCAGGATGAATCGCCATTACGAAGAGCGCCCACGACGCGAGTGCGAACCAGCTTGGGATGTGCAGAGTGCGAGTCCTCATTTCTTGTCTCCTGCCTGGTGTTCGCGCAGCTGGCCGCTCTTGCCGTTGGAGAACGTCAGCATGGAATGGCCGTCACGCTCTTCGATGCGGGCGGTGAGCTCGCCGTCCAGCTTGACGACGAGTGCCGAGCCCTCGCGCGAGACGGACTTGAGGCGCGTAGTCCCGCTGTAGAGGTCATCGCCCTGGCGTACGAAGGAGGCCAAGCCGTACAGATAGGCGAGCGCTTGCGCGTCGCCGGGCGCGCCAGGGTCAATCTCCCAGACATCGCCACGCATCGTCGGCAGCGTCGCCGCTTCTGATTTGGTACTGGCGGTCGAAGAAGACGAACCGCCCCCGCAGGCTGCGAGGCAGAGCGCCAAGACGCTGCCGCCCAATCGCCAAGAATTGATCATCCCGTTCATGTTGTCCCCCGTGCCCTGAAGAACGCGTCACGGTGTAGGACGAAGGCGCGCCCGATTCGTCAGGGAGCCCCGGCTGGGAATCTCTGCCCTGACAAAAGGCGGCCGGCAGCGTCAATGCAGGCAGATGCCTGCTTGCGCCGCGAGGTGGGTCGGGTACCCTATGAGCAAAATAACTACAGCAATAATTCAGCCGAGGACCTGTTGGACAGGCACGCATTCATGCGCGCGTGCCGCGAGGGCGGGCCCGCCATCGAGCAGGCGCTGCGCGCGCTTGACCAGTCTTTCTTCGCCGTGTTGTACCGGGACTGCGTACGCACACTGCGTGATCGCGAAAGTGCGCGCGACCTGGTGCAGGAAACCTTCATTCGCGTGTGGCAGCGTTGCGCCAGCTTTCACGGTGACTCGGAACTGCTGCCGTGGATTCGCGCCATCCTGCGACACATCATCCTGGACCGGTTGAGACAGCCGGAACGCGAAGTCGCCATGGACCCCGAGGGCAGCGCAGATACGGAAATCGAGCGACGCATAGCCGAGCTGTCCTCCCAGACGATACCCACCCCCGCGGACGCCGCGCGGCGCCAGCAACTGATGGAATGCTTCCAGCGCTGCTGGGATTCGTTTGGTCGTGCCGCGCCCTCGCACGCGATGGTGATGGCATGGATCGTCGAGGACGGTCTTAGTAATGAGGAAATATCGGAGCTGCTCGGCCGTTCGCCCGGCGCGACGCGCGAGTTCATCTCGCAGTGTCGCAAGCGCGCGCGCCAGCATTTTGCGCAGTGGTACGAACTGGCTTTCGGAGTAGCCGAGACTTGAGCGAACGCAACGACCAGGATTGGCTGGATGCCCTTGCGGGCCGTGCCGGTGTCGACGCCGCTTCCAGCGACGCACGCGAAGCGCGCGCACTGCGCGAAGGCATGCTGCAGCGTGCGGTGGAGGAGCCCGCGCCGGTCGGGGCGATTGATCTCGAGCGTGAGAACGCCCTCATCGCGCGCGCGCGGCGGGAAGGGCTCGTGGGTCGTGAATCTGCCCGGCAGGAACCGCAACCGCGCGCGCCGGCCTGGATGATGGGTTGGCGCTCGAGTCTCGCGTTCGCTGCCAGTGTCACGCTCGCGATCGCGCTCGCCTGGTGGTTACAGCCGAACATGACGCCCGAGACCGTGCGGGGAGTGGAGCTGGGCATCGTTCGCATCCAGGCGAGCGATCCCGCCGCACTCAAAGAACAGCTGATCGAAGAACTGCGCGCGGTGGGCATTGAAGCCACCGGCTATGCAGTGCTCAACCGGCAGGGCATCGACGCCGATCTGCCGCTTCCCCTCACCCCGCGGGTTCGCGGAGTGCTCGAACGGCATCGGATCCCGGTGCCCGCCGACGGGGTCCTGCGGGTCGAGATCATTTCACCGGCCGAGCGATGAGCTTCCGCCGCCCGCTCCTTCTTTCCATGCTCGCCGGCGCCGCGTTGCTCTGTGGCCAGGGCACGCCAGCGCTTGAACTGCCGCCGTCCTGTGCGGGCGCTGCGCCCGCACCTGGAGACCAGGCGCCAATCCCCGAGTTGCGCAAGCGCGCCGAGGCGCTCATCGAAACGGATCCGAACGAGGCCCTGCGCCTGCTGTGCGTCACGATACCGCGTGCCGCGAAGGAGTACGGCGACGACTCGGCGGAGTATGCGTGGTGGGTCGGGTCGCTGGCGACGCCGCTCATCGCCTACATGGACAAGAACGCGGAGGCGATTCCGTTGCTCCAGGTCGCGCAGCCGATTCTCGAGAAACGCCTTGGACCCTACGCGCCCGAGGTCGCTGAGATCCACGTCGCCTATGCCTGGATCTATTTACGGCAGGGGCGCCTCGCCGATTCAGGCGGCGAGTGGGAAGCCGCGCTGCACGTTCGCGAACACACGCCCGGCGCGCACAAGATCGAGCTGCAGAAGGTGCTGGTCGGCCTCGCGCAGGTGCGCTCGGCGCAGCGGGACTTCGTGGGGACACGGCAGGCTCTCGATCGCGCGCACGCGATCCTGGTCGAGAACGGCGAGACGGTGAGCGAGGCGGCGGCGGCAATCGAGAACGTCTACACCAACACCGCCATGCGCGAGGAAAACTACGTCGAGGCGCGCCGGCACGCCGAAGCGCAGCTCGCCATCGAGCTGCAGTTGAAAACGGCGGCGCCTCAGCTCGTGCCGGCATATGCGCTGCTCGGGCAGATCCTGGAGCGCCTCGATGAGTACGAGGCGAGCGAGCAGGCCCTGCGCGAGGCCGTGCGCCTCGCCGAGGGGGAGGAAGGACCACTGCAGCGTCATCACCTTCCGGCGCTGACGCAGTTGTCGTCGATGCTCAACCAGCGCGGCAAGCCCGCCGAAGCACTCGATTTCGCGGAGCGCGGGCTGCGCTTCGGTGAAACGTCCCTGGGCCCGGATGCGCCACGACTTGTGCCGGTCCTGCAGATACTCGCCGAGGTGCATCGCTCGCTGGGCGAGTTGCCGGACGCATTGCACCTTTACGAACGGGCTTCTGGAATCGTGGATCGACACACGGCCGACATCGAACGACAGTGGCTGGTCGCGTACTACCGTGGATTCGGCAGCCTGGAATCGAGCCTCGGCGACGCACAGCAGGCCGAGAAACTCCTGACGATGGCGCTCAACGTGGCGGGCGAGGAGCCCACGTTGTCGATCGAGCGTGCGCGTGCGCTTCTGGCGCTCGCGCATGTCACCTCGCATACGGACACGGCAGTGGGGCGGGGCGAACTGCTCAAGGCGCTCGAGCTCATGCAGAGCCGGCTTCCGGATTCGCATCCGGCCATCCTGCGCGTGATCAACGAGCTGTGCGGCATCGAGCTCGAAGTCACGCCTGCGGTCACGCCCCATTGCGATGAGGCGGCAGGTCGCCTGGAACGGGCTCGTGAAGTCGAGCCCGCCCTGCGCAGTGCTGTCTACGACAATCAAAGCGACCTCGCGGCAGCCCGCGCCGACAGCGAGCGCGCCTATACGCTTGCGATTCGCTCGCTGGCGGCGGCCGAATCGTTGGGCACGCCCGAACCCCTATGGTCGGCGCACTTCCGTTTGGCGCGGCTCCTTCATGCGCGCCATGAACCTGCACTGGCCATCTTTTTCGGCAAGCAATCGATCGTCCAGATCGAGCAACTGCGCGGCTACTTCATCGGCGAAGACCGGCGCCTCGAGCCGGGGTTTCTGCAGGACAAGGCCACGGTCTATCGCACGGTCGCGGACTGGCTGATGGAAGAGGGCCGGCTCGACGAAGGCCTCGAAGTGCTGCGGCTGCTGAAGACCGAAGAGTTGTACGACTTCGCGCTCCGCGATGCGGGGTGGAAAGCGAGCGAGAGCAGCGTCGAGTTGACCGGTGCCGAGCAGAGGCTGCTCGAGCGTTATGACAGCGCGACGCAGGCCGACAAGGCGCGCGGCGAGGAAATCGATCGACTCAGTCGGCTGAGCGAGGCGGGCCGGATCAGCCCCAAAGAAAAGGAGCGGCTCGACACGCTTCTCGCCGGGGAAGGCAACAACGAAGCGTCGCGGGTGCAGCGCATTCATGCGCTCCTCAGCGAGTCAGGGCCCGCGCCGGCCACGGCGACTGCCGCTGGGCTGGTGCAGGCTGAGCGGGCACAGCGCGACCTGCAACTCTTTGGTTCAAAGACTGCGATCGCCTATTACCTGCTGACCGAGAATCGCCTGCGCGTACTCATCGCGACAGCACGCGGACAGACCCGGACCGAGGTAGACATCGACGCAGCCGCGCTGAAGCGGGACATCGGTCATTTTCTCGATGCGCTGTCGCAGCGCGAGGACGTGAGCGGTGTGGCGCTGCGTCTCTATGACGTGCTGGTTCGCAGCGTCGATGCGCAAGCGCGCCAGGCAGGCGCGAATCGTCTGGTGCTGTGGCTCGATGGGCCGTTGCGTTATGTGCCGTTCAGCGCACTGAGTGATGGTCATCGTTACCTGCTCGACAAGTACGCGCTGCAGGTCTACGCCGAGCCTCGGCACGATCACACGACTCGTGAAACAGTGCCGACGCTCGATGTGCGCGGGCTTGGAGTCACGCAAGCTGTTGCCGGTTATCGCGCGCTGCCTGCTGTCGCCGAGGAATTGTGTTCAGTCGTTCGCGGACCGATTACGGGACTGGTCACGCCGGCGCCAGGATGCCCATCGCCGCAGACGGGGCAGGGGGCGCTCAATGGCGAGGGCTTCGCCGACGCGGCATTTACGGAAGCGCGTCTGCGAACGCTTCTCGATGAACCGCGGCACTTCTCCGTGCTGCATCTTGGCACTCACTTCAGCTTGCGGCCGGGCAATGCGGTCCGTTCCTTCCTGCTCCTGGGCGATGGCGAGCGGTTGACGCTCGATACCATCGGTGCGCTCGATTTCGGTGGCGTCGAATTGCTGACATTGTCGGCGTGCGAGACCGGCCTCGGAGGGGCGGTGACGGATGACGGCAGAGAGATCGAGGGACTGAGCGCGATTGCCCAGCGGCGCGGCGCGCGCCGGGTCGTCGCCAGCTTATGGCAAGTCGAGGATGTGAGCACCGCGCGCCTGATGCGCACGATGTATGCCTCGCTCGCCTCGAACCACAATGATGGGGCTGCGGCCTTGCGGCAGGCGCAGCTCGCGCTGCGCGCGCTCCAGCAGAAAGGCAAACAGCCGTACGCGCATCCTTATTACTGGGCTGGCTTCGTGATCTCCGGCAGCACACCCTGAGCGCCAGCGCAGTTCTTGCAAGCAAGTGTCGCCATGCGCAGACGTCTGGCGCACTTCACGGACCCATGACACGATCCTGAACACGTTCATTGACGGCTGCTCGTTTTCGCGTGAAGCGCAGGGCAGTTCAGGGTGGGTCGTTGAACATCAACGCTTCGGCTTCGCGACTCGGCGTGCTCATCGCCGTGTGCTTTCTTTCCGCGTGCGACCTGGTCGGCGTCAACAAGACCACGGATGACAACACACCGCCGGCAACGCCGACCGGCCTGCAGGCAACTGCGCCGGATCCGCAGCACGTGCAGTTGCAGTGGAATGCATCGACTGACAGCGACACCGCCGGCTATCGCGTGTTTCGCAGCGATCTTTCCACCGCGATCGCTTCGGTCACGACCACGACCTACACGGACGCGAGCGTCGCACCCGCGACGACCTACGGGTACTTCGTGATCGCTTTCGACGGCGCCGCCCCGCCCAACGAATCCAATCCGACGCCGGTGGTCCAGATCCGAACACCTTCCGCAGCGGACACGCTGGCGCCTGCCGTGCCGGCAAATGTGCAGGCGGTGGCAAGCGGACCGACCCAGGTCAATCTCACTTGGAATATCTCTGCGGACACCGGGGGCTCGGGACTCGCCGGTTACCGCATCTTTCGCAACGGTGGTACAGCGCCCGTCGCCACGGTGGCGGTCGCGAGCTATTCGGACATCAACCTTACGGCAGGCACCGCATACACCTATGTCGTGCGCGCGTTTGATGGCGCGGGAAATGTCTCCGGCCCTTCGACGCCGGTCAGCGTCACGACGCCCATACCGCCGGATTCGACGCCGCCCACAACGCCTGGCTCGTTGACCGCGACCGCGCAGGGCGCGGCGTCCGTGCTGCTCAATTGGCTGGCATCGACGGACGCCTCGGGCATCCAGCGCTACGAGATCCAGCGCGATGGCGTGAAGATCAGCGATGCGCCCGGGAATGCGACCAGCTTCGTCGATTCGACGGTAAGCGCTTCGACGACCTACACCTATGCGGTCCGCGCGATCGACGGCGCCAACAACGCTTCGGCGTTTTCCAATACCGCGACCGCCACCACACCTGCGGCCACCGACACGACACCGCCGACCGTCCCGTCCGGTGTCGCTGCCAACGCGAATACCTCGCAGAGCATCGTCGTCACCTGGCTCGCATCCACGGACGCTGGCGGTTCAGGCCTCGCGGGCTACAGGGTGTTTCGCGATGGCGGCGCGAATCCAGTGACGACAGTTGCCGCGACAGTGCTGACGTTCACGGACACGGGCCTCGCGCCGAACTCGACTCACAGCTATCGCGTGCGAGCCTTCGATGGCGACGGTAATGTCTCGGCTCTCTCGAACACCGCATCTGCCACGACGCCACAGGATTCAACGCCACCTTCGGTACCAGGCAATGTGATTGCCACTGCGCTGACATCGACTTCTGTGCGCGTCACCTGGAGCGCATCGACGGATACGGGTGGCTCCGGTTTGGGTGGTTATCGCATCTATCGCAACGGCACGCTGCTGAGCAGCGCCGCGGCGAGCGCGACGACGTTCACCGATGCAACCGCGGCACCGAGCACGGCCTACGCCTATCGGGTCTCTGCAATCGACAACGCGAACAATGAGTCCGCGCAATCCGCGCCCGCGAACGCTACGACCCCCGCGGACACGACGGCACCCTCGGTGCCGGGTTCTTTGACGGTGATGAACGTAACCGACACCCAGGTGGTGCTCAGCTGGAACGCGTCGACCGACACGGGTGGTTCGGGCCTTGCGGGCTATCGCGTCATTCGCAATGGCGCGCAGATCGGGACACCGACTGCGACGACCTTCACTGACGGCACTGTGACCACAGGTGTCATGTACACCTACACCGTGCGCGCCGCGGACAACGCCGGCAATGTCTCGAGCGATTCGAACTCCGTACAGGCGACCCCGCAAGCTCCAGGACAGTCAGGTCTCGACTCGCGTCCGAGCAACACGACTTGTCTTGCACCCAACCAGCCGACGACCAGTACGTCGGTGATGACGCAACGCGTATTTCCCACCTTGTCGTTCACCAGCCCGATCGCCATGAAGCAGGCGCCCGGTGAGCCGAACAACTGGTACATCGTCGAGCAGCGCGGCACGATCCAGCGCTTCGATGCAACTGCTGCGACCCCAACGAAGACGCAATGGGCGGATCTGCAGGGCATCGTCAACGACAACTTCTCCGAAACCGGCCTCCTCGGACTCGCGTTTCATCCCAACTACGCCAGCAACGGGCGACTCTTCGTCTTCTACTCGTCGACCGGAAGCGGGTCGAATCCGATCCAGACGCACGTCTCGGAGTTCCGGCGCAACAACACGACGGGGCTGCTGGATCCGACCACCGAGCGGATCATGATCCGGCTCGACAAGCCGTTCGACAATCACAACGGCGGCAACATCCTGTTCGGCCCCGACGGCAATCTCTATCTCGGCTTCGGCGACGGCGGCTCGGGCGGTGACCCGGGCAATCGCTCGCAGAACAGGAACCTGCTGTTCGGCAAGATCCTGCGCATCAACGTCGACGGCGCGAATCCGTACACGATACCTGCCGACAACCCGTTTCTTGCTGCTCCGCCCCAGGCTCTCTGCAGCGCCGGCACGGGCAGCACGATTTGCCCAGAGATCTATGCGTATGGGCTGCGCAATCCGTGGCGCTGGAGCTTCGATCGTTCTGCCACCGAGCCGGATCTGTGGCTCGCGGATGTTGGGCAGGACACGTGGGAAGAAGTGGACCGCATTGTCAGCGGCGGTAACTACGGCTGGCGCATTCGCGAAGGCGCGCATTGCTTCAATCCGTCGAGCAACTGTCCGCTGACAGCGAATGGCGCGCCGCTGATCGATCCGATCGCCGAGTACGATCACAGCACAGGCCAATCGACGACCGGCGGCTATGTCTACCGGGGCAGCGCGATTCCATCGCTGCGCGGTCGCTACGTGTTTGGTGATTTCGTCAGCGGCCGGCTGTTCCAGCTCGCGCCCGACAGCGTGACGGGTGAATACGACGTGGACGAGCTCCTCGCAACCAGCTTTGGCATCTCCTCCTTCGCGGAAGACGCGAGCGGCGAGCTCTACATCACCGACTACAACGGCGGCCTCTACAAGATCGTGCCGGGCAGCGGCACGATCAACGACACGATACCGGCGAACCTGATCGATACCGGTTGCGTGAGCATGGCCGATCCGAAGCAGCCGGCGCTTGGCCTGATCCCGTATGCGCCTAACGCACCGTTCTGGTCCGACGGCGCCGACAAGCAGCGCTGGATGGCCTTGCCGGACGGCGGAAAGATCACGATCGACGCGAACAGCGGCGACTGGGACTTCCCCGACCGCACCGTGCTGGTGAAGAACTTTTTGCTCCCCGGTCCGTCCGGTCAGCCCAGTCGACTCATCGAGACCCGTCTCTTCATGCGCCATCCCGACACACATAACTGGGCCGGATACACCTATCAGTGGAATGTCGCGCAAACTGCGGCGACGCTGGTGAAGGGCGGGCTCATCACCCACATCACGCCGCCCGGGCAGGACTGGATCTATCCGAGCGAAGCGCAGTGCTTGCAGTGCCACACCAATGCCGCGGGACGGAGCCTCGGACTCGAGACCGCGCAGCTTGACGGCAACCTGACCTATCCCACGACGGGACGCACGGCGAATCAGCTCACGACGTTGAATGCGATCGGCATGTTCACCGCTCTGCCCCCAGCGCGGCCGGCCTACCCGGATCCGTTCGGCTCCGCGCCTGTGGCGCAGCGCGCACGGGCCTACCTGCACAGCAACTGTTCGCAATGCCATCGGCCTTCGGGTGGAACGCCGTCCAACATGAACCTGCAGTTCACCACGGCGATCGGCTCGACCAACGCGTGCAACGTCGCGCCGACCAGCGGTGATCTTGGCCTCGGCAGCGCGGCTCGGCTGATTGCTCCGGGCAACGCAGCGAACTCGCTGATCTTCGTGCGCATGAATCGTCGCGATCTGCACCAGATGCCGCCGCTGGCGAGCACCATCAAGGATGACAACGGCGTTTTGCTGATCCAAAACTGGATCAACGCGATGAACGCCACCTGCCAGTAGTTCCCGCGCTCTACTCTCCTGTATCCTTGCCGCCCGATTCGCCCGGCAGGGCGGCGGCTTTCCTACGAATCACTCGCGCACGCACATGACCGTCCGCACCCGTTTCGCGCCCAGTCCCACGGGCATGCTGCATATCGGCGGTGTGCGCACAGCTCTCTTTTGCTGGTTGTACGCGCGCCGCCACCACGGCACGTTCATCCTGCGCGTCGAAGACACGGACCGCGAACGTTCTACCGACGAAGCGGTGCAGGTGATCCTGGATGGAATGGAGTGGCTGGGGCTCAAGGCCGACGAGGGCCCGTTCTACCAGACGCGTCGCATGGACCGTTATCGCGAAGTGATCGATCAGCTGCTGCGGGCGGGCAAGGCCTATCGCTGCTACTGCACCAAGGAAGAGCTCGAAGCGCTGCGTGCCGAGCAGATGGCGCGCAAGGAAAAGCCGCGCTACGACGGTCGCTGGCGCGACCGCACCGACTCGCGCGCGGGCGTGGAGCCCGTGATTCGCTTCAAGAACCCGCTCGACGGCAACGTGATCGTCGATGACGTGATTCACGGGCGCGTCGTGTTCGACAACCGCGAGCTCGACGACCTCATCATCGCCCGTTCCGACGGTTCGCCGACCTACAACTTCTGCGTGGTCGTGGACGACATGGACATGGCGATCACGCACGTGATCCGCGGCGACGATCACCTCAACAACGCGCCGCGTCAGATCAACATGCTCCAGGCGCTCGGCGCCACACCGCCCGTCTACGCCCATGTGCCGATGATCCTGGGCCCGGACGGCGCGAAGCTCTCCAAGCGGCATGGCGCTGTCAGCGTGCTGCAGTATCGCGAGGAGGGGTATCTGCCCGAGGCACTGCTCAACTATCTCGTGCGCCTCGGGTGGTCGCACGGTGACCAGGAAGTGTTCACGCTCGAGGAGATGGCGCAGCACTTCGACATCAAGGACGTCAACAAGTCCGCTTCGGCGTTCAACCCCGAGAAGCTCCTCTGGCTCAATCAGCAGCACATGATGCGCGCGCCGCTGCGCAAGCTCGCGCTTCAGCTGCAATGGCAGCTCGGCAGGCTCGGCGTGCAGGCCGCGGATCTCGAGCAACTCGACGGCATCGTCGCCGCGCAGCGCGAGCGCGCCAAGACGCTCGAGGAAATGGCGCAGGCGAGTCTGTTCTTCTTCCGCGAGTTCGAGGAATACGACGAGAAGGCCGCGCGCAAGAGTCTCGCTGCGGACAGCGCTCCGTTGCTCTCCGCCGCGCGCGAACAGCTCGCCAGGCTTTCACCCTGGAACGCTCAAGGTGTGCATGCAACGCTCGAAGCGATCTGCGCTCAGGCCAGCGTCGGGCTTGGCAAGGTGGCTCAGCCGGTGCGCGTGGCCGTGTCGGGCGGTGCGGTTTCTCCGCCAATCGACGCGACCGTGGCCCTGCTTGGAAAGGAGTTGGCCCTCAAGCGGATCGATCGAGCGCTCGCGTACATCGCGCGACACGGCGCGTAACCCTCCGTAGCCGCTGGAATTGTTGACACACCGGCGGGCGCTCCGTACAGTCGCGCCCCTCGCGTGGGGCTGTAGCTCAGCTGGGAGAGCGCCTGAATGGCATTCAGGAGGTCGTCGGTTCGATCCCGATCAGCTCCACCAACTCCGCGCGACCAACTCGACGTCCCCATCGTCTAGAGGCCCAGGACACCGCCCTTTCACGGCGGCGACGGGGGTTCGACTCCCCCTGGGGACGCCATCCACACAGATCTGGTTCAAGCTGCCGAGCAACCGCATGATTGCGCTGCAACCCCCTGAACCCTAAATCTTTGTGATTCCCCTCACGCGTGCGGTAACGTGCGTCTACTAGACTGCGGGCCCGTTCAAAAAGACCCATAAAACCGCGTGCGGATCCTTCGCTATTACGTTGCCATGCCGATCATGGCGCTCGCGCTCGTCGAGACGCTGGTGATCCTGTTTGTGCCCTACCTCGCGGCTGTCGTGCGCTTCGGCGCCAGCGTCCCGACCATCGAGACGAACGACCACATGCTCGGCCACGCGATCTGGCCGGACGCGATCGCTTTTGCTGCCGCAATGCTGACCTGCATGATCGCAACCGGCCTTTACAGCACGAGACTGCGTGCGACGCACATGGGAATCCTGGTGCGGATTGCGGCCAGCGCGTTCGCCGCCAACGTGCTGATGGTGCTCTTCTACTATGTCGGGGGCCCCAACCTCGACTTCGGCGGAACGCTTACCGTCGTGACGGCATTATTTGCGTTCGCCGCAGTGATGCTCGTCAGGCTGGCATTCTCATTGCTGATCGATGAGGACGTATTCAAGCGGCGTGTGCTCGTGTACGGCTGTGGCCGCCAGGCTTCGAGCATCTCACAGCTGCGTCGACGCTCCGATCAGCGCGGGTTTCTCATCGTGGGTTATCTCGCCGGGCCTGGGGATCGCGTGTTCGTCCCGCCGGAACGCGTCCTGGCCGCGGACGGGAGCCTGCTGCATTTCGCTCGCCTGCATACCATCGACGAGATCGTGGTCGCGATGGACGACCGCCGTCGCTCGTTCCCGGTGCAGGAACTGCTCGAATGTCGCCTGAGCGGCATCGACGTCGTCGACCTGGTGAGCTTCCTGGAACGCGAGACCGGGCGTTTGCGGCTCGATGTGCTCAACCCGAGCTGGATGATTTTTTCAGAGGGCTTTCGCCGCGATCCATTGCGCCTGGTCTCCGAGCGCGCGTTCGACGTGATCGCAAGCCTCGGGCTCTTACTCATCACCTGGCCCGTGATGTTGCTGGCCGCCCTGGCGATCAAGATCGAAGATGGCATTACTGCGCCGAGTTTTTACCGCCAGGCACGCGTCGGGCTGGATGGCGGCATCTTCCAGGTGCTCAAGTTTCGCAGCATGCGCACCGATGCCGAGATCGACGGTCAGGCTCGTTGGGCCGACAAGGATGACGCGCGCATCACGCGCGTCGGTACCCTACTGCGCAAGACGCGCATCGACGAGCTGCCGCAGATCATCAACGTGCTCAAGGGCGATATGAGCTTCGTCGGCCCGCGGCCGGAGCGGCCGGAATTCGTGGCCGCGCTCAGCGAGAAGATTCCCTACTATCGCGAGCGGCACTGTGTGAAGCCGGGAATCACGGGCTGGGCGCAGCTGTGCTACCCGTATGGTTCGTCGGAACACGATGCGCTGGAAAAGCTGCAGTACGACCTCTACTACGTGAAGAATCACAGCCTGATCTTCGACATCGTGATCCTGCTGCAGACCGCGGAAGTCATCCTGTGGCGCAAGGGCAGTCGCTGATGCCGGCAGCGCTGTTCCCTCATCGGGTGCTCGCGTGAGCAGTTTCGCCACGCTCGGCTACACGCTCGCGAGTGTCGGGTTCGCGGCGTTCGCACTGCTGCAGATGACCGTCTGGCGCAGCCGCACCCATGGGTCGCTCCTGTTGCCGACCGCGCTCGTCACGAGCGTATGGGCCGCCGTGCTCGCCCTGCAGGCGGCGCGCGGTGTCGTGCCTCTCAACGTGATCTTCGTCGCGGAAATTCTCCGCGATGGGATGTGGCTCACCTTCCTGATGCGGGTTCTTTATACGTTCGGCGCGCGCAGCGCACCCCGCTGGCTCGTGGTAGTGGTCTATGGATCGATTGGCGTGGTGCTGCTGGCCGGCCTGGTCCTCGGCGTCGCTCACGACCTGGCTGCCGCGGTCGAGTCCGCTGGAGCCGTGCTGATACCGGGCGCGCTCCTCCTGTCGCTGATCGGGTTCGTGCTGGTCGAGCAGGTCTACCGCAATACCCGCGCGAGCCACGAGTGGTCGATCAAGTTTCTGTGGATAGGCGCCGGCGCAATCATCGTTTACGACTTCTGCCTGTATTCGACTGCTTTGCTGTTCCGCGCGATTCCCGCGGCCATGTGGGACGCGCGCGGCGCGGCGAACGCACTCTGCCTGCTGCTCCTGTTTCTCGGCGTCTCGCGTACCACGAGTTGGGCGCCGCAGGTGTTCATGTCGCGCCGGCCGGCGCTGTACACGCTCAGTTTCATCGCAGCGGGCCTCTACATGCTCGCGATGGCGGTGGCCGGCTACTACGTCAGGGTGTTCGGCGGAACCTGGGGCGGGGCGGGGCAGCTCCTGTTCCTGTTCGGCGCCGTCCTCCTGCTGGTGATCGTGCTGTTCTCCGGCCAGGCACGCGCTCAGTTCAGGGTGTTTCTCGCCAAGCATTTCTCGCCGTACCGCTACGACTATCGCTCGGAGTGGCTGCGCATCACCAGGACCCTTGCCGAAGCCAGCGACTCGACCCTGGCTCAGCGCGTGGTGCGCGCGCTCGCCCAGGTGGTCCACAGCGACGCCGGTGGAATCTGGATCGCGAACGAAGACGGCATTTTTGTGCCCAGCGGCGGAGATCTTGCCGGGCCTGACAAACCTGTCGAGAGCGAGGGCAGCGAGTTCCTGAGATTCATCACGGAACGTGAATGGGTCACGGACCTGGATGCACGTCGGCGGCGGACTACGCGGGATCCTCCCGATCTGCCGGTGCCCGACTGGCTGGTGCAGGTCGAGCGAGCGTGGCTCGTGGTTCCGCTGCTGCAGCAGGAAAGGCTGGTTGCGTTCGTTGCAATCGCGCGCCCACTCGCGCCACTGGACCTGGGGTGGGAGGACCTCGACCTGTTGCGTACGGTCGGCCGCCAGGCAGCGAGCTACATCGCGCTCGAGCAGGCGGCCCGCAAACTCGCGCAGTCGCAGCAGTTCGAAGCCTATAATCGTTTCGCAGCGTTCATGATGCACGATCTGAAAAACCTCATAGCGCAGCAGACCCTGGTGGTCGAGAACGCCGCCCGCCATCGCGGCAACCCGCAATTCTTCGACGATGCCATCTCCACCGTCGAGAATTCGGTCAAGCGCATGAGTCGCCTGCTGGAGCAGTTGCGTCGCGGTGATGCTGTTGGACAGGCGCGCCGGGTCAACCTGTCGGACCTGTGCAGGGAAACGGTACGACGTTGCGGGGACCGGCAGCCGGCGCCGGTCTTGATTAGCAAGCCGCCCGATGTCGATGTGATCGTCAGTGCCGAGCGGCTCGCGCTGGTGCTCGAGCACGTGATACGCAATGCGCAAGACGCGACTCCACCCGACGGTTCGGTTCAGGTGGAACTGCGACGCACCGCCGAGCGCGCGGAAATCCAGGTTCTGGATAATGGGACGGGTATGGATGATGCCTTCATCCGGCAGCGGCTGTTCCGGCCGTTCGACACAACGAAAGGCAGGCAGGGGATGGGGATAGGTGCATTACAGACGCGTGAGTTCGTGCGCATGTCCGGGGGCGACGTTCAGGTTCAGAGCGCACCGGGCCGCGGCACCTGCTTTCTGATTTCACTGCCGCTCGCAATTGCCGGTTGACCGCGAAGGGAATACGGTGACGGTCCGCGCTCAAAAACTTCTCATCGTCGAAGATGATCCGGGCTTGCAGCGCCAGCTGCGCTGGGTCTTCGAGCAGTACGACGTCGTACAGGCCTCTACGCGTGTGGAAGCGATCGCGGCGTTACGCAAGCACGAGCCGCCCGTCGTGCTCCAGGACCTCGGCTTGCCCCCGGAACCGGAAGGTGTGCGTGAGGGCCTCGAAACCCTGCGTGAGATCCTCGCACTGGCCCCGTACACGAAGGTGATCGTGGTGACAGGGAACGACGATCATGAGAATGCTCTGCGTGCGGTCGCGATGGGCGCGTACGATTTCTACTCCAAGCCGATCAATACCGAGGTCCTCGCACTGATCGTGCAACGCGCCAGCCGCATGTTCGAGCTCGAGCAGGAGAACCGGCGCCTGCTCGAACGCCAGGGCAGCGCGCCGCTCGAGGGCGTCATTGCGGCCAGCGACATCATGCGGCGTGTGTGCCGCATGATAGAAAAGGTGGCGCCGACGCTCGCCACCGTGTTGCTGCTCGGTGAGAGTGGCACCGGCAAGGAGCTGTTGGCGCGTGCGCTGCACGCGTTGAGCAATCGCGCGAAGGGTCCGTTCATCGCCATCAACTGCGCCGCGATCCCCGACACCTTGCTCGAGAGCGAGCTGTTTGGCTACGAGAAAGGTGCATTTACCGGGGCAGTGAAGCAAACACACGGCAAGGTGGAATCGGCGAACGGCGGCACCCTGTTCCTGGACGAGATCGGCGACATGTCGCTGTCGTTGCAGGCGAAACTGCTGCGATTCCTGCAGGAACGGGTTATCGAACGTCTCGGCGGACGCGAGACCATCCCGGTCGATGTGCGGGTCGTGTGCGCGACCAATCGCGACCTCGCTGCCGGCATTGCCGCCAGTGAATTCCGCCAGGACCTCTTCTATCGAATCAGCGAAGTCACGGTGCAGATTCCCCCGCTGCGCGAGCGCGAGGCCGACGTACTGATCATTGCTCAGTTCCTCCTCGAGGATCGCGCGCGGCGCCATAGTCGAAAGCTGCGCGGTTTCTCCGCCGATGCGGTGCGTGCTCTGCAGCAGTATCCGTGGCCGGGAAATATTCGCGAACTGGAGAACAAGATCAACGGCGCCGTGATCCTCGCCGAGGACAAGCAGGTTACTGCCGCAGACCTCGGACTCACGGATAACGAGCCCGCCACCAACCTGGCGTACCTGAATCTGCGTACCGCGCGCCAGCGCGCGGAGCGTCACGCGATACGCAATGCCCTGGCTGTGGCACAAGGCAATATCTCGCGGGCCGCTGAGCTGCTGGGTGTTACCCGCCCGACACTTTACGATCTCATCGACAAGGTCGATCTCAAAGACGATGGCGGGGAAGCCGGATGACGTCGCACCGTTGGCAGACTGCTGCACTCGCTCTCACGCTGCTGCTCACCGGGTGCTGGGGCGGTCACAGCCCAGAGACGCTTCTGGCGCGCGCCGAGCGGAACATCGCGGCCGAGGAATGGCGTGCGGCTGCGATCGATTTGAAGACGCTTCTGCAGACCGACCCGCGCAACGCGAAAGCACGACAGCGTCTCGGGCTGGTATCACTCGAGATGGGCGATTTCGCGGGAGCGGCGCGGGAGATTGAAACGGCGCGCACGCTGGGCGCCACTGAGCCGGACACGGCCCTCATCTACAGCCGCGCCTTGATGGGGCTGAAACGCTACCCGCAGGTGCTCGATGCTGCGAAGCCGGAAGCTGTTGCATCGGCAGAGGAGCGCGTGCAGCTCTGGCAATTGCGAGCGCAAGCGCTGGCAGCGCTTTCGCGCAAGTCCGAGGCTCTCGCCGCATTCGATCAGGCCGTAGCGATCGCGCCCCAGGACGTGGACGCCCTGATAGGCCGCGCCCTGATCATCAACGATCTCACCGGACTGGCAGACGCGAAACAAGCTCTCGATCGTGCGGCTGCCGCTGCGCCAAACGATGGGCGAGTCGCAATCGCGCTCGGCACGCTCTACAGCCGCAATCATGACTACGTCAAGGCGGAAGAGCTCTACGCCAAGACGCTCGCCAGCCTGCCCGGATCGGACCCGAATCCAACGCGGATTCGCGCATTGGCAGGCCTGGCGGAGGCCCAACTGGCCCTCAACAAGCTCGAAGCGGCACGCCTGACGACGCAGCGGCTGCTCGAGAGCGTCCCGGACAGTCGCATCGCGGTGTACCTGCGCGCGCGATACCTGCTGCTCAACGGTGAGTATGAGGAAGCGCAGACACTGCTCGAACAGTTGTTGGCGCGTGATAGTGATTTCCTGCCGGCGCGTCTCCTGCTCGGTGCCGTCAATTACGCCCAGGGAGATTTCGGGCAGGCGGACATGCATCTTTCCAGTCTCCTGGCCGCCGAGCCGGACAACGAGTTCGCCCGCATCCTGCTGGCAAACAGTCGCTTGCGACAGCAGAAGCCGCGTGCCGCACTGGATGCCGTGAGCCCGCAGGTCAAGCGCGGCGACCCGCGTGCGCTCGTGATCGCCGGGGAGGCCAGCATCCGTGCGGGTGACGTGGACACGGGGTTGAAATACCTCGAGCGAAATGTGGCTGCCGATCCGCAGGATCCGGCCCGGACTCTCGCCCTCGCCTCTGGGTACATAGCGGCCAAGCGCTTCGACCGTGCCATCCAGCTTCTCGAGCAGCTGCCACCTCAAGCCGATACCGACTATCGCCGTACGATGCTGCTCATCGCGGCGCACCTGCGCTCCAGGGATCTCAAGAGTGCACTGCACGATGCGCAGTCACTCGTCGACTCGCACCCGGACGACGCGTTTGCCAGATCTACTCTGGGCGGGCTACTCGCGGCGAGTGGTGATCTGAAATCCGCGCGCGCGCAGTTCGAGCGCGCCGCCGAGCTCAAGCCCGACAACGCGCTGGCGCAGATCGACCTCGCTCGCGTCGACCTGGCTGAAAAGCGTACCAACGATGCACAGCGTCGCCTCGACAAGGCGCTCGCGCTGGGTCCGAATGATCCGGCTGTGTTGGTAGCGTGCGCGCAAGTGGACATGCTCAACGGCAAGCCCGACTCGGCAATCGCGCGGCTCAAGCTCGCGCGGGAGCACAATCCGCGCGCAGTCGAACCACGCGTGCTGCTGGCGCAATATCATTTTTCGCGCCGGGAATACGCGCAGGCTGCGGCGTTGGCCAGCGAGGCACTCGAAATCGCCCCGGACGAACCCGCAGCGCTCAACATTCTCGGGTTTGCGTTAGCCGCCAACGGTGATCTGGACCAGGGCCTGCCGACGCTCAAGCGTGCCGCCGAACGTAACGCTGGATCGGCGAACGCGCAGTTGAACCTCGCGCGAATGTACATGGTGGCAGGCCGACCCACGGACGCCCTGGTTGCCGCGCGTGCCAGCCTCGCCATCTCCTCTGATGATCCCGACGCTCTTGCGGTCGCCGCGGCCGCCAGTGCGCAGGGCGGCGATGTGGCCGCCGCCAAGGGCTTCCTCGCGCGTCTGCGGGCTGTGGATGCGGCCAATCCCGCACTGTTCCTCATCGAAGGGCAGCTGGCTGCTGAGGCCGGCGATTTCGCCAAGGCGGCGAAGATCTACTCCGAGGGGGCAGCCAAGACCAGGAATCGCGCCTTCGTATTGCGCGAATACGCGGTTCGCAAGCGAGGCCACCTGGCAAATCCAACGGCGCCGCTCGAGGCATGGCTCAAAGTAGCACCCGCCGATGCTCAGGTGCGCGGCGTGCTCGCACAGGCACAGAGAGAATCGGGGGACGTCGCATCCGCGAGGGCCAACCTGGAAAAAATTGCAACGACCAGCCAGGCTGATGCTGCGACGCTCAACAATCTGGCCTGGCTGTACTTCGAAACCAGCGACAAGCGCGCTCTGCCAACGGCGGAACGTGCATACGCCCTGGCGCCGGACCGCGGCGCGGTCGCTGACACGTACGGGTGGATCCTGCTGCAGGCCGGTGACGTCGCCGGCGCGCTCAAGGTGCTGGAAAAAGCAGCCGCGGCATCGCCAGAGTCTCCCGATATTCAATATCATAGAGCGGCGGCGCTGGCGCGCGCCGGTCAGCCACAGGAGGCACGCCGGGCACTGGATTCAGTACTGGCCCAAAAGGCGCCGTTTGCGGAGCGCGGTGCCGCTGAAGAACTACTTGCGAGTCTCAAGCAGTGAGGGGGGAAGGACGCATGCTTGGTCGTCGGGCGCTGGTGGCTGCAATGATTTGTTTCTCGATAGCCGCCGCCAGCTGCGGAACGACAGCCACGGAAAAAGTTACCGCGCCTCCAGCGATCGCGGACGCCGAGTACCGCGTTGGCCCGGGCGATCAGATCCAGGTTTATGTCTGGAACCGGCCAGAGCTGAGCGTAACCGTGCCTGTCAGGCCGGACGGGCTCGTCTCCACGCCGCTGGTGGAGAACATGCAGGCAGCTGGCAAGACACCAAGCCAGCTGGCGCGGGACATGGAGAAGGTGCTGTCAGAGTACGTGCGCAGCCCGTCCGTCAACATAATCGTGACCGGGTTCGTCGGATCCTATGGCGATCAGATTCGCGTCGTGGGGCAGGCGGCTCATCCGCAGGCGTTGCCCTATCGCGCCGGCATGACGGTGCTGGACGTGATGATCGCCGTGGGCGGGTTGGGTCAATTCGCTGCCGGCAATCGCGCCAAGCTGGTACGGCGAACGGGTGATCAGCAGAGCGAAATTCCCCTGCGACTGAAGGACTTGGTCAATGATGGGGACATGCATGCGAACATGCCCGTGAGGCCAGGAGATGTAATCATTATCCCCGAGAGCCGGTTTTAGCAGGCTGGGGCAGGCTTTCGTTAATTGGGTCACGTCATCAGTGCCAACGCTCGACTATAAGGTCATATTGGCTCGGCTAGATAAGACAGCCGCGGGTTCAAGCGGCTAAAAAACATGCAAGAGCTCTTTGAGCAGATCCTGAGAGAGCTGCGTAGCGCCTGGCGATTCCGCTGGATTGCGCTCGCCAGCGCCTGGGCTATCGCGATTACCGGCTGGGGCATCGTTCTGTCCATGCCGGACATCTACGAGGCCAAGGCCAAGGTCTATGTCGACACCGAGACCGTGCTCAAGCCGCTGCTCAGCGGGCTCGCTGTCAACACCGATATGACCAGCCAGGTCAACATGATGTCGGCGGTGCTGATGAGCCGACCGAATATCGAAAAGATCGTGCGTGATACGGACCTGTATCTGCGTGCCAAGACCCCCGAAGACACGGAGCGCTTGCTCGCCAGCCTGCCGGCACAGGTATCGCTGGGAGGCGGACGCGACAGCACCTACGTCATCGCGTACCGGGACGCCGATCCGCAGATGGCGCATCGTGTCGTGCGCCGCTTCCTCGACACGTTCGTGGAGGACAGTCTCGGCGTGAAGCGCGACGACAGCGCCGGCGCGCAGCGCTTTCTACAGCAGCAGATTCGGGAGTACGAGCAGAAGTTGCGCGCGGCGGAGGACCGCCTGGCGGACTTCAAGAAGCAGAACGTGGGCCTGATGCCGAGCGAACGAGGGGATTACTACACACGCCTGCCGACGGAAATAAACCTGCTCGAGGAGTTGCGGGCCAAATACCGCGCCACCGAGGACAAGCGCGCCGAACTCGACCGTCAGCTAAAGGGCGAGGAACCGACGTTTGGTCTGACTGGTGCGAGCGGGCCGACCGGGCCGAACGATGCGCTCATCGCGCAATACAAAGCGCAGCTCGAGACGCTGCTGGTCCAGTATACGGAGAAGCACCCCCAGGTGATCGCTGTGCGCGAGACGATCGCCAAGCTGGAAGAGGAAAACCGCAAGGCGGTCGCGTCTGGCCAGCGTGGTCCCGCGACCGCGATCGATCCGAATACTGCCGCACTTCGCAAGCTCGACATCAACCCGGTTTATCAGACCATGAAGATTTCGCTCAGCCAGACTGAGCTCGAACTAGTGGAACTGAAGAACAAGATCAGGGACCAGCAGGCGCTGGTCAGCGATCTGCGCAGCAAGGTGAACACGATACCCGAGGTCGAAGCTCAGCTCGCGCGTCTGAACCGCGACTACGACGTCAATCACCAGCAGTACACGGCCCTGCTGCAGCGTCTGGAGTCTGCACGGCTCTCGGACGAAGCCGAGCAGAGCTCGGAGCACGTAAAGTTTCGCGTGATCGAGCCGCCGCTGGTGCCGTTGAACCCCGTGGCTCCGAACCGGCCGCTGCTGCTCACAGTCGCACTGCTGGTCGCGCTCGTGGGTGGTGGAGCGCTGGCGCTGCTCCTGCACCAGCTGAACCCGGTGTTTTCGACGCGCACCACGCTTCAGGAACAGCTCGGACTGCCGGTACTGGGAACCTTGTCGCTGGTGCTGTCGCAGCTTCAGCAAAAGGAGCTGCGCCTGCAACCGGCCTATTACGCAATCGGCGTGGCGCTGCTAATCCTTGTCTTTGCGGGGACAATGATGTGGGCGCCCGCGGCCGCCGCCATGTGGCGCTAACTACGGAACGCGAAGCGTGAGCATCGTCGAAAAAGCACTCAGCAAACTGCGCACCGCCGACCGCGCCACCGTGAAGCCGGCGCCAGAGCGGAATGCTCGCAGTGCGGTCGCGCCAGCGGCGCGCCCTGTCGTCCCGCAGACGTCCGCGGTGCCGCGCGCGAACGCGAGTATCACACTCGACCATGTGCGTCTTCGCGCCATGGGCCTCGAACCTCCTACGGATGGCGATGTGCGTCGTCTCAACGATGAGCTCCGGCGCGTGAAGTGGGCGCTCCTCAAGCTCGGCTCAAACGAGCCTGCCGCGAACGTTTTGCGCAACGTCCTGGTGATCTCGAGCGCGCTCCCGGGCGAGGGCAAGTCATTTACCTCGTTCAACCTTGCACTCAGCGTCGCGACTGAGAGCGATCGCCGCGTGTGGCTGATCGATTCGGATACCGTGCGGCCACATATCAGCCAAGGACTGGCGATCCAGGATCGGCCAGGTTTCCTGGATGCGATCGCCGATCCCAGCGCGCAACTCGAGGACGTGCTGATCCCCACGGATCTACCCGGGCTGTCCGTGATTCCGAGCGGGCGCGCTCGCGCGGATGCTCCGGAACTGCTCGGCAGCGCCCGCACCGCCCAGTTACTGGCCGCAGTGCAGAGCGCTTACCCGGATGTCGTGATCGTTATCGACACCGCGCCGATCCTGGCCACCAGCGTGCCGCAGGCACTCGCTCCAATCGCGGGCCTGTTCGTGCTGGCTGTCAAGGCCGATGCGACGCCAGTCAAGGCAGTGCGGGAGGCGATCTCGCAACTGCACCGGACCGAAGGCGTGGCCCTGGTGCTGAACCAGCTGACTGCGTTCGCCGGCAACCACTATTACGACGGTTACTATGACCCTCCGGACAAGACCTGACGAGTTCAAAGGGCGCCTCGATGAAAAGAAAAACAGCCGCGGCGAAGCTGACATGGATTGTGGCCGTCGCCGTGTTCCGCTTCACTGATGCCCCGGCAGAGACCAAATACACCCTGAAGCTCGACACTTCACTCACGTGGGTGGACAACGTCGATCTCGTGCCGCCCTCCGCGGACGAGCAGTCAGATGAGATCCTGCAGGTGATACCGGGCTTCACCTTCGACTACAAGGGCGCACGCGCACGTGCTGCGCTCGATTACACGTTCACGGGTGTGCTCTACGCGCAGGACGGCGATCGCAATCAGGCCTACAACACGGGCAGCCTCTCGCTGGGAGGGGATATCATCGAGCAGTGGTTCTTCGTCGATGCCGCCGGCAGTTACACGCAGGCCACCATCCAGCCGGAGCGGCCGATAAATACCTCGCTGCTTTTTCAGACGGCCAACGTGGCGGACGTGGCTTCCTATAACATTTCGCCCTACATCGAGCATGATTTCGGCAGCGCGCGTGTGGAGGCGCGCTACAGTTTCGGCCGGGTCGACTATCTCGACCAGGACCCTCTCGGGACCGTGACCCTCGACGATTCGAAGAACCAGGACGCCCTGTTTGTTGTAGAGAGTTCCAAGGACTCTCCTAACCGCCTCAGCTGGGGGCTGCGCTACGATAGTCAACACACGGACTACGACATAGCGGCGGACTATCGCTACGACAAAGCGACGGCCATGCTCGGCTGGCGCCTGGCAAGAAACTTCAAAGTATTCGGCAGCGGGGGCAAGGAAACGGACGTCACGGTGAATTTCGACGACGGTGGGCTCGACGAGCCCTGGTGGGAAGCCGGTGTCGAATGGGACCCCGATCAGAGCAACCACTTACTGCTCGCGGGCGGCCATCGCTTCTTTGGCAGGACGATACGCGGTAACTGGACGCGTACAGCGCGCCTGTTGAAGCTGGACATCGCGTACATCGAGGAACCGACGACGCTCGGACAGCAAGCGGCGTTTGGCCCGCAGAGCCTCAAGCCCGGAACCACGCCCGAGCCGATCAACCCGGAGGACCAGGGGCGCATTACCAGCCAGGTCTATATCCGGCGTGATTTCGATGCCCGCGTGACCCTTACCGGGCAGCGCACGGAGATCTCGCTGTTCGCACTCGATCATCGTCGCGAGTACCTGGACGGTTCATCCGAGGATCGGCAGCGGGGCGGAGGAGTCTACGTTCGTCGCCAGCTATCAGGCCGCTCCGCCTTGTATGGCAGCCTCTCCGCACAAGAGGCCGATTCGATCAATGGCGGCGGCACGATCGACGACAAGCATGCATCCCTGGGATTCGAGCGACATATCGGACGCAGTACGGCGATCTCGCTCGAGATTGCGCGCGTCGAACGCGACTCGAGCTCCGAGCCGTACAACGCCGACTGGGCGACGCTCAGATTCAGCGCGGAATTCTGATCACGGGAATTCCTGTCACACTGCTCGCCGCTCGCCACGTGCCGGCGGGTGCAAGCCGGGGTCGGATCCTCCACAGCCATGCCAGCACAGGTCGTCAATGCATTTTCGGTCGACGTGGAGGACTACTTCCAGGTCGCCGCCTTTGAATCGGTGATCGACCGCGGCGCCTGGAGCGACTATGAGTGCCGCATTCCGGCGAACGTCAGCCGGCTGCTGGACCTGTTCGCCGAGCACAGCACCCACGCTACGTTTTTCACTCTTGGCTGGGTGGCGGAGCGGTTCCCCGAACTCATCCGGCGGATTGCCGCGGCCGGGCACGAGGTGGCCAGCCATGGCTACGACCACACGCGCCTGACCAACATGACCCCGGCGCAATTGCGCGCCGATCTGTCGCGTACCAAGGGCTTGCTCGAAGACGTCGTGGGCAAGCCGGTGCTTGGCTATCGCGCCCCGAGTTACTCGATCGGCAGGCACAATCTCTGGGCCCTGGACGTACTGGCTGAAACCGGTCACATCTACAGCTCGAGCATCTATCCGGTGCGGCATGACCTTTACGGGATGCCGGAAGCGCCGCGTTTCGCCTATCCGGCCGCCGCGGGCGGGATCGTGGAGATCCCGCCGACTACCGTCGAGCTTTTCGGCCAGAACTTCCCCTGCAGCGGCGGCGGCTACTTCCGGCTGCTTCCTTACCGCTGGTCACGATGGGCCCTGCAACGCGTCAACACGCGCGATCGTCAGCCGTGCATCTTTTATATGCATCCCTGGGAGATCGATGCGCTGCAGCCGCGCGTCGCCCGTGCCGGCCTGCGCTCGCGGTTCCGCCACTACGTAAACCTGCGGCTGATGGAGCCACGAATCACACGGCTGCTGCGCGACTTCCAGTGGGATCGCATGGATCGCGTGTTCGCTGACGTGCTCCCACGCCCATGAACGCGTTGGTTCGCAGCCCGAGCGTCGATAGGCCGCTCGAAGTCGTTCCGCTCGCCTCCGCGAACGTGCAGGATCGCGCGCAATGGGACCAGTTCGTTCAAGCGCACCCGGACGGCACGTTCTTTCACCTGGCCGGGTGGCAGACGGTCATTGAGCGTGCCTTCGGCCACGAGACTCAATATCTGTTCGCGCGCGCGGGCTCCACGATGCTCGGAGTGCTGCCGCTCGCGCGTGTACGCAGCCGCTGGTTTGGCGACGCCCTGGTTTCGACGCCGTTCTGCGTGTACGGCGGAGTGCTGGCAGCAACGCCCGAAGCCGGTGTGGCGCTTGCTGAGCACGCGTGCGAGCTGGCGCGAAGCATGCGCGTCGACTATCTCGAGTTGCGGAATCGGACACGCATGCATCCGGACTGGCCGTGCCGGGAACTGTATGTCACGTTTCGCAAGTCGATCAGCAGCGACACACAGGCCAATTTGAACGCGATCCCACGCAAACAGCGCGCGTCGGTGCGCAAGGCCATCTCGCTCGGGCTGGGGAGTACGCTGGACAGCGACGTCGAACCGTTCTACGGCCTTTACTCCGAGAGCCTGCGCAACCTCGGCACGCCGGTGTTCTCGCGGCGCTTCGTGCAAGTGTTGCGCGACGTCTTTGCCGATAAGTGCGAGATCCAGAGCGTGTCGATCAATGATGAGTCGCTGGCCTCGGTGCTGAGCTTCTACTTTCGGGACGAAGTGCTGCCGTACTACGGGGGTGGGACGAGCCGGGCACGCGAGTACTCGGCCAACGACTTCATGTACTGGGAAGTGATGCGTCGCGCGGCCGAGCGCGGTCTGCGAGTCTTCGACTTCGGGCGCAGCAAACGCGACTCCGGTTCGTACAAGTTCAAGGTTCATTGGGGCTTCGAAGCGCAGCCGCTGCATTACGAGTATTTCCTGGTGGGAGCGAAGCAATTGCCCGATCTCAGTCCCAACAACCCCCGTTACCGGGCACTGATCGGCGTGTGGAAACGCATGCCGCTGTGGGCCACGCAAGCGCTAGGCCCTCGCGTCGCGCGCTACCTCGGTTGAGACGGCCATGTGCGGCATTCACGGGCTGCTCAGTTTGCGGCCGCAGACGCGGCCCGATCCGGCGACACTCGATCGGATGGGCGCAGTGACGCGCCACCGTGGGCCCGACGACGACGGCCGCTTGTGCGACGGGCCCCTCGCGATGGGCATGCGCCGCCTGTCGATCATCGACGTTGCCGGCGGTCATCAACCGCTTGCCAACGAGGATGAAACCGTCTGGGTGGTGTGCAACGGGGAAATCTACAACTTTCGCGAAACGCGCCGCCGGCTGGAGGGCCAGGGACATCGGTTTCGCTCCGGCAGTGACGCCGAGGTCATCGTGCACCTCTATGAGGAGCATGGCGAAGACCTGGTGCGCCACCTGGATGGGATGTTCGCGTTTGCCCTCTGGGATCGGAAACTGCGCAAACTGCTCATTGCACGCGATCGACTGGGAATCAAGCCGCTCTATCTGCGCACCACGGCGGATCATCTGGCCTTCGCTTCCGAAGCGAAGGCGCTGCTCGAGCTACCCGGGATGCGGGCTGAGGTCGATGCCGCAGCAGTCGCTGAGTATCTCGCGCTCGGATACGTGCCGACTCCGCTCTGCATCTTTCGCGGCATGACGAAGCTCCCGCCCGCGACCCTTCTGGTGTGCGAGGCAGGTCAGATTCGCACCCGCCGCTACTGGACCCTCGAATCGGCATCCAGTCCCGATCGCTCGCCGGATGAGTGGGTCGAAATGCTGCGTGCGCAACTCGAGCGCTCCGTCGTCTCCCAGATGGTGAGCGATGTGCCGATCGGGGCGTTCCTGAGCGGCGGGCTCGACTCCAGTACCGTGGTCGCTTTGATGGCGCGGCACAGCCCGTTCCCGGTCAAGACCTATTCGATCGGCTTCGAAGCCACGAGTGGCGCTGAGCTGTACAACGAGCTGCCGTTTGCGCGTCGGGCTGCCGAGCTCTTCGGCACCGAGCATCACGAGATCATCGTCCAGCCCGACATGTGCGCGCTGCTGCCGCGATTGCTCTGGCACATGGATGAGCCGATCTGTGACGCGGCCTTCCTGACGACCTACTTGGTGGCGGAATTCGCGCGCCGCGATGTCACCGTGATCCTGTCGGGTGTGGGCGGCGACGAACTGTTCGGCGGCTATAACCGCTATCTCAGCGAGCACTACCTGCAGCACTATCGACGCCTGCCCGCCTGGTTCCGACGCACGGTGCTACAGCCGCTCGCGCGGCGTCTGCCCGCCGACCGTCACTCGCGTATCAAGAACATTTCCCGGCTTGCACGTTCCTTCCTCCTCAGCGGCGAGCTCGACTTTGCGGCGCGTTATCGCAGCTACGTCGAGGTTTTCGCGCCGGAGCTGCGTGGACTCGTCGCTCCTGATGTGTCGCAAGGGCAGTCGCTGCTCGAGCAGGCGCTCGCTCAAGCGGCGGACGCCGACACTTTGCGCGGTGCGCTGCGCGTCGACCTGGCGACTCAGCTTCCGGACGACTTGCTGCTGTTGACCGACAAGATGACGATGGCGACATCGCTCGAATGCCGCGTTCCGCTTCTCGACACTGCGCTGGTCGAGCTTTCGATGGCGATGCCATCGGATCTGAAGGTGCGGGGCCGTGAGTTGAAATACGCACTCAAGCGCGCGGTCACGGACCTTCTTCCTCCCGACATACTGCGGCGCCGCAAGCGCGGCTTCGGTGCGCCGGTTGGCGCCTGGATCAAGCGGGAGCTGAGCGGCTTGCTGGGCAGCGTGCTCTCGGCAGAGAGCGTCGCCAAGCGCGGTCTGTTCTCGTGGCCGGCGATAGCCCGCATCATCGAAGACCATCGCGCCAGCAAGGCGGACTACACGGATCACCTGCTGGCACTGCTGAATTTCGAGATCTGGTCGCGCATCTACCTCGACGGCTGTCAGCCCGCGGACATTGCCGCGGAACTCGAAGAGCGGATGGCAGCGTGAAGGTCCTGTTCCTCTGCCACCGCTTCCCTTATCCGCCGCGCCGCGGCGGAAAGATTCGTCCCTTCAACATCGTGCGCCATTTCACTGCTCGCGGCTGGGAGGTAACGCTGCTATCCCTGGTTCGCGATCGGGAGGAGGGGCGTGCTGCGCAGGGAATCGCGCAGTACTGCCACGACTACGTGGCCGCGCCGGTGAGCCCCGCCGCCGCATGGGCGCGGATGCTCGTGCGACTACCCACGATGGAGCCTTCGACTTTCGGCTATTTTCGCTCGTCGCAGCTGGGGCGTGCCGTCAAGCGCCTGTTGCGCGACCGGCACTTCGATCTCATCTTCGTACATTGTTCTTCGATGGCTCCTTACGTCGCGGATTATCGCGGCGCAATCAAGATTCTCGACTTTGGCGACATGGACTCGCAGAAGTGGCTGGCCTATGCCAGCTACAAGTCTGCTCCCCTGGCGCTCGGATACTGGCTGGAAGGCCGCAAGCTCGAGCGCCGCGAGCGCTTGCTCGCGGCGGACTTCGATCTGTGCACCTGTTCGACGGCAGCCGAGCTGCAGACACTGCGCGGCCTGGGTGGGGCTACTGCCTCGGGGTGGTTTCCGAATGGCGTCGACAGCGACTACTTCGCACCGGACGGGCGGCCCTTCGACCCTGATCTGGTCACGTTCGTGGGCCGAATGGATTACTACCCCAACCAACAGGCGGTGTTGTGGTTCTGCCAGAGTGTCCTGCCGCTGCTCCAGGCGCGACGCCCAGGCGTGCGGTTTTCGATCGTAGGTGCCGCGCCCAGTCCGCAGATCCGGAGACTGGCCCAGCAGCCCGGCATCGAGGTTACCGGCACGGTCGATGACGTGCGGCCATACGTGCTTCGCGCTGCCCTCTCCGTTGCGCCGCTGCAGATCGCTCGCGGCACGCAGAACAAGATCCTCGAGTCCCTTGCAATGGGCGTTCCCGTGGTCGTGAGCAGGGAAGCGGCCGGCGGCGTCGACGCCGTGGCTGACGAGCATATTCTGGTGGCTGACGGAGCGGGGGAATTCGCGCGCGCCGTGAGTCGACTGCTCGAGCAGCCTGCCGAACGTGCACGCCTGGCCCGCGCCGGACGCGAACGCATGTTGAGCCGCCACACCTGGTCGGCATCCATGAGTCGGCTCGACGGACTCATCGCCCAGCTCACCGAGGGGCGCGCGCGGCAACCCGACGGCAACATCAGGGTGGCTGTGTGACGCACGACACGATCGTGAGTGTCGCCGCCGCCGCAGGAGGTGCAAGCGTGGTGCCGCAGAACGCAGCGTTTACGCGCATGACGATATACGCGTGGTGGTGCGCGGCCTTGTGCGTGCTGGTTCTTGCGCTGACCATGAGGTCGACACTGGCGGCGCTGGTGGCGACGTGGCTGCGCTCGAGGACCTTCGCCCATGGCGCCCTGATCGCCCCCATCGTTGCCTGGCTGATCTATCGGCAACGACACGAACTTGCGCTACTGGAAGCACGACCGACGCTGGTGGCGGTGCCGTTGATGCTTCTGCTCAGCCTGGCGTGGTACATCGCCCGGATCGCCGGCGCGATGGTCGTCGATCAATTGCTGGCGGTGATCGGCGTGAGCCTGATTGCGCTCGGCATTCTGGGACCCGCCATCCTGCGCCGCATGGCCTTCCCGCTGACTTTTCTGCTGCTTGCCGTGCCGTTCGGGGAGTGGCTGATTCCGCCGATGATGGAGTTCACGGCGAACTTTACCGTGGCGGCGCTGCGGTTCTGCGGCGTTCCCGTGCTTCGCGACGGCCTCTATTTCAGCATTCCTTCCGGCGATTTTCTCATCGCGGAAGCCTGCAGTGGCATTCGTTACCTGATGGCTTCGCTGGCGCTGGGAGCACTTTATGCGTATCTCATCATGAGATCGCCGTGGCGCAGGGCCGTGTTGATCGCGATCTCGATCGTACTGCCGGTGATCGCAAACGGGATCCGCGCATTCGGAATCGTCGCGCTGGCGCATCTGAGCGATATGCGGATCGCAGTCGGCGCCGATCACCTGGTCTATGGCTGGTTGTTCTTCGCGGCGCTGGCTGCCCTGCTGCTCTGGATTGGCGGGCGAATGGCCAAGCGAGAGACGGCAATTGCGCCTGCCGCACTCGAGACTGTTCCCTCGCAGCCCGCATCACCGCGGCACTTGGTCCTGGTCACGGCCTCGATGTGTGCGGCCATGTTGACGGGGCCGCTGCTCGCAAGCGCACAAGCTGCGAGGACGGCGGCACTACAATCGGCCTTCGTCCCGCACTTTCCGGCAACGGTTGGCTCCTGGGAAGCGCAGCCTCTCCCCGAGCCCACGGTAACGCCCTTGTTTCATGGCTTCGATGCAAGCGTTGCCGTGCGCTATTCAACTCCGGCCATGGATGGTCAGGCACACGAGCCCATTGAGGCGTGGCTTGCGTACTACGAAGTGGAGCGCACCGGACACGAGCTGGTTCGCGATGACAATCGTTTCTTCGATGAGTCAAAGTACGGGATTGCGTATCGCGCAGCGGCAGATGCCGAATCATCACACGATCCGCTGCCGCCGCGGACGATGCTCCGCATTCGGGGCGCCAGCGGCGACTGGATTGTCTGGTACTGGTACCAGGTTGGACGCATCGAAACCAACCGGGCCGCGTATGTAAAGATACTCAGCGCGATCGACGCTTTGGCGGCGCCGTACGATGGCCGCAGCGCGCTGGCGCTCTACACGCGCGCAGTGCCGGATGCGGATTCCGCCACCAGACGCCTGGAGAGCTTCCTTGGGCAGGCGCGAAGCGAACTCGCCGTCTGCGCTACGCCGGCTGACGCAGCCGCGTGTCGCACACCATAGGCGCAGCTCGAATGTGTGGAATTACCGGTATCTTCGCCTCCCTCGATCGACGGCCAATCGATCGCGAACTGCTGACGGCAATGAACGACACGCAACGTCACCGGGGCCCGGACGGCGACGGCCTGCACCTGGAACCGGGAGTCGGTCTCGGTCATCGACGCCTGGCGATCATCGACATCGCGACCGGCCAGCAGCCGCTCTATAACGAGGATGAGACCGTAGTCGTCGTCTACAACGGCGAAATCTACAATTTCGCGGATCTCACCACGGAGCTGCGCAATGCCGGGCACAAGTTCCGTACCCACAGCGACACGGAGGTTGTGGTGCACGCGTGGGAGGAGTGGGGTCCGAGGTGCGTGGAACGTTTCGCCGGCATGTTTGCATTCGCACTCTGGGACCGGGGACGACAGACCCTGTTCCTGGCACGGGACCGCCTCGGCAAGAAACCGCTCTACTACGCCATGCTTGCCGACGGGCAGCTGTTGTTTGGCTCCGAACTCAAGAGCCTCCTGCGCCATCCGGGGTTGAAGCGGCGCCTCGCTACGCGCGCGGTGGAAGACTACCTGACGTTCGGCTACGTCCCCGACCCCGACACCATTCTCGAGGGTGTACGCAAACTGCCACCGGGGCACACACTGGAGTGCGTGCGTGGACGAGCGCTGCCAGCCCCGAAGTCCTATTGGGACCTGCGCTTTGCCGCCGACGTGGTAGCGCCGGAGCCGGCCGTGTGCGAAGAGCTGATCCAGCGACTGCGCTTCGCCACCGAGCGGCGGCTGATCTCGGAAGTGCCGCTGGGCGCGTTTCTGTCCGGCGGCGTGGATTCGAGCGCAGTCGTGGCGCAGATGGCTGCCGTGTCGGCGCAGCCGGTCAATACCTGTTCCATTGCATTCGATGATCCGGCCTATGACGAGTCGCGCTATGCGACGCTGGTTGCGCAGCGCTACGGCTGCAACCACGCAGTGGAGCGCGTAAGCGTGGATGATTATGAGCTGATCGACTCGCTGGTCGACATCTACGATGAGCCTTTCGCCGACAGCTCCGCGATACCGACGTACCGCGTATGCCAGCTGGCTCGCAAACGGGTGACCGTAGCGCTGTCGGGTGATGCGGGTGACGAGAACTTCGCCGGCTATCGGCGCTACCGCTGGCACCTCTACGAGGAACAACTGCGCAGCCGGCTGCCGCTGGCGCTGCGTCGCGCGCTGTTCGGGCCGTTGGGCCGCCTGTACCCCAAGCTGGACTGGGCGCCTCGGGTATTTCGTGCCAAGACGACCTTCCAGTCGCTCGCCCTGGATACGCTCGAAGCGTATCTGCAGTCGGTATCGTTCATCGGCCGCGGGATGCGCGCGCTGCTCTACAACTCCAGCTTCAAACGCGAGCTCGACGGCTACGATGCCATCGAGGTGTTTCGCGCTCTCGCCGCCAACGCGCCGCATGACGATGCGCTGTCACTCGTACAATACCTGGACTTCAAGACCTATCTGCCCGGCGACATCCTGGTGAAGGTCGACCGGGCCAGCATGGCCCACAGCCTCGAGGTGCGAGTGCCGATGCTGGATCATGAATTCGTCGAATGGGTGGCGCGGCTGCCCTCCGGACTCAAGTTGCACGGCGGCGAGGGCAAATACATTCTTAAGAAGGCGCTGGCCGCGGATCTTCCGCGGGAAATCATGGACCGTCCCAAGATGGGCTTTGCCGTGCCGATCGGCCGGTGGTTTCGCGGCGCGTTGCGCGAGGAGGTGCGCACGCGGCTGCTCAGCGGCGCACTGGGAGGTCTGAATATCTTTGATGCGGCTGCCATCGAGACCCTGATCGACGAGCATCAGGGCGGCCGGCGCGACCATAGCGCTCCGCTGTGGTCGTTGCTGATGTTCGAAGGGTTCGCACGCCGCGTGCTCGCCGCGTGACGGCAACAAGAGAGTCAAGATGAAGATCAGCGTCTTCGGGCTGGGTTATGTAGGCGCAGTGTCACTCGCGTGCCTGGCGCGCGACGGTCATGAGGTGGTGGGCGTAGACGTTGACCCGAACAAGCTCGATCTGTTGCGGTCGGGGCGCTCGCCCATCGTGGAGGAAGGCGTCCAGGAACTCACGGCGAGCGTCGTGAAGGGCGGCCGCGTCCGCGTGACCACGGACGCCAAGGAAGCGTTGCACGACACGCAGCTCTCTTTCGTCTGCGTGGGGACGCCCTCGACCTCGAAAGGCAGCCAGGACCTGAGCGCCGTAGTGCGCCTCGCAGAGCAGCTCGGCGACGCGTTGCGCGACAAGTCGGACTTTCACGTGATCGTGCTGCGCTCGACGGTGCAGCCGGGCACCACGGAGGAGACGTTTCTGCCGATACTGGAAGCGCGCAGCGACAAGAAGGGCGGACGCGACTTCGGGTTGTGTTTCCAGCCCGAGTTCCTGCGCGAAGGGACGTCGATCCGCGACTACGACAAGCCGCCGTTTACAGTCATCGGGGTTGACTGCGAGCGTTCGGCGGAGGTTGCTCGTACCTTGCTGGGTCACCTGCCGTGCGAATTCATCGTCACCGAGATCCGCACCGCAGAAGCACTCAAGATGGCGTGCAACGCCTTCCACGCCCTCAAGATAACCTTTGCCAATGAAATCGGGCGCCTGTGCCAGGTGCTCGGCGTGAACTCGCGCAGTGTCATGGACCTGGTGTGCCGCGATACGCGCCTCAACATATCGACTGCTTATCTTCGTCCTGGTTTTGCGTTCGGCGGCTCTTGCTTGCCCAAGGACCTGCGCGCACTCACGCACCTGGCAAAGATGCGCGACGTTGCCACACCCATGCTTACCAACGTGCTGGGAAGCAATCGCGCGCATATCGATCACGCCATCGACATGGTGCTGGCTACGGGCAAGCGCAAGATTGGCATGTGTGGCCTGGCATTCAAGGCGGGGACCGATGACCTGCGCGAGAGCCCGCTCGTCACCATTGCCGAGAGGCTGATCGGCAAGGGCATGGATCTGAAGATTTTCGACTCCCAGGTGAGCCTGTCGCGCCTGCTGGGCGCGAACCGCCGCTATATAGAAGAGGTGATCCCGCATATCGGTGGCATCCTCACGGCACAGGCTGGCCAAGTGATCGATCACGCCGAAGTACTCATCGTCGGTATGCTCGACGCGGATATCCTGGCAGCGTTGCAAAACGGCGTGCGCCCGCAGCAGACCGTCATCGACCTGGTTGGAATGGACCGGAGCCTTGCCTCAGAGGCGCAGTACCAGGGCGTCTGCTGGTGAACATCCTGTCGCGGGCGGACCGACCGGTCGCTGAGCCCAGCGGCGATGCTCCGCGAGTCAAGCAGCGACCACGGCTTTCAGGCTGGACGCTTGCGGGGCTCGCGAGTGCGGTCGTGCTGCTCGTGGGACCCGTGTTGTGGTTCATCACCCTCGCGACGCCATCGGACGAGGCCGTACGGTTGCGCAACTCGCTGCTCGCGGACGTCGGACCGCTCGCAGATTTCACCTGGCTGCCCGCCGACATTCCGGGGAGCTACCTGCTCGAGCGTGGACCCGTCCCGGCGGAATTCACCAGGATCTATTCCGACATCTTCGCGGCTGGAATGCCGGAGAGTGACTTCGAGAAGGCACTTGCGATCGCCCGGCACCTGGACAGCGCACCGAACGCGGTCGGCGGTGCGCTCATGGAGACGAATCTCAACGCCTATCACCAGATCATCACCACGGGGCGTGGGTACTGCGGCGATTACACGCAGGTCTTCAATGCGATCGCCATTGCGGGCGGTATCCCGGTGCGGGAATGGGGGATCGGGTTCGATGGCTTCGCATCCGGACACGCATTCAACGAAATCTTTGACCGCCAGTCCGGGCGCTGGATGATGATCGATGCGTTTCATTCGCTGTACTTCGCCGACGCGGACAGCCGCCAGCCGCTGTCGGTGCTGGAGATCCGCGAACGCCTGCACCGGCAGGGCACGGAGCAGAAGATCCTGGTCCTGCCGATCGTCGAGAAGCGCTTCGCATTCCGATCCATCGGGGCGGCAGAACACTACTACTCGCGGGGCATGGATCAACTGTTCCTGTGGTGGGGCAATAACGTCTTTACCTACGAACGTTCGCGCCTGGTCGAACTAGCTGGCCGGGCGTCGCGTTCCGCTGAACAGTTGACCGCGATCATGCTCGGCGTGCACCCGCACATCCACATCCTGGCCGACGGCACGATGAGCCGGGACATCGACATTCTCGCGCGTGCGCAGCGGCGACTGTGGGTCGCAACCGCTGTACTGCTGGCAGGTTGGACGATCGCCTTCATCCAGCTGTGGCTGATCTGGCGCGCGCGGCGCGACTCGACGCCGGGCGCACCCCGACCGGCACCATGACTTCACCGCCCGTGACGAGTGCGCCCGCGTCACACGCTGTCCCGGGTGCGCCGCCGCTGGTTGCACACATCATCTTCCGCCTCGATGTCGGTGGACTCGAAAACGGGCTGGTGAACCTGATCAACAACATGCCGCCGGAGCGCTACCGTCATGGCATCGTCGCGCTCGCGGGCCACTCCGAGTTCCGCAAGCGCCTGACGCGCGACGTGCCCGTTTACGATCTGCAGAAGCAGCCCGGGAAGGATCCGGGGGCGTACCTGCGCCTGGCTCAGCTGCTGCGTTCTCTGCGGCCCGCGATCGTGCATACGCGCAATCTCGGTACCGTCGATTGTCAGTGGGTCGCGCGGATCGCGGGGTGTCGCCTGCGCGTTCACGGCGAACACGGTTGGGAGGTGGCGCGCAGCTCCGCGGATCGCGTGCGACAGGTGTGGCTGCGCAAGCTGTGTCGTCCGGTCGTGCAGCAGTATGTGGCCGTCTCGCGAGACCTGGCGCAGTGGTTGACGGCCGCCATCGGTGTGTCGCCCGCGAAAATCGAGCAGATCTACAATGGAGTGGATCCCACACGCTTTCATCCCGAGGGCGAGGTCGCCACTCTTCCCTGGACGGACGGGGGCGCGGGTGCACCATTCGTCATTGGCACCGTAGGGCGGCTCGAGGCCACCAAGAACCAGGGGCTGCTCATTGAAGCGTTTGCGCGGCTCCTGGACTCACCCGCGGCACGTCAACGTCAGGTGCGTCTCGCCGTCATCGGCGATGGGCCGTTGCGGCCAGAAGTCGAGGCACTCGTAGCGCGGCACTGCCTGCAGGAAAAGGTCTGGCTGGCGGGCCGACGCAATGACATCCCGGCGTTGATGCGCGGTCTCGATGTCTTCGTGCTCCCTTCACTCAACGAAGGCATCTCGAATACTGTGCTTGAAGCGATGGCGAGCGCGCTTCCCGTCGTCGCCGCGCGCGTGGGCGGGAACGTCGAGCTGATCGAAGACCGAGTCACGGGCAGGTTGTTTCCGGTGGGCGATGCCGAGCAGCTCGCGGGAGCGTTGGGATCCTATTTGGAACGGCCTGTGGAATTGCGCGAGCACGGTCTTGCCGGACGCGCACGTGTCATGGAGTCATTCGATCTGCAGTCGATGGTGCGTTCCTACGCGGCTCTCTACGACCGGATGCTCGGACGAGCGCACGCGCGATGAGCGAGCCCTTGAAGATCCTGCACGTACTCGATCACTCGGTGCCGCTGCAGAGCGGCTATTCGTTTCGCACGCGGGCGATTATCGAGCAGCAGCACGCGATGGGCTGGGACACGGTGCAGCTCACCTCGCCCAAGCATTACGGCACGACCGCAGCCGAAGAGATCGTCGACGGCCTCAAGTTCTATCGCACTCCGGTTCCGAAGGGTTGGCGCGATCTGCCCGTGATCACGCAGCTCGCGGTCATCGAAGACACTGCCCGACGGGTCGCGCAGCTCGTGGATCGTGAACGGCCGGACATCATTCATGCACACTCGCCGTGCCTCAACGGGCTTGCGGCCTTGCGAGTTGCGCGGCGCGGCGGTTTGCCGCTGCTGTACGAGTTGCGAGCCCTGTGGGAGGACGCCGCGGTCGATCACGGAACGACTCGCGCCGGGAGCCTGCGCTACAAGGGATCTCGGGCCCTCGAGACCTGGGTGCTCAAGCGCAGCGATGCAATCACGACGATCTGCGAGGGCTTGCGCGCGGAAATCATCGCGCGCGGCCTACCCTCCGACAAAGTCACCGTCATCCCGAACGCCGTGGACGTCGCGGCCTTTCCGTTCGCGGCGCCTGAGAATCCACAACTGCGTGCGCGACTCGGCTTGACGGGGTCGAATGTGATCGGGTTCTTTGGCTCGTTCTACGCCTACGAAGGACTCGGCCTGCTGCTCGAAGCACTACCGGTCATCGTGCGGGAGATTCCTGATGTGACGCTGCTGCTGGCTGGCGGTGGCCCCGAAGAAGCCCGCCTGCGCGAACTCGTCACTGCGAGCGGCATGGCCGGGCGCGTGCATTTCGTGGGCCGCATCCCGCACGCGGAAATCGCCAGCTATTACGCGCTCGCGTCAGTCCTCGTCTATCCGCGCCTGTCCACGCGCCTTACGGAAACAGTGACGCCGCTCAAGCCGCTCGAGGCGATGGCGTTGGGCCGGCTGGTCGTGGCCTCCAACGTCGGCGGGCATCGAGAGCTGATCCGCGACGGCGCGACAGGTTTCTTGTTCGAACCCGGCAACGCGGCAGCCCTCGCGCACACGGCGGTCTCCGCTCTGCGTCTCGCGCCGCACAGCCTGCCAATGAGGCAGCGCGCGCGCGAGTTCGTCGCGACGCAACGGACCTGGGAAGCGAGCGTGGCACGCTACGAGAGCGTGTATCGGAGCCTGCGTGGACTCAAGAACCGGGCGGATGGGACCGCATGAACCGCGAGCAGTGCCGTATTGCATTGGTGGGCCCGATGCCGCCTCCCTTTGGAGGTATGGCGAATCAAACGCGCCTGCTCTCGAGTCTGTTGCGGGCCGATGGCGTCGAGCTCG
>Ga0137410_10000039_pt1 | contig 86311 bp, 151 predicted proteins | sample CZODoug1_16funga_FD_108878 | JGI IMG/M metagenome (GOLD analysis project Ga0137410, IMG submission 108878) | Vadose zone soil fungal communities from Angelo Coast Range Reserve, California, USA - CZODoug1_16fungal (Illumina Assembly) | ecosystem: Environmental > Terrestrial > Soil > Vadose... | reverse complement strand
CGGTGGCCGGGCGGGCAGTTGGGTGCGCAGTGCTCCCAGCGGGCGGGCGTCGGCTGGTGGCCAACGCCGTGCTCGCGGTTGGCCTTTGCCCAGTCGGCGGCGATGCTGTCCGCGCCGGACGCTTGCCCTTCGATGACCTCGATGCCGGGCCAGCCGTCCTGGCGGGCGTCGTGCCAGGTGTCGAGCAGTGTGTCGTGGATGGCGGGGATGTCGCTGAAGGTGCGGCTGCCGGTGACGAGTACGAGGGCGAGGTATCCGTTCATGCCGCCCTCCCGGCCCATGCGTCGGCGGCGAACAGCCGTTCCAGGTGCTCCGTTTCGAGTTGTCCTGGCGTCTTGTGCCAGTACCGGACGTGGTTGATGGCGGCGCGCATGGCGTCGGCCCAGTCGTCGCGGTTCGGCTCCTCGCTGGACAGGGCACGGTTGGGCGCGAAGTGGAGGCAGTTGCAGAAGAAGCCCCATGCGCCGCGTCGGCGGCAGCGGAAGACCAGCGGGCGGCCGGGGCGCAGCGGAAAGCGGCCGGAGACTGCGCGGTTGACGCTCACGCCGCCACGTCCGTCCCGTGGTAGCGCTCGGCGGCGAGCCGGTGCCCGTGGCCGGTGAGCGTCCAGACGGCCAGCCGGTGGCCGTGCGTGGAGTCGAGCGTGGACGGCAGACCGTCGACCGGGACGCGGCGGGTTATCCCGGCGGCGCGCAGTCCGTTGATGGCCGCGCCGAGGAACCCGCGGCCCTGCTCGGGCAGCAGGTCGCGGATGTCGTTGGCGCTGAACGTGTCGTGGTCGCTGCCGTACAGCAGGACGACCTGCATGACGACGTACCGGTCCCAGTCGGACCCGGCGACGATCTCCGCGAGGGTGGCGTCACGGCGCCGGGCGGCCAGCTGTTCGGCGAGGGAGAGGTGGGTCATGCCGCACCCGCTTCGCCGGCGCCCCAGAAGCGGTCGTCCCGGAGATCGGGGAGCGCGGGACGGTTCCGCGACGGCAGCCGGTCGCGTTCCAGGGCGGCCACGAGGTCGTGCTCAGCATCACCAGGGATCACCAACGTCTGCTGGCGGCGGACGCCGTTCCGGTCGAGCTTGGGTGCGAGGTAGAAGTAGCGCTTCCCCTTTGCGGTGGGGTGCAGGTGCTCCGGTCCGTCCTTCCACTCCTCCTTGCGCACGTCCCAGCGGGTGTTGCGCTGATCGATCAGGTAGTCCTTGCGGTACAGGTGCTCGAAGAAGCCGCGCTCGCTGATCTCCGGGAAGTGCGTCTTGTGGAACACGGTCGGCGTGATGCCGGGGTTCGCCGCGTACTGGTCGGCGACCCGGGCCTTCGGGGACAGACGGGCGTTGGTCTCTGCCAGTTCCTCGTTCTCCGACCGGGCGTCTTCCAGCTCGCGGGCCTGCTTCGCCGCCAGTTCCAGGGCGTCTGCGAAGGACGTCGGGAGCGTGAACCGTGCGGAGCTCGTGGCTTCGGCGTCGAGCAGGTGCGTGCGGACAGCCTTCGCGACCTCGGAGCCGGTCAGGAGCTGGCCAACGTTGAGGATCGCGCGGCGCGAGAAGACCGCAAGCGAGCGCGTCTTGGTGCTGATCCCCAGATTTGCGGTACCGCCAAAAGGTGCCGCAAAATCACGCAGCTCAGCACCTCTGAGGACGCGCCGTCCGTTCGACTCCAACTCGGCGCGGTGGATTTCAACGACGCTCTCGATGGTCGGTACGGGGACCTTGTAGAAGGCCGCGATTCCATCGGTGGTGACGTGCATGCCGTCCGACAGGAGCGCGAGCGCCCCGACCTTGTCGAGGACTTCGATGTGGGCGATGGTCTGATCCCGTCGAGTGCGGGACTCCGTGAGGATCAGTTCGTCGGTCTGGATCGGCTCTTCGTTGGCCATTGGGTCCTCCTCGGGTGTGTTGTGCTGGTGGGTGGCCGCCCGCGCATTCCGGGCGCGGGCAGCCGGGGTTCAGCGGTAGCGGCGGATGGTGTCGGTGCTGACGCGGTATTCGAGGGCGAGGGCTCTGGGGGTTTCGCCGTCGGCGAGGCGGTGGGAGATCTCGGTTCGCTGGCGGGAGGTGAGCTTGGGCGGGGACCAGTGCGGCGGCCGGGCGTTGCCCGCCTGCGCGTACTTGCCGGGGTGGTCGGTCACGGCGCCACATCCCCGAGCGGCTGGTCGAGCGGCGTCCCGGTGTCGGCGTGCAGCCGGTAGTCGTCGAGCACGCGGTCGAGCGCGTGCCACTCCGGCGGCGGGGAGTCGTAGCCGTCCACGTGCTGGTCCCGCTGCGCTTTGAGCCACGCCGCGACGTGGTCGCCGCGACGGGGCTGGGGCGGCAGGTCGTAGCCGGGGCCGGAGTGGGTCACGGCGGCCAGCAGGCGGCGGAGGGTGGTCATCGCGCGCTCACCGCCCGACGGCTGGGAAGGGCGTCGTACAGGGCCTTGTGCCAGCGGGCATCGCCGAGCGCGGTGTGCGCCACGTCCTTGGCCGGCGGTTCGACGCCGAGGCGGCGCGACAGGGCGTATGAGGAGATCGGACCCTTCGCGGACTGCTCTGCCACCCACTCGGGGTCGATGGCGGTCAGATAGCCCTCGGCGCGGGTGGCAACGCACACGGGCCGGTAGTGCCAGTTCGGCTCGATGTCGTGGCGGTGCAGCAGTTCGCCGATCCAGTTGGCGTCGAACTGGGCGTTGGAGCCGACAATGACCGCGCCGTCCAGGACGTTGGAGATGGCGGTGGCCACCTGCTCGCGGGTCATCCGGATGATCGGATGGTCCGGATGCGCTCCGGATGCCTCGGCGTCGTCGGGGACGATGAAGCGCTCCCCGTAGCGGCCGAAGCGAAGCGACACCGGGTCGGCAGTCGCCAGGTCCGGGCGGACCTGCCACACGTGCTCGGTCTCGGTGCCGTCCGGGCGGCGGCGGATGATGGCGATCTCCCACGGGACCCGGCCGCGCGGGTTCAGGTGGGGCGTCTCTGTGTCGGCGAAGGCGAGGATCATGCGGCACCGCCCTGGGTGAGCTGCGGCAGGATCAGGTGGTCGATCTGCCTGGTACGCCACGCCTCGGCGATGGCGGCCCGGCCCTCGTCCGGCAGGGTCATGCGGGTGTATGAGGTGCGGCCCTGGATCTCCATGCCGGGCACGTCGTGCAGTTCGCCGGTCTCCTTGTCGCACCATCGGGCGACCCCTGCCGCGGTGGCCTCCTTGAGGACCAGCGCGGCCCAGGCGGGCCGGACTTCGGTGACGACGCGGCTGGCGACCTCGCCCGGCCGGACGGTCGCAACCCACTCGCGGAACGCCTTCTCGTCCGTCACCACGGCGGCGGCCTTTGGCTGTACGAGGCTGACCTTGCCGACGTCCTGCCCGTCCGGCAGGGTCACGCCGACCTGCTGCGTGCCCGTCTCCTCCTTCGCGGCCTTCAACTCGGCCTGGAGGTCAGCCTTCGCGGTCTTGAGTTCGGCGCCGATCGCATCCACGAGGGCGGAGAGGACTGCCGCACGGCGGGCGGCATCTTTGAGGCTCACGTGATCTCCTTGGGGAGCGGGGGCGCCGCAGATTCGAGCTGCGGCGACCCCGTGTCGGGTGGTGGGTTACGCGGCACTGCCGCGGAGTTCGGTGAGGAATCCGCCGATCTGACCGGCGGTGGCCTGGGATAGCGGCAGGCCCTTGGCCTGCTCGAAGTCGGCCTCGATGGTGGGCAGGCCGACGCTCTCGGCCCACTGGCGAAGTTCGCGTTCGGCGGCCTCGGCCTGCTCCTGGGCGGACGTGGCCTCGCCGGTCAGCACGCGGCCAGTCGGCGCAGGCTGCTGCACGGCGAAGTCCTTCGCGCGTCGGGTCAGGTACTTGCCGAGTTCGTCGGCCTCCTTGGTGTCCGGCGCGAGCACGGCCGCCTCCATCAGGCGCCCGGTCTTGGCCAGCGACCACACCTTCCGGAACTGCTCACGGTCAGCCGCAGTGGCCGCCTTGTCGGCGAGCACCTGCGCGGTCTCCTGCGGCTCGCCGAGGAACTGCTCGGGCTCGGCCTGAACCTGCGGGGCCGGAGTAGTCCACTGGTCCGGCTCGCCGGCGGGCACCGCGCGGAGCTGCTGCACCGGAGCGACCTCGGGGCGGACCGCGTCACTCGGGCCCGCCATGGAGTCCACCCACTGGTCGAGCGCCTCCCGCGCCGGGCTCACGGCGGGCGCGTCGGCGGCGACCGGCGGAGCGGGCTTGACCGCCGTGCCCCGCTCCAGAATCAGCGCCTCAAGGGTCATCGGCGCGGCCGTGCCCGGGTGCAGAACGCCCGTACCGAGAAGCCCCTTCTCCTTGGCCTGCCCGTACAGCTCCCGCGCGCGGGGGTACGTCAGCGTGTTGGTCGTCAGCTCATCGACGATGGCCTGCGCCCGGTCGATGCCCTGCCCGAGCTGTTCGAGGATGACCTCGGCCAAGTCCTCGCCCGGGTGGCGAACGGAGAGGTTGTACAGCGGCGAATAGCGGGTCTTGGTGACCGTGCCGGTGCCCTCGATCATGTCGATGACTACGTCGACCTCGTACTCGGCGCCCTCGCGCTGCACGGTCTTGACGCCGACCTTCGTGACCTTCTTGCCCTCCATCTCGTAGTCGTTCTTCGTGCGCATGGTGACGATGACGTGGCCGGGGAAGTTCAGCAGGGCGTCCAACATGTCCTGCTCCAGCTCGTTCACCGGGGCCCATGCGGTATACGAGCCGCCGAAGTGGCCGGGCTTCTTCGACTCCTGGTCGACGCGAGCCAGCAGGCCGCCCTTGCCGGCCCAGAAGTGCGACCACGAGTCGATGATCAAGACGGCGAGGCGTGCCTGCTCGGCTGCGGCCACAGCGGCAATCAGGTTCTCGGGGCTGCACACGGCCATCGGCAGGTGGGCGAACTCGTGAGACTCGATGTCGGGGCGTCCGGGGACGGGGGCGTACTTGAGGGCGGTGCCTCGCTCGGTGTCGACCACGCCGATGGGGCCGCCCATGGCGAGTCCTTCGGCGATGCGCAGGGCCGACTTGGTCTTGCCCGAGCCGCCGGGGCCCTGGAGGGCGATGCGGGCTTTGGCGGTCTCGCGGGTGGCGGGCGCGAAGGTGAAGGTCGTCATCAGGCTGCGCTCCCCGTGGCGTCATCGACCGCCGTGGCGATGGGGAACGCGATGTCGACGTAGGCCCGCTCTACGCCGGGCTCGCGGGCGGCGAGGGCCCGCTGAATGCGGAGGAGGCGGAGCCCGCCGGCGGTCAAGGTGGAGACGAGCTGGTCGATGTCGGCGCTGTTGCCGATGGCTCGGAGTTGGAGTTTCACGGTGTTGCTCCGGTCTGCTGTGGATGTGGTCGGTCGGTTTGGGCCAGGTCCCGCGCCGCCTCTCGGGGAGGGAGTGCGGCGCGGGGCCGGCGGCCGTGCGAGCGCTGGGGGGAGCGCTGCGAGCACGGCGTCTGGGGGTGGCTACTTGCAGGTGGGGTCGCCGGGCACGACGGCGATCGCGGCGTAGGCGTTGTCGCCGTGGTAGGCGAGGTAGATCCGGTTGCCGATATCGCACTTGGTGGCCGCGTTGGAGAAGCCGTCGGGCATGCGGATGAGGTCGGCCGGGCTGCCGTTGTCGTTGCCGCTTCTCGGCGCGTCCTTGAACGGCTCGGTGTACTTGGCGCCGCAGCCGGCCAGCAGGCCGATGGCGGCCGTGGCTGCCACGGCGGCGGCGATGATGCGGTTACGGGTCGAGCGCATGAGAGGTCTCCAGGGATGCGTCGGGTAGGGCCTTGGCGGGTTGGCCGCGGCCTGGGCTGGCTGGTGGGCCGGCGAGCGGGGCGGGTGGTCAGTCCCGCTCGCCGGCCGTCAGTGGGGGTGGCTGGCGCGGTAGTCGCGCTGCCGCCGGGTGCAGGGGCAGACATCGACCAGGTCGGGGCTGGCTCGGAACACGCAGGTCTCGCCGTGGTGGAGCGGGCGCGGCTTCGGCTCGGGCGCGAGCGGCCTGAGTTGGCGGGCGTCCCAGGCGCGGCGCGTGTCGTCGTACAGGGCGCCGTCGGGGTGGCGGTAGAGGACGTCGGGGGCGGTCACCGGGCGCTCCCGAGTGCTTCCGGGAGAGTCATGACGCTCATCTCGCGGGTCGTTTCGCTGTCCGCCCGGAGCTTCCGGGCGTGCTCAAGGTCGAGGAGTGTGCGCTCGTAGATGGGCGCCACCGGATCTGGCTCGGTGGTGTCGCGTTCCATTGGCGGCAAGGTCATCGACGTGGCCTCTTGCAGCTCGGCCTTTACCGTCAGGTAGGCGGCGGTCAGCTTCTCGCTGGCCTCGCCGGCGGCCTTGAGCTCTAGCTGGAGCGAGCCCACGTCGATGGCGTCAACTTTCTTCCGTGCGAGCCGGGCCTTGTCGGCCTCGTCGCGGCGGGCGACCTTGTCCTCCAGCAGGGCGATACGCACCACGGCGTCGCGCCAGCCCTGCTCGGCGGTGCGGGCACGGTCGCGCCACTGGCGGCGGGTCACGCACAGTCGGCGGCGGCCCTTGGTCTGGCGGCTCATGCCTGCCCCCTGGTGGTCTGGTTGGTGAGGCCGAGTTCGTCGAGGAGTTCCAGCAGGTGGGTGCGCGCGGCCGGGTCTTTGGCGATGAGCCGGCCCGCGAGCTTGGGCATCTGGTCGTCGAGCGGGTGCGGGTGCTCGGCGGCGATCCGGTCGGCGACGTGGACGGCTGCGGCGCGGGTGGCGCTGGGCCCGGACGGGGCCGCCGAGTGGGCGCCCATCCGCTGGGGGTCAAGACCCATCACGACCTCCCTGCGGGCACGTACCAGCGGCGGCCGGGTGTGCTGCGGAGGTCGAGAACGCCCATGCGGCACAGGGCCCGGAGGTCGTGGCGCTGGGTGGCGTGCTTGGGCGTGTCGTAGCCGTGCTGGGCGTAGGCGCGCTCGACGCGGGCCCGGGTCCACTCGCCGCCCTGGCGACGCACCAGGCTGCACAGCAGGACGAGACGCGGGTGGAGGGCCGGGGTGGTTGCGGTGGCCATCAGCGCGCCTCCTCGTCGGAGACTGCGACCTCGGCGGGCGGCTCAGTACAGTCGTACTCATGCAGCCACTGCCCGAGGTTCTGCTGGGCGAGGAAGGTCCAGTCGGCGGTGTCGGTGAGCCAGCCGATGGCGAGACGCCTGCCGCCGTCCGGGTGGGTGGTGATGGCGAAGCACTGGAAGGTGCAGCCGTCGCGGCGGGCGTAGGTGCGGTCGGGCTGGAAGAAGTCGGGCACGACACCCAGCGCCTCGTTCACGACGGCCTCAACGCGCCGGGCGAATTCGGCCGCGTCGTCGTCGGACTCGTGGACCATGTACGCGTCCAGCGCCTCGCGGGCGGTGGTGGCGCTCACTTCTCGTCTCCCTTCGGCGGTGTGGCGGGGTACCGCTCGCCGCTGCGTCCGAGGCGCATGCCGACGGCGACACCGAGCGGAACAGACAGGGAGACCCAGGCGGGCAGGCCGATCACGAGGCAGATCCAAAGCCAGTGCGGCATCACGACCCCTCCTTCGGGATCTCGGGGTGCCGCGGGTAGACGGGGGGCGGGTCCCAGGTGACGGGCGGTTCGAAGCCGTCGGTGACGGACTTGGGGTAGCAGTGGGCGGTGTCGGGCTCTTCGGCCTGAAGCGGCGCCGCGCCGGTCCACTCGCGCAGGCCCGGGATGTGGCCGGAGAACAAGGCCACGAGGGTGAGCGCGACCACGACGCCGAGGACGATCAGCGAGCCGATGAACATCACGCCTCACCGCCCGGGAGCCACGTCAGGTTCACGGACCACGTGCGCGCCGCGCCGTAACCGGTGGCCGCCAGATCGCCGGTCCCGACCAGCACGCCAAGGTCGGCGGCAGCATCGGTCGGCCACCAGCCTTGGCGTCGGTACCAGTCCCGCGCGCTCGCCAGCGTCAGCACGCCAAGGTCGGCGGCCGCCGCCAGCAGCCGGGCGCGGCGACCCGACACGGCGGTCATGAGGCACCGCCCGCGGCCTCTACGCGCCGCACGATCCCGGCGATGCGGCCGAGGAGCGCGTCGCCCGTCGGGCCCTCACCGCGCGAGGCCAGGACCTTGTTGATCTCGGCGAGGGCGGAGCGGACGAGGCCGACTTCCGTGGCCTGCCGCACCCGCTCGGCGCGCTGGTGAGCGGATTCCCGCTCCTCGGCCGCCAGGTGCGCCAGCAGCGCGGGTACGTCGGTGCGGGCGTGAGCGACGAAAGCGGCGTCATCCTGAGTGCAGTTGCCGACGTAGCCGAAGCTGATGTCGAGCATCCCGTCCTCACTGGACACCCAGCGAGTCAGGCTCTCCCTGTCCTCGACTACGCCCCACGGCCCCTTAGTCGCGGCGGCCTCGCGGCCCCGGATCTCGGCACGCTGCTCGTCGGTCAACAGGGGGACCGTCGGCGCGGGCTCGGCGCAGAAGAGGCAGGAGCCGTTGTGCCACTGGTGGCCCGTCACGTTCACGGTGCAGGTGATCGTCGGGGCGGTCATGAGGCCAACCCCCGAACGAGCTCGTTGGCCTCGTCCAGCGCGGTGTCGAGCTTGTCCTTGAGCGTGTCCCGCTCTCGGACCACGTCCGCGTAGTTGTCCCGCAGTTCCGACAATTCGTCTTCGAGGTTGCCGACCAACTGATCCAGCTCTTCGATGCGGTCTTCCGGCGTGGCGATGTCGCTCATCGCGCTCCCCCCTTGGGCTTGCGGTTGGCGGTCTGGGTCGGTTCGGGCAGCGCGCCCTCAGGGGGCTGGCCGAGCGTGGTGACGATCACGACGGCGGTCACCAGCGCGGCAGCAGCCCGGCGCGGGGCGGAGGCGAGGCGGCGGATCATGCGGCCACCCGCCTGGTCCGCATCGCGTTGCGCCGCCAGAACGGGTCGGCCGACGTAGTGGGCATCCCGGCCTCGGCATGCGCCGCAGCCAAGCCCTCCAGGAAGCCGGCGACGCCGGACAGGTCGCTGACCTTGATCAGCGCCCGCAGCTCCCTCTCCGAATCCACCAGCAAGTCGCCCGCGTGTAGGCCGCGCTGGAATCCCCGGCGAAACGCCTGTGGGTCATCGGCGCACATGGCGCGCGCCTCAGCGATCTCAACGGCACCCATCACGCCACCACCCGAAACTCGGGGTGGAACCGGGCGTGCACGTCGCCGATCGCGGCCAGGTAGTCGGCCGTCTGCCCCGGCAGCCAGGTCGACTCATCCCGGCCGAACACCTCGTGCAGCGTCACGTCCACCGCGGCGACCTGAGCCATCTCCGCGTCGACCGTCGCCTGAACCAGCGGGCCGAACCGCTTCTCGACCTGGCTCAGCGTCCACGGGTACGACGGGCCATCGCCCCGGTCGTCGGGATTGCTCGGGCTGTCGCACGCCAACACCACGTCGCCGTCAGCGGCCACGCCCGCCGGACGCCACACCTCGCCGTTGCGGTCCACCAGGAGGGGGGTCACTGGGACTCCCCGCCGTCGGAAGAGGCGAGATCGTGGCCCGGGACGTACTTCGCGCAGCCCTTGGAATGCAGGCCCCAGGAGCGGGCGCACGTGCAACGGGTCGTCTCGGCTGCACCGCTGGGACGAGGGCTGGGGGTCCAGCCCGGATAGTCGGCGTCAGTCGCGCAGCACTCCGGGTGCGCGAGCAGCTCAAGGTCCAGGGAGTACGCGAGCCGGTCCGACTCGGAATGCGTCGCAGCCATCGCCGCGCGCAGCGTCTCCACCGACACGTCCAGGTCCGCGATCGACAGCGGAGGCGTCGGGGCGGTCATCGGGTGCCGCCCGACTGGGCGTTGCGCTCGGCGGCGTACAGGGCGCCGACGCCGTGGCCGGTCAGCAGCACCTTGACGTGGCCGAGCTCGCCCGTCGCGGTGGCGTAGGACCCGCGGTAGGTCATCCGGCCCGCGGGGATGTGGAAGCGGCCCAGCCACCAGTCCCAGTCGCCGAGGCTGGCCGGGGTGACGTAGACGGTCAGGGTCTCGTCGTCGACCGGCTCGGCCGTGGCGTCCTTCGGGTACTTCTCGGCGATGATCCGCGCCAACCGGGCGGCCCGGGAGTTCGGGTCGACCGGGCGGCGAGCCGGGGGCTTCGGGGTGGACGTGCGGCCCTCAAGCTCGGCGACGCGTGCCTCCAACTCGCGGAGACGGGCGTCTGCGGCCATCGTCTGGGAGTGCCAGTAGTCGCGCTGCCCGCTCGCCTCGGCGCGGAGGGCCTCCACGATCGGCATCAACGCGTTGGCGTAGCCGTCGTAGCAGCGCTCGCAGTCGGTGCACTTGCCGCGGTCGCCGGGCTCGAACGAGCAGTCGCCGCAGAAAGCGCCCGCGTCGGACAGGACGGTCTTGATCTGCTCGCTGACCTCGGCGAGTCGCTCGGGAGTCAGGGGGCTGGTGATCAGCTCGGGCTGATCAGGTTGAATAGGAGACACGTGTGCCGCCTTTCATCTGGGTTCATCAGACGGGTGGGTGGTGCGCGAGGGCTGCTGCCGGGGCTTGGCGGAACCGGCGGCGGCCCGGGGGGTCAGGCGGCGGCGGGGGCTGATCGGCCGATGCGGGTGGGGTCGACCTCGTCGGCCTCGGCGATGGCTCGAATGTGCTTCGCGCGGAACCGCGGGAAGCGGCCGATGAGCGTGAACGGAATCCGCCTCGCAGTGATCCGCTCGGTGACCCAGTTCTCCGTCACGCCGAGAACCTCTGCGGCCTGCTTCGGCGTCAGGCAGATGAGCTCGGGGTCTATCCCGACGGGCTTCTGGTCGACCGGCTTGTCCGCCAGGGCCTCCAGCGCCGACGCGAGTCGGGCCAGTACGTCCTGGTCGATGTGGGGGTCAGCCTCGGGGGTGCTGGCCAGGTTCTTCCTGGTCACCGGTTTTCTCCCTTGTAATTGATCTGATGGAGACGTCCAGGACAGCGGCTGCTGCGTGGAGGGTGTCGTCGCTGGCGCCCTGCTTGTTGGTCTCGACTCGGGACCAGAAACCGGGGTCCTTTTCGATGAGTCGCGCAAACCGCCGCAGGGTGATGCCGCGCAACTGACGGAAGTCCCTGATTGCGGTTCCGTTCGGTGTCACGAGACTCAACGTAGGCGCTTCGTTGGGTCTTCGCAAGGTCTTCGATGGGTTCCAATGCGCATCGACACGCGTTCGTTAGGTGTCGACAGGTCGCTATGTAGAGCGCAGAAGGGGGCGAACGGCACGTAAAAGGCAACACTTCGCGCCCGCGCACACCGATCAATGCAGGCCAACAGGGGGAGCCGCTATGTCCCCGTTGCCTTCGGCTGGTGCATGATGTGCCGCATGGGTAAGCAGTGGGATCGGCTCGCACTCGCCATCCAGGCGGCGCGGAAGAGCCGGCGGATGCCTGACGGCACCGCGATGACGCAGCGCCAGTTGGCCGAGGCGACCGGCCTCAGTCTCGGCACGGTCCAGAACCTTGAAGACCCGAAGAAGGAGTACAGCCGCCAGCCTCGGGCATCCCTGGCCGCCGTAGAGGCGGTCTTCTGGCAGCCGGGATCAGTGGACGCCGTACTCGACGGAGACGACCCCACGCCTCAGCAAGACGAACCCCCCGCCCCGGATCCAGTCGCCGAGCCGGCCCTCAGTCATCTGCCGCTGCGCGTCCGGCACGAACTGGCCGGCGTCGTCGTCGACACGGAGGTCCTGGACCTCTCTCGCAGCGGCATGAAGATGGTCGTCGTTGTCACTCGCGAAGCCGACGCCGAACCCCCCAGCGACGAGCAGATGCGCAACGACCTTCGCGAGTGGAGTCGCCTTCAGCGCCTGCTCCGCAACATCGTCACCAGTAACGAATCTGACGATCCGTCCTCGTTCTGACCAGTTCGCTACAAGTCTCGTCGTTTGACTGCCAGATCATGACGCCGTGTGGTTCGATACGCGGTACCTGCGAGGGGGGGCACCGCTCAGCGGGTTAGGGGGACCTCGATGCGGGTCCAAGGCGTACCGGTCCGTATTGAACGCGTGCCTTCCATCCCTTACGGGGTGAAGGTGTTCATCGACGGACCACCCAACGAGGCCATCGTCGCCTGGGTCCGTGAGGACCAGAATGAACAGGAAGCGGCGTCGCTCATCGCCCGCTGCCTGGCCGGCGTCAGCCTCAAGGGTCGACGCGAACTGTTTCTGTTCGCATCGTGAGCACAGCGTCCCGATGCGGCGGGGTCCGGGGACCCCGCCGTCGGGGCGGTGTCATTCCCCTGGCACCCCTGGAGGACACCCATGGCGCACGCCGAGAAGCGCTACTCCAAGAAGGACAAGGCTTGGTACTGGCGCGTCAAGTACAAGCTCCCCAACGGCAGGTACGGCTCTGCGAGCAGGGACGACTTCGGCAACCGCTTCAGGACGGAGAAGTTGGCCGAGAGCTACGGCCATGCGATGGAGACGGACGTCGCCCGCAAGGTCTTCTTCAACCCCCGCGACGGGAAGATCACCGTGGCGGAGTGGTCGAAGCTCTGGCTTGACATGATCGACGTTGGCCCGCTGTCCGAGAAGGAATACCGGCTGCGGATCAAGAACCAGATCCTGCCGCAGTGGGGCCCGGTCGCCATCCGCGACCTGTCTCCCACCGCGATCGCCATCTGGCGCAAACGGATCAGTGGGGAAGTCAGCAAGAACTATGTCGACGCCATCATCTCGACGTTCCGCACCATGCTCGATGACGCGGTCGCTGAGAAGATCCGGGGCGACAACCCGGTGGCGTCGCGAAAGTCCGGCCGGCGAGGCCGTTACCGGCCCAAGCCGAAGCAGGAAGACAAGGTCATCGCCACGCCGCGGCAGGCGCTGCTGGCTGCCAGGAACGCCCTGGAGATGCACGGGCTGAACGAGTACGCCCTCGTCCTCACCAGCGCCTACACGGGCCTGCGGATCGGCGAGGTGGCCGGCTTGCACCGCGATCAGCTCGCCCTCAAGGACAAGGGACAGGGCGCCCGCATTCACGCGATACAGCAGAGCCAGTACGTCAACGGCGAGTTCACCGAGATCGAGCCCAAGTACGACTCGGGTCGGGGGCTGATCGTCCCGCCGTTCCTGGCGCAGCTGCTGCGGGACCTGGTGGGCTTCCGGCCCGGATCGGAGTGGGTGTTCACCGCCCCGAAGGGCGGCCGGCTGCTGCGCAGTGGCGACTGGTACGCGGACACGTGGGGGGTGTTCATCGACGGCCGGGCTCCGCTTCCGGTGCGCCGCGGTGCGAAGGCCCGGACCGGCTTCCGGCCGGTGCTCGGCATCGAGGGGATGGTTCCTCACGGTCTGCGACACAGCCACAAGGTCTGGCTCGATGGCGGCCGGCACCCTAGGGTTGCCGTAGAAGCGCGCATGGGGCACGAGCTCCCGGGCGTCGAAGGAACGTACTCGCACGTGACGCTGCAGATGGAGCTGGATATCTCAGCCCATCTCCAGGAGCTGTGGGAGGACTCGTTGAGGGTCCGGCCCGAGGTCCGCGAGTACGGCCAGTTCCCCCCGCCGAGACCTCCGCGTAAACGATCTCCAAGAAATCTCCCAAAAGATCATCGGGGATCTTGACGCACCGAAACGGCCCCACCGCACTCAGGCGGTGGGGCCACGCTTCTGCCAGCACTCTATGCGCGTCCTGCTGCTAACTAGCCTCAGCGGATCGGCAGCCCGGACAGGGTACGGGCGATGACCAGCCGCTGGATCTCGCTGGTGCCCTCGAAGATCGTGTAGATCGCGGATGACGGTTACCTGATGGCAGGTCACGGCCATTGGTCATTCGCGATCAGCGCAGAACGTGGGCGTTCGGTTGGTGTTCGAACGCCTCGAAGCGGGTCCAACGGCATTCGCCAGGAAAGATCATCGCCCAGAAATCTCCCAGATCCCCCGCGGGGCCTCCAGCATCTCCCAGGCGTAGCACGCGCCCCGCCCTACAGGCGGGCGGGGCGCGCTCAGTGCCGAGTACCCCGAGGGGGGGCACTGCTTCCCAGGACACCCGGCACGAATTTGAGGGACGTCAGTTACCTATCCGCCGGATGCGCCTGTCATGAATCTTTCACCCGATCGAGTGAACACACGTTCGATATTGGCACACGCGTCCCGGCCTCGCGGCGTCTCGATGCCGCGGAGCTCGATCTGCGGTGGAGCGGTTGTAGGCGCCTGCTCATCTCGCGGGGCCTGGGCGAGGAGCTGGGGGACGGGGCGCCCTTCGGTCAAGATCGCAAAACACTTCAAAGTTGCTGTGGCTTAATGATCAACGCCACCACAGCGTTTGTCGAGTGCCAGTACAGCCGCCACTACCCGACTGGGTTCATGACCGCCGCCGTATCCACGGACACCGCATCCAACTGTGGCGCCTACATAAGGGGCTGACCCAGGAACAGGTGGCCGAACGCACCGAGCGGACGCTGTCCCTGTCGAGCTGGCAGCGCATCGAGGCCGGCGGAGAGACCCGCTTCTCGGCGATCATCCTGGTCGCTAACGCACTGGGCGTGCCCATTGGAACCCTCCTCTCGACCGATCCGGAAAGCTGACCGCCCGCCAGAACGGGGGTCCCTGGCGGGCAGTGGTAAGGGCCCACCCTCCCGCTACGCGCATAGTCGGGGCAAGGGTGCATCCCTAATCTGTTACGTGCGCCATACAACCCGCTCCCCCGCCTGCCGCCGCCCTCGGGGGGCGTGGACGGCGGCAGGGTTCGGGCCAGCCGGCGACCTTTGCCGTCGCGCCGGCCGGCCCGGCTCAGTGGAGCACGCGCCGCGGCGGCTCGTCCGTACCGCGGCAGTCGCTCAGGTGGATGTACAGCTGGCTGGACGAGGTGCCCTGCTCCACGGCGACTTCCTGCGCGTCGCCGGGCGGCATGAGTTTCTGGCAGCGGGCGCAGCGCAGGGCGTTGGTCGAGGTGGTCATGCCGGCCCCTCGGATGCGACCGACGCCACGTCCAGGCGGTGTTCGCCGAGCGGCACAAGGCCCTTCGCGCGGACACAGGCCCGGCAGGCGTACCGCGGCGCGGCGCCCGGACCGGTTGTGGTCTCGTCCTTGGGCTCCAGCAGCTGCGCCTCGCGCTCCGGTACGTCGCCGCCGTGTACGGAGCAGGGACGGTTCATGACCCGCCCGCGCAGACGCCAAGGCAGTGGACGGTGACGGTCGTCTGCGGCGCCTCGTCGGGGGCGTGGACGATGCACGCGGCGTCCTCGGTCTGCCGGCCATCCGCGTGGATGGTGACGATCGTGCCGGGCGTCGACCGCATGTCGTACAGCGGTGCTGCCGTCGTGGGGCTCACCCGTTCGACTGGGTGCCGGGTATTCTCGGTCATGTCGACCCGCTCCTCGCTGGGGTTGACCAACCCCCCGGGCCGTGTCAGCGGTCGCGGGGGTTCCTCTTTTGTCCGAGCGTACTCACAGCATGCTAGGCGCGCTAGGCACTGCTTATCTCGCGGTATGTCCGTGGTGTGCCTAGCGTGGCCGCATGATCGATTACGCGTCCGACGTTCCGCGCTGGCGGCAGGTCGCCGACGTGATCCGGGCGCGCATCGCCGACGGCACCTACGGCCCCGGCGACCGGGTTCCGTCCGTGATTGGACTCCAGGCGGAGTTCGGGATCGCGCAGGCGACCGGGCAGAAGGTGCTGAGCCGGCTGCGCGAGGAGGGCGTCATCTACACCGTGCCTGGGTTGGGCTCGTTCGTGGCCCAGCCGGACGCCGGTTGACTCGGCATATGCCGTCCCGCCTGCCGGTGTGGGCTCCTGTCACACCCGGCACCTACGCTTGATCCATGTCCCCCGCTCCGCCCCCTGGCCCTGCCGCGCGCCCGTCTGCGGCGGACATTGACGCGCAGATCCGGGAGCTGACCGCCGGCCGGGTTGTCTGGTCGCGGGAGGCGCTGGCGGAGTGGCGCGGGTTGGTGGCCGCGTTCGTGGCGGCGCAGCGGGACGAGGAGCGGCTACAGCGCGGGGACGTCGCCGAGGTGGCATGAGACTTTTTCCTGGTACCAGGAAAACGGCTGGTCAGGATCACTTAGCGAACATCCGCAAAGCGATCGGGCAGTCACCCGATGGAGGCCTGGGCGCCACCCCGCCACTACGCTCGAACACATGACCGATCCACTTCCCGAACCGCCGCGCGTCCGCGTCACCCTTCCCGGGGGCCGCGTTGTTGACGGACTCCTCCTCGGCTGGCGGCAGGACCCGGACGGCGGGTGGGTGCCCGCGGTCGCCATCGAGGTGCCCGCTGGGGCCGTGACGCGCGTGGCCGGCGAGGACTACAGCCAGGTGCCCCGGACGCCGGCCGGGCCGCGGTACGTCGTCCAGCGCATGGCGCCGCTCAACGGCAAGCCCCGGCGAGAACTCCACACCGGGAACTGCTGGATGTACACGCGCGACCCACTCCTCACCACCCCCGTCGACACCGCCGAGGAAGCGGCCGACCTGATCCGGGAAGGGGCCATCGCGTGCGAGGTGTGCCGGCCGAAGCCGTGAAGGAGGGGCGGGAGTAAAGGCGTCGGTATGCTGGCGCGGCGACGCCCCCGCCAGGTCAAGTGGCGGGGGCGTCGCTTTTCGCGCAGAGTCAGCTCACTCTTCGTTGATGATGGCGGCGATGGCGGCGAGCTTCTCCGCGTCGCCCTTGGTGTTGAGGCGGCGCAACGCGTTTTCAGCGCGGGAGAAGTTGTCGCCTCGAACCGCCTCTACGACATCGGCAGCAGGGGTGCCGAGTTGGTAGACGACCACTTCGTTCTCCTGGTAGGCCGGAAGCTCGGCAGGGAGGTGGCCGAGGCCCGCTCCTGCGAGGCGGCGGCTGATGTCGTTGCGGACGTTGATCCCGAGCCGTCCGGCAGCGGCCAGGTTGCGCAGGTCGCCCATGAAGATGCGCAGCACGCCGCCGGCCCCTTCGACGGCCTTGCGAAGTTCATCCCAGGTCTCCACTTCGAACGCGGCCGGATCGGGCGCGATGTTGGTAACGGTCATTGAGTATCCATCCTTAGGGTTAAAGAAAAATGTTGATCTAAGGATATCATCGCGATCGTCTTCCCGTCCACCACCCAGCCGCCCCCCTCTTTCGACTCCAGAGTCCGCGTTACCACCGGTAGCCCAGTATAATTTCCCTTATACGGGCCTACTTTGATGGGGAGTCATGACTGCTCGAATCGGCGATGAACTGGCCGCGCGACGGCACAACGGACGGGTGACGGGAGTACAGCGAACTGAGAGCGCTGGAATGCCGCAGGCTGAGCCACTGGACTACTGCGAGTGCAACCGCGGAGTCGTCATCGGTGCCGTCATCGCCTACGCGGACCATCTGCGCTTCTTCCCGCTCAGCAACAAGAAGGCCGAGTGGTCGGACAACGTCACGTACCTCCGGTGCATCGACTGCCTGGCCGACATCTCGATGGACGTGGCCAACGGCGTCATCAAGGAGCAGATGCGCGAGGTGGGGCGCCAGCGCGCCGAGGAGATGGACGCCCTGATACGGACGAACGCCATGCGCAGGGAGGCTGGCCTGCCGATCGTCTCGGGCATCATCCCCGAAGGGAACGAGTGGCCCACCGGTGGTGCACGGTGAGCGCCGAGCACGACGTCCCCATGACCCGCGAAGAGTTGGAAGAGACGGTCGCCGCCACCATCTGTTGCCACACACGGATGAGCCCTGCCGTGCAGTGGGAGATCGACCTCCTGATGGGCGCGATCGACAAGCACGTTGCGCTCCGTCTGGCCGAATCGAGGGGCCAGTCGTGACCAACGAACCCGACGAGGTCATCGACGCCGAGTTGGTGGTTGATGACCGCCTCCCCGCCATCGCTTCGCCATCTGGGGAAGCGATGGCCGCCCGCCCACTGGTGGATCAGCACACGATCCTCCTGCCCGGCCAGGACATCCCCACCGAGGCCGACCGGCCGACGTACACCAAGCGGGACCTGTACGTCTCCGACGCCACCGCCGAGCGGCTGAAGAACAAGTCGAAGCCGAAGAACACCTCCCGGACGTACAAGAACCAGCGGGACACGTTCGAGGCGTGGTGCGCGCAGCACGGCCGCGTAGTCCGGCCGTGCACCACGGCCACCTACGTCGAGTACGTCAACCACCTCATCGACGCCGGCCGCTCCCCCAACGCCATCAGCGTCGCCATGTCCGCGATCCGCACGTGGATGCCCGACGACAAGAAGCCCGGCACCACCGAGGCCCGCGGGATGCTCAACGAGTACCGCAAGGAGTGGAACAAGCGCGTCGGCGTAAAGAAGGCACCGGCCATCACCGAAGAGATGCTGCGGGCCATGGTCGCCACCTGCGACCCGACCGACCCCATCGGCATCCGCGACCGGTGCGCCCTCCTCCTCGGCCGCGGCGCCCTCAACCGGCGCATCGAGCTGGCCGACCTCACCATCGGCAACGTCACCATCGAGGCCGACGGCGTCGCGCTCCACATCTCCGCGTCCAAGACCGACCAAGAGGCCAAGGGCGCAGAGACGTTCATCCCCTCCTGGGACGACCCGGCCATCGACCCGGTGCGCGCGACCCGGGCGTGGCTCGACGTGCTGCACCACCTCGGTGTCCACGACGGCGCCCTGTTCCGCGCCCTCACCAAGGGCGGCACCTTGCAGTCGCGGGCGCGGGCCACCGAACGCGGCGAGCACGTCACCGGCGACGCCGTCAACGAGTGGGTACGCGGCCGGGCGCGGGCCGCCGGCCTGGACAACTGGAAGAAGGTGACCGCGCACGGGTTGCGCCGAGGTGGTGCTCAGGCCATCGCCGATGCGGGAGGCGACCCGACCGCGCAGGGGCGATGGAACGCGGGCTCGGCGACGGTGAAGCGTGAGTACCTGGACCGGGCGCAGTCCCGGGCGAACAATCCGTGGCTCAAGCTGGCCCGGCCGCCGAAGGATGAGGCCAACTGACAACCGCCCTGGCCGAGCTCGCCCGCCTGCGCGCGGGGTGGCGGGCCGCGGTGGACGCGGAACGGGGCGCGGCGTAGGCGGGCACGACGAAGCCCCCGCCCGTTCGGCGGGGGCTCGCGTGCGGACAGGGTCAGCGGCGCCCGTCGCGGATCTGGTAGATGCGGGCGCGGCTGAGGCGGGCGGCGTTGGCGATGCCGATGACGGGGTACCCGGCGGTGATGGCGGCCCGGATGGCTTCGTCTCGTGCGGTCTCGGCGAGGGAGAGTTTGTGTGCGGCGGCGATGACGTTGGCGAGTCCGGTCGTGTCGCTGGGGTTGGGGGCTCCGAGGACGTCGGCGAGGAGTTGCCACTGGTCGGTCAGTGGGGTGCCGTGGTCGTCGGTGTCGATGTCGCACGCACCGATGTAGGTGATGAGGTCGTCGCGGGTGAAGGTGTCGCCGTCGGCGAGTTCGAGGCTGCCGCCGCGGTTGTAGAGGTCTTCGATGCTCTCGGCCGTGATTTCCATGGGGCTCCCCCTCCGACGCCACCTTGTGTAGCGCGCTACACATAGAGTGCTCCCATCGGAGAGGGTTGTCAAGCGCGCTACACAAGAGCCCCCGCTGCTCAACCAGCGAGGGCACCACCCAGCACCGGATGGAGGGCCAGCCTGCGAGGCGGGGGTGACGGTGCCGTCACCCGAACGTGGCGCCTGTACCGCCCCGCGCGTGGGTAGCCTCAGGGAATGACCGAGACAGAGATGATCGGGGCGGTCCACCTCGCCACACCCCGCACCCTGACTGCGGACGCCTACCGGGAGTTCTGCTGGGGCGCCGGGCTCCCCGAGACGCCCGACGGGTACGGGGTGATCCTCGCCGCCGATTTCGACGGAGACGTCTACACGCACGTCCTGGACGACACCGCCTACACGCGAATGCTCATCGAAGCCCGGGTGGAGGGCGTCGCCGGCGTGACCATCCCCGCCGGCAAGGTCATCAAGTTGCTGCCCGGCTGGCCCGACCTCGACCCGGGCGCGGCCTCGGTCTGGCACTGATCCGGCCGCCCAACGGGGCGACAGGGGCGAAGGCGGGGTGTCTCCCGGGGCTGTAACCACCCAACGGGGTGGCGGGCCCGGTTGCGCGAGCCCGGCCCGATCCGGCAGACGAGCGGCGGGAAGGACTCTCACCTCAACCGGATTCGCGGTCCGGCCACCTTGCGTGCACCGCCACGGTCAGTGTGGCACGAGCCCCAGCTGATCGGCCGGGCGTTGGGTACCCCGCCCGGCCGCCACGGTCCTCACGGATACCGCATCCCGTAGCCACAGCCGGGTGCACCACGTTCGCGGGAGAGCGGCAGCACTGTTCGGGACCTCAAGGGGCGGCACCCGGGGCCCTGCCCGACCCTCGATGAGATCCACCGACAGGGCTCGCAGGATGCCGCCGGGCCAGTGTGGCACAGCGCAACGCCCCCGCCTCCGAAGAGGACGGGGCGGCCGGGGAGGCTGAGTTAAAGTCTGCGGCCCGAACCTTGAATTCGCCCCGCCCGTTTTCAACCCGGGGTGAAGATCAGCCCTCTTCGGGCGCCCGGATGACGACCACGGTCACGTCGTCCCGGTACCCCTCCGCATCCTCGCTAGCCGCGGCGACGATCGAGTCGGCCAGGGCCTGCGGCTCATGGGCGAAGTCGCGGACGATCCCTTCCAGCTCGTTGGCGGGGATGCAGTCGATGCCGTCGCTGCACAACAGGACCAGCGAGTCGTCACATTCGACAGACAGGACCGTGGCGGGAGTGGCCTGCGGCAGCGCAGTCGTGATCCAGTCCGCAGTCGCGGGATCCACGACGAATCCATGGACGCGCAACTGCTCGGCCAGCGTATGCGGGGTGGTGCGGCGGATCAGCCGCTCGCCGTCCCAGCTGAGGGCGTGGGCGTCGCCGATCCAGGAGATCACGTAGTGGCCGCCGGCTCGGCGGGTGGCGGCGACTCCCACGCCGGACGGCTCTGGCTCGTCGCCGTTGCCGGGGTCGCGGACGAGGAGCGCTGCGGACAGCAGTCCGGCCCGGCCGCCGAGTTGGGCGCCGACGCGGGTCGCGGTCTCGGCGAGCAGCATGGCGACGTGGGGCGCGGCGGGGGCGGGTGGAGCAGGATGACCGGCACGACGCCACCGGGGGGAACGATGGACGACGAAGCAGTCCGTGACGGGTCACTGGGATGGCACGGATGGTTCGCCATCATCATTGGCTTCCCGCTCGCGGCCGGCATGCTCCTCGGCATCGGCGCACTCGGTCGGCTCGCCGGCTTCCACCCTCAGACCACACCGCCCCCGGCGCCCATGGCGGCAACGTCCACGCCGTGGACTCCGCCGCCCATTGCCTACACGCCCCTTCCGCCATTCACCGTCTGCGTGGACGGCTGGGTCTCCCACTCGACCGGGTCCGGGACCTGCTCGCACCACGGCGGGGAACGCTGACGGGAGCGTCGGGGCATGACGAGAAGCCCCCGCCCGGCCGTGAGGCCAGAGCGGGGGCTCGGTGGTTCGGGGTCGGTGCGCGGTCACAGCCGCCGGTACGCCGCGGTCGCGGCGAGCATGCCCACGCCGAGGATGCCGCTGGACGTCGGCGAGCCGGACGGGGTGGGCGTCGCGGCGGCGTCGGCCGTGCACGTGTACCGGGGGGCGGTCGGGTCGAAGCCGGCGGCCGGCGAGCAGGTGTACGCCACGCCGGACGGGTCGGTATACGTCCAGCCGGCGGGAGGCGATCCGTTGGTGCCGTCCTTGCCGGGGGCACCGTCCGTACCGTCCTTGCCCGGAGCTCCGTCCACCCCGGCTACGCCTTGGTCGCCCTTGGGTCCGGGAACGGTCGAGTCCGCACCGGGGGCGCCCGCAGCGCCGGTTGGGCCGGGCACTGTCGAGTCAGCGCCCGGCGAACCTGCGCGCCCGGCCGGACCGCTCGGACCCGGTACGGGAGATGCCGACGTGCCGGCACGGCCCGCTGCACCTGGCGACCCAGCCGGTCCGGACGGCCCGACAACCGCGGGCCCCGGCTCGCCGCGGCTGCCGGGTGGCCCGGCCACCGGGGAGGCGCCGAGACCCTGCACCTGCTGAGCCAAGGCATCCCGGGCGGCGTTGGCGCTACGCAGGTCGTGCGACAGGCCCTGCATGGTGATGACGATCCACGCCAGCACGCCCACGGCCGCCACGACGCCTACCGCGAACGCGGCGTCCCCACGGCGATGCTCGGCCGTCTTCTTGACCGGCTCCGCCGGCGGCTCGACCGTGCGATGGGAACTCACGAACTGGCTCCCTTCGCCGAGAGGTACGCCGCGAGCAGCACCATCAGAACGGGCACGACCAGCGCGGTCAGGATCAGACGTCGGTCCTGGGCCCGCTGTTTCTCCTTCTCGCGGGCTGCCTCTTCCAGCGCCTTGACGCGCTCGACGAGCAGCCGGTTGCCCTCATCGCGTGCCTGCTGCTCCAGCAGGTACCGCTCGACACTGACGCGCTTGTCGATGAGGACGCTGAGCTGCTTGATGTCGTCGCGAATGTCGCCGACCCGGTCCTCGAAGCGCCGCGCGAGTTCGCCCAGAGTCGGGTCATCGGCCACGGAGTCCTCCGGTGGTGCAGTGGATCAGGTACGGAGGATCAGACGCTGGAGACGGGCGGGGCGTCGGCGCTCTTCGTGGCCGCCAGCGCCGGCGACACCTGGCCGCGGGTCAGGAGCGTCAGCACGGCGAGCACGGTCCCGTTGACGGCCGCGACGGTGCCGCCGGACACGTTGAAGTGGTAGGCGGCGAGCAGGACCGCCACGACGGTGACGAGGCCGGTGAACGCTGCCGGGGCGATCGGGCGGGTCATGACCGCGGTGACGACCGCGAACGCCGCGGTGATGACCGCGACCCACGCGCCCGCCTGGTCGGCCGACAGGCCCACGCCGAGGGTGACTACGAGGGACAGGGCGGCGGAGATGGTGCCGACGATGACAGCCGGTTCGTTGTCGAAGATCTTGAAGGACATGGCGGAATCCGTTCTTCTGGAAGGGTGCGGGGAAGTCAGGCGGCCGGTCGGCCGGTGACGTCGACCTGGACGTGGACGACGGCGGCCGCGATGGCCTGCTGCACCGCGGCCACGACCTGCGCGGTGTCGACGTCCTGGCCAAGGTGCGCGACCAGGGTGGTGATCGCGGCGTCCTGCGCGGCGAGGCGCTTCACGACATCGGCGTGCCGGGCGTCGTCGTACCGCAGGAACGTTCCCGCGGACCGGTTCGGGTTGGTGCCCTCGGCGGCGGTAGGGCTGGCGAGGGGGTAGGTCCAGACGGCCTTGGCGATCTCGTCTGCGGTGGGCATGGGGTCCTCCTGCGGGGTGCCGGCGGCCCACGTGCGGAGCACGGCCGGAGAGGTGTAGATCACGGTCTGATCGCGGGGCACCGAGGCGAACTGCCAGCCCCACACGGTCTTTCCGCTGGGCGCCGGGCGGGTGGCGGCCGCGGCCTGCGCGAAGGTGCGGCCCTGCACCGGGTACGCCGGGTACCACAGGAAGTCCTCGTTGCCGGGGAGGTGGCCGTCGAGGATGTCATCGCCGCTCGTGTAGATCCCGACCTTCTGGCCGGGGAACGCGGCCTTCACCGCGGCGATCCAGTCGTGCGCGTACTTCCGAACCTGCGCGTCGTCCAGGCCGGCGTAGTTCCGGGCGCCGTTGGGATACCGCTCCAGGTCGAGCGCGTGGACGAAGCCGTGGCCGGCGGCGAGCTGCACCGCTGAGATGTAGTTGGCCGCCTCGGTGGCCGCGCTCTGGTTCGGCCAGGCGAAGTGGTACGCGCCCGGGATCAGCCCGGCCGCCTTGATATCGGTGATGTGCCGGACGAACCACGGGTCGTGGGTGTGCTCGCCCTCGCTGGCTTTCGCGAAGCCGAGGTGCACCCCGAAGGACGCCCACGGCTGGTGGGCGTCCTGGTTCCCCGACACGTCCACCGCGTAACTGACAGATGCCATGGCGCTCTCCCGGGGCGAGGTGGTGGTCAGGGGCAGACAACGGCGACGCTCTTGAAGTCGATCCGCTCGGCGTAGCCCGTCGTCCCGGTCTCGTAGAGGACGCCGAGGGTCGTCCGCGAGGTCTTGGCGATGTCGGAGTACCCGGCCGGGACCGTGGCCGCGGTGATGGTGGTGACGGTGCGCCAGGTGACCCCGTCGTCATCGCTGCGCCGGATCGTCAGGTGCTGGCGGGCCGCAGGATCCTCCGGTCCGGAGTACAGCAGCGGGTGGCAGGAGACCCCGGCGGGCAGGCCCGAGTCCTGGAGGACGGACCCCTCAACCTCGCTGGTGACGATCTGGGGCTGCGCCTGGAACGGCTGGGTGTACGTCTCGCCGGAGTCCGCACTGTAGGTGTCGTCGCGGCTGCTGGGATCCGTGCCGCCCTGGTCGCGCGCCGAGATGTAGATCTGCCCGTCGGGGAGTTGCGCCGCCGACGCCTCATCCGGGTGCAGCGCGCCGGACTGCGTGTCGTCCGCGCCCATCTGCCAGGTCGCGCCGGCGTCGTCGCTGGTGATCAGTACGACGCCGTGCTCGACGCCGTCCAGGTTCCAGTGGTCGGCGGCGGCGACCAGGCGCCCGGAGTGCGGGCCGGTCGTGAGGGTCAGGCCGTGGCCGGGACCGGTGGCGTACCAGAGCCAGTCGGCGATCTTGACGCTACTGGTGATCTCGCGGCGGGCCGTCCACGTGACGCCCTGATCCGCGCTGGTCTGTACGTACACCCGGCGCCCCCACGGCGCGGGCACCTGCCCGGCGACGATCTGCGTCTGGGTGTAGGCGCCGCCCTGCCACGTCGTCAGCAGCACCAACGTGCCGTCGGCGGCGACCATCGGCTGCGGGTTGCCGACGGTCTGTCCGCCGTCCGCGGCGACACGCTGCTGCGCCGTCCACGTGCAGCCGCCGTCGGTCGACCTGCGCTCGACCACCGCGATCGACCCGTTGTCCGCGGCGGAATCGCGGCGCCCCTCGGCGAACGCCAGGACGACGCTGCCCTCGGCCACCACGGCGGGGATGCGGTAGGAGGCGTAGCCGCCGGTGCCAGCCGTCCACAGCGTCGTCGTGCAGGTGACAGCGTGGGCCGGGGCGGGGGCCAGGATGACCGCGGCCGCGGCGAGCAGGCCAGCCACTGCGAGGGCGACGGTGCGGAGGCGCATGGGCATGCGGAAGGGACCTCTCGGGAGGGCGGGCCGGGTGACGGACGGTCAGCTGGAGATCCATACCGCGGACAGCGTCGGCTGGATGCCGCTGATCACCGTGGTGGTGAGGGTGCTGCCGGAGTTCTGAAACGCCTGGAGCTCCAGGTAGTCACCCACGGCGAGCTGTACGAGTCCGGCGGTCATGCCGATCCAGCTGTTGCCGGCAGGTGCCGCCAGGAGAACGGACGTGCCCGGGTAGGTGGTTCCGTTGACGGCGAGCTGCAGGGACCTGTTGCCGGTGGAGTTGGTGGGGAAGTTCATGGATCCGTGGCACCAGTACCAACCGGCGACCTGGCAGGTGTACCGGGACGTGTTGGTGACGGTGGAGTGGCCGCCGTCGGAGTCGAGGTACTCGCTGTCCAGCGTCACGCTGACGAAAGTGGTCCCGGTGGTGAACGCCTGGCCCGTGCCCGAGTAGCCCTTGAAACGCGGAACGTTGATCTGCCAGTTGCCGACGGCCCCGGTGGCGGCGGCGAACAGCGCGGCGGTGTTGTAGTTTCCGGGGACCTCGGTGGGCATGACGGGGGCGGTACGGGTCATGCCAGCCTCCTAGTAAGCGAACGCTGAGGCGTCGAACGCGGAGGCCGCGTCGTAGGTGGACGGGTCCGTGACCCCGGGGGGCAGCGGTTCGTTGACGAGGTCGCCGGCGGTGTGGCCCTTGGTGGTGGGCGCGGTCAGTGTGAGGACCGCGGTAGTCCAGCCGGGCGATGTGGCGCCCACGGACAGCACGTGGACGGTCTCGGCGTTGGCGCTGTTCTGGCCGAGGGTCAGCTGCTGCCCCGGCGCGAGCTGTGCGGCGAGCACGTTGGTGGTGTCGGCGCTGGCGTCCACGGTGATCGAGGAGACGCCGGAGGAGATCGTGGTGTGCAGCGTCGTATGCCAGGCGGCGAAAACGGCGTAGGGGGTGGTGTCCGCCGGGGAGCACTGGAGGGTGAGCATCGCCTCGCCCTTGTCGTCCAACGACCAGGCAAGGTTCTCGACGAACACCTCCAACTGCGTCGCCGTCAAGCCCGGCGGCCGGCGCATCACCCGTACCCGGGTGCCGAGGGTCAGCGCCAGGCAGACCGGCCACATCGCCGGGTTCCCCGCCGGGTGCAGGACCAGGCTGGTGATGCGCGTCAGCGGCTGCGCGTACCTGCTGACCAGGTAGTTCGCGGCGTCCTGGCATTCCAGGGCGGACGACGAGTTGATGGTGCGGGTGATCGTCCGAGGGAAGTAGGCGGTGCGTGACGCGTCGTCGCGGGCGTAGAAGATCTGCGAGGTGGACGGCTGGGTGACTTCGACCTGGTTGCCGAGGTGCGTGGAGTCGTAGACCGGTTTGCAGTCCTCATACGGCCACTCCCCCAGGTCCGCCCGCTCCCCGAACACGTAGGCCGGAGTGAGGGCGTTGTAGCGGGCGGAGCGGGAGAGGAACGTGATCGTGCCGTCGCCCGCCACGAAATGGGCGCCGCTCTCCGTGGTGACGACGTCTTCCAAGGCGCTGACGACGTCCTGGCCGCCGAACGCCGCCGGACCCATCGAGGTGGTCAGTCCGGCCTGGATGCTCGTGGTGCCGGTGTATCCGGCGTACCGCAGGATCCGCGCGTACCGGGTGTCGGTGGACTCCCCCGCGCACGCCGAACGCCACGCCGTGTAGAGGTTCGCGCAGTCGGTGCCGTTGAGCGCCACCGGGAACTCCCCGACGAACGACACCGCGCCGGTGAAGTTGTACCTCGTGCCGTAGCCCGTGGTTCCGTCCGCCTGGCAGCCCACGTTGTCCCACAGCGCCCCCGCGGGGAAGTAGCTCAGGCTCGCGGCGGTCGAGGTGTAGGCACCGTCGAGGCTGAGAAAAAAGAGGCCTCCCGCGGCGGTGGTCTGCCCGAACACGACCAGGTGCCAGTTGCCGTCATTGACGGTGGGGGTGGAGGTGAGGGTGATCCCGCCGGTGGACAGGGAGCTCGTGGTGACGTTCAGCTTGCCCGCACCGTCGATGAAGAGGCGCAAAAAACTGCTCGGGCTGATCTGGTGGCCGCCGTCCATCGCGGTCCAGATGTCCACTGCGCTCGCGGGCGCCGGCCCGGTGTACCGGAACGCGATGACGCGGCTGTAGATGGTGGTGACGGGCCCTTTGATGCCCGCGGCGTTGAGCGACAGGAAGCTCGCGGGCCCGGCGGCGGCCGATCCGGGCGAGGCGTTGGTGACGGCCGCGACCGTGCCGGTTGAGCCGGTGTATATGCCCGTCGGGGCGGTCGCGGTGATGGCCGTGCCGAATGCGATGCTGCCGGCGCCGCCCTTGCTGATCATGATGGGCGCCGCCGGGTACGCGCCGATCAGATCGGTGGCGCCGGTCGACCCCGCCGGGTCGCTCAGGGTGTACAGGTACGTCGGTGAGTGGCTGTTGATCTCGGCGGTCAGCGCGTCGTCCAATTGCAGCTGGCTCAGCAAACTGAACGCGTCCGCGCCCGACGGCGCGACCGTGCCGTAGGTCCCGGACATCGTCCACTGGGCCGGGTAGTCCGCCGTGAACACCGCGGCCAGCGGGGACCATGCGCCGGGCATCGCCCACGCCGAGGCTGTGGAGCCGTGCTCCAACTGCCAGCCGCTGCTCTGCACGCTGCACAGTGCGCCCGCGGTCGCGGCCACCGCGACGCCGACCTCCATGCCGTAGCAGGCCGCCGGGGCGGTGCCGGAGACGGTCAGGTACGACCATCCGGCGGTGCTGGACCCGGTGAGGGTCACGGCCGAGCCGTAGGACCAGGTGGTGGGGCTGCTCAGGATCGGCCCGTACCAGCCGATGAGCGCCTTGACCTGGAGACTGGTGGACGCGGTGACGTCCCGGACGCGGATCTGAATCGTGTACGGCTGGCCGGGAATGACCGCGACCTGCGCGCAGCGAACGATCCGCTGCCCGGACGCAGTCGCGTTCGGCACCGAGAACTGGGTGACGTTCGGGCCGATCCACGCCGAGGCGGACGCGACCACCGAGCCGCCGGTGACATCGGTGTCCGAGTACAGATCCAGCGCGCTCGACGGAGTGATGGCGCCCAGCGCCACGCCGCCGTAGGAGCCGCCGGACGCAATGCCCTGCGACATCAGGTTGACGGTGCCCGGCCACTGAGTGCGCACCCGGAACGGCTGGAACGGTTTGATGTGGCCGGTGAACGGGCTGCTGGCGCTGGTGGGATCCAGGACGCCGTCGGTGTTGGCCAGCGTCACCGATTCCTCGCCGGCCCGCACCTGGTCCAGTTCGTACTGCTTGCCACTGGTTGCCGTCGTCGCGCCCTGGGTGCGCTGGGATACGTCCACGTACAGGTCGGTCGGGATCGCCCCGCCGTTGGCGCCCCACCACAGGCCGCTGCCGTATTCGACCTGCGGCCAGTTCGGGTTGAGGGTGCCACCGAGGCGGGTGTTGATGCGGCCGATCGTCGCCGTGTTCCCTGCGGCCTCGGTCACTGTGGCCGCGGTCTGGAACGCCACGGTCACGGCGGTCGCCGACCACGAGTAGGCGAGGGTCGCCAGGGTCGTCCAGTTGAGGCCGTCCGGGCCGGCCGCGATGAGGAACGATCCGCTCGCCTCCGAGATGCGCCACCACCGGTGGGCGTGCGGGTCGTAGGTGGCCAGCGTGGTGACGACCGGCGTGCCGGCGGTGGTGAGGGCCGCGCCAAACACGCCGGCCGCGAGCCGGACGGCGATGTTGTTGTTGGCGTTCAGGGACAGGCGGAGCGCGGTGGTGGTGCCGCCGTTGCCGTTCGGTGCGACGGCGACCTGCGCGTAGATGCTGCTGGCCGTGGCGTCCCACGTGGACGTCGTGCCGAGCGCGTTGGTTGTGCCGCTGACCGTGGGGACCGCCAGCGTGATCTGGTCGTTGACCGTGTCCAGGGTTGCCGCACCCGTGATTGAGTTCCACAGGGTGGTGTTGATCGCGGATGCGGTGAACGCGTCGACCAGGGTGGACAGTTTCGCCACGAGTCCCCCTCAGCGCTTGAACGGCGTGTAGGTGGTGGGGTTGCTCCTGGCGCGCTTCAGGAACTCGGTCTCGACGTCTGCAGCCAAGTCCTTGATCGTCCGGACGTTGCCCGCGATGTGGAACTCGTAGTGGTTGTGGACGACCGTTCCTCCTCCGCCCGCGCCGACCATGGCGGCACCACCGAAGGATCCGGCGCCGGCCACCGATGCCGCGAGACCGCTGGCGGCGGTCGTGGCGTGGTGCGCGGCATCGCCGATTCCTTGGGCGAGGCCCTGCGGGATGAACCGGCCGAGCGCCGCGAACACCCGCGACGGGCTCTTGATCCCGAGAGCCTTCTTGATCGCCGACTCCATGGATTTGGCGATCTTGAGCATCTGCTTCTCGATGGTCTTTTCCTGCGACTGCAGCCCCTTGACGAGGCCCTGGGCGCTCTTGATCCCGGCCCCGTACATCGCATCAGCAACGGTCTTGCCCGTCGCGTTCGCGGCGGTGGTGATGCCCTTCTGGGTGTTGTTGATCTGCGCGATCGTGTCGCTGCTCGCACTGGCCAGCGCTGCTGCGGTCGCCCCCCCCTGGTCGACGCCAGCCGACGCAATCTGCTCGATGAGGGAGGCCGACAGCCCCTTCTTCTTCAGGGCCTGCAGTTGCGCGGAGAACGCTGCGACCTTCGCGGCTTGGGTCTTGAGGTTGTTCAGGACGTCAGCGCCCGTGAGCGCGGCGCCCTCCTGCGGGGATTCCGTGATGAGCGACGTGCCCTGCGTGATGCCGCTCGCGACGCTGTTCTTCTCGCTCGCCCACGACTTCTGGAGGTCCGACAGTTTCTTCTGCGCGGTCTTCAGTCGGCCGGCGACCGCATCCCGGTTGGAGGCGAGCTTCCGCAACTCCTTGTCCTCGCGCGCTGCGTAGACCTGCAGGCGGCTGACGGTCTTTTCCTGGGCCGCGACCCAATCGCGCAGGCCGGCGCCCTTCTTGCCCTGCGCGGCGCTGCTGGAGAGCAGGTCGGTGGCCTTGTTCTTGGTCTGGATCAGCAGCGTCTCGATACGTCGAGTCGCCGCCTTGACCTTGGCCGTCGAGCCCGTGAGGCCGTCGACCAGTCCCTCGTTGACGTAGATGCCGAGCTGCCGGAAAACCGTCGACGGCGAGTTGATGCCGAGTTCGGAGGAGAAGGAGTCGACGGTGGCCTGCGCCACTGCCACCGACGCCTGTGCGGCCTGCGGCATGCTCACGGTCAGGCCGTTAACCAGGCCCTCGGTGACGCCAAGGCCAATGTCGTGGAAAACCTTCGACGGCGAGTTGATCCCCAGCACCTTGAGCACGGGCCCGGGGACGACGGACTTGACCAGGCCGCCGATCTTCCCGGCGATCGACGAGCCCATGGACGAAATCCCGTTCCACAGGCCGGTCATGATGTCCTGCCCCGCGGTGTACAGCAGTTTGCTGAGGTCGCCGAGCGAGCTGAGTATCCGGCGCGGAAGTCCACCCATCCAGGTGTTGAGGTCGTTCGCTTTGGCGATGGCCGCCGACTTGGCTCGGCCGAAAGCGGCCGACGCCCACGATGCGAGTTTCCCGCCGAGGGATGCCAGGCCGCTCAGGATCATCCCGGGCAGGCCGGAGACCCAGCCGACGAGGCTCCGCCCGGTGCTGACCACGGCGTGGTAGGCGGATGAGAAAGCGGAGCTGATCTTGCCCCAGTAGCGGGTAATCAGCAGGACCGCGATGCCGATCGGGCCCGTCAGGATCGCCAGCAACAGCGGCCAGTGTCCGCGCACGAAGCCGACGACCGCATTGATCGCGGTCATGATGGCGGACTTGATCTGCGACCAGTACTTGATCACGAGCATGACAGCGAGCCCTACCGGCCCGGTGATGATCGCGAGGATCGGAAGCCAGTGGGCCTTCACGAAGTTCACGACGAACATCACCGCGTCCGCGATCGCGTGGAACGCGGCCTGCACGCCCGTGCGGAACCACGCGAAGTGCGTGTAGGCGAACACGAGCGCTGCGACAACGGCCGCGATCGCGAGCACCACAAGCATGATCGGATTCGCGTCCATCGCCACGTTCAGAGCCCACTGAGCCAGCGCCGCAGCCTTCTCCGCGATGGCCGACGCAACGAGCGCGACCTTCTGGATCGTCCACGCCGCCGCAGCCCGCAGCCCGGACAGTGCGGACAGCGCCATCTTCTTGCCGAAATCGAGCGCGGCCAGCCCGGCGGTTTTGAACGCCGTGCCGACGCTCTTGAGGCCAGTCACGAGACCTGACCACGCTGCTTTTCCTGCGCTGGCCGTAGCCGTAGCGGCTCTCCGGCCGAACGAGGTGACGGCCGTTGCCGCCCTGCCCGCACCCGCCTTGATGCCGTCCCAGGCGTACATCGCCCGCAGTCGCAGACTGGTGAATCCGCCGCCGATCGAGCCCCACGGGATCTTCGTAAAGGCCCGACCAAGCGCGAGGGCGCCCTTGCCGACGAGTTGCAGCATCGACAGGAGGGGCTTGAGGGCGGTCCCGATGAACATCAGGACTGACGAGACGAGGATTCCCCCGATGACGCCGGCCAGGGCCATGGAGGCGGCCTTGTGCGTCTCGAAGTACCCGATGACGCGCAGGATGACCGGGATCAGTTTCAGGCCGACCGTAATGGCCGCGGTGGTCACGACCTCTTTGAGGCGCCCCATCTGCACGTTGAAGCTGGCCTGCGTGACCTTCCAGCCCTCGACGTCCTTCGATGCGTGGTTGAGGCTCGTGGAGACCTTGTCGCTGCGAGACTTGAACCCGGCCATGTTCTCGCCGGTGAGTTGCAGCGTGGTGTTGAGCCCGGTCGCGCCGCCAGTCATCTTCTTGATGGCGTCGGTGTACGTCTGTGCAGCCGGGCCGCCCTTCTTCAGCGCGTCATTGAAGCCGTGGCTGCGCTGATACAAAGTGAGGAACTGCATGCCCATCGCGGCCTGATCGGCCGGGAGGGCTTTGATCCCCTGCTTGTAGTCGCCGAGCGACATCGAGCCGCTCTGCAGGCTCGATGCGAGATCCTTGACGGTCTTCGGCATCGACCCGAGCATGATCTTGAGGTCGGCGCTGGCCTGCTTCGTCTGGTTGAACGACGACAGCAGAAATGTGCCGGACTTGCCCATCTTGGACAGGACGGTCTGCGACAGCAGATCGAGAGTTCCGGTCAGTCCGCGCTTCCCGAGGTTGGTGGCCACATCTACGGAGGACAGGCCGAGGCGCTGCATCTGCTGAACGGCGACGTTGTTCGGCGCGGCCAGGTTGCGGATCGTGTTGGAGAGTTCCTGGGTGGCTTCGGCCGCAGTGGTGCCGTGTTGGGTCAGGGTCGCGATGGCGCCGCCGATCTCACCGAACGAGATCTTGTTGGCGGACGCGATGGGGATGACCGTGGACAGCGACCTGGAGAACTCCTCCATGGTCATCTTGCCTTCGCCAGCCGCGGTCTTGAGGGCGTTCATGACGCGGACGGAGTCGCTGGCCTTGAGGTGGTACGAGGCCATCACCGACGTCATCGCATTGGTGACGTCCTTGAGGTTCGCACCTTCCTCGCGCGCACCCTGCGCCGCCGCTCTGAGCACCGTCAGGCCGTCGCCAGCCCGGTAGCCGGCCTTCTCCACCTGGTACATACCGTCGGCCAGTTCGTTGGTCGACGTGCCGGTCTCGCGGGCCAGGGACAGTACGCCGTTAGAGACCTGCTTCAGCTTGGACGTGGACTCACCGCATGCCGTGACCAGCAGGTTCATCTTCTGCTGGAAGTCTCCGGCCGCCTTGACGCCGTAGGCGACGAAGCCGACGCCGACCAGCGTGGTGGCCGCACCGAGCTTGATCATCGTCTGCCGCAGGCCGCCCATGCGGGTGGTGAGCGACTCGCCCTCTTCGGCGGCCGCGCGCATGCCCCGGGAGAACGGCGCGGTCTCCGCGCGGAGCACCGTGTAGAGGTCGGCGACTTCGGCGCCCATGACACCCCCTGGCGGATCCGCTGCGGAAAGGGGGGTGGCGAGCTGTGGTCAGATGCGGGGCCAGGCGCCGCCGAACGAGGCCCGATACAAGGCGGGTGCTGCTACTCGCATGGCGAACGTTGCGGCGGGCACCAGGAACGGGTAGGTGTTGCCGTTCTTCAGCCCGGTCTTCTCCAAGATCAGCCCGTACTGGCTGGCGGAAGTCTTGCCGTAGGGCGGCGTGAATCCGACGGCGGTGCCGACTTTCACTTCCCACCCGACGCCGGTACGAACGGGCGTGGTGTGGGTGAGGGAGCGCCGCAGCGTCCCCGAGATGACAGCCGGACCGGCGCCGGGCCGGGCAGGCGTCGGGGTGCCGCGCTTATGCGCGCCCACCGAAGCGTTGATCTTTGCCTGCCGTTCGGCGACCAGTGCGATCTGCGTCAGCACCCGGCGCACCTTCGCCTCATGCGCGGCGTTGATCTCGGCGAACAGGCGGACGAACGTGCCAGGTCGCAACTCGGCTGCCATGGGTCACCCCGCCCGTTTGGCCCTGGCCTCTGCGCGGCGCTGCTCCTGGTTTTCGTGCTCGGAGATCATGCCGAGGAAGTCGAGCGTGTATCGCCGCACGTACAGCGGCGTGGCCCGCAGTTGCTCCCACGACCAGCGCATACGCTGCATCAGGATGAAGTCGGCCCACTCGGCGGGTGCCTCGTCGGACGCCCATGTACCCTCGATGATCGATTCGACGGGGATGAGGACGTCTTCGTAGTACGGCGACCCGGGGCCTACTTGGGGTCCGCGACGCGGCCGATCTCCTCGCCGATGCGGTTGATGATGGCCAGCGGCAGGCGGCCGACGTTCTCCGGGGTGACCGCGCCGATCCGGCGCTGCTCCATCGCCTGCAAGGTGGCCAGCACGTCGGCCGGGTCCGCGTCGGGGTCCACCTGCGGCAAGTCCGCGGCGAATGCCTCGTAGACCTTCCAGGCGACGATGATCTTCGCCATGACCTTGTACATGGCCTCGTTGGCGCCCTGCGGGTCGACCGGCTGTCCCTTGTCGTCCAGCGGCACGTCCTCTGGGGTAATCTCCGACGGCGCCAGCAGCTGCGGGTTCTTCAGCAGCACGCTGCAGTCCGCGCCGAGGTCCGGGAAGGGCAGCAGGACGTAAGGCTCGTTGTAGCCCATGGGGGCGGTCTCCTTGTGCGGTGAGGGTGTTGAGGGTGTGGAGTCCCCGACCGTGGGCGCGACACCCTCATGCGCGGGCCACGGTCGGGGAGGTGGGGGGATCTCAGTACGCGACCGTGGTCCAGTTGCGAAGGACGACCTGCATGGCGCCGGCGTCGGTGGCGTTGTAGATGCCGGAGATTTCCGCGTCCAAGGTCACGTAGGTCCCGGACTTGTCGTAGGTGCCCTTCGTCCAGGCGGGCGTGGTGGTCGTCATCGTCAGCGAGGCGCCGCCGGTCACCAGGGGCTGCGTGACCACGGCGGACGTCGGGGACGTCTGCAGGGCCTGTAGATACTGGTTGTAGTCGGTGTCCGACTCGTAGAGCGCCTTGTATTTGATGTCCGCGTCCATCACGCCGCTGAAGACCTCGCGGGGGCCCTGGCTCCCGTTGCTCGCGTGGATGGCCTCGATGTCCCGCTTGAGGGTCAGCTCGTAGGACAGGCCGCGGGTGCTGGTGGAGCCGGAGTTGGTCATGGCCCACTGCCATCCGAGCATCGGCTGCACGGCGGTGAACGTTGGCGCGGCCAGGCCTGTCTGGACTGTGCCGATCCAGCCGGTGCACTTGTAGCCGAGGGTCACCATGCCCTTGGGGTCGATCTTGATGTCTACCTCGGACAGCATCATCCCGGGGTAGCCCCACGTCTCCAGCACGTTGTAGTCGACGAACGAGTAGGTGGGCTTCAGGACGGTCGTGGACTGCTTGAACGTGTGCGTGGTCTGGCCGAGGACGGCGACCGCCGAGCTGTGGGCCTTCGTCAGACCGCCCACGGGCGTGACGATCGGAATGGTGTAGGGGCCGGCGCCGGTGGGGGTGCCGGTGGTCGCGTACTCCAGGTTGGCCGCGGTGTCGATCGCGATCGTGGTGCCCAGCGGGATTGACGCCGCCGTGCTGATCGACGTGGCGCCGATGGTCGTGGACGACGACAGCGTGGTGGAAACGCCCGCGGTGACGGTGTCTGGGCCGATGATGCGCAGGCCGTAGCCGATCGCGTCCGGGTACGCGGCGAGCTCGATGTCGGCGGTGCCCTCGCCGACGCCCTGGTAGTTGCCCTGCAAGTTGCTGTCGTTGGCCCGGTACGACTCGTCACGAAGCTGCGTGTAGTCGATGGTGAAGTCGGCCTTCGTCACGGGCAGGTAGAAGGTGGGTGCCAGGAACGTGCCCTGCACGCTCTCCTTGGCGATGCCGATCCAGCCGAGCCGGGAGAGGAGCGTCACTGCGGCTCACCTCCGTCCTTGTCGGTGTCCGCCGCGGCGGCGCGCTTGGTCCTACTCGGGGTTCTGGCCGGCGGGCTGTCGGCAGCGGCGTTCTCGCTCGTGGTCGAGGCGTCGCCGGTCTCGCTGGCGGTGGTACCGCTGTCTTGGCTGGAGTCCGGCTCGGGCTCGTCGACGGCAGTCCAGCCGTCCAGGAGGTTCGGGCGGTCGGTGGTTTCGCCGGGCTCCACCACGAAGGGCGGCTGCTCAGGGGTGTCGTCGGTGGCGGGCGTGGCCGCGAACGACCAGGCGTGTGGGGTGTCGTTGCGCTGGCGCACAGGGCTCTCCCGTGGTCGGGGCGTGGGAAAGCCCCCGGCCAGACAGGCGCGGGGGCTGGAGGGGCGGGGGTGTGGGTCAGCCGCTGGTTTCGAAGTCGTCGGCCCAGTACGTGATGTCGACCCGCAGGTCCGCCTTCGCGGCGATGGACGCTTCGGGGTCGGTGAAGTCCGCGTCGGACTGCGGCGGGTTCTCGGCGACGGACAGGAACCGGCCGCCGTGGGTTTTGTCCATGAAGAGGCCGCCGACCCGCTGGAGGACGAGTTCGACGGCCTCATCAAGGGCCTGCTGCGCGACCTCGGCCGAGCCGGTGGTCGATGACATCGGCCAGATGATCCGCAGCAGGAACTCGTAGCGGTTCATGGTCCGCACGTTCGCGGTACGGCCCGACTCGATGCGCCGCCGCAGCACGTACAGGCTGTTCTGGCGCCCACCCGGCGTGCGGCGCCAGTAGGGCTGCACCACATCGAAGGGGCCGCCCTGCCCCCGCAGAAGCGCCGACAGCCCGTCGTTCGGGTTGTACGCGGCCAGCCACTCCGCCTCGCGGGTGACGGCAGTTGCTGAGCTCGGTACTGGCGTTGTCACCGCACCACCCCCGCTCAGGTCGGCTGGTAGCGGGTGAGGATCTTCTCGGCTTGCGCAGCGAGGCTGTTCGGGTCGTGGCCGTACTGGTCGCCCGCCGGGTCGATCTCCCCGAGAACCAGGACCGCGGCCTGGAGTTTGCCGGCGCGGACCAGGTCGGCGGGCACTGTGGTGTATCCGCCGCCGTATGTGACCCGGATCAGGGAGCCGGCCGGGATGTACGAGCCGAGGTAGAACCAGATGTGGCCGCTGTCCGGCTCTGCGCCGATCAACTGCACGTTTGGGAACGACTGCGAGCCGCCGATTGACAGGAACACCTGCACCGACAGGTTGGAGTAGGTCCACATCTCCGGGTATCGGGGAGCGTGCTCGTTGAGCCAGATGTGACGGACCATGTTGCCGCTGCCCGCAAGGGCGTTGGAGTACGACGTGGCCAGCGTCGCCTGCATGCTGACGGGGATGCCGCTGGAGTCGGATGCCTCATCGGGGTCGATGCCAGTGGCCCGGTGGGTTTCCGGCACGGCCGTGAACGGGGCGAGACGTCGTCCGGCGATGCCCTCGCACACCCGGGTCGAGTCGACCATCAGTTGGTCGAGTGCGTCGGCGGAGAGGTCGCGGACCAGGTCGGCGAACTGCCCGGTCTGCATGTCCGCCGACGTCGCGAGCGGTACCGGAGAGTCCGTCGGCATGGGCTACTCCTGCGGCTTGCTGGCGGCCGTCTTGCGGGCCGCGGTCTTCTTCGCCGCGGGCTTGGGCTTGTCCTCGACCTCGGGCAGCGGCTCGGGGTCGACTTCCGGGCTGCCGGTCGGGACGTCCGGGTTGACCTCGGAGAACTCGGGGTTCTCCTTGCCGTCGTCGGGGTCGTCGTCCCCGTCCGGATCGGACTCGACGGCCGGACCCTCAGCGAGGGTGAACCCGGCGTCGTCGATGGCGAGCAGCTGCTCGGCCTGCTCGTGCGGGACTTCAACGACCGAGCCGTCGCTGTCCCAGGTGTTGCCGAAGCTGTCGCTACCCGCTTGGGCCTTACGGATGTGCGGCATGAGCCCTCCTCGGGCAAGTTGGGGCCCGATGGCGGACCCGGGAGCCGCGGCCGGCCGTGAATGGCCGGCCGCGGGTGGGGTCAGGACGTCAGCGAGCTGGAGACCCGGCTGATTCGGCCCAGGTACTTCGGCGCACGCACGGCGAGGGTGCAGTCCGAGGCGATGGCGTAGGGCAGCTGGTCCGGCGCCGCAGCGGTGGGGTACACGTCGAGGCTCTGGAGCTCGCGCACGTAGGGCCGCAGGACGAACTGGGGGTCGCGGGCCATCAGGTAGATGTTCTCGCTGCCCGACGCCTGCGGCTTCATCGCGGCGTTGGTGCCGACGTAGGCGGCGGGGATGTTCGCCGGGACGGTGGAGCCGTTCTTCGGGGTGAGCTTCGCCCCGTCGTCCAGGATCGACGTGGTGAGAATCGGGGTGACGCCGTCCGCGGCGATACCGACGGTGGCATCGACGTAGCCGAGGAACGTCTCCAGGCCCGTGGTGGTGGACCGGAACACCTTGTAGAGGTTGGGCTGTGCGCCGTCCAGGCCGCCCGGGGTGGAGAACGACAGGGTGACCGTTGAGGTGGCGCCGGTGGTGGCCTGCGAGACCTCGACGGAGGGCAGGATCTCGCCCTGGCGGGCGATGACCGGCGCGATCTGGTAGTAGTACGTGGCTGCGGCGAGGGTGCCGCCGGTGGTGGCGGTCGCCGTAGTGACTGCGCCCATCAGGTAAGAGCGGGCCGACAGGAACGAGCTCGTCACCAGCGGTACACCGCGGTACGCCTGCACGTTCAGACCGGCCGCGACCTCGGTGGAGGTCAGGTAGCGCTGGTTGGCGATGGCGAGCTGCGCGATCCGCGACTCGGCGGTGGAGCTCAGGACGAACATCCAACCCGGCCCGTTGATCTTCATGGCGGCCTGCTGCTCCACCATGTCGATGAGCTTGTCCAGCCACCCCAGCGACAGGGAAGCGCCCGCGGCGTCCTGTGCGTTCTGGGTTCCGCCGGAGAAGGTGGAGACCTGGGTGTCGAGGCCGTCGAACTGCGGGTAGCCACCCAGACTGGTGGAGCCGGAGTTGCCCCACAGGACGGCGTTCTCGATGTCCCAGTACAGGCCCTGGATGGAGCCTTCGATTTCCTGCGCGCGCAGGTCTCCGGCGAGGCCCCGGGTGACGGCCTGGGCGTAGCCGGTCACGGACCCGACGGACTGCAGGTTGCGGATGGGGAACGCGTTCTGCGCGTAGGTGGAGTTGGTGACGGGGCGGGCGCCGCCGTCGGACACGAAGCCGCCGGCCGCGCGGGCGGTGCGCTGGTTGAAGTAGTAGACCGTCGAGTCCCACTTGCGGGACGGGATCGCCCGCACCAGGGGGGCGTACCGGCGCTGGTACTCCAGCAGCATCGGGTCGACGATTGTCGGGACGAGGGGGGACGCGCCTGCGGCGGTCAGGGCCTCGCGGAGGTCACCAGTCATGGTGAGGTGCCTTTCTCGGCAGGTATGACGAAGCCCCGCTCACGGAGGTGGGCGGGGCGGGTGACCATCGCTGCCGGGGCGGCACCAGCCAGGCTGGCGGTCGAGGAGGAGGTGGGTCAGGCGGCCGGGGCGACGGTGCGCCCGCCGAGCACGGCCCCGACGACGGCCGGCGCGATGTGCTCGCGCCATTCCTCGTCGGTGTACTCGTGCAGGGGCTTCGCCGGGGCGCCCTCGGGCAGGCCGGGGGTGACCGTGGCGGTGTGCTCGGTGACTCCGGGGACGATGCCCTTGCGGGCGGGCGGGCCGTTCTGCTCGACGCTCTCCTGGATCGCCGCAGGGAGGGCGGCGGCGATGCCCTCCCGGACGAGGCGCTGGATGCGCTGGTCCTCGGTCTCGGCGACCGCAGCCGGGGTTTCCACCACGGGGGCAGCTTCGGCGACCGAGGCGGCAGCGGCGGGGGCCGCTTCCGCGGGCGTCGAACCTCCCTGGCCGCGGACGGCCGCGAGCAGCTCCTGGAACTGGTCGTAGGTCAGGGCGACCCCACCGGCGGCGGGGGCGGCAGCGGTCTCCGCTGCGTTGATGGGCTCCGCCATGGCGGGCTCCTCCTCAGGAGTGGGGCGTTCGGCGGCCGGGGTCTCCGGGGCCGGGGTCTGGGTGGAGGGTGTGATGGTGGCGGCGGACTCGTCCACAGTCGCGGCCGGCTCGGTGGACGGTGCAGTCTCGGCTGCACCCAAGTCGCCGTCGGTGTCCTCGGCGTCGGCCCCGGGCACGTCGATGTCGGCATCCATGTCGGGGTCGATGGTGGCCAGCGCCCCACAGGCCCCAGTCATCGCCGCGCGGCCGACGGCCATCAAATCGTGGGGGTCGACGCACCAGGACGAGATCGTGACGGTCACCGGACCGTTCGACATGGTGACGGCAAGATCGCCGCCGTGTCCGGGATCGTCGCCGTAGCCGAAGCACTCGCTCAGGGGCGCGGGCGGGTCGATGAGCCAGCTCTCGGTACCCACGGATTCGACGGTCACGCCGTGGGTCTTGAGGGCCTTGCCGGCTCGCTGCTTGACGCGCTTGAGCTGCGCCGCGGTGTAGTCCCGCGTGTTCGCCGACTCCGTCAGGGCCAGCCACGCGGCCTTCGCCTCGGAACGGGTGCCGACGGGGAAGCGGGGTTCGCCGCGGTAGCCGTGATCGGCGAACGGGCCATTCTCGGCCGCGGTCTCGGTGATGGTCACACTCGCCTCCGGGGCGCTCTCGGTGATGGGAACGCGAGCAGTGCCGTCGGACTCGCGAGGTTCTGCGCCGGCCAGTGCCACCGATTCGATGCCAGCGCCAGGTACGCCGGGCTTGTGGGTGTAGTCCAGGCCGTGAAGTTCCAAGTCGTCGCCGGCCTCCAGGGCGACGCCGCCGGGGCCGGCTTCGCGACGGACCGGGCCGACCCATGCGCCGCGGATGGATACGCCCTTGAGGGCCGGACTGTCGCCGGAGACGAGGCCGAGGATGTCGCGGCCGTGACTGGTGTCGGCGATCTCCGCTTCGTATGAGGCGGATCCGTCGGCTTCCTGGTTGATGCGGGTGATGCGGCCGACAATGCGGGTGGAGTCGTCACCAGCCTCGTGGTGGGTGAGCGTCGTCAGGGGCATGTCGCCCTCGGCGAGGCGTTCGTTGGCGCGCTCCACCATGCGGCCGATGGCCTGTGGGGTGTAGAGCCGGTTGTTGCGGGAGATGCCGGGCCGGATGGCGGTCCCGGACACCGTGGCGATGGCGGCCACGCATCCTCCAAGGTGTCAGGGCCTTCAGCGGCCGTAGAGGCAGATCGACGTCTGCGGGTAGACGGGCGTGGTGCCGCCGAGGGTCCAGGTGACGCGCCCGTTGGCGGGAAGCACGAGGGCAGCACTGTTGGAGGCGACGATCGGCATGTGCAGCCCGGCGTAGGCCGAACCGCGGCCCGCGCTGGCCGTCAACTGCGTGATCTTCACGACGGTCGGGAACCAGTTGCCGTCGGCGTCCTGCACATCCAGCCCGACATCGAGAGTCGGCAGCGTGCCGGTGGGAGTGCCGGTGACGTTGACCGCGAGCCACACGTCGCTGATGTCGCCGAGGCTGATCGTGGGGCCGTTCGTGGTGGCCGCTCCGGACAGGGTGGGGATCGTGGCGCCGCTGGTCAGGTTCCACAGGACCCGGGCCGGCTTGTAGCTGCTCATGGAATCTCCGGGGTCAGGTGAACCAGCTGGCGAAGTGGGCGAGATCGACATCGGCGGCGTATGTGCAACGGCAGTTGTGGGTTAGAATTCCATTAGCCACATACCAGCCCTCAACCGTTTCGAGGTTGTATACGTGCCCGGAAAACCTCTGGAGTTCGATATTGACGACCTCGTCCGACGTTACGTCGCTGGCGAGAGTCAGAGTGCGCTCGCAAAATCCCTCGGCGTCAGCAGGGGTGTGATCAATTCGCGCCTCAAGGCTGCCGACATTCCTCTCCGGAATTCCAGCGAGCGCAACATGGGCCGCGAGCACGTCACGGTGGACACTTCGGCGCTGATCACCCGCTACCTGGCCGGGGAGAGCGAGAAGGCCCTGTCGGAGGCGCTCGGCATCGGGCGCACTGCCATCCGCATCAGGTTGCGCAGGGCTGGGATTGAGCCCCGCGATCGCAGTGCCGCCATGTACGTCCGCATGGCGGCCACCAGCCCTGAGGAAAGAGCGCGCCTCTCCGAAGCTGCCCACACCGCGCGGCGCGGAGTCCGGCGCACCCATGAGGAACTCATGAGCGCTGCGCTCCACAGAGAAGGACGCATAACCAGCAACGTATCCCCCGCCGAGATCAGGTTCGCCCACATGCTGCTGACTGCCGGGTTCCCCGCGATCCCACAGAAAGCCGTCGGTACGTACAACGTGGACGTTGCTTCCGGCTCCGTCGCCGTGGAAATCCTCGGAGGAGGTTGGCACCGGTCCAAGAGTCACGGGAAACGACTCCGCTACCTCCTCAATTCTGGGTGGGACGTCGTCTACGTGTGGGCCACTGAAGCTACTCCACTCGGACCGGGTGCTGCTAAGTACGTGATCTCCCACCTTGAGTTCCGCGATCGGAACCCAGCCGAGCCGCGTTGCTACCGGGTGATTCGGGGTAGCGGTCAACTCCTTGCCGGAGGCCGTGCGGACGATGACAACATCCCCGACGTAATCCCGAACAGCAACCGCCCCAACATTCGCCCGGCCGAAGTCGCTCCCGGCTCCTGTCACTGCGGATGTGGCGGACGAACCAATCTCGCCAAAGTCACTAACTCCCGCATGGGTTGGGTCAGGGGCCAGCCGGTCCGCTATATCAGCGGGCACAACGCGACCCGGGACCGCAACGCGAGTTGAGCCGACCACGCACAGCGGGTGGAGTGGCATGGGCGGCTGGTCGCCCATGGTCCACGGACTTTTCGCTTCGGCATCGAGGCATGCAGGGCACACCCTTCCGTCGCCAGCCGAAATGATGTCGATCTGCGAGACACCCTCGCTGGCGTACAGCGACAGGGCGCCTTGGTCGGCGGCGGTGGTCATGGCCCAGTCGGTGACGAACGCCACGGCGTCCCGGTCGGCGGTGAGGATGTCCATCCCGGCGTCGATCATCTCTTCGCGCGACAGGCCCTGTTCGGCAGCATCGGCGAGGGTGCTGCCGAGGTCGGCGGTGGCCCGGTCGAGGGTCTTGGCGAGCCATCCGTCGGTGTCGGTCCAGATCTCGTCGAGGCGCGCCAGGGAGTCGTAGGCGTCGCGGAAGGCGATGTTCCAGTCCAGCCCCAGGACCGCTGTCTGTTCTGCGGCGATGGCGACGGCGTTGACCATTCCCTCCGCCCGGCCGGCGCGGATGGCGTCGGTGAGCTTGTCGCGGAGCGCGTGCCAGCCGGTCAGGTCTCGCAGAGCGTGGAGCATGGCCTGTGCGGCGGCGAGGGCGTCCGCCCGGATCGAGTGGTCACGGTCGGCTTCACCGAGACCGAGCAGCCCTCGCAGGCGATCCACTGCGGCGGCTAGGACGTCGCGGTCGATGAGCGATCGCCACTCGCTGCGAACGGCCTTGATATGGGCGGCCTGCTGCTCCTCGCGTCGCTGGAACAGCAGCGCCCACATGCCCTCCAGCCGCCCGAGGTCGATGGTGACCTTGAGGGCGTCCGGGTCGTCGGCGGACTCGATGGCAAGTCGGACCGCGGTGGTACTGGCGACTCGGATCCGTTCCGTCATCGGCCCGCCCGAGATTGCCCAGCCGGCCGCAAAGGCTTCCCGCGCGGGCGCGGCCATGGGGTGATCGAGTAGACCGTCGGAGAAATCCGGGGACGCCACGATCACCCCCGGCTGGTCTTCTCCGCGTATTTGCTGGTGGCCGATCGGACCTGGTCTTCGCCGTAGTCACCCGAGTCCCACCACTCGACGGCATGCCACACCTCGGCGAGCGCCTCGTCATCAAGCGCGAGGAGGATGCGGCGAGTCGCCGCTGCGGCTTCCTTGGCGTAGGGCAGCTGGTCCAGACGCTCAGCCATCGCTTCCAGTTGCCCTCGGTGGCCACCCATCTCGGGAGCGTTGAAGTAGAGGTAGTCGTAGCTTCCGCCGCTCATCCGATCCTCTTCTTGATGAGCGGCAGCACGTCCTTGGCCCGCAGCGGGTGCGGGGGTTCGGGCGGTGGTTCAGGCTGCTCGCTCATCGACGCCTCCTGGCAGCGTGGCCAGCGCCTCACGAAGTCGGCGCCGGTAGAGGAGCCGGTGGGACTCGGCCGGCTGCTCGGGCTCGTCGGGCGCCTCCGCCTCCGGGGGTTCCGCGTCGGCCGCTGAATGGTCCTCGGGGGGTGGATGATCGGCTGGGGCGAGGGGTGCGGCCTTCGCCGCCTTGGATGCGATGTTGGCTGCGGACATGTCGGCCATGTGCGACCAGAGGACGAGGTTCTGCCGGTCGATCAGCACCGGCTCGTCACCACCGGGAACTGCGGGTTCGCCAACGTCGGCGCGGGCGCGGTCCAGCGTCCAGATGCCGTTGCGGATCCGCATGTCGCGGATGTCCTCGACGGTCTTGGAGTCGCGCATGTCGACGTCACGGAACTTGATCCGCCAGCCGTCGATACCGAACCCGAGTCGGGCGAGATGCCAGTTCAGGGCCTCCAGTACCAGTTCGGCGGTCGGCTGGCAGGTGTTGACGAGGAACGTGCGATCCTGCGCCTCGCCGGTGCCGCCTCCGAGGTTCCCGGACTCGATGACGCCAGCCTTTGCCGGGGGTACGCCGTAGCAGGCAAGGATCTCGTCGCGTCGCTGGTCGAGGTACTTGATGTAGTCGACGGTCCGGTTGGCCGCGAGTTCGTTGACGGTCGCGCCGCCCTTGGTCATGACCGGGACGCCGATGTTTTTCGGCCCAACGTTGCGGGTCATGTGCTGGGCAACCCACTTGTTGCCCTCGCCAGCGGACGTCGCGGCCGGCAGGTCCACATGGAGCAATGGCGGGTTGCCCTTGCGGAAGATCTCCTTGAGGGTGGCCGCGCCGAACAGGTAGCCGGTGATGGGCAGCAGTGCGGCCTGCGTCGGGGAGACGCCGAAGATCGAGGACCGGGGCGAGTCCAGCGAGATGTGGATGACCTCGCGGGGCTCGAACTCGGCGCGCTGCCCGTGGTCGGTCTGCTGCACGTAGCGGATGATCGCGCCATGCGGGTCGGTGACGGGCATCATCGACGGGCAGTCCAGCGAGTACAAAGCGACGGGCTGTGCGCCGACCCACACCACTTCGAGGTAGGCGTCACCAAAGACCTGCAGGTCGGCGATGACACCGCGCAGAATCTTGACGATGGACTCGGTCGGATTGCAGTACGCGAGCATCCGCTCCAGCGCCAGCACCTCGGCAGGCTTAGGCGGCTGCTCCCGCTCCTCACCGTCGGCCGGGTCCCACTCCATCTCCAGACCGCCCGCGGTGATGGTCCGGGCGATGGCGTTGACGCACGCCCACGCCCACGGGCAGGCCAGGTACGCCTCGTTGAGCTGCGAGAGCATCGAGCGGCGGTCCGAACCGGTAGCCGCGCCGACGCCCTGGTCCCACTCGTTCAGACCCGACTGGCCGATACCGTACTCGAAACCAGTCCGCGGCGGCAGCGTCGCCGGAGTGGCCGACGCCTTCTCTTCGATCTCCGCCCGACCACCGCCGGTGACGCCCTGCCACCAGGTCCGGATGCTCACGGGGCGATCACCGTCCCCCCGGGCCGCGGGCCGTCATCGTCGTCTGCGTGGTTCCACCAGTCGTCGGCGCTTTCGGCCGGCCGTACCGCGTACACCCCGCCGAACTGCTCACCGACCGGGAGAGCGGACGCGTCGGGGATGGCGTCGAGCATCAGGAACTCGGGGCCGCCACCGATGTTGGTCAGCAGGTAGCGGAGACCGTCGACCGCGTGGTCGCTTGCGGTGGTGTCCGCGTCTTCCGGGTTGCCTTTGGTGGCGTGCGGCAGGTCAGTGAGCTCCCGGTACAACTCGGTGACCGTGCTGAACACGTGAATTCCAGGACAGGTGTCCCAACCGTGTGCGCGGTGGTGCGAGCATGCGGGAGCCTCGGCCAGGTAGGAGCGAACACGCTGCCAGCCCGTGACCCGAGACCCGGCGCCCTTCCCGGCCTGGGTGAGGTGGACCCCATTCTCGGCGTACACCTGTGCGATCGGCTTGGCGTCACCGCGGGTAGCCCACATGGCATCGTCCGCGAACCGGACTGCGACGTGCTCGTCCGCGGCTTCCGCGGCGAGGATCCGCTCAGCCTGGTCGATCTCCCCCACGTGCGTCTTGTACAGCTCCCGGTAAACCCACACGCGGCCGTCTTCGTCGACAGCGGCCCACAGCACCGCCCAGGGCTTGGTGAAGCCCCAGTCGATGCCGTTGTACCGCTTCCACGATGCGGGCAGCGTGATCGGGTCGATGACGTGTCGGTCGCGCTTGACTTCGGGGAACATCTGGCCGGCAAACACGTCCCAGTCACCGTCCAGGAATGCGGCACGGAGTTTCCCGTCGAGCGCCTGTAGGTCGCGGGCGTACTCAGGGTTGACGTGCGGGTTGTCGGCGAGCTTGGACGGGATGAACCGCACTGTGCGTCCGCGCTCGTCGATGACGGTCCGTTCGCCGTAGTTGGTCGGCTTGATGTATCGAGTCTTGACCGCGCCGTGCCCAGCGCCGCCGGGGTTGGTGCCGGACCGGATCCCGAGGACTGGGATATCAGCGCGCCCGGACCTAAGCCGGGATTCGAGGAAGCTGCACACGTCCGGAGGTGTAAGAGTCCGCTCGTCGAAGGTCAACTTCTGGTACTGGCCGCCCTGTCTGCGGGACGCGTCCTTCACAGACTCGGCGTAGCGGAACATCAGCAATGAGCCGTTGGGGAAGCGCAGTTCGTACTCAGTGCCATTCCAGGACGCACCCAGGGCGCCCGCGTAGCCGACCTGCGCCAGTTCGGCGAGCAGGGACTCTTTCAGCTCGCCGTAGGTTCGGCGGAACGCTCCGATGCGGATGCCTGGGTGGCGAACGCAGTCCAGCAGGTCGTCCATGAGGAGGGCCCTGGTCTTGCCCCCGCCCGCGCTTCCGCCGTACAACACGTCGAACTCGGCGGCTTCGTGAAAGATGCTCTGCTTCGGCGTGGGTACATATTCGAGCTTCCCGAACACGTCGATGCCGCGCATCTGTTCTCCGCGGCGCCGGTTGACCTCAGTCCTCAGCCCCTTCAGGGTCCGCAGTCTCTCGATCTTCGCTGTCAAGAGCGGCGAGTTGCTTGGTGAGATCGGCGATCTCTTCGTCGATGGCATTGAGGGTCCGCACCTCCGCTCGCAGCGGGGCATCGAGCCCTTGGAGCTTCGCGCGGCGCTCGGCGACGCGCCGGCGGTTGTCCTCGATGCGCAGGAGCCGGTCGACGTAGGGCAGGTACTGGGTGTCGCCGTTCTTAGCCGCAAGGCGTTCGACCTTGGCGTAAAGCTTGGTGAGGCGAGCGAGCTCGTCATCGAGCCGCATCAACTCGGCTTCGCGGTACACCTCCGTACTGGCGGACTGTTCGGCGATGTGCTTTTCGAGGGTGCGGTGAAAGTCCTTGGTGGCGTGGCTGCGGGAGCTGTAGCCGAGCTCGCGCCAGATGTCTTCGAAGCGGCGCCCTTCGAGGCGTGCGTCGATGAGTTTGGTGCGGCGTTCGGCGACTGTGGCGCGGACTGCTTTGGTCGGGCCGACCGATTGGGCTTTGGTGGGCATCGCCGCCTCCTCTCCTACCAGCCGGCCGGCAGCTCGGCCGCCACCGGCTCAGGCTCGTCGGCGGGCGCGGCTTCGGGCTCGCAGTCGCATCCGGGCAGCCCAACGCCGGGCGCGGTGCACGTCGCCTGGTGTACGAGTGCGGCGGCGTCCCGGCTGATGGCGTGCACCATGCAGCCGTGGACGATGCGGGTCCAGTCGGCGCAGTCGGGTAGCGGCGGCCACAGCGCGGGGGGCTTCTGCGGGTCGGCGAGGAGGTCTGCCTGGTCGCGGCGGTCCTGCTCGATGGCTTGGGCCGCGCCCACCTCGGTGGGGGTGAGGCGCCGCTGCCAGTGGACGACCGCAGGGGCGCCGCACAGGGTGCACGCCGGGCCGTCGGGGGCTACGGGTTCGGTGGTCACGGTCGCCTCCTCAGCTCACGGCCCATTTGGCGACGGTCCAGTACCCGTCGTAGCCCGTTCCGAAGTACAGGCGGCTGTCGGTGCCGGAGATGCTCGGGCCGCGGTACACCATCTCGATGGTCCAGTTTCCGGAGCCGTCGATCTCGTCGGCTCCCACGGTGAAGAACCGGACGCCGGCCGCGCCGGGAAAGCTGACGCTCTGGCCGTACCAGGGGGCGTAGCCCTGGTCGTTGGCCGTTGCGGTTCCGGAGCTGATGTAGCGCGATACCGAGCCGTCGCCCTTGAGGATCCTGGCGTCGAGGTCGTAGACGGTCCCGGTTCGGAGGAACGACGCCGACCACATCATGAGGTTGCCGACCGCAGCCGGAATGACGCGCCGCACGTGCACGCCGTTGGAGCCGATCACCTGCGTCCAGTCCGAGGCGGCGGTCAGCACGATGATGCCCGCGCCGATCGGGTCGTCGTAGGGGGTTGGTGCGCCGCCGCCGGGCCCGGCTGGTCCCTGGGGGCCGGTGGCCCCGGTTGCGCCCGTGGGTCCTGCGGGACCGGTTGAGCCGGTGGCACCGGCTGGCCCGGCCGCCCCCGTTGCTCCAGCGGCGCCGTTCGTCCCATTGGTTCCGGCGGGACCAGTAGCTCCGGCCGCTCCGTTGGCGCCCGGCGGTCCCTGGGTTCCGGCCGCTGCCACGGTCACGGTGGCCGGGACGCTGACGTTGACGGGCATCGTCCCCCCTACGGCTGGCTGACGAGCGCGGTGTTGAACCGGCCTTCGGTCCAGCAGGTCGCGGTCGCGGTGCCGGGGTTGGACCAGAGGGCGTGCGGCCGGGTGTTCTGGCCGAGGAGCGCGGTCGCGGCGGGAGTGAGGGTGACGGTCACGGTGCCGGTGAGCGGCACGACGGTGATCTGCCCTTGCGCGGTGGCAGTGGTGGTGACCTGTACGAGCGCGGGCGCCGTGGCGTCGGTGACGTTCGGCCGGATCACGAACTCCCACGTCAGCCCGGTCAGGTTGATCGCCACGCCGGACGCGTCGGTCAGGGTGAACGTCTGCTGCCACACGCTCCCGGCGGCGGTGGCGAAGTTGACCTGGTTGGGGAGTTGCGGCACCGTCGCCTCCCGTCAGCGTCCGAACGCGGCGGTCCGGTTGATGGCGCGCCTGTTGCGCTCGTAGCGCTCAATGGCCTTGTCGATCGCTGCGTCGGTGACGTTGACCGTCAGGTGCGTCTCCGCCCGCGCCCGCTGGTTGAGGTCGACCAGTTCGCACACCGGGCAGTGGTCGACGCCGATGTGCAGCACGGTGGCGTGGGCGCAGTCCGGGCAGGCGTCGGTGAGGCGGTCGCCGATGCGCGGAGTCGCGGTGCAGTACGCGGCCGGCTGAGTGATGGCGGGGGCCGGGTCGGACTGATCGTCAGACATCAGCGGCCTCCGTAGGTCCGACGATGCGGCCGACAGCGTCGATCCATTCAATGCTTTGCAGCCTCACGCGGCGGCTCGCGCCGATGCTCTGGAAGATCGGCACTATCCTGGTCGCGCGTTCCGGGGCTCCAGGAACGTCGAGGCGGTACACGACCGTGAAAGGGTTGTCGCTGTAGCGGTCGGCATCGACCCTCTCCACGACGGTGGCATCGAACAGCTTCAGATGCGCCTCGAACCGGTCGACGCCGATGGCATTGAGCAGTTCCTCGGACACATGCAGGTCGACGCTCATCACGCCCCCCCGTCGCGTTCGGTGTCGGCGACCGCGCTGAATCCGATGGACGCCTTGGCGTCGCGTTCGGGTGTGGCGGCGAGAAGTCGGTGGGCGGTCGCTTCGGCTGCCGCGAGCTTCTTGCGGCTCTTGCCCTTGACGGTGACGTGGACCTGCTTGTCGCCGGAGACGATGGTGAGGCGCACAGTCACCCGCCCCGATGCGGGGTGGCGCCGTCGGCCCGGTCGTGCCAGATGGATTCGCCGTCAGTGTGCAAGCCCCCGGGTGTGGGTGGTCCGAGCGGCGTCGGCCAGGCGGGTTCACGGGTCTCGTCGTAGTGTCCGGCCGCTTGGTTGCAGGCCCGGACGGTGCCCCTCACGTCGCGGAAGGAAGCGGTGCACGGTGCCGTAGTCGCGGTCAGCCGCTCGGGGTCCGCTTCGCTCTGCGGGTCGGCGGCGTCGGACTTCATGGTGTCCGGGTGCAGCGGGTGGCCTTCAGGCAGGATGCCGTTGCTCGCACCCCACTCGGGGTTGAGGAGGGCGGCGACCTGATCGTTGAGCCGGGCGACGCGCTTGTACAGGACGCGGATGTCCTCTTCCGGGGTGGGCTGCCGGGTCTGCCGCTGGTCGGCCATGGTGTTCCTCCAGGTGTGCGGAGGCCCCGGCGCCTGGAACGCCGGGGCCGCCTACCTGCCGCGATCAACGGCAGGCGATGAGGTGTTCGAGTTCCCCGCCGCCCCGCGGGTTCCGTGGGCCGGTGGCGGAGCAGCGGGAGTTGGGGGCGGCGATACTGGCCGGATGAGACCGAACCCGTTCCGCCGCCGCGAGTCGATCAGCAAGGCATACACGAGGCTTGGCGGCCAGCTCATCGACGCCATGGTGCGCGGCATGACCGAGGAGCCGACCGGTACGCCCGAAGAGCAGGCGGAGCAAATGGCGGCGATGTTCGCCCACGCCGAGTTCGTAGCCCACCGCAGCTTCGGCGCTCTGTACGACGACGAAGACGAGTGAGTGCCGCGCGGCCCAGCCCTCGCCGGGCCGCGCGGGCAGGATCGGCCTTCAGGCACCACCTGCGGGCCCCGGCGACGACAGCGCGGGGCGTGTTGGGGTCAGGCGGCTGCGTAGGCGCGGCGGGCGCGCTCGCGGGTGGCCTTCTCGGCGGCGAGCACGTCCATCGCGCGGTAGAGCGGACGACCGCTGCCGTTGATGCGCTTGAGGTGCCCCCGGTGCGCCCAGATCCGGATGACGCCCGGTTCGACGCCAACCGCTTCGGCGGCTTCGGCGGTCGACCAGACGGCGTCGAGGAGACTCCCCTCGATGGAGGTCATGTTCACCTCCGTGCATGCGGAAAGCCCCGAACCGGGTCGAGTTCGGGGCTTGCGTTTTGGCTGGAGACATACGCCTCTGGCCAGAACGTTACGGTTCCGACGATCAAAGGTCAAGCGACCCTTTCGCCTTGGTATCCACGGGCGACTTCGCGCGTGTAGTCCAGGTACTCGGCGGGGGTCAGCAGTGACCCACAGGCCGTGTTCCGGCACTCGATGTAGTCGTCCCCGTCGGCCCGGAACAGGGTCAGCAGCTGGCAGCGCGGGCACGGTACGCGGTGGTGTTCGAGCCGCGGGTCTCGCGCGGTGAACCTCTGTGCCGCCCGGTGCCAGCCGCCGATCTGCGAGGCGGGGTTGGCGCTGTCCCGCTCGTGGATCTCGTTCGCGGCAGGGTGGGAGATCAGCGCCCAGTCCAGGTGCACGCCGAGGAACTGCACGGCCCCTGTGACGTCGTGGCCCTCGATGCCGCGGCCCGGCCGGATGCGGAGCCGGCACAACTCCCGGATGTCGTCCTCCAGTTCCAGCATCCCGCCCACGATGAGGTCCGTGAGGAGCCGGGACGCCTGTCCGGGCCACGATGCGTGCGTGGCCGCCGACCGGCCGATGGTGCCGACCTTCGGGCCCCGCGAGCCGTGGGCGGCCTCCAGCCAGATCGCCGCGACCAACTCGGGCAGTTCGGCCAACTGCTGGCGGGCCCGGACTGCGCAGGGCTCGCAGTGCAGAGGGGCGCCCCACCGGGGGCTGAGGTCGTGCAGGGTGCCGAGAGTGGTGCGGTCCTTCTCGGCGCGGCGGTACGCGGTGTTGCAGCGGCCAGGGCAGGCGGTCGGCGCGATCACTTCGCACCGCCAGTCGCGTTAGCCGTGACGATCGCGGCGAGGAGCTTGATGGCCTGCCCCTCGGTGAATCCCGCCTCGGTCCAGGCGTTGAACATCTCGTGGTGCAGGGCGGCTTCAGCGGCGAGTTCGGTGAGCGGGGGCTGAGGGTTGTCGGTCATGTTCGCTCCCAGGTGTGCGGCTGGCCCCATTGTGCGGGGTCCGCCCGACAGTGCCCGGAGGCGTCAGTCCGGCAGGATCTCGCGGCCTTCGCAGCCGCACGGCCAGAACCGCCAGATGGCTTCGGTCGACAGGTGGATCTCGTCGCCGACCTGCCGGGAGATGAGTCCGGTGGAGCAGTCGATGCCCAAACCGAAGCCCCACCGGTCCCCTGCGCTTCCGCAGATGGGGCAGCGCTTCAAAGCGGCCGGGACTCGAAAGTCGCGCAGTCGCCACATGGCGATCGGGTCCACGATGGGCGCCGACAGGTAGTCGCCGGGCGCGTAGGGCAGGTGCTCGCCGTCGTGGCCGCACCACAACCCGCACGGGTCGTCGCCGACGACCCAGCAGCACCAGTGCTGGTGGGCGATATGCGCAGCCCAGGACTCCGCGCGCGTGTCAACGGCCGTCACAGCTCCTCGCCCTCCTCGATGGCCCAGAGGGTGTGCCGGTCGCAGCGCCCGTTGTACGTCTCGCGGCGCGGGCAGACGGTGCGCCGGTCGTCGCTGGGACGGCAGCGGCTCTGCCACCACGCTCGGTACGGACGGGTGAGTCGCGCCCAAACCTGTCGGGCACGGATGCGCAGGGTCGGGGTGCGGCGGACCGTGGACGTGTAATACCTGCCGGTGGCCGTGGTGGCGATGACCCAGAGGAGGTCTTCGCCGTCGAGCGCGATCCGGCAGCCGGGCTCAAGCCGGTGCCGCGTGGTGATCGTCGATGATTCGGTGCGCTTCACGTCGGCTCCCCCATCCAGCCCCAGCCCTCGGCTAGGTTACTGATGACGTGCTCGGCCAACTTCGGCGCGTCGTCGTACTCCCAGCCGTCCACGGCGAGCACCTCCTCGCAGACCTCGATCAGCTTCCGGTCGGCGGCGATCCGGCGGAGGGTGGCGGCGGGGTCGTGGCTGGCGATGTGGACCATGTTGGCGTAGGACTCCGGGCCGCGAGTGAAGGCCACCTGGTGGCCGACAAGGTCGGGGTCTTCGCAGACGGAGTAAACGGTGTCGTCGGTGGGGTCATCGCCTTCCGCCTCCCACGGGCCCTTCGTCGCCGCTTCGGCTTCGGCCTGCGCCGCGTCCAGGGTGGCGTGCAGGAAGGCCAGGGGGGAGGTGGTCACGGGCTCACCTTGGCCCGGGCGTTCCCAACGACCACAACAGGCTCGCCAGCGTTGACGTACCGCCAGACGTAGCCCATTCCGGCGTATGGCGTGGGATCGCCGACGATCACATTGCAAGGCGCCCCGGGAAACGCTTGTGCGACGTGCACCACGAGGTCCCGCACCCCGCCCGGGCTGCCGTCGCTGTAGTAGGACTGCATGGGCTGCCCGATCCGCAGAATGTCCCCGACGCGTACCGGCTCCGCGAGACTCAGTTCGCGACCCGGCTCTGCGACGGACACGACGACGTTGCTCACGGTCTTCCTCCGAATCGCCACGGCGCGCGGCCGAGCCCCTGGATGAACTCCGCCTCTGCTGCGGCCATGGCGCCCTCGTCGATGATGATGAGTTGGCCGGGCGGACGCGCCGCGCTCGCCCGCACGGTGAGGATGTCGGTCGCGCCCTTCTGGTCAACGGCCGCCCGGATCTGGTGCACACGGTGCGGCTCGCAGTAGATCGTCCGCTTGGACTCCTCGCGGACGATGTCGAGGAAGCCGAGCTCGGCGGCGAGTTGGTCCCAACTCAACGGTTCGGTCATGGTCGACGCCCCCAAGCGTTCAGGAACAGGAGCGTCCCCACGAGCCCGACGCCAACGCAGAACCCGGTCAGCGCGCCAAGCCACCAGTTGATGTCGCTCACCGCCGCCCCCTCTTCACCCTGTTGCGCTGCCGCTGCCGGTAGGCGTGCCCGTCGATGGCGAGAGGCGGCGGCCCGCAGTCGGCGGCCATTCGCAGGACGGCGCCCCGCAGGCGCTCGACCTCTGCGAGGGCGGCGCCCATCTGCGCGGTCAGCAAGTCCATCTGCGTACAGAAGCCCTCGCCAGCCAGCCATGCGCGCACCCCGGAGATGCCACCCCTGCGGGCCACGTCCTTGAGTTCGGCGAGGCGGGAGGGTGGGGCGTAGAGCGGCTGTCGCGCCGCCCGCCACTCGTCCTCGGTCGTCGGCAGCACGTCGCCCAGAAGCGCGTAGGCATCCGCCTCGGCGAAGCCGATGGCCCGGGCCACGGCGTAGTAGTGCTCCTCCGCATCAATCTGCTTCATCCCTGCGCGGGCGGCCTGCGTAAAGATCGGGGACAGCCCATAAAGCCACCAGGCCAGATTGGCGCGCTCCGCGCTCGTGCGGTACGTCACGGCCCCTCGCCGCCGAACAGTCCGTCGATACCCGTGAACTGGTGGCCGGGGCGCAGGTCGCCGAGCATGTCCCGTTGCATGAGGTCGAGCTTCGCTTCGAAGTCGCGCAGGCGCCCAATGGCCTCCGTCGGGTCCGGTGACCCGTAGACGATGGTGTTGAGCGCCCGCTCACGCGTTTCCCCACTGACGCCATCCTCGGCGAGCACCCGGTTCAGCGGGGGCCAGATGGTGCGCAGCCAGGTGATGTGCCCGTGGAACAGCGGGTCGCGGTTGTGGAGCTCGTGACCGCGCGGGATCCGGTCGAGGTACTGCTGGACGACCACATCAGCATCGAGTTCAGCCATGCCGCCAGTGTGCACCGGCCGCCCGACACCGCCGCGGGGGTTATCGGCCGGCCGCACCCATCTCCCCCGCCGACAGCACCGCGCCCCCGCCGTGGCGTACACGACGAGGGCGCGGGGGTCACGTCGAGCGGACGGTCAGTGCATCTCCAGCTCGGACTTGGCCTCGTACAACGTGCTGTCGATGCGGTCGAGCAGCCGCTGCGTCTTGGCGCCGCCGTCTCCGAGCCGGGCGATGGCGTCGAGGTCGGCGGCGGCGGCGTCCAGCCAGTCGCGGGTCTGATCCATGGAGCCGAGGCAGTTCGCGGCGTCCCGGAGGAGACTGGCGAGCCCTTCGGCGGTCTGGTCGTAGTCGGATGCGGCGAGGTCGACGCTGTTGGCGATCGGCTTGGCGTAGTCGGCGATGAGGCTGTCGGTGGTGTTCATGGGGAACTCCGTTCGGGTTGAGGTGGTTCGGGCTCTGGGGTGCGGTCAGGCTGCGATGGCCAGGGCGGCCACGGCGAGGGCGAGGATGTGTGCGGTCTGGTCGACGTGCTGCGCACCGCCGCGGGTGCGGAACGCGGCTGAGCCGGTGTTGTCCATCCACCAGGCGACGGGCCAGCGCCGGTCCACGAATCCGTGGCTGACGCCGACCCACGCCACGGCCAGAACGGTCCGGGCCGCGGGCAGGTGGGTCCCGGGCAGGAGCGCCGCCCCCGCGCCGAGGGCGACCGCGCACAGAAGGACGTGGGTTCCGGCGTGGGACAGGTTCGCCCACCAGCCGGCCGCCGATCGCTCGGCTTTCAGGGTGGCCTGCCGGTCCGTCTGCAAGGCGTAGTCCGCGAGCAGGTGGGCGACGAGCAGCAGGACGAAGGTCGTGGCGAACATCAGCGGCTCCGTTCGGGTTCGTCCCGGCAGTTCGCCGCGTGCGTGGCGGCATCCTTCGGACCGGCGCCGACGGGCGCCTGCCAGTCCGTCGTGCAGCCGGTGCAACTGAGGTGGTCGCCGAAGACGCGCTCGTCGAGCTCGACGGTCTGGCCGGCGGGGGTCTGGTAGGTGCGGGACATGGCGGTCTCCTGGTCAGATGTGGGTCGGGTTGGAGCGTGAGGGCAGCGGGTCGACCGGATCGCGCGGTGCGGGCACGTTCACCCCGTCGGGTCCGGCGGAGGCGGCTTTGCAGTCGGCGTTGCAGTACGGCGCGCGGCCGGGGGCATGGCAGGACTGGCAGGCTCCGGTCATCGCTTCCCCCGGCCCTTCGCCGCCGGCACGACGCCCTTGAGCTTGGATGCGGCCCAGCCGGCGGCGAGGATCGCGCCGATCAGCGTCGCGGCGACCAGGGGCAGCTGTGCGCCGACCACGCCGATGATCCCGATGAGCGTTCCGCCCATGAGGACGACGACCGCGCAGATTGCACCCACGCACACGGTGACCACGGCGAGGATCAGGAACGTCACGATGATCAGCTGCACCAGCCACGGCGGGATCGTCGCCTCCGGGGCCTGGAGGTTGACGACGGCGGGCTGCTGCGGCACGTAGGTGGGCACGCCGCCGGCGGTGTAGCCGACGATGTAGCCGGGCGGCACGCCGATGGGCTGCTGCCCGGTCGGAGTCAGATAGGTGGGCTGCACCGGCTCGGGCAGCGTCGGCGGGGACATGGGTTGGGCTCCTTACTTCTTGGCGGGGGCCGCGGCTCGGGCGGCGCGCTTCCAGGCGCCGATGATGATGCGGTCGATGGTGTTCTGCTGGCGGGTGGTGAGGACTCCGCCGCGGACCACGGCCATGGCAGTGATGCGGGCGATCCGGCCGGCCTCCACGGTGGTCAGCGGCGGGTCGTTGGGGTGGGTGCGGATCACTGGGTGTGACTCCTTCGGTGAGCTGACAGGGAGGGGACGGGTCGCTCTGTGCGTCAATTCGGGGGCTTGCGGGGCCGATCAAGGGCGCCTCACTGCCTCCCTGACGGAAGCGTTTCAGCAGGTCAGACGCGAAGTGAGGGTTCAGGGAGGCGGCTAGGGAGAACTCCCTGCCTCCCTGACGGCCTCCCTTTACTCAGAGTCGTCAATTTCGGCGTCCCAGTCCCGCTCGGAGAGAGCGTTGACAACCTTCTGGCGATCGACGACGGGGTAGCCGTCGTACCGGTGGGGGGCAGCACCGAACTCGCCGAGGACGCGCGTCAGGTCCGGGAACGTCCACCCGCGGTACTCGTCCGGGTTGAGCTCGATAAGGCGGTGCAGCACTTCGGGGGTACGCACGCGCGGCTCGGCCCCGACCACCTGGACAATGTCGGCGAGGTGGTCGGCCGGCTCGCCCTGGCCTTCGCCATTGCGGGACTTGACGCCTGACCTGCGGTTTTTGATGCGGTCGGCGAGCTCGTCGGCCTCGTCGTCGTTGATGAAGTGCGTGCGGATGGTGATCGACGATTGGCCGGGCGCCAGTTTCACGCCGTCGCCCGCGACGACCAGTACGCCCTTGTCGAGGCCCTGGCGGAGCTTGTGGGGGGCGGCGCCGCCGTCGATGGCCTTGTCGCCCAGCGCCATCCTGGCCTGCGACTCCGTGCCCAGGACCAGTGAGGCGCGGATGTGGTTGCCCTCGCGGGAGCGCTTGGGCAGGTTCTGGTCGGTGGGGTCCTGGGTGCCTTCCCAGACGGTGACGTTCACCGCGCGGCCCTGGTCGTGGATCGCCTTGACCGCCTGGAAGTACCGGGAGGTGGCCTTGGCGCCGCCGTAGGGCCGCTTGTCGTCGCCGACCGCCCCGGATCCGTAAGCGACCTGGGCTTCGTCGCAGATCAGGACCAGCGGGGTGAACACGGTGCCCTTGGGCTGCTGGAGGCGCCACTGCATCTCGGCGACGCCGTCCTCCATCATCAGCGTGGCGGCGATGACGTGCTGGTCGGTGGGACCTTCGATCAGCTCGGTGGCGATGCCGTCCGCGCACGACCAGTCGCCGATGCCCTTGAGGTCGGCGACGCGGAACTCCACGGCGACGTCGTGGGCGAGCCACAGGAACAGGGACCGCAGCGACGCGGTCTTGCCCTGGTTGGACAGGCCGGTGATGAGCATGTGGCACTGGTAGACGCTGATCAGGGCGGCGTCGCCGCGCAGGTCAACGCCCCATGGGGCGCGGCCGTTCTTGTAGTCGGCGGTCGAGTCCGGGTCGATGACCAGCGGCGACGGGCCGATCGGCTCATCGAGCGCCCCGGAGTCGGCGATCCACAGGTGCACGGTGCGGGCGGCGGTCGCCTTGGTGACGAACACCTCGTGCTCGTGCCGGCCCATGTTCTCGGCGAGCTTCCGCCGCCGGTTCATGACCTCTTCGGTGCTGACGCCGGACGGCAGCAGCACGTCGAGTTCGACGCCGCAGCCTGCGATGACGATGGGGCCGAGCATGCCCGCGCCTGCGTCCTCCATGTTCTTGATGGCGCCCCGCAGTTGGCCAATGCCCAGGTCGCGCAGGGCGGTGACAACGATCGACGGGGTGATCGGCTCACCATCGCTGCGCTGACGCGGGGGCAGTGCCCACTGCGGAGCGGTCTGCCGCTGGTGGCCGGTGTGCCACAGGCCCAGGAGGATCATCCACGGGGCGAGGAACACGGCCGGGCCCCAGATGATCGACACGAAGACCACGGCCCACCGGATCGCCTCGATGGTGCCCATGACGGGCACGATGACCTGCAAGGGGTCCTTCTCGGCGATGGCCATGAGGACGCCCAGGCCGAGCAGCCCGCCGGCCGTTGCCGCAGTGCCGACCGCGGTGGCCTTGGCGATCTGCTGCGGCGCCTTCAGCAGGTCCATTCGCCGCTGGTGGCGGGCGGCACGGAAGGCCCGGCCGCGCTCCTCCCAGATCATGGCTTCCTCGCGCTGACCTGCGGCTTCTGCGGTGCGCATCATCCGCTCGTACCGGGCGGCGCTGCGGCCGTCCCAAGTGCGCTTCGCGAGGATGCCCGCTCCGCCCGCGACGAAAGCGCCATGGCGAGCGACCAGACGGGCACCGCTCTTGGTGCGGTCGTGGGTGACGACGACGCGCACTCGGCGGACGGAGCGGCGCAGCAGCGGGTCGGCGGCGGGACGCTCGGCCGGCGGCGTCGGCTGCGTGGCCGGCTGTACGGGCGGGGCGCTGGGCTGCGTGGCCGGCGGGTCGCCGATCTTCACGAGCCTCAGCGGCTGCTCGTGCCCGTTGATGACGGTGCCGTCGGTGATGGTCATGGTCAGCTTTCTCCGTCGAGGCTGGGCAGGGGCGCGCGGTCGAGGATTTCGGCGCGGATGTTCTTGGCTGTGGAGTCGGAGACGACGCCGAGGCCGGCGGCGGCGAGTGCGGATGCAAACTCGGTAGCCGTGGGGTTTCGACGGAGTCGGGCGAACTCGATATGGAAGATCGGCGCGGCGGCATCCACCCACTCATCGAGAGATCGGCGCGGTGCCTTCTTGGCTGCGCGCGAACGACTGGCTCGGGCCTTTGCCCTGGTCGGACGGGGCGCGGCGCCGGCGCGGTGCTTCGGCCCCTTGCCGGAGATGAAGTGGACGACGTCCGGGGCGAGTTCGAACCACTCGCTGTCGGCCACGCGATAGGCCCCGAACTTCGCGTGCAGCGCCCGCTCCAGATCCATCCCGCCGTGCAGCAGAAGTAGCACCGCGTCTTCCCTGAGCGATAGCGACTGCACGCGGCTGAACAGGGACTTCGTGTATCCGATCTTGACCCGGCCGCCGTTGGCCATGAAGTACACCAGCGCCGAATGCGGGTCCGTCGCCGGCATCTGCGCGGCCTGCGCGCTCGCCACCAGGTGCGCAAGGTCAGGCGGCAGGGTTCGGCTACTCAGCGCGCGAGCATCACGCAACGCGCCGACCAGCATCTCCGGCACGACGAACGCCGCGACCTGCAACTTGTGCTCGTCGCACAGCCGAACCGGCACGACCAGCGTCGCCGCGTGGATGCAGGGCGCGCCGTCGCGCTGGGCTTGGCAGGTGAGTTGATCCATCGCGGTGATTCAGCTTCCGGTGAGTGTGCGGACGTTGGTCTGGCCGAGGGCGGCGAGGTGCGGTTCGTTCTTCTCGACGGCGTCGCGGATCCGCTGGCATGTGGGGCGGGAGATCGCCCTGGGGGCGAGCTTCGCTTCAACGAGGACGTCACGGATCTCGGTCCACTCGGGCCGCTTGTCCAGCTCGTCGTAGAGCGCACGGACGCGCTCACGGCGGCGCTCGGTTGTGGTCTTCCTGGGCGCGCTCTTCTGGCCGCCCGCTGAGCGCCCGCGGTTGGTCCTGGATGAGCGCGTGGGCTGAGCGTCGCTTGGGCGCTCACCGTGAGCGCTCACCGGGGCCTCGGTGTGAGCGTCGGGGGCGCGCTCGGGCTGAGCGTCCATGGGGCGCTCGCTCTCGGCGCTCGCCGCGACCTCTCCGGCCGCTTCCTTGAGCGCCTCGGGGAGTTCGATGCCGAGGACGTAGGCGCGGTAGATCGCCCAGGTTCCGGACCGGTCGATGACCCACCGAAGCGGGTGGAGGCGGGGCCGTTCCTGCCCGTCGCGCCGGGCTGCCGCGGCGCGGGCCTCGGACATCAGGCCCTCGAAGAGCAGCACTGCGGCGGGCGGCATGAACGAGGCGATCCACCGGCCGGTGGGGTCGCTGATGTGCTGGTAGTTGATCCACGACGACAGGCCTGTGAAGACGACGATGAGGAGCCGCCACACGGTGGCGCTGCGGCCATGGATCGACGCGCGGAACACGACGAGGGACAGACCGAGGGGGGCGCCGTCGAACGTCGCGGGCACCAGCCAGCCGGTGTGCGCAGTCAAGCCCATGTGGGTCATGCCGAACGAGTGCAGGCCGATGAAGCTGGCGGTCCAGCCGGACACGGCGACGACGAGGACGATGAGGAACCCGACGACACCGAGGCCGGTGTCGCGCAGCCAGTGGCCGACGGTGCGCCACCGGTCGCCGCGCGGGGTGGCGGCCGGCGTGAGCCCGGGCGCGAGGGTGAAGGACTCGACGAGGTTGAACGGGGGCTTCTCGTTCACGCCGTCCGCCCCCTCATGCGCCGCACGACGTACCGCCAGCCGACGGCCACGGCGAGCGCTACGACGGCGGCGGGTTGGTGCAGCGACCAGGCGGCCGCGGCCACCGCGGGGGACGCGGCCCAACTGGTGGCGTGCCAGAGCAGCGCGGCGAGCGTGGGGTAGGCGGCGGTGAGGCCGAACAGGATGCCGCCGAGGATGGCGCGCACGGTGAGCTCCTTCGGGTGTGGTGGGTGCCGGATCAGGTGCGGTCGCGGGGGTCGCGGTACCGGTCGGGCAACGCCGGGTTGTCGTAGGCGTCTTCGACGTCCAGGTACAGGTACCGGGACTGCGTGGTTTCGACGGTCGGGTCGGCGACCTGCTCGAAGTAGGCGTCCATGGCCTTGTCGGCGGCCTTGAGTCGGACGACGGCCTTCGCGGCGGTGATGGGGTTACGCATTGCGGGCTCCTTCGGGGTGAGGCGGGTGGTCGGGTGGTTTACGGGTTCCGGGTTGCGCGGCGCTGGACTTGCTCTCGCAGTCGGGCGGTGGTCTGGCGTGCTTCTTCCGCCTGCCGGGCTTGGTTGGGGGTCAGGGTGGTGTCGGCGGGGGTGTCGGGTTCCGGGTAGGTCGGGGCGAACGGGTTCCATCCCACGGAGGGGCTCCTCTCTCGGTGGCGGGTGTGGCTGGCGGTTCTCCGCGAGCCTCAGGTGATCTGAGATCTGCCGAGCCGTTGGCGTTTGCGCTCTTCGTATCGGCGCTGGCGACCGCGCTTGCAGGCCAAGCACACGCGGGCGCCCTTGCCGTCCCGGGAGAGGTTTGCTCCGCGAAGCGGATGCCCTTCCGCGCACTCCGTCCTGGAAGCCCAGTTGTGCCGGCCGTGGCGCAGGGTGTCCTGGGAGTTCTCGACCTTGGTCCCCCACGCGAGGTTTTCGAGGCGGTTGTCGTTTGGGACTCCGTTGAGATGTCTCACCTCGCAACCCCCGGGCTGCGACCCAAGGAAGGCCAAGGCCACCAAGCGGTGTACTGACCACGTCATGCGGCGCCCTGTGGCATCCCGCAGGTTCACCCTTGTGTGGCCGAACCGCGTTGGCTGCTGGGCCATGAAGCGGCCTTTGAGCGTCATGGCGTTGCGGGCTCTCCGCGCCATGCTGTAGACGCGCCCTTGGGTGCTGACCTTGTACAAGTTCTCGTAGCCAGGTATGGGTAGCCACTGCTCCCCATCCACGTTGCCTTCGTTCTCGGCGAGCCCCGTAGCCATCACCGGCAACTCCTGGCGGACGGCTCTACGGATGCTCTTAGCCCCGACTTCCAGGAGCCGGACTACATCGGAGATGGCGTCGGCGCCGCAGCCCGTGAGTAGGCAGTCGATCTGCCGGCGTGCCTCGTCGCCGACGCCATGGCGAACTGCGATGTCTATAACCGCCTTTGCGACAGCGGCTGCCTCGGTAGCGGTGGACATTCGCAGTTCCTCTCGGGTTGTTGCGGGCAGCCGTCAGTCGGTGGCTAGCGGAGGTGCCAGGGGAGCTTTGCGGCGGCCTCATTGGCCGCGCGGTTCAGCTCCAGGTACTCGGGCGTTTCGTCGTGGATCCCGGCGGCCTCGTCGGCGCGTTGGTTGGCGTGCAGTGCGGAGTCGGCGGCCTTGGACGCCTTGACGTCCTCGGGGCGGCCGAGCAGCTTGTCGCGGAGGCTCATTCGGTGCTGTCCGCGTTGGTGGCGGCGTAGGTGTGGGTGGTGCCGTCCGCGGCTGTCTCGGTGACCGTTTCGCCGGGGTTCACGGTGTAGCTGTGAGTGGGGATGAGTCCCTGGTCTGTCGGGTCAGTGGGCTCGCCGTTGCTGAAACCGAGCACGATGGGCATGTGGTTCTCCTGTCTGGGCCGGGCTGTCCGGTCCTGCGCCGTCCCCGACCGTGGCGGCCCGGGGGCGACGCAGCGGCCGTCAGCGGTCCCCGGTGGGGTTGGGGGTGGTGTCGGCGAGCCGCTCGTACACGGCCTGCCGGTCCTTCGGCGGGAGCGCCTGAACCTGCTCGTTCACCCGGTGGAACCGGGCCGGGTCACCGGAGGCGATGATCAGTTCGGAGGCGATGTCGTTGGTGCTCCAGCCCATGACGGGCTCCTCTCTCGGGTTGGGTGCCGGCGGCCCCGGCGGTCTAGTCGGTCTCTTCGCGGACGGGTGTGGGGTTGAGCCATTCCTGCGCGACCTCGTAGTCGCGGGCGGCCTGGGCGAGCTCTTCCTCGGCGGTCATCAGTCGTCGGCTCCGGCGGGGAACGACTCGCGGTCGTCCTGGCCGCACCAGTCGCAGGAGGTGATCACTTCGCACCCCGCTTCCGGCAGCCGTCGGCGTGCTTCTTGGCGCCATCGCGGGCGAAGGGAAGCGCCGAGTAGCCGAGGCTGCGGTGCTTCTCCGAGCCCGAGCACTCGAACCGGTACGGGAAGAGGTTGTTGCCGGTCGCGGTCACCTCGACCACCGCGCCCTTGCGGGTCGGGAACGACATGACGGGCTGGTCGGCGCTCATGCCGCAGCCCCCGCAGCCCACTCGCGGTACTCGGCGAGACCGGCGCGGATCGCCCGGCCGCTCTCGCGCACCCGGCGGTACGCCTCGTCCATGTCCGGGTCCGAGTCGCCGTCATGGTCGACCGGCCCGCGCGGGCCAGGAATCGGCAGGCGCGGGATGGCGGACCGTGAGTCCTCCCACGCCGCGGCAACACGGGCCGCGACGTGGTCGGGGAAACGCGGCGGGGTGGGGTGGGTTGCGGTGGCAGTACTGTTCACGATGATCTCCCGGGTGCTTGCAGGCTTCGGGCGGTCGGGCCCCGGTCGGCGTTCACAGCGCCGGCCGGGGTTTTGTGCGGTCAGGCAACTTCCTCGGCGGAGATCTGAGACGCCTGGAGGAACTCGGCCACGGCCGACTCGGGGATGCGCAGTCCGCGCTTCCGCAGCCGCCCTTCGCCGATGCGGTGGGCGCGGATGCGTCCGGAGTCGGCGAGGCGGTACACGGTGGACACGTGGACGTCGAGGCGGTCCGCGACCTGCTGTGCCCGCAGCAACGGCTCAACGGTGGCGGGGGCCGTAGTCGGGGCAGTCGGGTCGTGGCACACGGGGGCTCCTGAGGCGCGGTTGAAGGGGTGCTTATCTTCTTCGAAGAGGCACATCCTCAGTGAAGCCGAGTTCTTCGAAGAAGGCAAGCTCTTCTAGTTCGCACGCTCCCGGCGCGCCCCCGACGCACGAAGAAGCCCCCCACCGCCGAAGCGATGGGGGGCGCAGGAGTTCGCAGGTCAGGAGGAGAAGACGTACTCCAGGATGTAGTTGGACCCGTCGAGCGTCATCTCGTTGACTTCTACGAGGCGGTCATTCTGGTCTGCCGCGATGCGGATGATCTGGAAGACGGGAGTACCGGGGCCCAAGCTGAAATCGGCCGCCTCCTGGGGCGTGGGCATCCTCGTCCTCACCTCCTCCTTGAACCGCGCAGGCGCATGGCCGATCTCGGCAAGTCGGGCATACATGCCACCAGGGCCGGTGTCGGGCTGGGTGATGGCCGTGCCAGCCGCCAAGCTCATTGGCACATACGAGACGGCCGTCTGGATGAGCCGCCCCTCCACATGGAAGCGCCGGCTGCGGCGGCACATGCGCTCGTCGGACTCCAGGAGTTGGGCCACATGATCAGGCGCATCGACCTCGTTGACGTCCACCTCAACGCGACGCGGGCGGTCCTCTAGGTCCACGTCCCAGATTGACCGCCCGGCGTGCCACACCTCTGAGGAGAGGCGCTGAACTGCGGGCCGTCTGATCGGACGGAAGGCCCGGACCGTGACGCCGACGCCCTGCTTGCTCTCGATGAGGCCTTCGGCGCGCAGGGCGTCCAGGGCTTGCCGCACTGTGGATCGAGCGGCCACATGCCGCTCCATGAGGCCATTCTCGCCTTCGAGCTTCGAGCCCGGTGCTAGCTCGCCGCTGAGGATCTTCGCGCGCAGCTCGTCCGCGATCTCCTGATGGCGGCGCGGCCCGCGCTCGGGCTTGCTGGGCAAGGTTTCCTCCTAGATCGGCTTCTTCAGAGATGCTAGCCACCGACCAGTTGAGGTGCGAACTCTGCGAAACCCTTGAAGTTCTTCGAAGAAGCGGTCAGACTCAATGCTACGCAACGCCGCTTCACGCTGGGAAGTGGTGACCGTGCGTATCGAAGGGGACACGTATGCCCGATCCGCTACACCCAACCCTGCCAGCTCGACACGAGCGCCCCGCGTATACCTGGGAGGACCCTCGGCGCCTCGGCCTCGACCTGGACGCCACTTCGGACTCGCCGCCCATCTCCGTGGACGATCTGCGATTCCCGCCGACCCATCACTGTCAGAGCGATCACACCAAAGCCGCCCCCAGGGAAGTGGAGCCGCCGCGACAGAAGCGTCTCGGGAGCAGCTACCAACCCGACTCGTCTCACACCTACCTGATCGGGATCAAGGGTTCAGGTCTGGTGAAGATCGGATGGGCTAAGGATCCGAAGAAGCGTCTCGCCCTTCTTCAGATCGGGCATCCCATGGTGTTGTCCCTTCTCTGGGTGACGAAAGGTCCCTACGAGAGGGCCCTGCATCGGCGGTTCGCAGGACATCGAGTGCGCGGCGAATGGTTCGACTTCACGCCGCTCGGTGATCCCGTTGAAGTCGTAGAGGCCGCAGTCGCAGAGATCGGCGCGACCGTCACCTGAACGCACGAACGGCCGGGTGTACCACCACCCGGCCGCCGCAAGAACCAGCGGGTTGCAGCCCGCTGATCGGTAGAGATCCAGTCGCTAGATAGGAGAGCTCCGTCTTGACTTTACCAACGAAGGGGTCTGCCGTTCCCGCGCCAGCCACCCCTGTGTCGACCGTCACGCCCAGCCCGCAGCGTCGCCGAGCCGTGTGCCCCGGATGCCAAGACCGTGAGTACGTCCGCCTCGACGGCCTGCTGCGCAAGCACCGGTCGTCGTGGACGGGCGACAGGTGCCCCGGCAGCGAGACGACGCCGATTCCCATCGACGTGCCGGACTACGACCTGAGCCCTCGCGGCCTGCACGACGCGAAAGCCCTGGATCGGTGGGACTTCCTGTCGATGCCGCTGAACACGCTGATCCTGATGGCGCGGGCGGAGTACCGCGAGATCGCTGCGCCGAGCCTGGACTTCCGGGGCTCCATCCGCCGCCTCACGAACAGCCGGCACTGGCTCTGGGTGCTGTCGATGCCGATCGGCCAAGACCCGCTGGAGCAGGAGTTGACGATCCGCGGCCTGCTCGCAGCAGCGCACGGCGTGGATGTCGCGGACTGGCCGATGGAGCTGGAGATTCGGCCGAGCTGAACACCCCACGGCCGGGCGACGTAAAGCCGCCCGGCCGCCGATCAACAGGTCACCCCACCGGCACGAAAGGCGCCTGCGCGCAATGACTCTGTCCATTCCTGGCTTCGGCCGGTGCGCTCCGAGCGTCTCGACTCGATCGCGGGGACGCGCCTGATGGGGATCAGGATCATCGTTGAAGTCCTCGATCACTGGCAGGACGCGGGCCTGACGGCTGGTGAGCGGAATGACCTGCTCGTCCTCGCCGAGAACGCCAACGACCGAACCCGCGAGACCTGGCCCAAGGGGGGCGTTCACCAGTCGTACATCCTCAAGCGCACGGGCAAGAGCGCTGGCGGATGGAAGAACGCCATCGGCAAGCTGATGAAGAAGGGCGTCTTGGCCTACGCAGTGCACGGCGGCCGTGAGCTGTCGGGGTTCCCTGGGCAGGCTGCCGTCTACCGCATCGCGCCGCTCTGTCCCGAGGCGCCGCATGACGGGTTCTTGGGGCAGTGCGCGAGAGTCGAGAGGGTCACCTCTCAGGTGACCCATTCTGAGGGCGATGGGCTGGAAACGGGTCACCTCTCGGATGGAGAGGGTCACCTGTCAGAGGAAACGGGTCACCTCTGGGATGCAGAACGGGTCACCTCTCAGGTGACCCCAACCCCTCTTTACCCCTCTTCTAAAACCCCCTCGGGTATTACCTCCTCCTCCGTGGCTGAGCCCTCCACGGACCCATCCGCAGTCGCGCCTGACACCGAGGAGGGCGGAGGCGGCGGTTCTCTCGATGATTCGAGATCCACAGCCGAAGAGATCGCGTCCGCTCTCGACTACCGTGGCAAGACGCCAGACAAGCGGCAGCGACGGACGATCGCCGATCGGCTGACGGCCGCTCTGGCGTCCGGCTGGACGGTGGACGGGCTGGCGCTCTACCTCGACCTCGGGACGGCCGCCGTGGACTCACCAGCCGCCGTGTACGCCCACCGGTTGAAGCCCGAGGTGCTGCCCGACGCCGAACCCCTCCCCGCTCCTCCTGCTGCCCGTGGTGGCGTCCGTGGCCGGATGCCGACCGCCGAGGAGTACGCGAACCTGACGGTCGAGGACATCCTCGGCGCGGGTCGCCAGGAAGCTCCGGCCGGCGGGATGTGGGAACAGGCCACCGCTCGCGCCCGAGCCCGCATGGGCGGGGGCACGGACAGCACGGTGGCCGGCTGGGCTGCCGTCGCCGCCGACCTCGGCCGCCGCGAACCCCACCGGCCGTACACCAACGACGTCTGGACCACGCCGGCCAACCCGACCGAGGCCGCGGGGATCCCATGGTGCGGGGACGTCGAGTGCGAACCCATCGGCCGCATGCGCGAACGCATCGACAGTAACGGCTACAAGACGGATCACCCCTGCACGAAATGCCACCCGGGCTTTCAGTTCGGATAGTTCGGCCCCCGCGATCCGGATGCAGCGGTGAGGCTCTGTCACAGACGCGCAACACGCCCTGCTTTGCCGCGTCGATCCTGCAATGCTCCCGTCCTTCACTGATTTTTGGGGGGCACCATCATGACGCTGAACGATGGATCAGGGCGCGGCCGGCCGGGTAGTTGGTCGCGGCGGAAGAAGGTCACGGTGTGGTCAGTATCGGGAGTCGTCGGGTTCCTCGTGCTGATGTTCATCATCGGCACGATCGCCGGACCGCCGAAGAAGGGCGACAGCAAGCCGATCGCGAAGGCCGCGGCGAGCGCGGCCGAGTCGAGTTCCTCGGCGGCGCCCAGCTCCGGCAGGCCATCGGCGCCGACCGCCACCACGCTGTCGCCCAAACCGGAACCGGCAACCACGGCGCCGACCACGAACCCACCGACCACGGCCTCGCCCACCGAGAAAACTTGCGGCCCAGAGCGGGACGTCGTCGTCTGGATGAAGGTGCCCGACCTGCCCGACAGTGCTCAGGTGCTGGGGAACTACAACCTGGCGACCTGCGAGCCCACGTTCCAGTGGCTTCAGGAGACGTCGCCGACCGACGCCGGCTACTGCACGGAAGCGGCTTGGGCGAGCGACAACCCGGGGTACAGCGCCGACGCTGAGCCTGCGAAGCGTCCCCAGGGGGTACAGGTGACCATCGGGCCGGCGTGCTGACCTGTGAGAAGTACCGGCCGGGCGGATTCTGACCGACCGCCGCGCACCCTGTCCGGTTCCTCTCTCGCCACGCCCTCCCTCTATCCGGCAGGCTGGCCGCCAACCGAGGGGGTCGTGGTGGCGGACATATGCCCGTTGTGCAAGCGGGATGATCAGACGAAGAGCCTGTCGGGTCATTGGAATGATCTGACGCCCGGGTCTGTGCACTACGCCCGGTTGAAGCAGCCGTCCGAGGCGGAAGTCCGGTATCTGTACGCGCTCGGGGTTGCGCTGTTGGGTGTGGCGCTGCTGATGACGGGCGCGGTCCTGCCGGGCGTTGTGGTGCTGGCCGGCGGTATCGGCTGGGGTGTGGTGATGTCCCGGCAGGTGGCTGTGGCGGACGGGAAGCGAGCAGTGTGGGCGCGCTCGAAGTGGTGCGGGCGGTGCACGGAGGCGTTCGACCCGAAGGCGTGACGTCCGGTCAGTAGTTCCCGCTGGCCTGCGCTTCCTGGACGACCTGCGCCCTGTACTGCGGGCAGTACGTGGTGACGCCGAGGATGACGACCTGGTAGGTGTCGCTGATCTGGGTGCCCCAGTTGTCGCCGGACGGGTAGAGGCCGGAGCGGACGGCGAGGATGTCGTTCAGGCTGTGGCCGGCGGCGAGTTGGTCGCACCACTGCTGCGGGTAGGCGGCGATCTCGTCGTCGGTGGGTGCGGCGGTTGCCCAGCTCTGGATGGTGGCGCCGTGGATGGCGGCGAGGAACTGGTCCTGCTTGCTGACGGTCGGCGTGCTGGTGGCCTTGTCGGGTGTGGCGGTGGTGCTGGCCGAGCAGCCGGCGAGTGCGAGTCCGGCGGCGAGTAGTGCGGCTGCGGTGGTGCGGCGCATGGGTCCCCCTAGTGGTTGAGCCCCCGAGCGTGGCAGGGGTCAGCGCGTCCCGCCCTGGCTGTGTCCGAGCTGTGACCGGCCCGGTCGCCGCGTGGGAACGGGGCCGCCTGCATGAGCTGCTTCCTGGTACGCCACCGGAGCCAGCCGGCTCCGGAGAAGAACGGCAACCCGGCGGCGGCTCAGCCGAGGTAGTGGATTTGCAGCACCGTCACGGTCTTGAGCGTGTGCCCGATGAGGAGGATGGCCGACGCCTGGCGGGTGATGAGCCATCTCATGACGCCGTCGTCCTCGCCGTAGGGCTCGGTTGCTCCGAGCGGGTCCTGGCAGGCCGTGTCGAGGGCGACGGTGAGGGCCTCGGAGATGCTCGGCGGGAGCGCGTCGTGGACGGCTTCGACGCCGAGATCGTAGGTGAGCCGGTACACCCGGTCAGCCTGTCAGGTCAGGCGGCGCCGCGGGTCCGAATCCGTTCAGCTTCTGCGTGGATACGGTCGGTGGCGTCGATCCACTCGCCGGGGGGCTGTTCGCCGCGGGCGTCGTACTCGGCGAGTTCACGGCCGCGGGCGACTGCTTCGAGGGTGCGGGCGGCGATGCCCTGCCACTTCGCGAACACGTTGAGCAGCTCGTGGGCCGGCGCACGGTTGATCTCGCCGAGGAAGCGGGTAGCGAGCTGCGGGGCGCCGAGGGCATCACAGATGGTCTCGATGGTCCACGTCTGCTCGCTCATGGCGAATCCTCCAGATGTTCCGAATGATCTGAGGGTAGTCGTGTCCCCCCTCGGGCTGGTATCAGCTCACGGTCTGGCATATGCCAAAGCGTTGGCCAGGGGTTCGGCTACGCCCCCGGCAGCGTCTCCTGTGCCACGTCGAACCGGCCGGGCCCGCGAACGTCCCGCTCTCCCGCCTTGTGCGCGCAAGCATCGCCGCGGCCTCGCAGCCGAGCCGCCCAGCCCTTCAGCGGCCGATGACAGTCGGCGCACTCCACCACGCGCACCCCCGCCGCCAGCTCGGTGTCAGTGGCCAAGCCGGGCAGCGGGGACGCGGCGGGGGTAGTCATGGCCCCAGTCTGGCGCGTCAGCGGCTGACGCCGATGATGGTCTTCGGGTGTTCCAAGCACGCTCCGAGGAGGCTCACAAGGTAGTCGCGGGCGCCCTCGTAGCTGCCCCAGCCGTTGCCCGGCTCCATGGCCCGGTAGACGTCGGGGTTGTTGGCCATGTTCCAGGCGGCTCTGCGCAGGTCGGGGATTGCGGCGTCGGCGAGACGCCCGTCGAGATCGGCCAACGGGTAGCCGAGGGCCTGCGACCACATCCCGGAGACGTTGCTGGTGTAGTTGCCGACGCTGTGCACGGTGGCCGGTTCTTCGCCGCCAGTGTCGATGCGCAGGTACAGGTCGTAGCTCACTTGGTCTCCTCGTGGTCCGACAGCTTCTCCCACGCCCGGTGCGACCAGCACCAGACCTTGCCCGGGATGACCGGGTTGCCCGGCAGCCACGTCTGGACGGTGGGCCTGGTCTCGATGCGAATCCGCTCCTCGCCGGGCGGGTCGGTCTCCGTCTGCGGCGTCTCGTACAGGTGGGTAGTCACCGCGCCTTCGCCTCCTGTCCGGCCGCGCTTTTCGCCGTGACCGTCCCGTACCGCTCCACCCGGTGCCCGCAGGCACACCCGGGGTCGTCACAGTGCTGGTCGCGGGGTGCGCGCTGGTCAGCGGCTCGGCCGCATGGGGCGCAGATCATGGGGTTCCTCCTGGTAGTCGCCGATGTCGGGCAGTACGTCGGTGTCGCGGGGAGGTGGCCACTCGGGGTCGCAGTCCGGGCCGACCGGGGGGCCGAACACCCGCTCCACCTCGGGGTCGCGCGGGGGTCTGGTCACCGGTTCCTCCAGGTGCGCCCGCTCGGCTCGTGGCAGTGCCACTTGCTGCGGGTCCGGTGGGCGGCCGGCCAGGTGCAGCGCACGGGCCGCCACAGGTGCCAGCGCCACGACCGGCAGCGGTGGCTCACAGGTCACTCCCGTCGTCAGGGTTGGTCCAGCGCGTCCCGATGCGGCTGACGTGCCGGTCGTGGGGGCCTTCTACGATGCAGCGCTCGTCGGGCACGTCCGGGTCGGCGGAGAGGAGTCCGGCGGGGCAGGCGGGCGGCGGCTCGTCGTCGGCCGGGTCCCACGTCGCGAGCGGCCCACGGTCCTCGGTGGCCCAGGCGTAAGTAGGGCAGGGCCAGCGGTTGCCGCATTCGACGCATTCGCCGGTGGTCCCGCCGTGCTGGTCGACGTACTTGGAGTGCGCGGCGGCGATGCGGCCCAGGCGAGCGGCAAGACGGTCGTCGTCCCACACGATGCGCGTCGCGCCACCGTGGCCGTGGACCGCCTCGGCGTCTTCGAGGCGGGGCCAGATCACGGTGCTGGGGCGGTCACCGCGCCAGTGGATGCTGACGGTCTGGTCGGGCCAGAGCACGCCGTCGGCCACACGGCCAGTACCGGACACGCCGGTGATGTCGGTGGTGCGCTGGAGATGGAAGCGGCGGGGTTCGGTCATGACCGGTCTCCTTGCTTGCCGGGGTGTTCGGCGACGACGGTGCTGGTGATGGTTCGGCAGACGGTGCGGTAGTTGCCGCCGCCGAGCTCCGGGTCGCCCATGAACCATGCGGCGTCGGCGAGCGCCCGCTCGGGGGTGGGCGCGGGGCTGATGCTCTCCACGATCCAGCGGCCGTCGGACAGGGCGCGTTCGACGACGTACTCGACGCGGGTGGGGTGGGCTTCGGGCTCGGCGGTCACTTCCCGCCCCCGTCGCCCCGTCCGTCCGGCCCGACCGGCGCGGTGCGTGCCCGTGGCGTGTAGGGCACGGCGATCGCCGCGAGTGCTTCCCGGGCTAGGCGTTCGATGACCTGCTGCTGGGCTGCGACCAGCGCGGTCAGTTCGGCGATCCGGATTCCGGCCTGCTGGGTGCGGGTGCGTTCTGTGGCGAGCTCGGTGGCCAGTTCGCACGTCTCGCAGCTGTCACAGCCGCCCCCGGCGATGGCCTCGCGCATCGTGTCGCGGCCGGCGGACGGGGCGGGTCGGTACAGTCGTCGTCCGCCGCGCACGGTCTCGGTGCTGGGGACGATGGCCTCGGGCTGGTCGCAGCTTGGGCAGGAGTGGCTGGTGCCAACGCCGCCCCCGGTTTCGTTGGGACTGGGGGCCGGGGTGCCAAGCTCCGTTGGGGCGTCGGCCTGCTGGACGAACTCGGTGATGCTCCGCCCCCGTTCGGCCATGATCGCCCGCCCGCATTTGGCGCCCTCCAGCCACTCCCGGACGCGGGCGATCGGCACCTCGGCCAGGCCCCCGTCCTCGGCGTGGTCGCACATCTCCCGGGCGAACAGCAGCGCGTCCCCGGCGCGGTACAGGTCGAGGCTGAGGCGGTCAACCTCGGCGCGGGCCTCCTCGGCGGTGAGCTCAGCGGGGCCAAGGTCGGGCGCGGGCTCCCGGCATCCGCACACCACCCGCTGGTCGGGCATGGGCGTGGTGGCCTCGCCGAGCATCGACGCGGTCACCTGATCGGCGAGTTGGGTCTGCTGCTCCGGAGTGAGGCAACTGGGCCACGTGCACGACGGACGGCCCTCGGCGTCCGGCCGTTCGGCGCAGTCGGGTCCGCCGCAACCCACACACCCGGCGCACGAGGGCGGGGCGGTCGGCTGCGCGGGGACGGTGGGCTCGGTGGTCACAGTTCACCTCGGGTCTGGAGTTCGTCGAGGAATTCGTCGGCGATGACGTGCAGGGCGTCCTCGTGCACCTTCGGCCCGGTCAGGGCGTAGCGCTTCGCATCCTGGCCAACGCGGGCGAGGGCTGCTTTGAGAACGGGGGTGGAGTCGTGGCGGTGAGGCCGCTCCGGGCGGCTGGTCGCGGGATCGGGCGTGTCAGGCACGGGGCGCCTCCTCGGCTGCGCTCTGCTCGCGGTTGCTGTGCGGCGGTTCGGCGCTCTGCGTCCACCAGGCCCCGGAGTTGGCATCAACGTGCCGCCAGCGGGGGTGCGGTCCAGGCGGGAGGGTGCAGGTCCATCCGAAGAGCTGGTCGGCGCAGGCATCAGGCATCGGACGCCTCCGGGGTGGTGGTGCTCTGGCGGTACATGAGAAGCGCGGCATTCACCCAGTCGCCTTCGCCGAGGGTTCGACGGTCCGGACTGTCGGCGGGCAGACGGGTGTGCGATCCGATCTTGGCGAGAACCGGGGCGCCGTCCGGGGCGAACTCCCCGGTGTGGTGCCAGACGGGCATGCGATCGTCGTAGCGGGCGTCGGCGGGCAGGAAGTCGTCGCGCAGGTCGAACTCTTCGCCAGTGCCCGGATGGACCCACTCGTTGGCCCCGTCGGCGGCGTCGGAGCAGGGACCGCACTGGTTGGCGCCGTACAGGTGCTTGCCGCAGAAGTACTTGCCGCAGCCGTCCTCCGGGTCGCCGGGCGTGGTCCCGCAGAGGCAGCCGAGGCCGCGGTCGATCTCCTCGGTGCAGCCGGGCTCTTCGCAGACGGCGTCAACGCCGTATCCGGCTTCGATGGTTTTGCCGTCGCTGCGGACGACGGTGTAGTGGGCGTAGCCCATGTCAGGCTCCTTTGATGGGGGTGGACGCGAGCCACGCGACGTCCATCGCGAAGTACTTGATTTGGCCCTCGGGGTGGCGCTCTTGGTCGTAGCCGGACGGCGGCTCGTGACCGTCGGGGGTCTCGCCGACTGGACCGAACCAGTAGCGGGTGTACGTGTCCGGGGCGCCGTAGCGTTCTTCGCAGTGGACAGACCAGGTGCGGTCCATGCCGACCAGGCACTGCCAGCGGTTGGCGTGCTCATTGAAGGTGATCTCCCCGGCGCTGCCGGTGCGGCCGGGCGCGAGAGCCTCGCGGTAGTGGCTCCATCCGCCGCCCGTTTCGGATGGCTTCGGGCTGGTGATGGTGACGCGGTCGCCGGGCTTGAAGTCCACGGCGAGTTGGTCCAGGGCCCAGGCCTTGATGGCGCGGAGGTTGTAGACCTCGGCGCGGAGCCGTTGGAGGCTGATGCCTTCCAGCGCGGCGAGGGTGTCGTCGAACGCGGACACGGTGCTCCTTCGGTGGGTGCCGGCCCGGGTGGGTGACCGGGCCGGCAGGGGGTGGGGTGGGTCAGGGGGTGGTGGCGTTGGCGATCTGGTCGATGAGCCGCAGTTCGCCGGGCTCCAACTCGATGGCGGCGGCCTCGTAGAACCACTGCACCCAGACCGGTTCGAGGCCGGGCGCCTTGGCGAACTGTGCGTCGGTGAGGCCGCCTCGGGCGTAGGTGGAGGTGCGTTCGGCGAGGGTTTGCAGGTCGCTGTGGTTGATCCAGCGGGCGTTGCGGGTCTCTCGCTCGGACGGGTCCAGGTCGCCGGTGACGATGGCGCGGTAGATCGTCCACTGGTGGCCGATGCCGCGCGGGCCGGGCTGGCGGCGGCAGCGGTTGTTGCGCCACCCGGTGGCCACCTCGGTCAGCGAGAGGACTACGAGCCCGACTTCCTCACGCACCTCCGCCTCGGCGGCCTGCCGCAGCGTGCCGTGGGTATCGACGTGACCGGCGACGGGTGCGACGCCGGACGGGAACGTGTTGCGGTCGAACATCAGGTACTCACCGGCGGCGTTCGTGATGATCACGCCGACGGACGTGTTGTCGCAGGTCTTGGGCACGCGGGGCTCCTTGTGGGTTGGTCGGATCGGCGTGCGGGTCTGTGCGGGCCGTCCGCGGGTTCGTGGCGACTCGGGGACGGGCGCGCGGCCCCAGGAGGCCTACGGGGGCGCTGAGGGCCGCGACGGGGCGGTGGGGGTCATCGCCGCCCCTCCGCCCAGCAGCCGGGGCAGATGTCGCGGCCGCCGGGCATCCCGATGTGCCAGCCCTTGGTCTTCAGCCAGGCGCGCAGATCGGTTGCGGTGCGCGTCTCGAACGGGGCGTCCCACTCGGTGAGGCATTGCCCTCCGTCGGGCCACGGGGCGTCGCAGCGGATGCGGTGGATCACCACGGAGCTCACGCGGCGGCCCCCGTGGTGCGGGCGGTGTCCAGGTCGAGCGCCAACTGCACCGGCCGGCGGGCGGCGAGGATGTGCGCCGCGGCCCGCTCGCCGAGCCACTGCGCGTAGGCCGGCGGGATGGCCTCGGCGATCTCCTTGCGGACGTCCGTCCAGTCGATGCCCATGGCCTGCTGCCACTGCGCGACCGTGCCCTTGCCGCCGCCGTCGCCGTACACCGCGAAGTACGGGCCGGTGAACCACTGGCCGTGGCGCATGCCGGCGACCCTGCCGCGGTGCCTCAGGTGCGCGGGCGCCGCGGTGGCCCAGCCGCCCAACTCGAAGTTGCGGTGCCGGATCACGGCGAGGCCGAACATCTCCCCGCACAGCGTCACGTCGAGGCGCATGCGCTTCGCGGCACGGCCCGGGGGCTGCTCGATGACGTAGGGCCGGCCCGTGGCCTCCAGGGCGTCGCGCGTCGGGTCGAGCAGGTCCGGGTACTGGCCGCGGCGGGCGGCGTTGGTGCCCGCGGTCAGGGTGCAGTCGTGCTGGCAGGGCGGCCCGGCGTGGATCAGGTCGTACTCGTGGCCGTGCTCGCGGATGTAGGCCACGGCGTCGCCTTGGATGAACCGGTCGCCGCAGTACCGGGGCTGCGGGGCTATGTCCACGCCGGTGACGTGGAAGCCGGCCTGCTGGTAGCCGCGGGTGCAGCCGCCGACGCCGCAGAACGCGGCCAGCAGACGCAGCCCTCCCCCCGCCGTCCCCGCCCCGTGCCCCGCGCTCACCGGGTCACCCCGTCCGTCGTGGGCCACGCCTGGCGGCATCCGTTGCTGCGGCAGCGCGCGTCAGCGGGCGCGTCGGTGAGCGGCCACGTCAGCCCGTCGTCCAGGAGCGATCGGCCGCAGCGGGACATGACGCCCTCGGAGACGGTGCGGCCGGCCACGTGGATGGCCTTGTCGGAGCGGGTGTTCGGCCGGGCGTACCAGGACGCGTCACGCATCGCGGCCCACGGCTCCACCTCGGCGGCGCTCACCGGGTCACCGCCGCGAGGATGGCGTCGGCCAGGGCGAGGGTCTCCGGGCCGCCGACGCGGTTGATCTGCGTGGCGTCGTACTCGACCATCCGCGCCCACCGGTCGAACATCGCGGCCAGCAACGCGCCATGCCCGGGGTGCATCAGGGCGATCCACTCCAGGTTGAGCGGCCCGTTGTGCTCGGTGCTGAGGCTGCCGAGAGTCTTCCCTCCGCCAACGAGGCGGTGGTCGTATTCATCGCCCCAGCGGACGTTCGGGTCCTCGGCGAACCACGGGCCTTTCGTGGCTGTAGCGGCGGTGGCGCGCACCACCCCAGCGGCTTCGCGGAGGCGGGCGGCGGTGGTGGACTCGGGCTCGGTCACAGTGGGCCTTTCGGTTCGGGTTGACGGGCGGGGAGGGTGAGTCAGGAGGCGGGGAACAGGCCGAGCGCGACGGGCCGGGCGAGGCGGATCACGCACAGGTCCGCGCCGTCCTGCTCCCGCTCGATGCCGATCGCGCGCATGCCCTCGGCAACCGCGGCTTGCAGCGTGGTGCCAGTGCCGGCGCACCAGTCGAGGACGACGCCGCCGGGCGGGGTGACGAGCCGCACCAGCCAGGACATGAGGTCGAGGGGCTTCACCGTCGGCCACGCGGTGCCGTCCGGGAGGCGGGGACGCTCGGACGCCGGGGCCTTCGCCTCGTAGCGGAAGATCGGGAAGAAGCGGGACGCGCCGCCGGTGTCGCCGTAGGTCTCGGCGCCCGTCTCGGCGGGCATGTCGCCGGACCACCCAGAGCGGTTGCTGCGAGGCGTCCCAGCGCGCATCGCACCGGACGTGCGCACCCCGCTCTGCCGGTCCATCTCCGCCACCGCGCAACCGGCCACGCACCCGTCGGCGCAGGCGTCGCCGATGATCTCGCCGTCAGCGGCCAGCAGCGGCGAGTGCGTCAGCAGGACGTTGGTGGGCCAGCGGCCTGCGGTGGTGTCCAGCGGCCCGGATGAGGAAGCGCGGGAGAACGCGCCGATGTTGCTGCCGCCGGGCTTCATGCGGGCGCTGCCAGGGCTGTTGGCCCGCTCCATTGCCTTGGCATCGGCGGCGCCGATCGGGGTCCGACACCCGTCCACGTTGAGAGCGCCCGTCCCGTGCCGCAGCACGTTGGCGGCCACCGTGCCGTCAAGCGACTTGCGGGCCACGACGATCGGCTCGGCGCCAGGCTTGAGCTGGGTGTTCCAGCCCGACCACCGGGCAGCATCGTCGGTGGACGGGGCCGTTTCGTTTGCCGCCCAGCGGTTACCCCACCGCCCCGTGTAGACCTCGGAACCGGGCACCACTTGGTGCTGCTGGGGGTCGCGCCCCCCGATTCCCCGTGGCGGCCCGATGGTCTTCCTCTCGGCACCCGCCGCCTTGTCGATGGCCTTGGACACGTCGATGCCTTTCGGCATCCCGCTGCCGTAGTGCCACGTGATCGTGTCGCGAAGCTGAAACCCCGCGATGCGGATGGACAGGCCCATCAGGTCCACGGTGCGCGAGCCGGCGAAGGCGAGCAGGTGGCCGCCCGGCTTCAACACCCGCAGGCATTCGTCCCACACGCCGGGCGGGGGCACGAAGCGGTCCCAGTTCCTGCCCATGAATCCCCCCGGACCGTCGGGGACGTGGGTGCGATCGCCCGCCATCCATGCGGCTATGGCCTGGAGGACGGTCTCGGTAGCGAGCTCGGCGAGGCCATAGGGCGGGTCGCACACGACCGCGTCGACCGACGCGTCGGACAACGTGGGCAGCACGTCCAGCGCATCGGCGTGATGCAGGATCACCTCCCCGTCGAGGCTGGCGTAGTACGGCGTTGTCATGTCCGGGTCTCCGTTCGGTTGGGGTGGGGTTCGGCGGGGCGGGAGTTGGGCGGGTGGAGTTCCGGCGGGGGCGGGGTGGCTACGCGACTGCGGCCTGTTCGCCCCGCTCGACCCACCGACCGTCGCTGCCGGGGGTCTGCCAGCAGGCGCCCCACGGCTGCTCGACTCCGACGAGTCCGGCTTCGGTCGGCGGGAGGCAGCGACGGTCGGGGCCCGGCTTGCCGGTGCGGTGCTTCTCGGCGGCAGAGTCGGAGTTGAACGTCTCGTGACAAACGGGGCAATGCGCCCGGCGGAGTCCGGTCCAGGTCTTGCCACAAGCGCCGTGCGTGATCATGTGCTTCTCCTTCGGTTCGATATCGGGGCTGTGAGAGGCGCGCAGAGCGCCAGCGGAGGAACGGGGCCCGGAACGCGGGTTAGGCGCTCTGAGCGCGATGGCGACAGCGGGACGGGGGTGGTGGGCCCGACGCGGAGGATCGGATTGCGCTCACGTCGGCCCCCGGAACGTCGGCGGCGCCACCGGAGGCCGCACCGCATCCGCCTCGGCCAGCCGCCGCGACGCCACCCGGGCCAGCGCCGCGACCTGGCGGGGCGTCACCGGCAGATCCAGTTCGTCGGCCGCCGCGTCCAGGGCCCGGTGGAGCAGGCGCTCGTCGCGCAGGTTCAGGGCCGACATCACGCACCGTCCGAACGGTCGGTGGTGGGAACAGGGCTAAGCGGGCGCTCAGAGGCGGGGGTGGCGGCATGCCAGTGGGCTCGGCTGGTGAGGTGCCAGACCCGCTGATCGTCATCGCACCGGTACGCCCGGCATTCCGCCCGGCGCTCGGCGCGGCCCTCACCGGCGAGCGCGCGCTGCACCTTGACGTTCAGCAGGCCGCGGGCCGCGCGCTGTTCGGTCGGGTACCGGAACTTGCCGCAGTGGCAGGCGCTCCGAATTCGCTTCCCTCGGATACCGGGCGGCAGGTCCAGGTGGCCAACGAAGTATTCGAAGACCGCGCGGCCAACCTCGTGCCATCCGGGCATGCCCCACCCGGCGGGGCGCAGGACGTAGAACCGGCGGGGGCGGCGGCGCACCTTGTGGGTGACCATGACCGCCGCGTCGTCCCGGATGCCCTCGACGCGGGCCGCAGCGGAATCGACATCGGTCGAGACCTGCCAGCCGTCGGCGCTCAGCAGCAGGCCGAACTCCGCTGCGGTCTCCTGCGGGGTGTTGGCGCCCATCACGCCTCCCCCGCCGTCTCGACGGTGAACGCGATGACCACGGCGTCGTCGGCGACGTGGAACGTGAGCGCGTTGCCGGACAGGACGGCGTCGCTGGCGAGCCCGTGCGCCTCGCGGTAGACGGCGGTGGCCGCACCCCACGCCTTGCTGATCTCCTCAACTGCGGCACCCCAGGGCTCAGCAGCGGGGACGGACCGGCGGTGGACGGTGGACTTGCTGACGGTGTGCTCGAAGTCGGCCATCAGACGGCGCTCCCGTCCGCCTCGGCGTCGGCCTTCGCGGCGTCAGCGATGACCTGCAACTGGGCGATCAGCGCGGGGATGTCGGCGAGCAGCACGCTGGAGCCGTTGGGGCTGGTGCGGAAGTACACGCCCGAACCGTGGCCGGGCACGAACGCGGTGGTGATGAGCAGCTTGTCGCCGTCGACATCGGTGTGCGTGAACCGGTCGGGGTGGCCGGAGTCGGAGAGGATGACAACAGACATACGGGACATTGCGGCGGTTCCTTTCAGGCGGCGGGTGGGCGGTTCTGGGTGGCGGCGCGGATGTGGAGCTGGGCAACGAGGTCTTCGAGGCCGACCGGGTCCTTTGGCGGCAGTGGCGGCTGCGGGCCGGCCTGTATGCCCCACGAGCAGGTCCAGGTGTGGCCGCAGGCGGGGCAGCGATAAGCGGCGATGAGACCGCCGTCTCCGTCGGGGACCGCCATGGCAGGGCGGGCGACGGTGCGGGTGATGCGGAGGCAGTTCTCGCACGTGTCGGAGTACGGGGCGTAGGTCACCAGATCGCTCCCGTCTGCGAGAGCCCGGTGAACTGGTCGGTGTCGATGGGCGTGTACGCCTCCCAGGGCCAGTGCTCGCCCTGCTTGATGAACTCGGGCCACGCGCGCTCGTCGCGCATCCCGCGCCAGGGCAGGAACCGCCGGCCGCGGGCGCCGTCAGCGTTGGACGCGGACTTCTCGTCCTCGACGGGGCGCAGCCCGAAGCCGAACTCGGGCCAGCGCATCCACAAGCTGGAGCCGAGAGGGCGGAGGTTGCGGTGCGCGGATTGGCCGTTGTGGTGCGGGGCGTGGGCTTCCATGAGGACGGCGCAGTTGGCGGTGGCGCGGGCTTCGTCGATGACGGCGGAGACCTTGCGGGCCAGTTCCTCGGAGTTGGGGTCGCCAGCGTGGAGCCGGTAGATCGGCCCGATGATCAACAGTTCGGGCTTGAGCTTTTCGACGCGCCGCATGAGCCAGGCACGGTCGGCAGGCCGGGTGAGGTCCAAGCCTTCGGGGCGGCATTCGATGTGGAACATGCCGCGCTGCAGCGGTCGGTTGACCTTCGCGGCGGCGTCGAGGAGGGGGCGGAACTTGCGGCGGGAGACGGGGGCGCCGTTCTCGCAGTCGAGGACGAGGACGCGGTGGGGGTCGACGTACTGCGTGGTCCGGAACGGGTGAAGTCCGGCGGCGATGGTGACAGCGATCTGCCGCAGGAGCGTGCTCTTGCCGCCACCTTCGCTCGCGGTGAGGACGAGCCGGTCGCCGTACTCCAGCAGGTCGGGGATCAGCCAGTTGTACGTGTCCTCAACGGCAACGAAGTCGAGGAGATCCAGCGTCGGCAGGTCGCTGTTGGCCTGGCCGCGGTCGCGGATTTCGCGGGCGCGGGCAACCGCCCGTTCGACGAGAGCGAAGGTTTCGCCGCTGTTGACGTAGGCGGTCTCTGCGGTTTCGATGCCGTGCTCGACGAGGGAGCGGCGCAGGGCCCGGTCGACGACGATCTCGGCGTACTCGGTGGCGTTGAAGACTCCCTGGCCGACGGTGGCGAGGGTGTGCAGGTACGGGATGCCGCCTACGAGTCCGAGGGTGCCTTCGTCGGCGAGGTACTTCGCGAGGGTGATGGGGTCGACGCGCTGGCCGGCGGCGTGCATGGCGGCCATGGCGTTGTGAATCGTGGTGTGGGCCGGGCGGTAGTAGTCGGCGCCTTGAACGGCTTCGAGCGCGCCTTGGAGGACGCGGACGCTGTAGTAGCAGGCGCCGAGGAGACCCTGCTCGGCGCCGAGGTCGTTGGGGGGTACCCGATTGATGTGCTGCTCGTCGTCGAAGGCCATCAGAAAACGCCCCGCTCGGTGTTGGCCTCGTAGCCGGGTGTGGGCTTGACGCGCTGGACGATGTCGGCGGGCATGACGCGCCGGGTGGTGGCCCGGTAGTGGGCGGTGAGTGCGGCGATGGCATCAGCGAGGGGGATGTCGGCAAGGACCATCTGCCACGCCTGGACGTCGGCGTCGCCAATGGTGCGCTGGTCGATGCCGGCGGCGACGGCGAGGAGTTGGGCTGCCTCGGAGCGGGTCACGCTGACTCCTGGGGTTTGGTCGGGGCGGCTTCGAGGGCGGCGCGTTCCTCTTCGGCGCGGTACTTCGCGGCGAGGGCGAGGCCGGCGGCGACGCGTTCGTCGGTGGTGGACGGGCGCAGCTGGGTGACGTTGTTGGGCTTGCGGATCTCGTGGAAGGCGAACTGGAGGGTGCCGGGGGTGACGGGCTTGCTCGATTCGCCGATGCGAATGAGCGCCTCCCAGAGCTCGTCCGGGTCGGTGCGGTTGGCGATCGTGTCGGCGATCACCTGGCGGACCGGCTTGAGTCGGTAAGAGTTGCCGCGGGCGAAGCGGTCCATGAACGCGGCCGCCATGCGGTCTGGAATCCCCTCGCCGGTCACTACGGCGCCAGGTGCAGTCGTCGATGCAGGCGCGCCAGCGGGGGGTTTAACCCCTTGCTCCCTTGCTCCCTTGCTCCCTTGCTCAGGGGCGAAAGAATCCCGAGCGGTTCCGGAGCTGTTCGCGAAAGAATCCGGAGCGCTCTCGTACACGCCATGACCTGCGGGTTCGTCTACCCACGGCTCCCCGGGCACGCCTTCAACGTTGGTCGTGCCCACGTCAGACGCGGAGGCGTCAAAAGTGGCCTGCGGAGCCCCTCCAGAAGGGGTCTGGGAGGCCGCTGGGAGACCTTCCGGGAAGCTCTCGAATCCTTCGCGAGACTTTCGCGAGCGATTCCGGAGACGCTGCGGGTTCTTCGCACGCCACGCCTTGAAGTCCTCCGGCTCGTCGTCCGGGCACGGCGGGACCTTCGACCGCGTCGGGTGAGACGGCTTCTGGTGCTCGCGCCAGTTCGGGGCGTGAAGGTATTGCCGGCCGTCCACCTCGTAGCGGCACAGCGGCCCCGCGTCGGCGATCAGCTCCAGCCAGGCGTCAACGCGCTCGGGCGTGATGTCCCGGTCGCGCGGGAAGCAGTCGGAGGCGATGAGCAGTTCGTCGTCAACGCCGCGGCCGTAGTCGTCGAGGTAGCCCCACAGCAGGATGAAGAAGTACCGGACCTCCCGCGGCCACATCGACACCGTGATCGACGTGCGCATCTCCGGCTTGATCGAACGGATGCGCGCCATCAGTTCTTGCTCCCGTCGAACGGGAGGGCTGCGGCGAACAGCGCAGAGAGCTGGTGCGGCATGTTCCAGTAGATGTCGGCTTCCTGTACCGCACCGGCGGAGATCGCGGCGTTCAGGGCATCGCCGGTGCGGTATACGCAGTCCGCGAGCCGCTCAAGCTGAGCGCGGAATTTGCGCTCCTCGCCCGCCTCCGGCCAGCGGCCAGCCGACCCGTAGAAGGCGCGCTTCCATGCATCGGTCGCCCGCTCGATGGTGGGGTGGATATCGAGCGCACGCAGGGTCTTGCCGGGGATGCCGTAGTGAGGCGCGGTCGAACGGTGGTACCCGGCAACGAACGCCGCAGTCTTCACCTCGGGGAGGCCGACGCCGGCAGCGAAGAGCCGTTCGCAGGTCTCCCAGAAAGGGGTGAAGGCCTCGTTCGGGGGGACCTCTCCAGTTGCCGTCCACGCGTTCTGCCAGTTGATGTACGCACGGAACTGCTCGTCGCGCGCGAGCCCCTCGAAGCCCTCGTCGATGCTGGATTGGCCGAAGTAGGCGGCCTGGCGGCTGGCGCGCACGATGTCCTCGGCTTCGCGCTCGGCCGCATACGAGGCAAGCGCAGTACGTACCAGTTCCTTATGCTGATCGGGCTGCGGATCTTCGCCCGTAACTTCCGTCCACACAGCCAGGACGACAGCCACTATGGCGTCGGCGGTGGAGTCTCGGGGAGCGGCGGTCGACGCGCTCGCACCGACCAACCGTCGGGCTTCGTGCTGGATGACCGTGACCTGGTTCCAGGCGATGCCGCAGCAGTACTTGAACTTGCTCTCATGCTTGACCTTCTTGTTGCCCATGGACGCGTCGACGATCTCGGCCCACGCCCAGTCGGGCAGACCGGCGACACGGAAGCGTTCGAGGCCGGCCTTCCAGTCGCTGGGGAGCTCGATCTTCTTGCGGTCGTCGCCTTCGCCGTAGCCCCAGCGGTTCCACTCGCTGACGAACACTTCGCGGTAGGCGACCTTCGGTTCGTCCTGGCGGAGGAGCACATCGGCTGCCTGCTCCATGGCCGCGGCCCACCGGAGTGCACCATCGGCCACGTCGGCGACGAGCGTGGCGTCGGGCGAGCTGGAGGTCTTTCCGGCGTTGCAGTCGTGGCAGGACGTCGCCAGGTTGGTCGGGTCGTCGCTTCCCCCGAGCGCCACGGGCGTGACGTGATCTACGCGCAGCGGTACGTCGGGCGCCTTGGCGCCGCAGTACCGGCAGGTGTAGTTGTCCCGCCGCAGGATCTCGTAGCGGAGGCGCTTGGAGACGGCCATCGGTTCTTCTTTCGGTTGCGCTCGGGCAGGTCTGGGTGTCGCGGTCTGGCGTTGCCGGGTGCGCTCCGCCATACTACTTTAAAGATTGGCAATATTGGAAGGATTGGCCATGACTTACACTCTGTTCATGCCTGCTGACCAGGGGATCCGGATCGCCGAAGACGGCGTCGCCGAGGTGTCCATGACCGAGGCCCGTGCGAACCTGACGCCCCTGCTGCGCGGCGTGCGGTACGGCGCGGGCGTAGGCGCCTTCACCGAGCGCGGCGAACGCAGCGCTTACGTGGTCACGCCCGAGCTCTACGACCAGGCCAAGCAGGACCGGCGCGCCCTGGAATCGCTGTCGAAAGCGTTCGAGGGGCTGGATCCGGAAGAGGTGCCCGGCTTTCTGGTCCGTTGGTACAGCGAGATGACTGGCTCCGACTGACCTCACCGCTCCCCCTCCCCGCGGTTCCGCTCAGCTCCGGGACCGGCCACGACCTCGGCCCGCCCCAGCAGCGCGGCCGGCGTGTGCCGCTCGCATCGGTGGCCGCTGACGAAGTACCGGACCCCGCCCACCTCGCGGCAGTACCGGTCCCCCACCCAGCGCGAGCACGAGCCGTCCGTGGGCCTGGTGGCGGCCGGGGGCGTTGTCGGTTCAGCCATCGGTCCGCCCCCTGTCGCAGCAGGGCGGGTTGTCGAACGTGTCGACCAGCCGCAGGCCGGTGAACGGCAGGTACCGCTGAGTCCGTTCGGCGTAGGCGATCTCGATGTTGACCGTGGCGATGTACCAGCTCAGCGGGACGATCTCGTGGCCGTGCATCTGCTGGCGGTAGACCCGGGACAGGTCGGCGTCCGCGATGAGGTCGCTCTGGATGAGGCGGACAGTGAAGATGCCGGTGCCGGCGAACGGGTCGAGAATCTGTACGCGTTCGTCGGCAAGGCCGCAGCGGTGGCTCTTGCGGAGCGCCTGGTCGGTGCCGCGGAGGATGAAGTCGACGACCTCAACTGGGGTGAAGACGATGCCGTGCCGGTCGGCGACTCGCGGGAGCGCGGTTCGGAAGAAGTGCTCGTACAGCGCGGTGATGAGGGGCTGGCGTTCCGCGTGGTTGGTGACGGCCGCTGCCCGGTCTGCCGCCTGCCGGTAGAGGCCGTCCAGGGGCGCTGTGTCTGCGTCGCTGATGGTGGCTTCGAGGATCTGGAGCGGGCCGGCGAGGGCGCGGCTGATGCGGGTCTGCGCGACGAACGGGTACGGCCGGGTAAATAGCGCGTCGAACAGCGGCTTTGTCAGGGCGTGTTGGACGAGCAGGTCCATGCAGTCGTCGCGGGTGACGTGTGCTCCGGCGATGGCGCGCAGGTCCCGCAGTTGGCGCCGGGCGGGGCGGGCGTCTACGCGGCGCGTCATGCCACGACCTGCTCGCGGTGGTTGGCGCAGGCGTCGCAGTAGGGCGCGCCATTGGCGAGCAGGCGTCCGTGGACGGCCTGGTCGTGGCCTCGCTTGCAGATGGGCGGCGGTGGCGGCAAGCCTTTGTCGGCCCGGATCTGTGCCCGGGTGCGGGCCCGCCCGGCGGCGTCGTCCACGTGTTCCGGGGCCACGCACCGGAACGCCGGGCAGGTTGCGCGCACCGATCCCTCGGGGTCGCGCCCGGTGCGGATGCGGAACGCCACGGCGGCGGGGCTGTAGGTCTGACCGCCGCGGCGCAGTACGTACCCGCCGACCCACTTCAGGTGGCCGCCGGGGATCGGCCGGGTGCGTGCGGCCCACGCCTTCTGGATGCTCGCGGTGACCGGACCGCGGGGGCGGCTCATGCCGCGGCCTGCCCGTCGTCGGCGGGGTAGTCGCGCAGGGCCTCGTTGACGTAGGAGGCGGACCGGCGGAGTCGGAGCGCGACCTGCTCCTTGTTCAACCCGCCGACGGTCATGAGCCAGCGGGCGTCGTCGGCGATCTGCTGGCGCCGGGTGACGCCGTAGTCCGGCTCGAATCCGGCGTCGTCGATGGGATGGTCGGGGTCGTCCCAGTACTTGGGCGGCGCCCAGTGGGCGAGCGCGGCGCGGTTCCTGGCCCTCTGGGCATGTGACTTGGTGACGCCGTGCTTCTCGGGCCGCTTGCGGCGGAGTTCGTCGTAGGTCTTGGCGATGGCGTTGGCGGTGGCCACGTAGACGCGGGCGCGTCCTTCGAGGTGGTGAGCGTTCGCTGCCTGGAGTCCGGCGTGGACAGCGATGTGCCGGGTGGGCCAGCCGAGTGCGGCGAGGGCTTGTACGCGGCGGAGCGTTCCGGTGGCGTCGATGCGGCCCGTAGTGCGGTCGCCGAGGGTGACTGCGAGGATCTTCGCCTCGGTGGTGGGCGTGGTGCGCTGGCGTCGGCCGCGGCCCTGCGAGGGGATGGGGCGGACGAATTCGAGGATGGACTGGGTGGTGAGTCCTGCCGCTACCGCGACGGCGGCGCACGACATACCGGCGTGCTGGAGGCGGAGGATGTGGCGGCGGGCGGGTTCGGCGTCGATGAGCCGGTCGTAGGTGCCGAGGCGGCGGGCCTGGAGGCGTTCCCGATTGCGGACGTTGTACCGCTCGACGCATGCGGGGCGGCGGCAGCGGTAGTCGGTGTAGCAAGTGAGGTTGTCGTGGTGCGGCGCAGGCTTGGTCGCGGTGGTCACTGGTCTCCTCTCGGGCTGTTCGGCCAGATGTCGCGGACCTGCTGGAGCAGGTCGTCGTCGGTGCCGCGGCGGTCGTCGCGCAGGTCGGGTTGTAGTTGCGGCTGGGGCGCTTCGTGCACGGCGTCGGCGAGCGCGGTCCACCCGTCCTCGTCGGCCGGCAGCAGCGGCACGGTTCGGGTGCTCCGTCGCCAGGCCCGTTCGGCCCGCAGGTCGTCGGCGAAGTGAAGGGCCGCGCGAACCGCCACGCCCGCGCCGAGTACCGCCAGGCCGAGCACGACGATGGCGACCATGCCGAGGACGGTGGCGGCCAGCGCCTGGTGGTCGAGGCTCACGTCCGCCTCCGGTGCTCGCGGCCGGACAGGAGGAACGCGACGGTGAGGAGGATCAGGCCGGCAGCGGACAGGGCGGTGGCGTACAGCAGCCAGCGGGTCTCGGGGTTCATGCAGCCCGCACCTCCCTGACCGGCACTCCGGCCTTGCGGGCGGCCTTGATGCAGTGGGTGACGCCGTGGGAGTCGTGCGGCTTGGGCTCGGTGCAGCGGGTGCTGGCGCAGCCGTCGATGAAGGCGAGGGCGATCAGCGGCCCGGCGTCGACCATGTCCTGGTTGCGGCGGTGGCCGGCGGTGGGGCAGTACGTGCGGTCGTGAGCCTGCTTGCGGTGGCCGGGCGGGCAGTTGGGTGCGCAGTGCTCCCAGCGGGCGGGCGTCGGCTGGTGGCCAACGCCGTGCTCGCGGTTGGCCTTTGCCCAGTCGGCGGCGATGCTGTCCGCGCCGGACGCT
>Ga0137410_10000038_pt1 | contig 89580 bp, 157 predicted proteins | sample CZODoug1_16funga_FD_108878 | JGI IMG/M metagenome (GOLD analysis project Ga0137410, IMG submission 108878) | Vadose zone soil fungal communities from Angelo Coast Range Reserve, California, USA - CZODoug1_16fungal (Illumina Assembly) | ecosystem: Environmental > Terrestrial > Soil > Vadose... | reverse complement strand
TTCTGTGCGTGTCGTTCGCGTGGGACAACGGGAGGGCCACCGCCATCCCACTGTGGCACCCGTTGGCGCCCTGGACGCCCGAGGAGCTGGAGGCGGTGGTCGGCCACGTTCGTCGAGTCCTCGAGTGTCCAAAGCCCAAGGTGTTCCACAACGGTGGATTCGACCTCCGCATGCTGGAGCTTCGACACGGGCTGCGCGTCGCGAACGTCGCGTGGGACACGCTGCTCGGTGAGCACCTCCTGCGCGAGGACATGAGCGGCGCGTACTCGCTCAAGATCCTCGGGCGGAGCTACTTCCCGCAGTTCGCGAACTACGCGGACAAGGTCGGCGAGCTGGCCGCGAAGCTGACCGTTGAGGAAGAAGGTGTCTCCAAGCTCCTCAAGGACATCCGCAAGCGCAAGATCAAGTCCCCTGGCTTCGACGAGGGGATGTCGATCGAGATGAGCAAATCGCAGCTCGAGGCGTACCTCTACGGGGACAAGAAGCACCGCAAGAAGCAGGCGAACGACAATGGGTACTCGCGCGTCCCGCTCGACATCCTGCTGCCGTACGCGGCGGTCGATACCGACCTGACGCGGCGGCTCCTGCGAAACCAGACCGCTCGCGTCAACGAGGAGGGTTGCAAGGGCGCGCTGTCCTTGATGCGCACGCACTGCATCCCGGGGTCCCGCGCCCTGGGTAAGATGGAGTTCGACGGGTTCCCGGTCGACCGGAACTACCTCGATCACCTCGAGGTGCAGCTTGGTCGAATCGTCGACGAAAAGATGTCCGCGCTGCGGAGTCTGTGGGCCTCGACCGCACGGTTCTACCCGGACAAGAAGAACGAGGAGTTCAACCCGAATTCGACACAGCAGGTGGCGTGGCTGCTGTTCACCGCTGGCGTCATGGACCCCGAGAACCCGGTCCCCGATGTCAACGGCGCACCTCGACCTGCGACCCGCCAAGGCCCGTGGTGCGAGATCAACAAGAAGAGCCAGCAGTTCAAGGTCGACAAGAAGACCCTGAAGGCGATCGCCGAGAAGACGAAGTGCCCGTTCGCCAAGACGCTGCTCGAGTACCGAGCCGCGCACAAGGCGCTCACCGGCTTCATCGTCGAGATTCGGGTGCTCTCCGACTACGACGGCCGGGTTCACACGTCGTTTCTTCAGCACGGCACGTCGACGGGCCGGCTCGCCAGCCGGAACATCAACATGCAGAATCTCCCGATCAAGTCGATCGCGGGATTGAACATCAAGAAGCTGTTCATCCCCGACGACCCCGAGGAGGAGGTGATCTTCAACGTCGACTGGAAGGGCGCCGAGATCCGGGTGTTCACGGCGTACGCCCGCGACGAGCAGCTCGAGAAGGCGATCAACGACGGCCTCGACGTTCACAGCTGGTTCACGCAGGAAATCTTCGGGATCCCGTATGACGAGGTTGAGCGCGGCAAGGAGGACGTCCACAAAGAGGTCCGCACCACCGTGAAGCGCGTTGTGTTCGGAATCCTGTATGGCGCCATGGCGAAGAAGATCGCCGAGACCGCCGGCATCTCCGAGGAGCGCGCTCAGGAGGTCATCGACAAGCTGTTCGCCCGGTTCCCCAGCCTCAAGGGGTACATGGACGAGGTCGTTGCGTCGATCCACAAGCACGGATTCGTCGAGACGTTCTTCGGCCGGCGTCGGCGCTTCCCGCTCGTCCGGGTCAACCGCTTCTTCGCCGGGCAGGCCGAGCGCCGCGGCAAGAACATGAAGATCCAGTCAACCAGCTCCGACATCGTGATCGGACAGCTGATCGAGATCGCGGAGCACATCCACGAGCTGGGCGGGCGGCTATGTATCACGGTGCACGACTCGATCGTTGGCACCATCAAGAAGAAGTACCTGCACCTCGCCGAGGCGTTCTTCCAGAAGTACTGTGTGGACCGCGTCAGCGAGAAGTACCCCTGGTTGCCCGTCGCGTTCGCGTGCGACTTGACCGTGGGCTCGAGCTACGGAGAAGCCAAGTCGACCATCCAGGAATACATCGCGAAGAACGCGCCGACCCCGGCCACGCCGGAGCAGGAGTTCTTCGCCGAGATCGACGAGGAGGCGCTCATCGAGCTGCGCGAGGACGAGGACGAGGCGAGGGAGCGGGAGCAAATCGAGGAGGCCCTAGGTGCCAAGGCGTCATGAAAGAGGCCAGCATGCCGAATAACTTCGGAGGGGATCAACACGATCCCGACTACAACCCCGACGCGCAAAAGGCGTCACGCAAGCAACGAGTCAAGAGGACCGCAATGAAGAAGCAAACACAGAAGGCGTCGAAGACCGCGAAGACCAAGCCCGTGGAGGCTGCGTGGCACGTGCGGGCGCAGGCCCTCCCGATCATGCTGTTCCACACCACGATAGGCCCGATCATCGGGCGCGTGGAGAAGACCAAGGGGTCGGGCGTCGGCTCGTTCGACATTCGGATGTGGGCGCCCGCGGCTATTCGCATGGGATTCCAGCCCGGGCAGCCGGGCGCGTTCGTCGCCCAGTACTCGGTGACGTTCCAGCCGATCGCGCTGATCGAGACGTACCTGGACCTCTCCACGGAGACGCCGTTCGGCCGGTCCCCCGTGCCGCAGGCCCTCATCCCGGCGTACGAGGACTACTTCGCGAAGATCGCGGCCGGTGACTACTCGTTCGCTCGGTCGACGGCTCACGTCGAGCAGGCTATGCCGCACGAGGCGCCGATCGTGGATGCGCCACCCAGTGTCGAACCCGTCGCCGAGCCCGCGGTGGAGCCCGACGCGGTAGACATCTACGCCGGGAAGTCGACCGACGACGAAAGCCCGTCGTCGTAGTCGAACTGGACCCATTGCTTACGGTATAAGCGATAGTCGAAGGAGCATCCATGTTCACTCGACCATCGCTTCCCCACGTGAAGGACGCCAACATTCTGTTCCTGGACACCGAGACCGGCGGGCTCTCGGCGGCCAGGACGGACATCATCGAGATCGGCTGCGTGCTGACGGATCCGTCGGGCCGCGAGGTGATCGAGGAGTGGGAGGCGCTCGTCATCCCCACGCGGCCTGTGGAGCCCGACGCGGCTCGGATCAACGGCTACAATGCCGAGAAGTGGGCCGCCGAGGGCGTGCCGTTGGCGACCGCGATGGTCAAGATGCTCGGGATGGCCCGTCAGGCGGTCATGTGCTGCCACAACGCGCCGTTCGACAAGGCGTTCGTGGAGGCGGCGCTAGCGGCCTGCCAACAACGATGGACGGGTCGATACCACACGCTCTGCACGGTTTCGATCGCGCAGCCGTTTCTACGCAGGGGCCTGGTCGACAACGTTAAGCTCGAGACCCTGGCGCGCTACTTCGGCGTCGAGCACAACGACGGGCACCGGGCGCTTCCCGACGCGAGGACCTGTCGGGCGGTCTACCTGGCGATGCAGGACATCCTGGAACCTGCCATCGACGCGTACGCCGCGTCACGTTCCTGAAAGGAAGATATGAATCCGTTCTCGTGGTGGAGGATGTTGTACTGGCGGTTTCGCTGGTACGTATTTCCTCGTCGAAGATACGACACGAAGTGTCAGTACTGTACCGTGACGACTGGCCGTACGATGCACGCGTGGGCAACAGAGGACATCTGCAACACATGTGCGACTCGGCATATGTGTTGTGAGCAACCTCAGTAGAACGTCAGGTCCTTGCACAGCAGGCGCCACCCGAACCAGCCGAACAGCTGAGCGTGCAGCGAGTCGTCGGGCACGTTGGGCGGGTGCTGCCAGACCTTGTGACCCGTGCGTGTGACGTTCTCGTACACACTCAGGATGTCGTCGATCGCCGGCTTCATCTGGGTCTTCGAGACGTAGATCGCCTGCTTCAGCATCAGGAAGCGGGCGAAGTTGTCGATCATGGTCGTGCGGTCAACGTGGTAGGTCTGCTTGTCGGGACGCCAGTCGACGGGCTTGCTGAGGTGCATGTATCGAATCTGTATGACTCGATGTTCGCCGAGCTTCTGCCGCAGGATCGAGTTCGCGAGAGCGCCCTCGCCCTCGTCGCCGACGATCATCTGGACGCCCCACGCATTGCACAGCTCGACGATCTCGTCGACCCAGCCCGTCGCGTGGGCGTTGGGGAATATCTTGTAAAACAACGTCCTGAGCCGGCCGTCCTCGGTCTGACCCCAGATGTGAAACACGGTTCGCGACTTGAACAAGCCTTCGCTGCCCTTCACCTCGCCACCGCCGCCCGACCAGTCCACGCCGGCGGCGACCCTGACGATCCCGTCCTTGGCCCGCGGCATCGGAAGGCGCGTCATGGTGCGCCGCTCGTCGCACAGGCCCTCGAGGATCTCCTTGGTCAGGAGCTTCACGCCCGTTGAGGTGCTGACGGCGATGCACTCGTTGAGGAACTTGGTCTCGCCGTACGGCTCCATCTTCCCGAGCATCTCGTCCCAGTGCTTGACCGCCTTGGCGTGCATCGGGCTCGACGTCGGCCAGGCCGCTGGCACGTTCCGCGGCATCATCGGCTGGCTGACGTGGAAGCCCTTGATCGTCTTCCCCGAGCAGAGATCTACCCAGCGCCCATCCCTCGGGTTGAGATTCTTGCCGCACGAGAGACAGATTGGGCCGTGCTTGCCGAGCGCCTTGGTACTATCGATGTACGTGAACTTCGCGCAGCCCGTGCACCGCATGCACCACTCGGTCTGCGACGACCACTGCCACAGCAGCTCGATGGTGTTCTCGCTCGTCTTGGGCGTGCCCGCGTATATCGAGAACGGGCCGAACTTCGAGTTGCCCATCGACTCTTCGATAACGGGGATGACCTCGTCGTAGAGGATGTCTTGGACCTCGTCGAACGCGGTGCGATCGGCCGAGATTCCGCGCGTCCGATCCGGGTCGTCCCAGGCGTAGCTGAATGCCATCTCCGAGCCGTTGCGCAGCATCCGATGAAGGACGTTGTCAACGGACTCCGGGCCCACGAACGTGCGCTTCAGGTCCGGGCTGTAGGACAGGATCTTCCCGATTCTCGAGTTCGAGAATTTGCAGGTCTGCTCCTTGCTCGGGCTGATGTAGTAGCACTTGAAGTGCGGAGTGCCGACGCACTCCGCGATCATGAAGCACGCGATGGCCGTGCTCTTGGCGGTCTGCCTCGCCATCTTGAGCAGGAGCTTCGCGTAGTCGCCGTCGTATATCGCCAGGTGCGTCGGGTAGTCCTCGAGGCTGAACGGACTGCCCTCGACATGGAACAGCGCCTGCGCGATGTCCGACCTGTATCCGCTGATCACTTCCCCGGCGACCGCAGTCACGCGGCACCGCCGACCGTCGAACCGAAACAACACACAACAGGAGAGTCTACATGTCCAAGCCTCAAGCAAGCTACCACGTCGAAGAAACCGCGGCCACGCAGCTCGGAATCGACACCGTCACGCCGCGCGTGCTGGAGCGCATGATCGGTGTGATCGCCGACCAGAACCTGGTCCTGACCGTGATGGGTCAGTCGGGGATCGGCAAGACCGCCATCCCGAAGCAGATCGCCGAGCGCCGTCTCGTCCCGTACGCGCAGATCCACATGCCGACGGCGGCGCCCGAGAGCTTCCAGTTGCCCACCCTGCCCAAGGACGGCTCGCCGTTCTTCGACCAAAAGATCCCGCGAACGTTCGAGGACCTTCTTCGTTACGTGGAGGATGAGGCGCCCAACCACCCCAATCGCAGAATCCCCGCGCACCGCAAGGCTGTGCTGGTGATCGAGGAGCTGAACCGCGCGCCGGACAAGAGCACCACGCGCTCCGCCTTCGTGCTCATCGGGGACCGGATGATCGGCGACACGAAGATCCCGGACGGTATCCAGATCATTGCGACGATGAACCCCTCTGGGCAGGGTTTCTCGGTCAACGAGTACGAGAAGGACCCCGCGATGCGCCGGCGCACCATGATGGTGTACCTCGCGGCGGACTACGCGGACTTCATGGCGTACGCCGAGCGCAGCGAGTTTCACGACGAGGTTCTCGGGTATCTGCGGGCCCACGTCAGCCACTTCTACGATGAGACCGCTGCCAAGGCTGGCAAGGTCTTCGCGTGTCCTGCCACGTGGGAAGCGGTGTCCCGCGTGTGCTTCGCGTTGGCGGCGGCCAATGAGTCGCTCACGGGAGCCGTGGCACGCGCGGCGTACGCGGGGATCATCGGCACCGCGACAACGCAGACGTTCCTGGAGTACGTCAAGGACCGGACGACCACGGTGGCGCCGGACGACGTCCTGTACCGTTACAGCCAGGTGCGGTCGCGCGTGCAGAAGCTCATCAAGGACGAGCGGCTGGACCGGATCACGGACCTCGTCGCAGGCCTGGCGGTTCGCGTGGTGAACCTGCCCGAGGAGCGTCGGGTGCCCGGCGAGTTCGTCGATAGCCTCGCGCTGTTCCTCGGTGATATCCCGGCAGACATCGTGATGTCGTTCATGAACGCCGGCGTCGACAACGCTGAGCGCAGTGGCGGTGCTGCGGAGACCTGGTGGCGCCAGGGTATCAACGGGGCCCTGGTCGGGAACCCGAACTTCGCCAAGATGATCCGGGCGTACACGCAGGCGAGCGCCAAGGCAGAGAAGGAGGCCAAGGAGGCGGGCGTCAGGTAAGCCGGGCAAGCTCCGCCTCCGCCGCGGCCAGGCGTGTCCGCACGTGAAGCTCAACGGCGGCTAGGCGCGCGATCTGGACATCGACCGGGGTCTCCTGCAAAGCGAGGTCGGTGAGCTTGCTCTTGTCGATCCCGGACCAGCGCTGCCGGACGTCCTCGAGCAGTCCGGACTTGGACCGTCGGTCGTCGAGCGCGTCCTGCGCGAATGCCAGCTGCTCCGGCGCGAGCACGAAGCCCGCGCGGTCGAGGATGACCGCGACGTACGCGATCGGCTCGTGCTCGGGCCGTAGCGCCTCGAGGTCGTGACGCCGTCGAATCCAGGCTGCCTCGACCATGGCCCACGCCAAGGTCGCCGGTGTGGCCTCCTCGAGGATCTCGACGTGAACGACCCGGCCGTCGAACGCCACTGCTGTGTTGGCCAGCACTACTGCGTCCCAGTAGAAGGCGGGGACCAGACGCAGCGCTATCGCGGCCATCAGCTGATCCCGAGTCCCCGCGGGAACTACCACGTCCTGGTGCTCCAGCTCGACCCATATCGACTCGGGTTCCCACGTGACGTGGTCGCCGAGCACGATCTCGGCCGCCCGGCACAAGGCAACCGCGGAGGTGGCCCTGCTCGACAGCAGGTCCTTGGCAGGCGTCATGCTCCCATGCAGGACACAAGTACCCGCTGCATGTCAACGGGTAGCGTTCCGAGTACCGCGGCCAGCCTCTCGACATCGAGCTGGCCGCTGCGGTCGGTTGCCTCCCGGACGATGTCCGGGCCCAGCGCGTCCGAGTAGAAGCTGGTGGGGTAGGCGGCCATGTGTTCCATCGGGATGAACCGGCCCGCGAGCGTCACGCCGGGGCCCGCGACCTTGGTCGTGTTGAACACCGACGCGTGGGGGTCCGGCAGCCGGCGACCCCATAGGCGGTCGAGCCCAGCGAGCCCGTCCAACTCCTCGATCGCGGAGGCTAGTCGGGCCTGGACCGCGCGGTCGCGAAGCTCGTGAGGCAACCGGCGGACCTCCGCGGCGAGCTTGACGTAGCCCTCGCGGAAGGGCCCGGAAGCCGCTTGGCTGCGCGCCTCGAGCCAGTCGGCGAGGACCGGCGTGGACGTCGCCACCAGGCCAGCCATCTTCCGCACCTCGTCGCTGACGCGTACGCCGAAGAACGCGGCCTTCTCCACGAGACGGGCCCCGGCGAGCACTCGATGCCCCGGCGAGAGTCGACCGCCCTCCTCGACCAGGCGATCCGCGGCCGTCTTGACATGACCGGCCTCGGTCACGCGGAGGCGCTTGATGTCAGGCAGGAGGTAGTCGGAGGCGTCGTCCGTCGGCGTCGACGAGGCCACCTTGGTGCGAGCGAAGGTGGCCTCGTCGACGCCGTAGACCTGGAGCGCTTCCTTGATGGTCGCGTCCACGTGCGCCGGCACGCGTCCGCCCATCCCCACCCGATAGGCCTGCGAGAGCGTCGCGTGCTCACGCGAGTGCACGGGGTAGGCTCGCTTCTCCGGCCACGCGAAGGCGTCGTCCGGCAAGGTATCCAGCTCTGACACGTCGACGTCGAAACGCATCACAGCCGCGGCCAGCTTTGGCCGCTCGGCAGCAATCTTCGCGAGCGTTCCCAGGACTGGATCGTGAAATTGGTCGATCACCATCACCCACAAGTATAGGACACCATGAAGCTGAACATATCGGAGTTCGTCGTTCACCTGCTGAAGAAGCGGGGGTTCTACGGACGCCTTGCCTCCTCGTTGAGCCGCGTGCCTCGGCCGGGTCTCGGCGCGCTCGCGGTCGGGGTTCGCGGCGGCCGACTCACGCTGTTCTATGACCCCGAGTACGTCGAGGCGATCGACATGGCCGCCGCGATGTACATGATCGAACATGAGCTGCTGCACCTGGCGCTGGACCACGTGCCCCGGTACATCGAGCTGCTGTCCCGGTACTCGGACGACGACCGGGACAAGGCGGATTTCGTCATGGGCATCGCCGCGGACCTCGCCGTGAACTCGCTCCTGCGGAACAACCCCAACCGGGGGTACGCGGTTGCGTTCCAGCGGAAGTGGATTCTCGACCACCTCGAGCCCGGGCAGGTCATGGACGCCAAGGAGGGCCTCCACATGCCCGAGCACTTCGACATGCCCAACGACCTGGCCTTCGAGGACTACGTCGAGCGGCTCATGAAGATGGTCGACATCATCAAGATTCCGCTCAGCAACCACAGCTTGTGGGACGGCGACCCGTCGGAAGACGAGGAGGGGGACGCCAAAGACGGAAAGGGCAACAGGGACGGCGCCGGTAAGGGTCGACTCTCCGAGTCCAGGGTCGGCCTAGCACATCACCTGCGAGATCAGATCAAGCCGCTGCTCCGCCAGGCGCTGGCGGCGGACGGAGGCAGGGGGCGCGGCCTGCTGCCGGGGTCCGTCGAGGAGTTCCTGATCAGCTACCTCGCCGAGCCCGTCGTCCCGTGGTGGGAGGTGTTCGCGTCGAGAGCCAAGGCGACGAAGCTCGCCAAGGCGCGCAGGTCGGTCTCGGTGCCCAACCGGGCCCTCATGGCGTTGTCGGAGCAGGACGACGCGATCATCGCGTCCCCGGGCCGCACGAAGGACCGCAGCTGGAAGGTCGTGTTCGCGCGCGACACCTCGGGATCGGTGCCGTCGGAAGAGGCCCGGATCGCGATCAACGAGCTGCACCACATGCTCATGGTGGACGAGGCCATGGAGGTCCGCTCGATCGACTTCGACGCAGCCGTACAGCGCGATCTTCTGCTGCGCCCCGGGGACAAGATCCCGACCAACATCGTGGGGCGAGGCGGCACAGACTTCGACGCGCCATTCGAGCACTTGCTGCAGTACTACGGCAACGAGTCCACCGAGCCCGACATCATCATCGTCCACACCGACGGGTATGCGCCGCCCGTATCCGAGGAGAACCGACCGCCCATCCACATCCCTGTCATCTGGCTGGTAACCCCGCAGCACGCGTCGAACTTCGACGGCCTGGGGGAGATCATCGTGTGCGATCCCGCGCACCGAAGCCTTCATCCCGAGCCCGAGATCTTCAGCGACAACTAGGAGCAATCATGTATCACCACGACAAGCGCGCGTACGGCGTCGCCCTCAAGGACGCCGAGGCGCATCTTCAGCAGCAGATCGCCCTCAAGTCGGCGTCCGCCGTCGACGTCATCACGCGAGTCCGCGACACGCAGCTGATCGATCGGGTCGTCCCGACCAAGAAGGTTCAGTTCTCGTTCCGCACCGACGTGGTCAAGGCGAAGACGAAGACCGAGACCGACGGCGACCGCAAGGTTCACCGCGTGATCATGGGCACGAAGGGTCGCGGCGAGAGCGCGTTCTCCGAGCCGCTGCACAAGCACGCTCTCGAGCAGGCTGCGTCCCGCGTGGACATCCCTGTCACGTTCGTCAACCGGTTCCTCGGTGAGGAGTACGGGGGCGAGCTGATCACGGACGCCCTCAACACCGTGTACAAGCACCGGGGCGAGGAGAAGTTCCTGGTCCGGTCCAGCGACGAGGAGATCCGCGGCGTCCTGTCGGACACGTACCGGCGCATGGACAGCGGCCCGATCCTCGACGCGTTCGCCAGAACGTGCCACGACATCGGCGCAGTGCCCATCGAGGGTATCGGCGGCGAGCTTCGCTTCAGCGTCAAGGCGCTGATCCCCAAGACCTACGTGATTGGCAAGCAGCAGGGCAACGAGGAGATCTTCGCCTTCGGCGTGTCCCTCAGCAACAGCGACTTCGGCTGCGGCGCCCTCAGCCTGCAATTCTTCCTGTGGCGGATCTGGTGCAGCAACACCGCCACCCGCGAGGACAGCCTGCGCAAAGTTCACCTGGGGAAGCGCCTCGCCGAGAACATCGAGTACGCCCAGGAGACGTACGCCGCGGACACCAACGCGATGGCGCTGATGGTGCGCGACCACGTCCGCGGAATCCTGTCGCCCCCGAAGATCGACGAGGCGGTCGCCACGCTCGAGACCGCGATGGAGACCTCGGTCGACCCGAAGAAATTCTTCGACAAGGGCGGCGAGCTGGAGAAGCTCAAGCTGACCCGCGCGGAGATCGACTCGACCCGCGAGACCTTTAACAACGGCGACATCACGGTCCTGCCACGTGGGACGAGCGTCGCCCGCATGTCGCAGGCCGTGGCGTGGCTGGCCCAGTCCGCGGCGCCCGAGCGGCGACTGGAGCTGGAGCGCGCCGCCGGGATCATCATGGAACCGAAGGTTGCGAAGCCCGAGACCGTCGCGGCTTGATCCAGTAGGCTTGACCGTGGAAGCGAAGGCGGCCCTGGGCTCCTTCGGAAGGAACCGCGCCAACCGACTGACGCGGTTCCTTTTTTTGGCCCCTACGGCTCGGTGTCGTCGACGAACGGAATCGAGTGCTTGTTGAAGTCCGGGCACACCGCGAGGACGGCGGACAGCGCCGCAGTCTCAATCGCGACCGCGGCGGACAGCGCCTGCGTCTTGGCGATCTGATCGATCGTGGCGGTCGTGATGGTGGTTGCCGCCGTCGAGGCGTCGCTCTGCCTCACGTTCTGGTAGGTTCCGACGAGTCCCAGCAGGGTGCTGGCGTCAGCGCTGAACGCCACGGCTTGCGCGCCTTGCGAGGCAGCCAGTGTCAACGCTGTCTGGAAGGCCGCGATCCCCGTTCCACTCGGATTGGCGCCTGCGAACGTGGTTCCCGCCGCCTGCAGCGACGTGAGGAACCCGATGACTTGCGTCATCTCCGACTGGTTTGTCGTGACCGCGGCGACGACCGGCGCGAGGGTTGAGAGCAGGCCCTGCTTGTATGTGTTGTCCGCTTGCGCCGCGGTGAGCGCGGTATCCGCCGCGGTCTTCGCGAGCTGCTTCTGGTAGCGATCTTGCTTGGCTACCTTGTACGCGTTGATCAGCGTCGTTCGAGGCGAAGTGTCCGTCGCGGGGAACGTATAAACTGCCGACGTAGGGCTCGGCGCGTTGAACTGCGTGCGGAACGTCTGCCAGTCGACGACCAGCTTGTTGACACGGTCGCGAAACGCTTGCGCCGCGTTCAATCCCGTCTCCAGCGTGCTGTACGAGGCGATCCACGAGGCAGACAGGAACTGGACGCCATCGGCGCCGGGCGTCGCGATTCCCGCGTCCCTTCCGATGGGCACGAGAGTCAGATCGGCGAGGGTCGCGACGCGAGCGAGCGAGTCCTGCTTGGGATCGAAGGGGTCGACGACGTTCACCAGGAACACACTGAGGTGAGGAAGCTCGACTGGGATCGCGGCCGCCTTCATCTCGTTCTCGATCACGAAGGCCTGATCACCGCCGGCGACTAGCTCGACGTGTCGCGTTTGGTCAAACGTCGCCATCAGCCGACCTCGATGTCGATGGTCTTGTCGATCACCGCCGCAGAGCCTCGCTGCGACACCTCGCGGGCCAGCCCACGAAGACGCGCCTCGGTCACCGCGAGATCGTCCTGCATCAGGCCGAGCGTCGGCCACTTTCGAGTGAGGCTGTCCTGTCGATAGAAGGGTAGGCGGTCCACGACGGCAAGCTCGAAGGACACCGGAACGGTGGCCAGGTCAGCAGGCGTGGCGTAATGATCGAACCCTTTGGTATCCGTCCGGTAGACGAACACCTCGCGCTCGATCCCCCGAGCAGCCTCGATGACATTGGTCGCCTGGTAGGATGCCCCGTTGTCGTTCTGCGTCACCGAGGTCGTCTGATGAAGCGTTAGAGACACGGCCGACATGGTCCTCCAATCAAACAAAACGTTAGATTCAATTGCATAGATCCCAAGGCAATAGTAGCGTGGGAATCCATCACGGCGCCATGCCATCGTACCTAGGGATCGACGCCTCGCTGGAAGGGACCGGGCTCTGCCTGGTGTCCGGCGTCGGACTCGTTCTGCGGTCCACGACGGTGCTTCCCGCCGGCCTCCGGGACATGGCGCGGCTCGCCATGATCAAGACGGTTACGGCCGCGTTCGTGGATGGCATGGATGTTGTCTACGCCGCGGTCGAGGGCTACGCCTTTGGCGCGATCAACCAGGCGTTCTCCTTGGGTGAGATCGGCGGGGTGCTTCGCCTGCTCGTTCACGAGTGTGGTGTCCCCCGCGTCGATGTGCCGCCGGTCAACCTGAAAAAGTGGGCCACCGGGCGCACCGAGGCCGACAAGGATGAGATGGTCGCGGCGGCGATCGCGGACGGAGCGCGCCCCGGCGACCACAACCAAGCGGACGCTTACTTTCTGGCGCGCATCGCGCTGGCACTGTCCGACGATAGCCCTGAGACACGACCTCGACAGAGGTCCAAGCTCGAGGTGATTCGCAGCATCACGAGTCCGCCACGCAAGAAGTCGAGGCCCCGGCCTCGTCGGCTCGTGGAAAACCCCGTCTGAAGGAGACCGAGCCGATGGAAGAACTCGCCCTGTTCACCTCACCGCCCACGGTGCGAAAGCGCGATGGCGTGACCACGCAACCGTTCAGCGTCGCCAAGATAGAGGACGCCGTGCGCAAGGCGTGGATCGAGGTGAAGGGCCCGCCGCCGAAGGACGCGACGCTTCGCAGCGTGGCGATGAAGGCGTCGAGAGCCCTCGGCGACGTCGAGGTCACCGTGGAAGACGTCCAGGACGCGGTCGAAATCGCGTTGATGTCATTTCGGGAGTTCGCGGTCGCCAAGGCGTACATCATCTATCGGCAGCGTAGGACGGACGCCCGGCGTGCCCGGCGTGCCCTGGACCCTAGCGCGATCGCCAACTACATCCACGCGAGCAAGTACGCGCGCTATCAGCCGTCCCTGCTTCGCCGTGAGGTCTACGACGAGACCGTCGCTCGCGCCGAGGACATGCACCAGCGCAGGTACGCGAGCGTGAAGGGACTGCGCGAGGAGATCGCGTGGGCGTTCGGCCTGGTTCGCGACAAGCGCGTCCTGCCGTCGATGCGCTCGATGCAGTTCGGCGGCGCGGCGATCGAGACCAACCATAACAGGATGTACAACTGCTCGTTCACGCTCATCGACAGGGCCCGCGCGTTCGCCGAGGCGATGTTTCTGCTCCTGTCGGGCTGTGGCGTGGGCTACTCGGTGCAGTTCGAGCACGTCGGCAAGCTCCCTCGAATCGGCTACGTCGACGAAAAGCGCGTCGTGCACCACGTCATCGCGGACACGATCGAGGGCTGGGCCGACGCGGTTGACGCACTGGTCGAAAGTTTCGTCGAAGGTACGCACGTCGAGTTTTCGTACCACCTGATCCGTCCGGCGGGGTCTCCGCTCAAGACGTCAGGCGGCCGCGCGCCTGGACACATCAAGCTCAAGGCGGCTCTCGAAGCGATCCGTAGGGTGTTGCACGGTGCGCAGGGCCGCAAGCTCCGCCCGATCGAGTGCCACCGCATCCTGTGCCACGCAGCCGGCGCCGTGCTGTCCGGCGGGATTCGCCGCAGCGCCATGATTGCGCTGTTCTCACCCGACGACGGCGAGATGATGGTGTGTAAGACGGGCGACTGGTGGAAGGAGGATCGCGAGCCGTACTTCGCCTACGCCAACAACTCTGTGGCGCTGCTGCGTCACGAGACGAAGGAAGCGCAGTTCAAGCGCGTGTTCGAGATGATCCGCGAGTTCGGCGAGCCGGGCTTCGTGTTCCTCGAGCAGAGCCACTACGGGACGAACCCGTGCGCCGAGATCGGGCTCGACCCTCGGCTGAAGATCGACGACTCGGTCATCGCCTGGGCGGAGACCAACATGCCGAGCATCGCGAACGCGTTCCGCGGCACGCGCGACTTGTTCGTCACCGGTTGGGCGTTCTGCAACCTCTGCGAGATCAACGCCGCAAAGCTGACCTCGTTCGAGGACTTCGTCGAGGCAGCTCGCGCGGCCACGCTGATCGGCACGCTCCAGGCGGGCTACACGAGCTTCCCGTACCTGGGCTTCGCCAGCGAGCTGATCGCGCGGCGCGACGCGCTGCTCGGCATCGGCATGACGGGCATGCTCGACGCGCCTCACATCTCGTGCAATCCCGAGTACCAGCGCGCGATCGCCGGGCGCATCAAGGAGTGGAACGCCGACTACGCGGCCCAGATCGGCATCAACCCGGCGGCGCGCACCACGTGCGTCAAGCCCAGCGGCACGACGTCTCTCGAGCTGGGTAGCGTCGGCAGCGGCCACCACGCGCATCACGCTCGGCGCTACGTCCGCCGCGTGACCGCCGACGAGTACGAGACGGTGTTCCAGGCCTTCAAGGCCGCGAACCCGCACATGTGCGTGCGTAAGCCCGATGGCAAGTACGTGATCGAATTCCCAGTCCAAGCGCCCGACGGTGCGATCATCAAGAAGGACATCGGCGCAATCGAGTTCCTCGAGATGGTGCGCTCAACGCAGCAGAACTGGGTGCTTCCCGGAACCGACGACTCCGGAAGATCTCCGGGCCTCAACCACAACGTCAGCAACACGGTCAACGTCGCGCCTCACGAGTGGGACCAAGTCGCCGACTATCTGTGGACCCATCGCGACAGCTTCACGGGCGTCTCGCTGCTCCCCGAGGACCCGGTCCTGCCGTTCATGCCGTTCGAGGCCGTGGTGACCGACGACCAGGAGCGCCGCTTCAACGAGCTGGTCGCCAAGTACGAGCCGATCGACTACCTGTCGATCGTCGAGGTCGAGGACGGCACCGACCTCGCCGGCGAGATCGCCTGCCAGGGCGGCGCCTGCTCCATCGCGTGACGCGTGACGAGGGCCGTGATTGCGTGGTAATCATGGCAGATGCAGACATGCAGCAATTGCAGTGAGTCGTTCAATGAAGCCAATCAGGGGTTGGTTGTAACCAATAAGGCCCGAACAGTCGCAACGGTGTGCGGCGCTTGCCTTGTGGATGTTCGCGTGGGAAAAATCGTGGTTCGCCGGCTCGCCGGCGGCGACTATACCTACGAGCAATGGTTGCCTACGGAGGCAATGAGCATGGAGATCACTTAAATGAGTAACCTCGTAAGGTATAAGACTGTATGGATAAGGTACGTACGTTGATAGTCATCGTTATCATGATTTCAACCCTGATATTGGTCAGTTGTTCTCCTGGACAGCATAGGGCCTACCAATACACCATGGCAGGCCTGGCAACTGTTGGGGCTGCATGTTCCACCATGCAGACCAACGCCGCGATTCATTCGGGCGGACCCCAGGTGGAAACCAACGCCGCGCTTGGGAAACAGCCCAGTGCCTTGGCGTTGTACGGAGGCCTGGGCGTCAACTTGGGTGTGATTACGGCACTCATGGTGCTTCCTCAGGGGGAGGACCGTATACCCAACCCGATTAGTGAAGGGTATCTTAATACTCTTCCTCCCTTTGTGGTTGATGGGCTGCTCACGTTAACAGCTGTGGCCACCCTCGGGTTTGCATACAACGACAACCATATGGCGCCTCGTACTACTTGTGGCCTCTAGGGGTTGATTATCGCGCCAATGAATTGGGGTGTCCCAATAGCTCTGTTGAATGATACTTGTATATAGTAAATTCTACTGCTCAACAATGTATACGGCCCTGACGTCCCGTTAAACTCACCTGACCCGTTAACTCCAAAATTAATGATGTCAATCACTGAGTCTCCTACGCTAATCAAATCGTCGAAGACGGAGCTAGAGCCGCCGCTGCCCGTAGTTAAATCTATCGAACCCATTTGCACTTGAAAAGCATTGGCGCCGTTCCGATTGTATCGGACACGCAACTTAGTAAGTACTGCGCTCGCGGGCAGACCTAAATTCGCCTGAATGACGCCCGTGGTAGGGAAATTCCACCCGCTGGAGCCGTCAGGAACAGCGCCACCCGATATTAAAAGGAAAGCTGAACCGGCCAGGGGCCATGTAGCATTGACAAACTTTCCTACCTTAAGCCAACCGCTCGACAAAAGATCGATTTGTTGTTTAACGGTGCCTGCCGCCAAATCAGCATTGGCAACACCTTGAATTTTTGCAGACCCAGTTGCACCCACCAGGTCATTGATGATTTTATCGAATTGACCTTCAACTGTCGTCGCCGGATTCGCGGTCCCATCAGCCCATGCAGCGCCACCGCCATACGAAATATTTGTCCCGTCTCCCCCGTCTAATCGTCCGGCAACAGAGCCTGGCCTGATTTCACAACCCGTTCCGAACACTAGGCTGTTGTTGAACACCTTACAGATGGGTAGAGCGTTAACCAAGAATTCGGGGTGCACTCGGCTGTTGAACAATGAACCCGCAGGCACGGAGGTATTGCTGTTCTCGACAAGCGACTGTCGGCGTCCTCCTGTAGAGGCGGGGTCGGTCACCGTATCGTAACGAACACACAACGAATCGCCTTCCGCGAGAGCCTGCGTGGGGTTACTAGAAAAGAAGCTCGACAGAGTGCTAACGGCGATCTGATGACCCTCGGCGTCGTAATTTCCCACGGCAACCTGCCGGGCTTGTGGTGCAAGGAAAAGATCGCCTGACGACGCTCCGCCTTCAAGCGCTGCGGTCACAAGTTGCGTGTTGTCAGGCGCGGGAGGGATCAGCCCGTTGAGCGCGGTGATCACAGCGCCCAGTGTAGTGGACCCGGTGGCTACGATCTTGATCGTCCTGCGATAACCAATTTCAACGTCGAGCGAGCATGAAAACGAGCCGCCAGACGTGACGGTCACGTTGATCTGATCTCCCGCAGCGTAACTCCGGCGCCGGCTCGTCACTGAGACCGCGTTCGCGCTGTCGCTTGACCGTTTGAGGTGCAAGACACCGAATGCAGATGCGATGGGCGGGGCTCCGAATTGGATTGCTCCGGGCGTGAGCATCGGCACCAGATAGAGTGTGTTGGTAAGTACAGGTATGCCACTGGCAGAGACCGTTGTGCTGCCCGGCCATGTAATTCCGCCGAGACAAAACGCGATGAAGTTGCGGTCAGAATCGCGAAGGTACAGCGAATCCGCCATGACGTCGCGGATGGCCTCGGTACGCTGGCGCAGACTCTCGCCCGGTCGACCGGACACGGTCCCGTCGACGGCCTCCCCGTTGGCGATCGGCTGGATGGAGGCCACGGTATTCGCGCCCGTGTCGTTGTTGGTGTTGCCCGTAAAATCGACGAACTGCTTCACGCTTCCTGACATGGTCCGCTCCTCCGTTCATGGAATCGCGGTGAACGCGATCGTCCAAGAGTAGTCAATCACGATCGCCACCGTCTTGAGGATGTCGGGATGGACCTGCCGCGCGACCAGGCGCGTCGCGCCAGGCGTCGTCCCCGGCGTGTCGCTGGTTGACTGGGCCGCGCCGGCAGTGAATAGCCCCGCCTCCCGCATGGTGGACCCGTTGGCGTCGCCGGAGTCCAAGGTCGTGACGAACTGGATCTCGCCCGGCGCGCCGGTGACCTTTCCGACGTCTCCGAGCACCTTGCCGATCACGAAGGCCCCCAGGTTCGTGTCGGACCGCTGAGCGGCCGTGTTCGAGCTGCCCATCCGCATCGAGTACACAAGGTTCCTGGCCGGCGCGGGGTCGGTCGTTCGCTGCGCGATCAACTCCACCAGCAGGTCGGCGGTCAGGAACGTGATCTTGTTTCGGATCTCGTACGTTCGGCGGACCTCGCGCGTGCGGGCGTCTCGAATCGTGAGCCCGACGAGTCCCCACATGGGTACGCCGTCGAGACCTTCCTGCTTCGTTCGTTGTGTGCGCAAGGTTCGCTCCAGCATGGGGTCAATGGGGATTAACGATCAAGGCACGTTCGACCATACCGATGTCGCGCGGGGCCGTGAGTGGGTTGACGGTCCCGTCCCAGCCGGCGGCCGACGGGTTGAACGCAGCGGTGACGAGCGCAGGGTCCACGCCGTTGTACAGGACCTGCATGTCGCCCGTCCCCTTCGGGGCGTCGGCGAGGTTGCCGATGTTGAGCTGTCGGTACGTGACGTTGATCGTGTTCGAGGCCCACGCGGTTAGACGCGTCACGGTCCTGTTCGCGTAGTTGACGGAGTAGTCCAGGTTCTCCACGAGCGCGCGGCCCGCAGCGGTTCCTGCCAAATGCACGATAACCAGACGCCCGTGACGGGGAGCGACAGGCGTGCCGCCCAGTGTCACCGGGACGCCTATCGACGGGAACGCGGTGCTGACGGTGAACAGCTCGTACTTGAAGTAGTCACCGAAGGCCCACACCCCCTCACCGTACGTCGGACTGGTGTCCGTGTACACGACCTTGTCAGGGCCGAACACGCGGGACCCGAGCAGGCGATGGAACGCGAGCGTCGACTCGGTGACTTGGATCTCGTCGCTAAAGAAGGTCTCGGGGGTCGTGAACGGGAACGTGTGGGACGGTCTCGCCGTGAGCACCAGCTCGTTGAGGTCCTTCAGGCTCTGCGGGAGCGCGACCCCGATGGCCGAGGCCAGCTCGATGGCGTTAAACTTGATCGAGAACGTATGGTACTTCAGATACCGATCCATCAAGACGAACGCCAGGCGGTGACGGAGCACGGGATGGCCAGGCGGTGGAATGAATCCGTCCTCATCGCCGCCGTAGATCAAGCCAGGATCACCATAGACCGCGCCGTCTGCGGCGCCATAGATGTTCTCGATGTAGAAGGGGCTCGCAGTGCGTCTCGAGACCGCCGGGCGGCCGCCGTCGACGGCTCCAAAAAGCTGCTCGGGGATGACGGCCCCATGCCACCAATTCGGGGACTGGATCCAGTCCACGACCGACACGACGGTGGTAAGCGGCACGAACGACTCGAGCGTGAGGCCCGCGACCAGGTCCTCGCGGAACGGGGTTCCCTTGGGAAAGGTGTAGGTCGTGACCAATCCCGCCGGCGGTCGGGATGTGAGCACGCGGTCGAACTTCGGATCGGACGTGTCCACGGACAGGAACGTCTCCCCGTCGTCGCGGATCACTGGGTACCCGAGCACGACGTTGAGCGCGCTCTCGATGCGCTCCAGCACCGGGCCAAGCACGTACAGCTGGAAGATGCCGGCGAGGAATGCGCGGTAGGCCTCCGAGCTGGGCAGCGAGCGCCCGATCAGCGAGCCGAAGTTGTTGGCCAACGTTCGACGGTCCACCCGGGCATCCGGGGCCCACATCGCAATCTGTAGGACGCGGGCAGTTGCGACGACTCCGATCGAGCCGTTGGTCGCCAGGCGCGGAGATGGTCCGCCGGCCGGACGAACCTCCGTGCGCCAGGAGTAGTCCGCCGAGAACGTTCCGGCGCCGCTGATCATTCCAATCCACGTCGTGATGGTGATGATCAGCCCCTGCTCGTAGTTGACAACGTAGTCGACGCCCTCAACCACGTCGGAGCCATCGGGTGCCTTGGCGAACACGCGCACGGATCCGACGTCGATCCGCGTGTGCGCCAGCTCGGCTGAGGAGGATGCCAGCGTGAACGACTCCGCGATCACATTCGGCGCCTGAGGGACGCGGAGCACCACGTAGTTGATTGACGTCAGCGACCCCCCGGTCGGCAGGGGCGTGTCGGGCGTCACGTAGACGCCCTCTTGGCGGACCAGGATGATTGGGTAGTCGGCCCTTCGCCGCTGGGTTCCGTCGGGGCCAACGTCAAGGATCCGGACCGTGTCGCCCTTCCGCACGCCGGTCGTCCGCCAGTCGGATACGCCAGGGTCGAAGAAGCGGCCGCCGATCTCGACGTCGAGAGCCCGGCGCGCGAACCCGACCAGGGGCGACCCGTCCCCTGCTGGGTCGGTGGGATCAATGCGAAAGCGAACCACGCGGCTCGAGACCTCGAAGTCGAGGTTCGGCTCGAGGGACGCGGTGGGCTCGACGACCCGGTTGTCTAGCGACGCGAAGCTGACCACGGGGTCCGGCAGGTTGAACGTCCAGCGGTTGTCGAGCGCGGAGAACGACACCTCGTCTTCGCGGATCGCGATCAGCTGGTAGTACTCGCGGTCTAGCACGATCGCGTCCTTGAACGACACGCTGAGGACGCTCGACAGCAAGTCCAGGTACGCCTGGCCGAGCTGGATGATCGTGCCCCGATACAGGGCGTCGAGCTGATCGGCGTCGGCGAAGAACCGGGTCCAGAAGTCGGACAGGCCGCGCAACAGCGAATAAGGATAGTCAACGATGGGCATCAGACGTCCTTATGACGAACACCTCATCCACTGCCCGGAATCCCCAAACAGGGAGCGGCTCACCCTCGTATAGATTCAATTCACAAAGCTTGGATGACAGCGAGAAACTCGGGTCGCTCGCCGTCCCTTCGACGAACCCATGCGTGATGCCGACGTTGTCGACGTGCGTCCACGAGGAGGGGCAATGGGCTTCGACACAAAGGCATGTCATGCAGTCAATCATCACAGGGCCTCGACCGTGATGCCGGCGGAGTTAGCGATGTAGCGCAGCGTCTGGTTGGTGACGCCGAGCGTATCTAGGTCGAGCGCGGGTCCCGAGACTTGCCGCTCGGGGACGGCCCTGACGACGTCGGTGGTCTGGTAGGACATCACGTCTCCTGTCGGGGCGCGAAGGTCGTACTCGATGGTGATCGGCTCGATCGGGCCGACGTCGGGGTACGTGTTGCGCACGAGTTGCGTCACGGCGGACACATCGATCGGATTGGCCGTGGTGTCGAACCCGTTGACGAAGTCAACGATGGACTGGGCGATGTTGTCGTTGCTCAGGGTGGCGATGGCCGTGGTCTTCAGCGTGTAGCGGACGTGCATGCGGACGACCACGGGATGGTGTCCCCGCGGGAGCTGGAACGCGGCGGTCACGCGCTCCCGGCGGCCGCGGACGAACGAGTCGATCGCCGCGAAGGACGCCAGGGTCCGGTAGCGAACCCGAAGAAGCAGTCCGTCGAATCGAGCCGGCTGGTCATCGGTGCCCACCACGACGTCCATCCACTGCAGAGCGCTCTGGGCGTACGCGGGTCCGTGCACGATGGTTTGGAACTGGAGCCCGGCGTCCGGAGTGGCGACGTCGGACGGCGCGACGTTCACCTGGTTCGGGAAGTGAACGAAGCCGTCGAGGGTGCTCTTGAACGCCGCCTCGCCGATCGGAGGGTTGGTGATCGCAACGTCAAGCACGTCCATCACAGGGCCACCGGGCAAGACGATTCGGCCTTGCCGATTTATCCGACGGGACGTCACCCCGGTGACGAGCGGGGCGCCGCCCACGTCAGCACGGATATCGTTATAGGACGGGCCGATGCGTCCGATGACGTACGACACAGTCGTCGGGGGATTGGCCTCGTCGGTGGCCAGGGGAAACGGCGAACGCTCGCTAACGATCAGCGTGTTCGCGTCGTAGACCTCGATGATGAGAAACTCGCTTGGTGTCGTCGGGATCCCGGCCGTGACGCGAACGATGTCGCCGGGCTGCACGGCCGGCGAGTCGGTGAAATCCGCCGAGGCGTCGCGGAACATGCAGGCCACGCCGTCAGGGCGCGCGAACAGATCCCCGATGGTGCCCACGAACTCGGTCTCCGTCAGCGCGGTGCGCAGGTACACGTCGGTCATTCCCCCGACGTGCAACCGGAGGTGTGGCGCGATCCCCGGGATGAGGTCGCGCTGCATCTCGGGGTCCCCGAACCCGACCACGATCAGGCTGTCAATCCCGTCGAAGTTGTCGTTCAGGGTCGCGTCGATGGATCGGTCGTTGATGAGGTTGCGGACCGACACCGCGGTGGGCGCGCGCTCCAGGATCTCGTCGACGGTCTCCTGGCCGCTGCCGCCCGAGAACTTCGCCGTGCTCTCGATCCGCGTGACGTAGGGGCTGAACCGATCGAAGTCCGAGAACAACGACGGGTCGACGTTGTACGCCGCGCCCGTCTGCGTGGCGACCAGCGGGATGCGGAACTCGTAATCGAGCACGGCATTGTCGGCGTCGATGATCGGCACCAGCTGGGCCGCCGGCACGAGGAGCACGTCGGCACTGTCGACCACGAACACCAAGCCTTGGCTGTAGGTGAATCGGGTCGTGGTGGGAACGAAGATATCGACCTGTCGCGACGCGTGCCCGACGACGAAACCCCGGGACTTCCGCCCAGCCTTGGGTGTGACGAAGAAGTTGGACAGGATTGCGGTCACCGCGTCGGTCACCGCGTCGACGTCAGAACCGATCGCGTTCTTGACCGTGACCAGCGACCGGAGCTGGAGCCCGAGCGAGGCGTCCTTGCGCATGAAGGCCACAACCGCGGCAAGGGCCTTGACCGTGAGATCCCGGAGCGCGGTCCCCTGTGTAAAATCACCCTCGGGCACTTGGTCAGTCAGAAACTGTTCGAGAAAATTGGCCGCGAGCGTGACGTCGGCTGATCCAACTACGACCTGGGTCATGGGGACACCACCGATAGCGAGGGTAGGACGAGGGGCATCGTCTCGTTTGCCGTGTTGCGAATCAAGATCTGCGCGGCGAACCCCGGTGCCTCTTCGATCAAAATGAACCGGGTGACCTCAGCGGTGGCCAGCCGCTCGTCGTCGGGAACGCTGCCGCGTCCGGCCTGGAACGCGTGGATAGCGTCGGTCGTGGCGGTCACGGAGGCCTGAAGGACCTCCTGAGCGTCGGTGAGTGCGACGTTGGACCCGATCAGGCCTGGCAGCACGGTGCCGAAGGACAAGTCGACCGAGTCGGTGCCGATCGGGGTCAGGAGGTACCGCGCAAACATGTTCACCAGTTTATTGATGCCCCGAACGCCGAGGGATCTTTTTTGGCCGAACGAGTAGAACGCCATGCCCTGGTAGGCCGTGGCTGGTACGATCTGGATGTTGACGTCGAATCTATTCGCCACGGCGAGCTATAATTCTGCTCAAAGCAATACTGCCAAAGCCAATTATAAATATAAGGATGGGCCAAATTAGCTTCATAAGGGGCTCCCGTCGCTCCACGTCCCGGTGTCGAAGTTGAACGTCATCGGCGAGGTCACCACGGCCCCGCCGCCCTGGAAGGCGGCCACGGTTGCGTACAGCCCGCCTTGGTACGCGCCCAGCCGCGTCTCCATCATGTCGTCGTGACGCGCCTGGTTGCGCTTGATATCCGCCACGCCCTGGTTCTGCATCGCGGTGGCGCGGTCCGACGCCTGCGTCTGCGCCGTCGCGGCCCCTGTGGCGATCTGCGACCCCGCGGGCGCCAGCCCGATGGTCGGCGACGGTGGCGCGACTTGCCCGGGCGTCGCCGCGATGGTCGCGTCCGCGTGCCCCGGCCAGTAGTTGGGGACGAGCGCGGTGGGCCTGACCAGCGCCGAGGTCCCCGCGGCGACCAGCGCGACCTGGAAGTGAAGGTGCGGTCCGATGCCCCTCACGCCGGTGCTTCCAATCGTGCCGATCTGCTGGCCCTCGCTGACGCGCTGCCCCTCACGAACCGTGACGCTCGACAGGTGGTAGTACTCAGTGCGGTAGCCCTCGAAGTCGCCGTTGTGCTTGACGTGCACGGCGATCCCTCCGAACCCGACCTGGTCGATCAGAGCGATTACGCTATCCGTCTTATCGAGCACGTTGTTGCTCGCGTCGGCGTGCGCGCCATCGACGCCCACCGCGCCCTTGCGCGACTGGAACCCAGCGAACGACACGATGCCGTCGCCGCACGAGAGCACCGCCTCGCCGGCGGGTGCCATGAAGTCGAGGCCCTGGTGTCGCGAATTCGTGCTGACGTGAGGATCGTACGAGAACGATCGAGGGTCGCCCCAGCCGCCGGACAGCCTGCGTTCGCGTCCCGGTCCCTGCGCGAACTTGCCGGTCTTGGCCAGCGGCGAGCCCAGCAGGCGACGCAGGGGAACGGGCGTGGTGTCGAAGAATCGCCGACCCGTGGTGGGATCGTACTCGAGTGCGGGAACCGTCTGATTAAGGTCGGTCCCCTTCCGGGCGGCCAGAGTCGCGGCGGCGCGCTGCAAGCGAAGCGCGACGTCGTCCTGTGGGCGCTCTGCAGGTGCGACGGCGCTGCGGTCGGTCGGTGACGCGGTCATCGGCGCGCTCCGATCCGACGGTACGACGACCACCAGCCGGTTAGCGGAACGATCCAGCGGAGCAGCGAGAACGACACGTTGGGGTCACCGACGGCGATCTCACGGTCCCACCAGCGATGTTTCGCGCCCGGCGGACATACACCTGTGAACGACACCTCGAGGCGCACGCAGAACCACTGCAGCACGACGAAGTTGAGCAGGCCAAGCAGGCTCATCGCTTTCCCTTCTGCACGTTCGAGACGTGCTCGATCAACTTCGCCTTCTGGTACGAGTAAATCCCTTGAGTCAAGCCGAGCTTTTTTTGAATCCCTTGATTGGATAGTATTTCCGATCCTGCGTACCCCGTCAGATGCTCGAAGATTGCCTTCTGGACCGGCGGCAGGCCGTGGTGCACGAAGTCCAACGTGTGGTCCTGTCGCTCGTCCTCGTGCAGCCCGGAGGCGCCGGAGTCGTCGTGACCGCCGGACTCGAGCAGCTCGCGCCGGCTGATCGATCGCCGGAACTCCTCGACGCGGGGGATCGACCATCCCAGCTCGTCCGCCATCTCGTCGGTGGTCGGCGAGCGACCAAGCTCGTCCCCCAGGCGCGCGCTTGCCTTGTGGTAGGCGTGGAACCACAGCATCTTGTTTTCGGGCAGCCGGGCGACGTTCTGATTCGCGTACACGAGCCGGCTCATCCGCTGAAGCTGGTTAACGAGATGGGTGCCGAGGGCCGCGCCCTTTCCGGGGTCGTAGCCGTGGAACGCCTGCATCGCCAGGCGCTTGCCTTCGGTCTCGAGCAGCGGGCGAGCCATCGTCTGGTCCCACTTTGACGCCTCGCGCGCGATCAGGGGCGAGACTTGGGCAAGCAGCGCCGAGGCCGCGGCGTCCGAGGGATTCTTCTTCCACGCGCGCCACAGCACGATGTCGCGCTCGGCCTTCGTCTCGTTGGCGGCTTTGGCCAGCCTAGCGATCCTGTCGAGCGTCATGTGCGAGGCGCCTTTACCGAGCGAACGTTGGCGCGGTAGGCCAGGAGGGCCTGATCCCAGTCCGCGCGGACCTGTGGGAAGCTCGCGTTGGTCAGGCCGGGAACGGTGGCCGCTATCGACGGGACCTGCGCTGACTGGCCGGTGACCGCGTCCGTTGCTCCGAGCCGCGCCGCGACCTGCGGATCCGTCGCTGCCTGCGCCGGCGTCAGGCCGTCGGCGCCGCCGGGCGCGCGAAGCGAGGCTTGCTCCTCGCTCGTCGGCGCGGTCGTCCGACGAATCCTCGAGTAGTAGGTCGCGCCGAGACTACCCGCGGCGCCGGCCGCGGAAACCAAGCCCTCACCCGCGGCGTCGTGGAACACGACGTACTCGTCGAGTGTGCATATCGGTCGCCACGCGTACCGCATCGCGTCGTCGTATCCGCTGAACAGGGGCGCTGCGGAGGCCAGCGGGACCAGCTCGCGATTGCCGACCAGGTTGTGCGTGACCTGCGCGGTGCGCGTGACGTCCTGGGTGGACTGAATCACGGAGAGCGCCTTCTGGATCCTGGCGTCGATGGCTACCAGGTCGGCGCGCAGCTGCGAGACCATGGTCGCGCCGTCGGACACCAGCCTGCCCAGCGCGGCCAGCTGCGTCGCTGCGGTGTTGGACGCGGTCGCGTTCAGGGCGGCGGCCTGCGCGGACGCCGTGGAGAGCCCGGCGCTGACGCTCGCCAGCTGCGCGGTCTTGTCCGCTCGATCGCTGGTCAGCTGCGCAAGCTGGACCTGCGCCGTCGCGAGGTCGTCCTGATCAGCCTCTTCGGGACCATCCACGAATATTGTGACCGGAGAGCCGCCGGCGACGTCGGGCGCGTATCCGATGATCTTGCGGAAGTCGAATGCCGCGTCCTTATTGAACAAGGGCTGCCCGCCGTAGAACAGCCGCTGGTAGTAGGTCTCCGCCTGGGAGAATGACTGGATGACCTTGCGCACGTCCCGGATGGGCTCGGCCGGCGCCGAGCCCGCCGACGCCTCGCCGTCGGCGAACTGCCGGGCCATGAGGTCGAACATCTCCTGCAGCTGGCGCCCGTATAGGAACGATATCGTCGTCGACTTTCGCGCTGAGGTCGCGCTGAGGTCGATGACGTCCTGCACGGTCGTCACGTAGCACGCGATGTCGACGCGGGACGATCGGTGGTCGAAGATAACAGCGGGGAAGCCGGCGACGACGTACGGGTTCCACGCGATCTGCGCTGAGCCCGACCGCTTGGCGTACCGCTCGCGAAAGAATTCGTATTTGGCGTAGAGCTGATAAACCGTCTCCGCGCTCTCGAGCGACGCGGTTACGGATTCGCTGACCTGCGGCGCCGCAGCGGGAACCTGAGGCGCCACGAGCGTGGACACAACGTCCGTCGATGTTCTCGGCGCCGTCGTCGCGACGGGAGCCCTCGTCGGGCGGGGATCGCTCTTGGTGATCATCGCTCCGGAGGCGCCCGCGACCACGCCGCCCACAGCCGTGGCCCCGTTCACGACGTTGGCCACGCCGGCCGACAGGGTCGGCACCGCGGCTTTGTACATCTCCTCCCACGAGATCGGGGCCCGGCCAAGCACGGCCTTCGCGGCCTGAACCGTCTGCTTCGCGAACCCGACGCCGTTGTGGCCGAGCTTGGTGAGTCGCCACATGTCTGCCTCGGTCCAGGACAGGCCTTGCTCGATCGCTATCCGGTTCGCGAACCGACGGTAGAACTGCACGAGCTTAACACCGGACTGCAGCGAGAAGTCCTCATCTGTCGACAGGCGCGCGTTTGTGTCGTCGGGGCCCGTGCCCGTCGCGTCGAGCCCCAGCCCAATCATCCCCGCCTCGGACTCCCTGAGCGTCGTCGCCGTGCCGCCCGAGACGTGCGGACCCATGATCTGGAAGAAGCCGCGCTCGTTGAGGCGGGTCACGGTGCGGATGCTCCCGTCGGATTCCTGGGATATCCAGGCGAGCAGGAAGTCGGTGGGGATCCCGGTCACGACGCTCAGCCGCGCGACCTTGGGACGAAGATTCTCGACCGCGCGACCGAACACGCGGGTGCCGTCGGGTGCCTGCGTGCCGACGCGACCCGCGGTGACCATCGTGCCCGCGGGAACGGAGACCGCGGCCGGCGCTGGAACCTGCGGCGTGCGCGCGGGCGCCGGCGGCGTCTCCACCGCGCCGTCCGCCGTTCGACCCGTGGGCGGCGTGCTCATCAGCTCGCTCTGCTTGAGAAAGAACAGCCACGGTGGGACGTCCCTGCGGTCGAGCACGGGGCCCTTGAAGAATTCCTCGGGCCACAGCAGCAGGTTCTTTCCGTTGAGCTTGCCGCCCCCGCGCGCTCGCGCGTGCATTGCCGCATCGGCCTCCGGCGGGTAGGCGATCGTCAGCGCGTTGTGCACGGTCTCCCTGTACCCGCCACGCGGGATGCGGAGCAGGTTGAGCAGCGTCTCGTCGTTGAAGTAGAGCCTTGTCGGTTGGGTCGCGTAGTTCTCGTCGTACGCGAGCGCGACCAGCTGCGACGGGAAGATCACGTTGCAGCTCGGTGCGATGCCGAACAGGGTCTGCGGCTTGGGGAAGTAACTCGGTATCCTGCGCGGCGTGGCCTTCCGGCTCTCGCCGGCCAGGGCCGCGACGAACGCGCCGTTCGGGATCCGCGCGGGGTCGAACGCGAGGACGTGATCGGAGAAGTTGGTCTGCTGCACCAGGCCGCTCGCAAGAGACGTCGCGACCAGCGGCATCGACGGGACCATCGCGATCTCGAACAGCATGGTCTGAAAGACCAGCTGGAGCATGTCCCATATGGACCCGGAGTTCTGCACGTTAGGAATGAGGTTCCTGGCGATGGTGTCGACGGCCGAGACGTTTTGTAGGGCGCGAAGGACCGGGAAGATGTTGGGGTTGTCGACTATCTCATCGAAGAACGGCGAAGCAACAAATCGGTTGTGGAAGTTGGTGAGACGCGACCACCGGGAGAAGAAGTTCGCCGCCGGGATCGTCTGCTGCTCGTGCGGGACCTGAGCCCCGATCATGTTGCGGATCACGTTGTACAGGAAGTCGAACGGGCGGACGATGGACGAGGCGTCCTGCGCGAGCCCGCCTCCCGAGATCAAGCCCTGCTTGAACAGCGAGAACGGAAACACGATTTGGCTGGTTGGGACGCCGATGCCGGTCGCGTCCGCGCCGGGCAGCGTGCTGTGTCCGAGCAGATCGTCGAACGTCGTCAGGAACTGGACGAACAGCTGCGTGAAGATCGCGATCTGAGCGACCGCGGTCAGGGTGATGACGCGACCGGAGGACAGGCTCTGATATCCCCATCCGGTGATCTCACCGTCGAACCACAGGCGGAACTGGGGGACGACGCTCGGGTCGACGGCGGTGTCGTCGAGGTAGAACACTTCGAGCTGCACGCGGTCTTCGGCGCCGAGTCGCGTGAGCACGGGGTCGGGCACCATCGAGACCTGGACCTCGGGCACCTGCCAGACACCGTACCTCCGCGAGACGCGGACCACGGGCACTTCGATCCCGTTGATATATACGAGCGCGGCGGCGCCGTGCGGGAGGCTGGACGAGAACTCGCTCATGACAATGCCGCCGCGAGGGAGAGCACGGCCGCCGTGGCGCACACCCGGTATCGCGGGTAGTCACCGGCGAGGTGCCGTCGAAGGAGGCCCACGTAGGGATCGGGCGCACCCAGGCCCGAGAGATCGTCGAGAGCCGGTTCGATGAGGAACCTGTTCGCACGGAGGTCGTTGTCGACGTCGAGAAACCGGCGCCGAGACGTGATCACGGTACCTCGGACGCTCGGCGACGGCGCGATCACCTTTGTCAGAATCACGCCGATCTCCGTCTCGAGAGCCATCTGCGCGGCGACCAGCACGCCATCGGAGACGTTGCGACTGTCCACCACGGAGAATAGGAACCGGGTCCGCAGCTGCTCGATGCCGTATGGGCCGAGCACCCGCGCCAGGGCGACCTCGAGGGCGATCACAGCGCACCTGCGAACGCGGGCGGAGGGCTGACCGGCGTGCCGTCTATCGCGCCCCGCACGTTGCTGGTTCGCGAGCCGAGGACGGAGTCAACCGCGCGGGACATGAGCTGCGCGAGCGCGGTTTGCGTGCGATCGACCGCGCCGGGCTCCTCCTGGCCGGCCGTGCTCACGGATGCGAGGTCAGGTGGCAGCACCATCGAGGACCTGACGCGCACGTCCGACGGACGGCCCACGGGCCCGAGGTTCGAGACGGCGCTGTCGGCGGCGAGGGCGACGTAGTCGGCCGCCGAGGTCCGCTGGAACAGCGGGTTCTGCACGATCACGTAGCTCTTGACGAGGAAGCTGAACGCGAACGGCACCGCAAGCTCGTTGTCGGCGTTGAGCGTCTGCTGCTTCGCGGTGAGTGCGCCCTCAACGATCACCGAGTCGTAGCGGAGCCGGGCCAGGGCGCCGCGCCGCGCGAGCTGGGTGCCGCGCAGGATCTGCGAGTACGCGATGGCGAACCCGACGCGCTGATCGTCCTGCAGTGAGTTGAGCAGGTACCCGGAGTACTGGAACGTCGGCGGAGCCTCGCCGAAGAAGAACGCGACGTAGCCGTCGCCGACGGTCTTCTCGACCTGGACGACCTCCTGCCGGGGCTCGATCGCCTGCGTCAGGATGAAGTCCACATACCCCGAGGAGCCGTGGTTGTTGTTTCCCAGGAGAACTTGGGCCAGCGCCTTGGCCTCCTGTGGAAGGCTCGCCAGGTAGGCGGTCTGCGTCGTGGGATCCGCGTCCGCCAGGCTGATGAACATCCGCGCCATGGTGTCGCGGAACTCGGCGTCGCGCGGACCCCTGTTGCGGGCGTACTTCGGTGTGGACAGCGGGTTGTCCGCGAAGATGCCCTGCTGGCGTCGGATCGCCGGATCCGCGGCCGCGTTGTTCTGGCTGACGTAGCTTCCGTAGGGTCCCGCCATCAACGACCTCCCGCGCCCGGAATCATCGACTGGAACCACGGGCTGCTCTTGCTCAGGTTGTCGGCCTGGCCGGCGCCCTTGAAGTCCTTGACCGCGTCCGCGAACGTCTTGACCGAGTCTGCGAACAGCTTGCCGGTCTCGGCCTGCAGGCCCGCGGTGTCGTCGCCGGGGGACGTTGCGGCGATCATCTCGTCGACCTTGGCGACCTGCTTGTCGATGGCCGACACGCGACTGCCGGCGCGGTGCTCGCGCTGCGAGGGCGCGGACCTGTCGAGCAGCGCCTCGTACGCCTTCTTGTCCCCGCCCGCAGCGGCCCGGAGGAGCTTCGCCGTCTCCGGGTCATCCTCCTCGAGGCGGTCGAGGTCGGAGCCGCTCAGGGCACGAATCGCCTCGAGCGGATCGGCCATCCCCGCGACGTCTTTGTTCGAGCTGATGGAGCCCAGCCTGTCCATCAGCGCGTCCGTGGCCGCCCCGCGCTTCTTCATGCCGATCGCCTCGTACACGGCGCCGACACGCTTGGTCACGTTGCCGCCTTGGCCCTCCGCGGCGACCCGCACCAGCGCGGTCTTCAGATCCCCCGACGCGCCCTTGAGAATCGTGTCCTGCGCGGTCGAGGTCAGCTCGTCCACGCGCTTGTCGCCGAGCTGGGTGCGCAGGGCGGTGAGCGCCTGGTCGCCCTTCTTTCGCTGCGCGGGGTCCCCCGACGCCTGCGCCGCCAGCGCCGCGGCGACGGCCACCTCCTCCTGCGAGTGGTGCGCGACGACCGAGCCCAGCTCCGTCAGGGTCTTGTCGCTTGCGGCGTATCCTCCGCCGCGGAATCCGTGCTCGTTGAAGCTGGCGTACTGCTCGTTGAGCCCCGCCGCGGACAGCCGATTCCTCACCGCGTCCCGTAGGCCCTCACGAGTCCTCGTCATGTTGACCGCACCGAGCTTGGTGCCGATCTCGACCGACTTGCCGAGCACCTCCTTCTGCTTCGCGGTCCCGGACGACATCACGGCCTTGACCATGTCGGCGGCGATGCCCGGGTTGGAGTCAAACATCTTCGCGGCCTCCTGGGCGTTCATCCCGCGGTCCGCGGCGCCCTTGATGAACGCGTTCTTGAGATCGCTCTGTGAGAGCGCCGCGCCGGTCTCGGGACCTGCCACGCTCGCGGCCAGGCCGTCGATCCGCGTAACGAGCGCACTGGTCGCGGACTGCAGCACCGCGCCCGCGCTGACGCCGCCTGAGTGAGCGCCCATCCGCGCGATGAGCGCCTTGCGCTTGCCCAGGTCGAAGCTGTCGGAGGCCAGGACCGCGGAGCCCGCGGCCGCCACGTCCTGCACGCGCGCGAACGCGTCGTCGACGTTGCCGAACGACTTGAACGGGTGGATGCCGAACGGCGTCGCGAACATGCCCCTCGATTCGCTGGCCAGGGCGGCGACGCGATTCGCCCCGCTGGTTCCGGTGAGCCCCAGGGCCCCGCCCATCCGATTCATCTGGCGCGACCAGGAGGCGCCCAGCGGACCCTGATCCCGTCCGAGGGGGTCGTCACCCAGGCCGGACGCGTAGGCCGCGCTGAACCCACGCCCGCCGGCCGCGTGCATCATCCGCCGATCCGCGTCGTCGCCGATGACCGCCACGCCCGAGAGCCGCGAGATGTGCTCGCCGTAGCCCGCGGCCTCCTCGCCCTCGCGAACCCTGCGGAACCCGTCGGCGAGGCGCTGGAACGGCGAGGCGATCCTGTCGGAGGCGCGAAGCATGCCCATCCGCCCCAGGCGGTCCACGCGGTCCCCGAAGTCCTGGGTCGCGAACTGCCCAAAGCGGCTGCGCTGCTCATCGATCGCGGTCCGTCGTTGCGCTCTCAGCTGCTGCTTCTGACCCTCCCAGTACTTCCGGTCGGTGAACTGCAGCTCGAGGGACCGCGCGGTTTGCTCGGCCTGCTCCTCGCTCATCCCGGCGCCAACGGCGGTCGACTGCACGGTGGCGAACAGCGCGGAGCCGAGGTTCATGCCCGGCACCTGCCGCTGGAGGCCCTGCGCCTGGCGCACCACGTTCATCCCCATCTCGAGGGGCGAGAGCTTCTGCGCGACCTGATCCTTGAACTCCTGGCGCCGCGTCCGCCACTCGAAGATGCCCTCCGCTCCCATTTTGTGGATGCGCTCGGCCGCCTCGCGCGCGACGTCGCCCACCGACATGCTCTGCGCCTTGCGGTAGGCGTCCATGTCGACCTCGAGGCCCTTGCTACCTTTGCGAAGGGATGCGGCGAGGTACACGTCGCTCTGCATCGAGGAAATCTGGGCGAGCGCGTTGATCTGGCCGAGCCCCGACCGACCGCCCGCGCGAGCGAGTTGGAGATCGTTGAGCGAGCCGGACGACGCAGCGATGTTCGCGAGCGCGCCGCCCGACATGCCCGCGGCGTAGCCGGTGGACCCCGCGAGGCCGACCTGCTGGGCCATCATGGCGCCCGGCAGACCGAAGGACTCGTGCATCGCCGCCTGCGACACGCCGGCCATGCGAGCAAACGCGGCGCGGTTGGCAACCGCCGCCGACTGAGACCCCAGGCCCTGGAAGCCGAGGTCTCGCATCTGGCCCAGGGACGCGAGGGCCGATCGCACGTCGGGGTCCCCGGTCACCTGCATCAGCAGCTTGACGGTCTTGCTGACGTCCTTTACGCGGCGAACGATCTCCTCGGGCGACTGGGCGCCAGTCAACAGGCCGTGCTGCGCCGCGCCACCCATGATCCGCATGGCGTCCTGGGTGTTGAACCCGGTCCGCTCGAAGTCCAGGTCGTGCGCCATGTGCCGGACGCCGCGGGCCGTGCGGAGCGCCGAGTCGGTGCTCATGCCCTGGCCCGTCGGGCCGAGGCTGGACCCGGTGACCATGAACGGAGCGGTCGTGTTCTGGATCATCCTCGCGCGGGCCGCGTCCTGCACCGTCGTGCCCACCATGACGTTGCTCGCGGCGTGCCCGAGCTTCCCGCCCAGCCACGAGCCCGCGACCGCACCGACGGGCCCGAGCAGTGAGCCCAGCGCGCCGCCCGCCACGGACCCCGCCAGCCCGAGTCCGAACTCTGTCGCGCCGGCGAGCGTGCCCATCGCCTGCGATTCGTGGCCCTGCATGACCTGCAGCGATCGCATCCCCGGGGTCGAGAAGTGCGGTGACGACAGGGCGGGGGCCAGCGGGTTGAAGATGGACGGCAGGCGCATCGGGCCGCCGAACGGCATCCCGCCCATCGCCGGCGGCGGGCGGAACATGCCGTAAGCGGGTGACGTCATCGTCGCCGGGCTCGGGAGGCCGTAGCCCGAGCCCCCGCCGCCGAGGGCATTGGCGACGAACGGGTTGAACTGTCCGAGCCCGCCGCTCGAGGGTGTCGGCGCGGACGGTGGCGGCTGGTAGCGCGTCTGCTGCGCCGCCTGCAGCGTCTGCTGCGTCATGTCGTTATGGCGCTGCATGGCCGCGATGGCGGCCTCGGACGGGTGCGGCGGAGGCGGCGGCATCGGGGCTGAGCCGACGGGCTGGCCCACTCCGACCGTCGGTGATCCGGACGCGACCGGGAGCAAGCCCAGCGCCGACTGCATGCTGTTGAACCCCGCCAGCATCTGGCGAAGGGTCTCGTTACTGGTCCCGTCGGCCACGTTCAGATCTTAGGCTATGCTGTATCGGCTTGGAATTGCTATCAAATTCTCGGCCCTTCACGCGATCGAAATCCTGACCGAGCAACTCCATGCGGTCGAGACGCCTGAGCGTGTTCTCGTCCTCCACGCGCCGGCGCCGGATTTGAGCCTGCGCGTCGCGCAGACGCTGGGCCTTCCGCGCGAGCGCGACGGGATCGTAGGATTCCTGGAATACCTCCGACGCGTACTCGGATACGACGTCTCCGAGGAGTTTGTCCGCGTCCCGGCCCACGACCCGCGCTACGATGGCCGCGATCGCGCGCACGTGCGCCACGCGCTCGGAGCGCTCCCGGAACACCATCTCGCGCATGACGCGATCCTCGACCGAGCCGATCGGGGGAAGCATCTGCCCGCGCGCGAAGGCGACCGCCCGCGCGTTGGCCCCCGGGTGACCTAGAAATTTTCGACGACGCCCTCCGCCGTCACGACCCGGATTTTTTCGTCAAACTTGAGGAACGCGCGGAGAAGGAGCGCGTAAGCGGGCTCGGCCATCACCGCGTCGACGTAGTTGAAGCGGGCCTCGAACGCCCTCTCCACATCCTCAGTCTTGGCACCAGGCGCGGGGTGCTCGAACTTGATGCGGCCGAACGACTCGAGAGACGCGGCGAGTAGTAGCTTGTTCATCAGGTCGTAGTAGTGGGCGTCGAACGAGGGGCGCGCGGTTTCGATCCGATCCATCGCGCGCGTGCGGTCCCTCGACGATCTCGTCCGGAGCCTCGCGATCGTCGACTTCGTGATCTGGACCGTCTCGGACCAGAACCCTTTCTCCATGACGGAGTCGACGACTTTCGCCGCCTCCTCGCGCGAGATCTTCGCCTCGCGGAGCGTGTCCTCATAGGTGCGCATCGGCGCAAGCTCGGCCTCGACCGCGGAGGCCTCCGCGCTGAGCGCGGCTTCGTCGGGACTGCTCGGGATCCTCGTGCTCGGGGGCGTGGCGACCCGCGTCGGGGGCCTCGGCGGCGCGGAAGATGGCTGAGGAGTCACGGGCTTGGAGAAGTCGCCAATCTTCAGGTCATCCATCGTGAATCCTCGCTCCCCTTTGGTAGAAGCATCGGTGAGCCGGATCCTATCACGACGCCCAGCTTGTTTACCGAATAAACATGATCTAGAAAGGAGCCAGCGATGCGCGACGCCATAGCCCTGCTGTCGGATCCGTCGCAGGGGCTCGTGCGGGAGATCCGCCCCCCGCAGATCCACATGGCCAACAACGTCACCCGCGCCCTCCAGGAGGGCCTCGCCTATTTCGTCGAGGCTGGCGTGGCCACGGGAAAGACCTTCGCGTACATGCTGCCGGCGCTGCTCGAGCCTCGCCGTCGCATCGTCATCGCCACGGCAAAGAAGCAGTTGCAGGACCAGATCGTCACCAAGGACATCCCGGCGCTCGCCCAGGCGATCGGCCAGGACCTTCAGACGGTGCTCATCGACGCCGAGGGGCGCCCGCAAATCGTGTCGACCTCGCGCAAGGGCAACGGCAACTACGCGTGCCGCGTGCTCGCGCAGGAGCGCAACCCTGGCCCGGGCTACATGCGGTTCCTGGCCGACAGCCGACACGGTGATCGAGCCGATTACGACGGCGCGACGCCGACGTGGTGGCCGGAGGCCTCCGCGGAGGATTGCGTCGGGCGCAGGTGCCCCCAGGCGGGGGACTGCGGCTACATGCGGATGAAGAAGGAGATGGCCCAGTCGAAGATCGTGGTGATCAACCACCACGTGCTCGGCGTGGAGATGCGATTCGGCCAAGGCCGGCTCGTGGGCGGACCCTACGACGTGCTGATCGTTGACGAGGCGCACAAGCTCGCCGACGGCGTGCGCGGGGCCTTCACCACGCGAATGTCCCGCAAGGTGGTCGAGCAGATCAGCGAGCAGCTGAACGGAACGTTCAGTACGTTCCCGCGTAACGCGGCGCTCGTCCGCGTCTGGGGCGAGCTGTTCGACCGGGTCCCCAACACGCACTGGCGCGAGCCGCACCTCCGCGAGGTCCCCGTGTTCGGCGACGACGAGGAGGCCACCAACGCGGTGTTCGTTGCGCTCGACGAGGCGCGGACCGAGGTCGACGGGACTCTCGAGCGGTTCGGCCTCGGGGAGGACCAGGACGAGGCCGAGATCGACGACTACAGCCCTGACCTGCAGAAGGACCTGTCGGTGATGATCCGCTCGCGTCGCAAGCTCGACGACCTGACGCGGGGGCTCCAGCTCGCGCAGGGCCGGGTGCCGAGGAGGAAGACCGAGGAGGATGCGGAGTACGAGCAACGCAAGGCGAAGATCCTGAGGTCTACGGCGATCTACGGCAGCAACGAGGAGCGCTTCGGCTTCCAGCTGTACTGCTCGCCGGTCAGCCTCGCGGGCATCATGGGCTCGTTCTTCAGCGGCGTGAAGACCAAGATCCTGACCAGCGCGACCCTGGCGATCAACGGGTCGTTCGAGCACCTCGAGGAGATGACGGGCATCAAGCCGGACATCGTAGACGTGCTCGCCAGCCCGTTCGACTACGACGCGCAGGGATTCGTGTACGTGCCCAAGGATGCGGCGCAGGTGAACCGCGCGGCGCGCAACGCCACCGACGACGAGAATCGACCCTACCTCGACGCGCTCAAACTTCGCGTTGAGCGCGCCGTCCGCCTGGTCGAGCTGTCCGACGGCGGCGCGTTCGTGCTGACCACGGCCAACGAGGAGCTGGACGCGTTCGCGCGCGCACTGAAGGCCCGCTTCCCCGGGCGAACGTTCGCGCAGGGCCATCGGAACAACGAGTGGGACGGGGACCCGCCGGCGGCGTTGGACAAGTTCCGGAGCGTGGATAATTCGATCCTCGTGGGAAGCAAGTCGTTCTGGGAGGGCGTCGACGTCGTCGGCGGCGCGCTGCGTCTGGTCATCATCGCGAAGTTGCCGTTCCCGCAGCTCAACGATCCAATCGTCAAGGCGCGAGAGAAGCTGTCGACGAACCCGTTCGTCGAAGTACAGATGACGGACATGCTGATCGACCTCCGGCAGGGCAGCGGCCGGCTGATTAGGTCGAAGGGCGACAGGGGCTGCCTGGCCATCCTCGACAACAGGATCTGGACCAAGCGGTACGGCGGCATGGTGCTCCAAGCTCTCCCCTGGTCTCGAGGGCTCGTGACTACCGACATCGAGATGTGCGAGCGGTATCTCCCTCTCTTCGCGAAGCACTTCGCACGCAAGGCGGTCTGACATGAGCGCGAACCCGTACGAGACTTTCATCAAGCAGCTGAAGGCCGTTCGGGAGGCGCGCGGGCTCTCGCAGGAGCAGCTCGCTAAGAGAATTCGATTGTCCCGACCGCAGTACGCCGCGATCGAGCACGGCAGGTCGACCGCAAGCTTTCGGCACGTGCACAACCTGGCGATCGCCCTCGACGTTCACTGGGTGATCGGCCACCCGGGATGCCCGCGCGCGGATCGCGTGGTTCGAGAAGACACGTGACGTCGCGCAGGCAGGGCCGGCCGCGGGGGCTGCGCGTGCGCACCTGCTCCTGCGGGCGCCGCGTCGCGGCCAAGCGCGGCCAGAAGACGGCAACGTGCCCGTGCGGAAAAACCGTCAAGCTAACCAGCAGACGAAGCCCTCCGAGGAAGGTGTTCAATGGGTACCTCGACAAGTAGCTTACACATTGAGCAAGACGGCATAGTTCACGAAGCGGCGCCCTGGGGAACCGTATGTAGTGCCTATAAGGTAGGCGTGGAAACAGACGCTGAAATAAATTGCATGACATGTCTTGTCGGTATTAGTCCCCTCAAGGCCGAGAATCTCGCATTCAAGCACGGAATGGATGCAGCAATAATGCAACACCTTGGGCTTCGCAAGTGAGTGAACCCCGCTATGTAATTGGCGTCGACGAAGTCGGGTGCGGCGCGATCGCGGGCCCTCTCGTGGTCGCCGCGGTCGCGTTCCGCGCGGACGCGCCCCGCGTGACAACGGCGTGGCGCGGCGTGCGCGGCGTCAAGACGCTGGCGGCCGACGACTCGAAAAAGATCAAGGTACCCGAGCAGCGCGGGGCGCTCGACCTCGCGATCCGGGCTGCCGCGGTGGCGCACGCGATCATCGAGCGTTCCGCGGCGGAGATCGACGCCAGGCTTCTGCGGGAGGTGTTTCCCGAGGCTCTGCGACTCGCCATCCAGCGCTGCGTCGAGCAATTGGTAATGACGGTCAACCCCGGAAAGTTCCATATCGAGAAGGACGCGATTCTCGTTCTGGTTGACGGGGACCTCGCGAGGCCAGACGTCCCCTGCCCCGTTCGCATGGTTCCCGGCGGCGACGCGCTCGACTGGCGCATCGGCGCGGCGTCGATCGTGGCCAAGGCGTGCCATGACCGCCATGTCACGCGAATCGCGGGCGAGTATCCGGGGTGGGGATTCGACAAGAATCGCGGGTATCCCACGCCGAAGCACCTCGACCAGCTGCAACGCGACGGCCTGCTCGACCAGGTTCATCGCAGGACGTTCGGGCCGGTTCGAGCCTCGCGTGGTCCCATCCCTGGCATGGAGGAGTAGCGTGACCCTCGACATCCTCAAGCAACGCGTCCCCGCCACCACCTGTGCGCGATGCAGGAAGCTGCTTTCTCCGGGGGACCGCGTGCAGATGGCGATGATCGTGCAGGGCATCGGACGCAACCCGAGCACCAAGAGCATCGACGCCCTGATCGGCGATGAGTTCGAGCTGGCCCACATCGATTGCATAAACACCTCGTTGTCCGGTATGCTAATCAGGACGTGAAGGATCCGTGGCGCATCGTGGATCCACTGCGGGCGGTTCCCGTCGAGCCCCCGAAGGGTCGAATCGACTTGTCGGACAAGGACATGGACGCGGACCTGCGTCCGTCGCGGGCCTGCATCCTGCGGTTCCGCTCGTGCTCGATCGAGATCGTCGGAACCGACGTGAACAAGCCGGAGGACGCGCTCGGACGCCTTGCCCGGTGCGTGACCGCGCTCAAGAAGGCCACGGCCTCGCTCCCCCGGGCACAACGCTTGCTCAGCGCGGTGTACACCCAGGACGACATGCTACCCAAGGACGAGCCGGCCGCCGCGCTGTCCTGCGGTCGGTACACCGTGTCGTTCGCCAGCATGACTTTGAACCAGGGGACGCTGGTGCTGGCTCGAGCCCTCATGACCGCTGGACGCGACGCCAAGCTCGCGCCGATACTGCGAGCCAACGGAGTCACACCCATGCTGAGGACCACATGAGCGACAAGCCCTGCACGACGTGCGCGCACTACGACCCCATCGTCGTCGGCGGAAATCGAAAGGAAGGGCGCCACGGATGGTGCGCCGCCCAGTCGATCTATCCCAACGTCGAGCATCCGGGACAGACGTTCCCCGACGGTGTCCGCCGGGCCGAGCCTGGCGAGCTGGCCAAGCCACACATCGTGACCGGCGCCGGCGTCGTCAAGCTGTGCACCCTGAGGAGGGACAAGCCGTGAACAAGTTCGACCCAATCCCATCCGAGTACGTCAAGTACAGCGACGGCCAAACGGCCTCGCCCGAACAGATCGCGCGGGGCCTCGCAGTGGCCGCCAAGGTGTTCAACAGCGTCGATCACCTCGACAACGCTGACGAATTCAGCCGCGCTCTGCTGGAGCGCGTGGGAACCGACGGGGCGAACCGCGGGCTCTCCGTCGAGCAGCAGGTGTTCGCCGTCGCCGTCGCCACCATCCACATGCGGCGAACGTTCCCCGGCGGCGTGGATCGGTTTGACGAGATTTGCCGCGAGGCCCAGGCTCACTACGACAGCGACAAGTAATGTCTTCCGAGGTCTGGAAGGCCAGAATGGCCGAAGCCCTTCTGGCGGGGGATTGCGCGTCGCAAACCGAGTGGGTAGCGCGATATCCCGGCCAGCACTGCTGGTTCAAGTTCCGCGACGACGACTTCAACTCGTGCGCCTGCTGCGGGACTGTTCAGCGACGAGACGACAAGAACAAGCCCTGCAAGGGCATCGTAACGATCGTCTTGAGATAGTCAGGCCGCGCGCGGGGGAGCAGGCGCCAGCGCTGCCTTGACCGCGTGCAACAGGTCGTCGAGCGAGCCGTCGTTCGTGATCACCTCGTCGAAGTCCCCGTCCGGGATCCCGTCGATCTCGACCTCGGAGACGTGGCCCGCGATGCCCGTCGTCGCGTCATCGGTCTCCGGCCTGCGGAGCCGCCACGCGATGCCGCCGGCCGCGCGAACCGCGTCCAGCTCGGATCGGAATCGCCCATCGGTAACCACCATGATACGTTCGACGCCTCGGTCGAGAGCGGTCACGGCGGTCTTCATTGTGAATCGGGCCCAGGCCAGGGGATCCACGCGGCGGATGCCCTCCGTGCCAACGTGCTGCAGGATCATCCGCGGGGTCCAGAACCCGACGAACGAATCGGGAGACCCCACCGCGCCGCACGCCTTGCACTCGGCCTGGCGCGGGCCCTTGTGGTTCACCACCGGCTGGTCATAGAACGATGCGAACGCGAGCATCGTCGGCGCGGCGACCACGTTGATGCTCCTGCACATCGGACAGGTCGGGCAGGGCAGCGAGGTCGGCTTGGCCTTGCCCTCGTCGGTGTTGAGGTCCTGGCTCGTGAGCCCGAACAGCTCCATGCACACCGACTTGAGCTTGTCGGCGAACGCGATCTGCACCGTGCCCTTGCACGTCGACGCGATCATGTCCCCGACGGTGTTCTTGCCGGACTTCGACTTGCCGAAGATGCCGATGACGTTGCGCTGCATCTGACGTCCTTTCAACGGAGGTACATGACTCTGGTGGGAGAGAACGGCTGCTGCGGTCCGCGCAGCGCGAAGTCGTCGTCGTACAAATCCACGAACTGCCGGACCGTCGTGACGTGCTCGTCGTCGATGCCCTCGAGCCCGTCGGACCCGGCCCAGAACGCGGCGTAGGTCTCTCGGCAGCGGGGCGCGTGGGCGAACACGATCGCCCGGATCTGGGGGTTGTTCAGGACGTCCCGCACGACGCCCCGAAGGTCGTGCGCGGCGACGTCGGCCAGGCACGCGGCCACGCGGCCGTCCCAGGCCGACAGGTCGTCGGCCAGCAGGCCGCCCGGCGGCCTCCGGATGAGCAGCGCCTGGGCGTTCCGCGACACCAGGCGATACGGCAGCGCGCTGACGGGTCGGAACATCAGGCGGCCTTGATGGCCTGCTCGAGACCGTCGGCGAGGACCCTGGCGCGCTCGGCCGCGCGCTGCGCCTTGCCGCCGCGGGGGAACCGAGTCAGCTCGTCCGCCATGCGCCGAGCCTTCGCGGCGTTGAGCCGCGTGCGCCGCGTGATCTGAGCGATCGCGGCCACTCTCTTGTCGACATTCATCGGTCGTGCCATCGGGTGCCCTCCGTCCTGGAGGTGTTTACCCAGCAAACAACAGTCCGAAGCTTGAGTCAATCAAGCAAACCAGGAGATTCAAATGTCGAAGATTCAGCTGACGATCGACACCGAGTACTGCGGGTCATGGGGCGTGTGGGAGGGGATCCGCGAGCTTATCTCCAACGCCAAAGACGCCGAGGAACTGAACCCGCGCAACGCCATGGAGATCAAGCACTCGAAGGAGAGGTCGCAGCTCGTCATCAAGACGCGCGAGACGATCGTGGACCCCGCCACCCTGCTGGTGCTCGGCAAGAGCGGCAAGCGGGGACGCGACGTCCGCGGGCGCTTCGGCGAGGGCTTCGCGATCGGGTGCATGGCGCTCACCCGGGCCGGGCATCCCGTGGCGTTTCGCAACGCGGACACGAGCTGGAAGTGCACGTTCGACCGGGTCGAGGACGGCCCGCTGTCCGGGCAGGAGCTGCTGACGTTCTACTCGCGCGCGATCACGCCGACCCCGGACTTCGTCGTCACCATCGACAACGTCACCAAGGAGGTGTGGGACGCCCTGCGCCCGCTGTTCCTCTTCCTGACGCCGCCGCCCCCGGACGAGGTCGTCGCGGTGGACCAGGGGTCCCTGATCCTCTCGGAGGATCGGCGCGGAATGGTCTACGCCCGCGGGGTGTTCGTCCGCAGGTTCGAGCGGCTCGACTGCGGGTACGACCTGCGCGACATCCAGCTCGACCGAGATCGCCAGATGATCGACGAGTGGACGCTGGGGACCGCGCTGTCCGACCTCTGGGCCAGCGTGCTGAGCGGGCGAAAGGACGTCCAGCACGCCGGAGAGGCGCTGGCCCGCCGCGCGTACGACCTCGCGAAGAGCAACGCGGACGAGTCCCGCCACTTCCGCTGGCGCACCGACGAGCGTCTCGTGGGTCACATGAAGGCGCAGTTCGTGGCCGAGCACGGCGACAACGCGGTGCCCGTGTCGACCATGGCCGAGGCGGACGAGATCACCAGCCTCGGCGCCAAGCCCACGATGGTCAACGCGACGCTGCGGGAGTTGCTGGCGAAGACGGGATTGTCGCCCGAGCACGCCAAGGCGTCGCTCGAGGGTCAGGTTCGAGCGCGGTTCCTGCCCTCGCAGCTCACGGAGGTCGAGCGCGGCGTCCTGAAGGTCGTCAATCTGGTCACGCGCGAGTACGTTGTCGTCGAGTTCGCGGGAAAGTCCGCGTGCCGCCCTATCGACGACAACAAGATGATCGGCATCGACCGTCGACTGCTCACCCTCGCGGCGTTCCAGGTGGTCCTCGCCGTGGCCAAGGGCGAGGCCGCGCGCACCGCCCGCGGCGAGGCCGCGGTGCTCGCCAGCGCGCTGCTCGACACCGAAGATGGGGCGCTGGCGCGAGCTGACGCGGAAAGATATTCTTCGGCGAATGTCGCGAAGACGGAGGCCGACCAGGGAGCCTGAGTGCCTCCGATGCGGCAACGTCGAGGACCTCGAGACGGTGGGCGCGTCCGCGTACTGCCTGCCATGCCGCACGTGCCCGCACGGGAGGATCTGGATCGAGACGTGGTCACCTGCGTGCGCGGCGTGCGTGCTCGCGGTTCACACGGTGAAGACCCTGGCGGGGCCTCGAATCAGGGATCTCGAGGCCTACCTGACCAACGTCGCCCGGTATCGAATCGACACCATGGCGCACGCGTTCGAGGAGTGGGAGCGGATCGGGGATCGGGGGACCTGCGGGGACGGCCTAGGTGTCGAGGTCGACTGGCCGTTCCACTTCACGCTAGCCGAGCGTTAGGGCATCCGATCGCCGAAGTGCTCCGTGTCGAACGCTTTTCGGTACTGAGCCCAACCCAAAAAGTTGCCGCTGCGCACGGGTTCCACGAGCGCCATTGCGACGTGCTCGAACGGGGACCAGTGGCCGGGCTCGCCGGTCGCCGGCCCCGAGCACAGCCTGTCGTGCAGCTCGACGTCCTTGTCCGGATCGCGAACACCCTCGTGGGTCAGGTACGACACGCGGGCGCAGCGCCCGGTGGACACCTTCTTCGCCATCACTTCGCCGAGGGCGGTGACCTCCTCGGGCTGGACCAGCGGAAGATGCCACCCACCCTCGGGAATCTCGGTCGGTCGGTGCTCCTGGTAGTGCTGCCACATGGCCCTGGCAACCCAGGCAATCTCCGGCTGGGCCATGCGGTGGTTGCGCAGGTGAAACCAGTTGCTGTACTCAGTCGAGGAGACGAGGACCGTGATGAACATCCACGGCTCGATGAGCCGGTTCGCGAGCTGCTTGTGAAGCCCGACCTTGCCGAGCTGCTCGACGGCCACGAGCATCTGGTCCCGTGCGGCCAGCCAGAGGCGCTCGGCCTCGGCCCGCGAGGCGCCGTCCAGCTCCTCGTTCGCCTGCATGCCAGACTGGTTCCTGCCCCACCACTGGGGCAGCGCGGGGTCCTCCCGGACCCGAGCCATCAGCTTCTCGGTGGGGATCGCGCGGCTGGACGCGCTGTTTCGGCTGAACATCCGGTGCGTCATCAGCTCGGCGTGAACGAACCGAGGGTAGGTAAGCTCCCAGGTGGTCAGCCGCTTGCCGCAGGGTGCGAGCGAGTCCTTCAAGACGCGTGTCGAGTACATGTTTCCTCCGCTGTTTATCTTATAATCAACCGACCAGGAGACGCTATGCCCACCGAGAGACTCAAGCAAGCCCTCCGCGAGACCAACGTCGCGGGGGTGGAGAAGGACCTCGCCGAGGTTCTGGCGCGCATGTTCGACCTGCCCATTCAGGCGGTCGCCCGCCTCATCTACGCGATCGACGCCATCAAGCACCCCGTGATGTGGCGTCTCGGGGCCGCCCAACAGAACGCGCTGATCCCGGACCCGGAACTCCGGGATGCCATCCGCACGGAGGTCAACGCCGGGGCCCTGAGGGTCTACCTGCGCAAACTCCAGCTCGAGGGCAAGCAGGTGCTCGTTCCGACGCGGGCGCTGGTCCCCGTCGACGAGCCCGGTCGAATCTGCGAGGGGTGCCCGCGCAGCATGTCTTGCATCGCGGAGAGCCTGAGCAGCCCGGAGCAGTGCGTCGACATCCTGTCGGGTCCCGTCAAGGGCTGGGTCGACAAGAGGCAGACGGTCACGCTGATCCGCGTGACGCCGTCGGGTCGCGTGACCGTCCGGGCGCAGCAGCCCCTCGGGGACCACGACGTGCCCGCGGACATCGTGGAGTACTGAGGTGATTCCGTTCCTCCAGATCCCCGACACGCCCGACACGGACATCACCCCCGTGGACTGCGCGACGTGCCCGATCAATATGTCGTGCCTCACGGGCAAGTCGGGCACGGGGTGGCGGTTCGACTGCTGCGGCATGGCGGCCATGCGCCTCGGTGACGACACGGTGATCGTAGACTGCCAAATCAACGAGTTCAGAGACGAGCGGCTGCCCTCTGACGGATTCGGTCTCTGTCCGCTGTGCTCCAGCGCGATCATGGAAGTCGAGCTGGCCAAGACTAACGACGCCGTCGGGATCAACTATTACTTGCCCACCGTGCACGCAAAGTTCCCGCTCGTGGAGCGTCTGATGAACCTCCGCAAGCGACATCAAAAAGCGCAGGACGCGAGAGCGCTTGCTTGGAGCATCGAAAACGAGGAAGGCTAGCAGAATGCCCACATACCTCAGCGCGTACGAGGACCACCAGACCGCGATCATAGAGCGCGGGGGAAGCGAGGCCGCGATCGAGGCCGCGGTTGCCGAGTACAACAAGGCCACGCCCGCGAAGCTCGTCGCGTGGGTCAAGCAGGCCGCGCTCACGTGTGCGTACTGCGACAAGCCCGCCGTGGTCGATGGCGACACCAGGCCGACCGACGAGGTGACGTGCGCGGAGCATCGAACGTGAGCGTCGAGATCCGCCTTCGGATAGCCGCACGCGACGCGATCCTGGCGCGGAAGACGACGGTCGGCGTCGTGAAGGTCTCCGTGGCGGACGAGGACCTCGTGGACGTCCCGGAGGACGCGCTCGACCAGATCGCGCAGGTGGTGGCGGCGGACGAGACCCTCGAGGGTCCGGGCGTGGTCGACGCGACGTTCGGCTCCGTGCTCCGTGGTCTCGAGGCGCGAGCCGCGCGGCGAGGCGTGGAGCTGGCCGCGGAGGAGGCGGCTCGCGTCGAGGCCGAGGCCGCAGCCGCGCGGGTCATCCAGGAAGAGGCCGTCCGTCGACGCAAGGAAGGACAGGCCAAGGCCCGACACGCCGAGGCCATCACGAAGTGGATCGAGGATACTTGCGACCCGGACATGGTCGAGCGGCGGCGAGAAGGGTTCCTCAAGGACGAGGAAATCATCGAAGAGGCAATGGATCAAATCTTCAACATTCCCGAGGAGGAGTACACGACGATCAAGGCGTACCAGGCGTGCGACTGCGACAAGGGCTGCACCGGCAGCGTCCAGATGTTCGTGCTGCCCGTGGATCACCTCGACACCAGCCAGTTCGCGGCACTCGAGCAGATCAGGGAGGCCGCGCCCGAGGGCGCGGAGGTCGTCCCACAGATGCGGAAGGCCGCCTGCCCGGAGTGCGCCTGCGTCCCGCTCGTCCGCATGACCGCGCTCGTCCGCCTGCCGTGGAACGGGTGGATGCTGCAGAAAGCGTACGCGCTTGGCTGACCAATCACACGAGTGGTTCACCGTCGTGGGCGCGTACGCCGACACCAAGGAGGCCTACGTGACCCAGGTGCATGCGATCGACGGCGTGGCCGCGAAGGCCGCCGCGTATCGCGAGGCCGAGGGCGTCGTCATCGGGCTGTCGGTGTTCCCCGGTCGAATCGACGCCATCAAGGAGGACACGAAGATCACGCCGTTGAGAGGACCCCAGCACGCGGTGACCGTCTCCCGCGTCACGATCACGGAGACGAGGATAGCCGTGCCGGCAAGGTGCCCGTCCTGCCGGGCGGACCTGCGGCAGCCGCAGGCGCTGCTCTGCGCGGACCTGCTGCTCAACTTCTGGAACGGGCACCTGACCAAGGACAGCGACGAGATCAAGGGCGAGAGAGACCAGCAGCGCCTGCCGAGCAACCTGCGCGTCGCGAGCACGGCGAGGGTGCAGTGCGCCGCGTGCAAACACGACGTGCACGCGTACTGGGACGGCAATGTCTAACGCAGCGGCGTGGGTCCCGGTCGCGCTGACCCAGGACCGGTGGGGCGTCGCGGTGGTGCAGGAGGGCGTGGCGGGCTATGCGATCGACGAGGCCAAGCCCGTCGGTACGTGGACGGCGGCGCGCAGGGCGGCCTTGACAGCCAACGAGGCTGCTGGGGTCTCGCCGGAAGAGACGTGGCGCGTCTTGGACAGCTCAATGGCCGCGTCTCGCGCGGCCGGCACGCGCTGGGGGCCTCGCGGACAAAAACCACTATGACCAAACTTACGTTCAACATCGATATTGAAACCTTCAGGACACTGAAGCGATTGGCTTCCAAGCGGAGCATCACCATGACCGAAGTAATTCGTCAGGGTATTGGTACAGAAATGTACCTACAGGAAGTAAAGGAATCAGGCGGTTCGGTTTTGGTTGAGAACAAAAAAGGACAGGTCCGGCAATTGGTCTTTCGATGAAATTCAAGTGGCGAACCTACGACGTATCAGGCAAGCCCGTTGGAACCGTCGGCTATGACAGTGGCAACATCATGCACCTCAACCTCGCCGAGAAGCTCGCGAGCATCGAGGAGGCAGGGAAGGAGGAAATCTTCGCCGTGAACATCGTGTCCAGCTGCACGGCGTACATCGTGACCCGGGAGCCGGTGCAATGAGCCGTCTGTCCGTCATCCGCGGTCGAACGCCGCGGCTCGGTCTCGCCGACGCGTTCGAGGTGTCCCTCTCCACCAACTCCAAGACCGGCTGCTCGATCAACGTCGCCATCGCGCGGACGTGCAGGCCGACCAAGGGTTGCGCCGAGTACTGCTACGGCCTCCTCGGTCGCCTGACGTACGACGCGGCCCTCGCGTCGCAGGCGCGCAACGCGGCGTTCTTCGCGTCCGCCGACAAGGCCGTACTCCGGCACGAGGCCCGGCGCATCGCCAGAGCTGTTTTGAAAAAACAGAACTTCGTACGGATGTTCGGCGTCGGCGACCTCCAACCGGGATCGGTGTTCTTCACGACGTGCATCGCCGTCGAGTTCCCGGAGTTGGCCGTGTGGGTGGCGACCCGGAAGCTCGAGCTGGCAGGTTTGTTACCAAACCTACCGAACCTGCACGTCATGCTCAGCTTGGACTCCACGACGACACGGACGAACACCGAGGCCACACGGCTGCTCGTCCTGAAGAACAGGCCGCAGTTCTATGCGGCGTGGGCGCGCAGGAGCCCGGAGGACAAGGTCCCGCGCTGGGTGTCCGTCGTGTTCGAGGAGCACAAGATGTCCAGGCGGGCGCAGTGGGATCCTGAGCCGCGCGCCTGCCCGGCCACCGCCCGCGACGGCGCCGAGCACGAAGGCGCGTGCGCGGCGTGCAGGTTCTGCTTCTCTTCAGAGAAGAGAGTTGCGGGGCCTCCGTTGATTCAGCTGCAAGGAAAGCGACAATGAGCAACAAACCTAGACTTGCAAACTGGATTCGTAGCATCGGCCCTGGCAACACTAGGGACTTGGTCGAAGTCTGGGTTTACGGCCCGACGCGTCGAAAAGACGAAGGGCAGGTCGGTCACGACCTTCGTGTTCGCCCGACAAGCCTCGGTCCGGGTGAATACACGATGGTCGTGGCTCCTGATACGATCGAATACAAGGCATCCTCGTGAAGCCCGGCGATTCCGTACGTCTGAAGAGCGGCGGCCCGCCGATGACCATCAACGCCATTCAGGAGACAGTCGCGACCTGCGTGTGGTTTGTCGGTGTCGAACTGAAGGAAAGCTTGTTCGTGCTTGATGGCCTGGCGCCAATCACCATAGAGGTGGTGGGGGCGGAGACCGTCGGGGAGTACATCTTGCGCGTGTTCCAGATCGACGCTGTGGGCGGAAGAACCGAGATGCTCGCGGCCCGTGTCGTAAGCGCCAAGGCACGGAAGTCCGGAAGGGGCCAACGCGTCGAGTTCGTCGTCGAAGGCGGACGAAGGCTCGGCTTCTGGACCGAGGCGCAGCACGGGCCGTTCATTCGGGACATGGAGGAATGACATGCCCAACACCGTGACCATTCGCCTGCCCAAGCACCTCGTCGAGGCGATAGACACCTATCTCGACACGGACTGGAGCGACGGCCGCGACCCGTCGAAGATCGGCTCACTCAACGCGGTGGCCTACATCGGAGAGCGCGTCGCGGCGATTCGAGCCCGAAGCAAGCACAGAAAGGGCAAGACATGAAGCTCGATGATCCGTACTTCCGCCTGCAGGCAGCGCGGCGAGCCCTGCGCGCCGCGTCGCACAAGCACGCGCACACCAAGAACACGCCGAAGAACAAGCCCAACCACGACGCCGCGGTCGACGACCTCGAGAAGGCCGCACTGGTGTTCGCGTTGTGCGCCGCGGAGCATGGAGCCCGAAGCGGCATCGCCGCGCCGGCATTCAGCGCGCTCACCAAGGAGGAGCGCGAGGCGTACAAGGCGGCGGTCAACCCCGAGCCCGACAAGGAAGCCTGATGGCCAACAAGTGCCCCGGCTGCAACAAGTTCGCGTCGCTGGAGTTCCAGGAGCCCGAGGAGGAGTCGTTCGAGGTCGAGCACCTCGACCTCGTGCTGGAGGATGGAACCGTCACTGGGAACGTCCACGCGACCGTGCAGATTACTCGGAACAGCGAGTGCTGCGGCGAGACCATGAAGGAAGCGTCGCTCGAGATGTCGGAGGAGTTCACCCTTGATCACGACAAGCTCGAGGCGCACCTCGTCGAGAAGAAGGGCGGCGGCTGGACCTGGAAGGAGGGCTGCGAGCTGACCGCGACCTGTGACGATCCCGAGCAGGTCGAGGAGGGCGGCAAGCGGCCCCGCCTCGGCGCGAGCCTCACCTACAAGGTGACCTGCGAGTGCGGCAAGGGCGATGAGCTGCACGAGGGGACGATGGAGGAGACGATCGGAGCGTCGGACATGGACGATGCCTGAGCTGCTGGTCCCGGAACTGGGCCTGGAGAACACACGGAGAAACCGCCGATGGCTCGCGATCTTCCGAGCCCTCAGCCGGCTGGGTGGCTCGCAGGAGGGCGTTGAGGCTGCGGCGTGGACCGCGCTTCGCGCGTACGAGGAGACCAAGTGACGAAGAACGACAAGAAGGCCAAGCCCCTCGAGCCCGTCGACCACGAGCGGTGCCAGGCCGACATCAAGTCAGCGTACAACCCCTGGGTCATGGGCGGTGACGTCGGCGGGAAGTGGGGCCGCTGCACCAAGAAGCCGACCTGGTACGCCCGCGAGGTCGAAGCCGGTCCCGACGGCCGCAAGGGCGCGATGGCGCTCTGCGACGAGTGCAAGGGCGAGTGCGAGAAGCGCGTGAAGGCAAGCCTGACGTACGAGCCGCTCGTCGGATGGAACGAGAAATTCCACCAGCTTTACGACAACCCCAACGGCGTGCCGCGTGCCGAGATCAAGCGCATGTTGCGCGACGCGGGCGCGGACCCAGCGACCGCCAAGGCGTTCGAACAGCTGATCCTCGCCCGATGGACATCGAAATAACCAACGCGGGTTCCCCGCGGAAAGTCGACGACAAGAGATGAGCAGGAAGAAGCAGGAGAAGACTGAGACGCCGACCGTGTCCGACAGCCCCGTGACCTATGCGGTCCCTGGGGAGGTCGCGATCGCCTTGAACACCGGCAGGAGCCAGTTCATCGACGGACTGGTCAAGCGCGTCCGCGGCGGGCACGTGCTCGATCAGGTCCAGGTGATCGGCATGCTCGAGCTAATCCGGGACTGGACGGACGCGAGGTACGCCGACGATCGGCGCAACGCGATCGCCAAGGCAAACCTCGACGCCGCGAGAACCAGCATGTCCGAGCTGCAGGCGCACGTCAGCAAGCTGACCCGGCAGACCAACGATGCGATGGCAGCCGCGACGCGAGCTGCGCATCGCCACAACCAGGGCCCGCTCGGACCCGAGGACGACCTCGAATAGTTGGCATAAGCATGTGACGGGGTGCTTTGCTCATGGGATAAACATCGCATGAACGACAACCAGTACCAAGAGGACGCCCTGCGCACCGAAAGTACCCCGGACTTCGTCAGGCTCGGAGGGGATCATGATCACGACGTCGTCGTCGCCCGTCTGATCCACGCCGTGCTCGGCATGTCGAGCGAGGTCGGCGAGCTGGCCGACGCGCTGAAGAAGCACATCATCTACGGCAAGGCGCTCGACGAGGTCAACATCCTCGAGGAGAACGGGGACCTGTCCTGGTACCAGGCCGTGATGCTTCACGCGATCAAGCGCTCCATCTCCGAGGCGCACGAGCGGAACATCGCGAAGCTCAAGGTGCGGTACGGCGACAAGTTCGACTCGCACAAGGCCCTCAATCGCAACCTGGAAGAGGAGCGCAAGGCGCTCGAAGGATAGGAACGAAGCAACATGATCAAGTCAAAACGTCTGGTGTTGGCGCGTGAGACGATTCTTCACCTCGGGAGCGTGCAGCTCGCCCGCGTCGGCGGAGGTTCCGTCGCTGGTTGCCCGGCAAGCATCGGTTGCGTGACGCGGCGCAACTGCACGGTCGGCTGCGCCAGCGCGACCTGCAATGACACGGACACCTGCGGCACCGCGACCGTCGTCCCACCGACGGGACAGACTCCGTAAGGCGCGGAGCGCGAGGCGCTCGAAGGATAAGCATGCCAGATAACGCCAAACTTCCCGACGTGTTGGCCGCGGTCGGATCGAAGAACAGGAGAATTCAGGAGTTGGACTCGAAGCTCTCGACGCTGATCGGCGAGATCGAGGAGGCCCTCCGCCTGCACATCAGCGTGCGCGTCTCCGTCGGCCTGACCGACAACGAGAAGCTGGTGTTCGGCAAGACCGGAGGGCAGTGGCGACTGATCGTCGAGAGCGACGCGGGCGAAGTGGTGCTCGCGTCGTGCTCACGCGAGCGACGCACGGAGGTGTTCGCGCAGCTGAGCGTCGAGCGGCTGCTCGCCAGCGTAGCGAGCCAGATCGACGATCTCATCACACAGCGCGAGGGCGCGCTCGCCCGCGCGGACGCTCTGATAGCCGCGCTGAAAGGAGAATCATGAGCAAGAAAGAAGAGCCCGCCGACGGCACCGTCGAGGAGTGGATCCCCAAGACCGCGCACGAGGTCGCGGTGGGCATGTTCCACAGTCTGCCGAACATCCTTGTGCCCGCGAAGCACCACCTCACCAAGATCCCAGGGAACGAGGCGAAGATCGTGCTCAAAGCGGTCAACCGGGCGCTCACGATGGTGACCGAGTGCACAGCGAAGTTCGCCAAGGTGCCGGGGCCGACCAGAGCGAACTTCAAGGACGGCACTGCGTTCGTTGTCATCGAGACCGAAACAAACCGCGTGTCGGTCGACTGGATGCCGACAGAGGAGCGCCCGCTGATGGAGCAGGTCAACCTGCTTCATCGGAAGAACCTGACTCTGCCATGGGTCGAGGTCACCGTCTGGGACGCCAAGGAGTGGCAGACGCCCGGCAGTGAAGCCTTCGAGGCGATCATGGGCGTCATCGCGGAGATCATTGCCGGCGTCGAGGTCATGCCCAATGAGACCCCCGCCGCCGACTAACGCGGGTCTAGTAGTCCTTCTGTTGGTTGCGATCGCGGGTGGCGCGGCGATCGTGCGACCTTCGAGACCGAGGTCCGTCCCGCTTTGTGGTGATATGCGGCCAGTCACGATCGGCGGATCGATGGTCGTCAGCTGCCGGAGGCCGCCGTGAGCGCGTGGCGCGACAAGACGGGCATCACGCATGCCTGGTTACCCCTTTCCGACCAGCGTCGCGACAACCGCCACGCCGGCTGGTACACGGCGCGGGCTCCCTGCGGGGCCAGTCGTCGGTTGCGGAGCTGCTGGGACGACAAGGACCGTCCCCGCAGCGCCGATGTCGATTGCATGACCTGCCTCGTACGGCAAGAAAGCGACAACACATGAGCAGGGCTGAAGGTTTCATCGACATCGAGCTTAGCGAATGCCTAACCAAGGTCAGCGAGGTGCTGTCACAGGCGGAGGAGCGAATCCACAAGCTCGGTCAAAACAAGCAGGCGGACGAGACGGACAAGAAAGCGTACAGCAACGCGCTCGTTCGCATCCAGCGCGTGCGCAACGGGCTGCACGGCTAGCTGTCGGGTAACCTGTCGACCGGAGGAGAACGAGGATGCTCGAGATACCGTGCACGCTGCGCTGCGACGAGTGCAAGGAGACGCAGTCGGTGATCCTACCGGCGACGGCTCGGTACAACAGCTACGAATCCCAAGGACTGGGGCGTACGCTGGCAACCTTCACCATCGAAGAGGACGCGCTGCCTCACGGCTGGACGTTGACCGCCCGCCCGAAGGACAAGCTGCGATGCCCGCGATGCAGCGGGGTCAAATGACCATAACCAACGAGGAAATCAACGCCGCGTTCAAGCGGCGCTACATGATCCACGTCTGCGCGGACGGCACGGTGACCTATCGGGACACCGTCACCAAGGAGAAGGTGTTCAACGGCAGGGCGCTGCCCGTGTTCAGCGTCGACACCATCGAGGAGGCCAAGGCCATTCAGATCCGGTTCTGCCGCCTGCAGTACGGCAGTCACCCGCTGATGCCCGGCCGGTCTTGGTACGTCCTCAGCACCTTCACCGGCCAGGTGGAGGACCTGAACCGCGTCAGGAGTGACTTCATGAAGTACCACAAACTCCACCAGGAGCGGCTCGCGACCGAGGAACGGGAGCGAGCCGAGGCCACGGCCCGGACGCTCGCCCGGACACCCCGGCGCAAGAAGGCGAGGAAGACGTGCGCCTGACCGCGGTTATCGACATCCCTGATGTCGTCGACGACGAGAAGGGGCGCAAGCTCGTCGCGCTGTACCTGTACCTGCTGTCCGTCGGGCACAACAAGTTCATCTCGATCGAGACCAAGGAGGGCGACATTCGAGGCCAGGATGGCGTTGCCGTCGGGCACTGGAAGATCGACCCATGAGCAAGATCACTCTCGACGGCGCCGGACGAGAGCTGTGCCCATCGTGCGCGCCGGACACTGAGGAGGTGAATCATCCCGTTGGGATGACCTTCGTCGGATGGGGGCATGGCTGGCAATCGTGTCAGGCTTGCGGCGGGTCAGGCCTGGCCGAGACCATCAAGCCACCTCACTGCGAGGACTCGTATTGCGAGCTGCCGAAGGGACACGATGGCGCCCACAGGATGGGGTTGTACGTGAGGTTGCGGTGACGATCGTGGTCGTATGGGCGGCCATCACCGCGGCGCTCGGCGGACTGATGCGCAAGACCGGCCCATGGTGGCGTGTCGCGCTCGGCTGCGCGGCGTGGCCCGTCTGGCCTGTCATCGCAGGAATTTCATACGCGCGGCACCGCGCGAGAAAGGCAAGGACACGTGAGCTGGCATGAGATGGACGCATTGAAACGGGACCACGAGCGCCTGAAATTGGCGTTTGAACTCGTCAAGAGCGACCGCGAACGAGACCTCCGAGTCCTCGAGCGCCGAATCGACAACCTTGAAACGATAATCGCCAACGGCTCGGTCGAGGACGGCGTGGTCAACGTTCCCGCGCTGCAACAGCGCCTCGCGGCCATCGAGGAGGCCATGCCGTCCTCGGCCGCCGAGCTTCTGGTCCTCGCCTCGAACCGGGTCGCAGGGCTACTCGGGCTGATCGCGCACGACGAGATCACCGTGGTTCGCAAGCTCGAGGCGGTCACCGAGAAGCTACCCAACCGGACGATCTCGACCAACGGAGATCCGTACCTCACGCGATGGTACCTGTGGCCCGAGGGACCGCGCGACGTCGACGACGAGGGCAGCGATCTCCCGTTCGCTGTGTTCCTACACAAGTTCCACCGCGGGGACGCCGATCGCGATCAGCACAACCACCCATGGGACCTGGCCGTGGCGATCGTCCTGGCCGGCGGGTATCGCGAGGAGCGGGGCGGGGAGACGCGGGTGGTGATGCCCGGAACCGTCAACGTCATCCGCGGGGACGACTTCCACCGCGTGGACCTGCTGAACCCCGCCGTGGGCAGCTGGTCGCTGTTCGTGGCGGGACGCAAGACCGGTGGGTGGGGGTTCCGGGACAAGGCCACCGGCGCGTACATCCCGCAGAAGGACTACCTCGCTGCCAAGGGGATCACCGAGTGACGGCGCACCGGGCGAACGTGCGCTGCGTCGACGGCCTGGTGCACGACGTCCGCGTCTGGCGGACGGCGACCACGGCGTGCGGCGTCATCGTGTTCGACGAGCCGCCGGGCGTGAACCTCGCCGCGATGGGCTTCCGCGTGGTCCGCGCGCGACTCGCCCCCGACGGAACCGGACCGACCACCGACGATCCCGTCGATTGCATGTCGTGCCTGGTGGCCCGGCGCACGCCGTTCGCGGTGCTCTGCGACGATCACGGCCAGCAGTTCCTCACCGAGGAGCAGTACTTGCGTCAGCTGAACCGTCCGGACTGGTTCTGGACGTGCCCGCGCTGCGGCGAATCCGCGCACTGGGACGACGACGAGTACGACGTCGCGCTCGAGGACGCGTGACATTCACGTGCTGCCCCCTCAGCAGCGAGCACGGCGACCACCCGTCGGTGAGCAACGTGCACACGCGCAAGGCGGCCAAGGACCATCGCTGTACCGAGTGTAACGAGACGATCCCCAAGGGTACGAAGTACGAGCACGTCAAGGGCCTGTGGGACGGGTCGTGGTCGGAGTTCAAGACGTGCTTGTCGTGCGTCGAGATCCGGAATCACTTCGGCTGCGAGGAGGGCTGGACCTACCTCGAGCTGTGGTCGCAGATCGAGGAGAACTTCTTCTCGGACATGAGGGCCGGCGGACCCTGCATGGAGGGGCTGTCGCCGGCTGCGAAGGACAGGCTGTTCACACGTCGGATGAAATGGTTGGAGGATTCCAAATGAAATTCAAGATGCTGGAGAAGGTCTCGTTCCGCCTGTCGGAACAGACGTCGTTCGATCACATCGTCAAGCAGGGCACCCGCTTCTCGTTGCGCCACGACGAGGTCGTCGTGTTGCTCAGCCAAACCGAGGACCAGCTGATCTTCGTCAGCGGCTACACGCCGCTCGACGACGGGGCCAAGGTCCTCACCAGCCGCAGGATGCGGCTGACCAGGGGAGCGTGGGACGTGCTGCGACTCAAGGAGTACGCGCGCAACGTTGGCCTGCACGTCACCGACTGGTCGGTGCTCGACAAGTCGATGCGCAAGGCGCACCGCATGACGCTCAAGGCCCTCAAGGCGGCCTGACGTGCCGCAGGCGATGTACGACTGCGTCGACCGGAAGCGTCTCGACGCGCGGCTGGCCGACGTCACCAAGAAGGCGAAGAAGCGCCTCGCGCTGCTGCACACCCGGGCCGCGACGGGGTCTGACGGGTTCGCAAGCGCCGCATCCGACATCATCACCGAGAACGTGTGGCTCATCGTTCTCGACCAGGTCAGCGCAGCCAAGTCGCACATCACCGTCGAGGATATCCAGGTCTTCGCGATGGGCGAGGTCCTGCGAATGGCCGATAGTCACTACACGGACATGAACCTGCTCCGCGCCTGGGCCAAGATCGTGGAGCTGACCAAACCGGGGTCGATGCAAACCTCGAAGTAAGGAGACAACATGCCTGAGAACAAAGACCCGAACGACCGCAGGGTCCCACGAATGCTCGAAGCGCCCGAGCCGGGGGACTGCGTTCTCACGAGGTCGGTCGACCATCGCATTCGATCGAGCACGGGGGATTACCGCGTTGTGGCGCCAGGTGGTACACAGAAGGGAAACAGGTTCTTTGTCAACAGCAGCCCCATGATTATAGAGAAGCGAGGGAAGGATGCCCGAGGAGTGGAAAAGTGGGACCTGGTCACAACGTTCGCCAAGCAAGGCGATACCGAAATTGACGTTGCCCTCTACTGGCTCCTCGCGGGGCCGGACGCGGAGTGATCGAGACGATGCCAGCCCGTCCGGGTGAACGGCGCCCCTGTACAGGAGACCGCTGCTCGCGCTGTCATCGGACGGCACCGAGAAGCGACGGCATTCCTTGCGGGCTCTGCGCGCCGCACGGCGCGACGACCATCGACGAGAACGGCGTGACGCACGACTGGGGCTGGCCTTGTAGGCTGTTTGGCATCCCCCTCTACCCGATCGTCAGCGACAAGCCGATCGACTGCATGGCGTGCCTCGTCCGAGCAGCAAGGCGATCGTGACCGTGCTGAGCTGGGCTTTCGTGGCCTCGCAGGGCACCGCGGTTCACGTGGCGAACCTGACGCGGTCGAGTCCGACCACCGTGATCGCGCTGTGCAGCAAGCCGTTCGACAGGCCTGTAACCCCCGCGAACGGTCGCCAGGCAACGTGCGACAGGTGCCGCAAGCTCGATGACCCGTTCGCCACGGGGGCGGTGCCATTCGATCCCAACACGTGGGTGAACGTGCTGGTCAACGAGCGCATGGCGCAGCCGAATTCGCGCAGCGCGCTGCTCACCCGCGACCTGATCGAGACGAACGGCGTAATCACGCCCCGCGGTCTCCTGCTGTCGCTGGACCTCGGGACGCCCACGCCGTGGGTCGACGACCAGGGGATCACGCACGCGAGGCTGCCAGCCGGCAGGCGCCTGCGCGGGGTCTGTGGCGCGCACCTGCTCGGGATACACCCGCTCGCGGGCGCGAGCGCCGTCAACTTCGACAGGCTCAGCAAGGCCCGCGCGACCTATGAGAGTGCGATGGTCGACTGCATGACGTGCATGACGCTCGTCGGGAGGGGGCCGTGATCACTCACGGCGTCGACGAGTTCATGGACGACCTCCGCCGGACCTGGTGCGGGATCAACCTCGAGCCGATGGACCCTCGCCCGGCGGACGACGCGGTCGTGGACTGCATGTCGTGCCTCGTCGCCGAGGCTCGTCGATGTTTGTTCGACACGAACAAGAACATGATCGGCAGGGTCATCTCCGTCCACCCAGACGGCGCCGTGACCATCGAGATTGAGATGGAAGGCATCCGATAATGGCCGTAGGTATCGCAGTCCGAGACGGCGTCGGCATCACCCACTGGGCGCCGTACTCCGAGACGCACGGCAAGGCGAACGATTCCGGGCGCAACATCGTCCGCGAGCTGCAGAAAGCCGGTAAGCCGAAGCTCTCCCTGGCCTGCGAAGGCTGGAAGTGCCCAAACCCACACGTCAACCAAGTCAAGCGCGTGTCGACGCTAATTACCAGCGTGACGTGCATGGCCTGCATCAGGCTAATGTGACCGAGACAACCACGAAGGAGAAATCGATGACTGGAAAAGAGCTTGCAGACCAGCTGTTCGAGGCGTTCGCGCAGGGAACCCCGGGGAACGACCCGGGGCTCGCCGACCGGATGGATCCCGAGATCGCGAAGCTGAGTACCGACGAGATGTGGCGGTTCGTGTACGTCGCGGGAACCCGGGGCGTGGATCCGTCGGGCACCTCGAAGGACGCGTTCGCGGCGTTCAACGTCGTGATCGCTCAGCGCAACGGGTACAAGGGAGCCATCCAGGCGATGCACGCGGCGCCCAAGCCGGAAGAGTGGCCCCCCGCGGTCGAGTAGCGGGCGAGCAGGCGGCGAGAGGCGAGGAGGAGATGACGCCACTGGCGTCAGGGCAATCGGTATCGCAAGCCCGAGAGGAGGACGCATGGACTGGGATATGGACGACGAGACGCTGTTCGCCAACGGCGGCGAGCGGCTGACGATCACGCTGGGCGTGGCCGAGCTGGTGCCAGGGACCTACGTGTACCTGGACGCCGACGACGAGATCATCATGCGCGGCGCGCTCGAGGACCGTGAGGGCTTCGAGCAGGAAGTTCCGCTCGCACGGACCGACTTCAGCGGCGAAGAGGACACCGACCCGAACGGCAAGACGATCATCGGGCCGCTGTTCTCCCCGAGGGGGCCGGCGCCGGTGCTCAAGCCCGCGCGGACCTCCACGTTGAAGGGGCCCGCGATCAAGCCGCGGCACCCCGTGCCGACGCCCGACGAGATCCGCAACGAAATCGACGATGACGACGACATCGGAGGCCATACCATCGTGGGGCCGCTGATGACACCCCGGCGCCCGGCGCCGAGAAGGTAGTGACAACGATGAAGACCACGCAAGTGACCTACGGAATCCAGCGGTCGGCCGAGCGCTCCTCGGCTAAGTACGCCTACGACAAGGCGGAGGTCACGATCACCCTCGAGGGCTTCCTGAAGACCATCCCGTAGATCCGCGCGAAGCAGCACCCGTTGAGCACCTCGGAAAGGAGACCGCCGTGGACGTCAAACCCCTGAAGTAGCCGACAGGCTGCCCCGGGCAAGGACGAACGGCGGCCTCCACAGTCGCTCCGTCCCTGCCCGGCAACGGCCGGTGGGACATCGCGCGGAGGACGAGGGCGCGACGCAACGCAGCGTCAGGACACGGCAACAGGAGAACAGACATGGATTTCGATGGAATGGCGATGTTCAGCGTATCGAAGCATGTGGATCGCGAGAAGATGGGTGACGACGTGACCGCGTGGCGCAAGCGCAACCCGACGTTCGTCATCACCGACGTGCGGCTCACGCAGTCCTCGGACAACGAGTATCACTGCGTGACGATCGCGATATTCTACAAGAACAAGAAGTGACCAGGGGGATCAGCGAGGCGACCGACGAGCACGGCGTCACCCACCACGTCCGCGGCACCGTCAGGTTCGTCAAGACCGCGAAGCAAAAGCGTCGGCGCAACCCCGCGAAACGGGGCCACTATGTCACGCAGGAGGGCAGCAGCTGGTGGTGCACGGGGAGCTACATCCCCGCGAACACGCCGGCGGCGCCAGGCAAGGAGGTGGACTGCATGGCGTGCTTGGTTCGCCCGCCGGGCGCGCCGCTACCACCGTTCCGCACGAGCACCGGGCGAATGTCGTCGCGGTCGAGCGGCACGATTCTGATCAGCACGCCACGAACAACGGGAAAGTCGACAGCGATCTTTGACGACAAGAGGCGGAAGTTCTGGATCCGTGGAAGGCGCCGATGAAGGCGCTTCTGCGGATCCTGCTCCGACTGCTACGCGTCGGTGCCGGGGTGCAGGCCCACACACGGCGTCGGGGCGCCGTTGCGGTGAGCGCGTACAAGAGGCGTCGTGCCTGATCGGCGCTGGCAAGTGCGAGATGGAGACCTCGCGTTCGGCGAGATCGACTGCATGACCTGCCTGGTCGCTATGACTTGTCACGCTCGATGAGCGCGATGATACGGCGCCCGTCCGCCGGCTTCGTCACATGATAGTCGAAGCCCGCGCCGAGGCAGCGCGTCCGCATCTCGCGGTGTCCCCACCCGGTAACCGCGAGTATCTTCGGCTTCTGACCGTACCTTTGGCGGACCGCGCGAGCGACCTCGATCCCGCTGATGTCAGGAAGGCTGACGTCGAGCAGAAAGGCGTCGAAGCAGCGGGTCCTCATCAGCTGTATCGCCTGGGCGCCCGTGAACGCCTCGGCGGTTCGATGCCCGCGAAGCTGGAGCAGAATGGACATCGTGTGCGTGATGTCCGGGACGTCGTCAACGATAAGCACGTTGGACATGCCTTGTTTTGCGCCTGTCTCGGCTATTGACACAAGACTGGCGCGTCGTTTTCAGCGCGAGCGAATCCGCACGGCCGCGAAAGCTCGACGGGCGCCTGCGTCACGCTTATGTAATGAGCAAAAGGGAAAATGAGCCAAGACCCCTACTATCATCCTGAAATCCGACAACTTGTTGCGGACGCATTGCGTCTCGATGGCGACCTACTGCAGGCTCTCGAGAAAGCCCTGTCCGAGGAGCTGACCCGGCGGGACACCATCCGCAAGGGGCTGGACTCGGGCGAGAAGCTCCAGTTCGACACCATCATCGACATGATCCGGGAGCGGACCGGCGTCGGGGATGCGGACGCGCTCGCGATGGTTCGAGCGCACGTCCCGGAGACGCAGCCGCTCCGCGGTCGAGCCGAGAGAAAGCACGTGATGCCATGAGATGCACGCATTCGATGGGCGCTCCGCCCGCCTCGGTTTGCGCGGAGAACGCGACCTGGAGAGGCCGTTGTCCCGCGCACGGCGGAGTTCATCCGACGACGCCCGAGCTGTTGACCCTGCTCGGCCAGCTCACCGGGTGGGGCGATCAGAGTCTGTCCGTGGACGTCGGCTTCAAGCGGCAGCGCATCTACGACGACCAGGACGACTCGCACCTGAGCGACCGCACATGGGGCTTCGTGGTCTCGACAAAGATTCTCGGTCAGGACCACACGACGAGCACGCAGGGTGAGACCCTCGAGGCCGCATTGTGGTCGCTGTGCGAGGAGGTCATCCGTCGCGTCGAGGACATCGCTCGTCGCCGGGCGGAGGCCTCCGAGAAGGCACGGGATGCGATGACCGCGTTCATCATGCAACGCAACCAGGCCGAGCCCCGCTGATGCCCCGGGGCGAAGAGAACATCGACGGCCTGCTCGTCGGCGGCAAGCCGTTCATGGTCGACGTCGCGCTCGGGATGTCCCGGTGGCAGGTCCGGATCGACACCAACGACAGCCTGCTGTTCGCATCGGAGGCCGATGTCGACCGGATGGTCGAGCTTCTCCAGCGCGCGAAGAAGCGCGCCGCCGAGCGCAACGAGGAGCTGGTCGCCGCGTTCAATAAGCACCGTGATGCGTAAAGGCTTCGTGCTAACGGTCAACACAGGCATCTACGCGGTGCACGCGGCGACCGACGACGGGGTCACGCACAAGGCGCAGCTGCGCATCGGGTCGTACGACGACATCGTGCTCCACTTTCACTGTCGTCGGCTGCTGATCGACAAGCACGGTGGCGCGCTGTCGCATCTGCGCAAGCCCGAGAATCTTGTCGACTGCATGACGTGCCTCGCGGCGGAGCGCGTCGGGTGATTCACAAGGTCACGGACCGAAGGCGCGTCGTCCACTACAACGTAATCGGCTTCGCGAGCTTGGTTACCTTGTGCGGCGTCGAGGACTACGGTGACCGGCTTTGCTATCGGAACCTGTTGCCGGCAAGCTGGCGGCGACAAGTCGATTGCATGGGCTGTCTGGTACGCGCCGCACGGTTGACGTGGTGCGGTCACGGCTCCGGCGAGGTGATTTGTATCGACCAGGAATACTACAGCAGAGTGCGGCGGGAGTGCCACCGGTGTACGCTCTCGGCGTGCGCCACCTGACGCGCGGAAAGCGCCTCGACACTGGACGAATGTCCGACGAGACCTGGTGCGGGCGGGTCTCGTTGAAGGTCGGAACCGCGGTCGCCGACACGGACTGCCTCGATTGCCTCGACGCGCTTATCCGTGCAGGGGACGCGGCGCGTCGCAGGAGAACTCAGCTTGCCAAAGACACAGACCGGTAGCGCCTACGGGTGCGGAAGGGGCTGCTCCGCACCCGGGGTGCCGGGCGCAGCTGCGGCTGCCCGGTGGTCGATCGGAACCACCGTGTCGAAAATGAAAGTCACGGACTTGATCACGTTCGGGGCCCCGGCGCCAGACCCCGAGGCGGGGATCGTGGCCAACAAGCCGACCTGCTGTCCGGGGGAGCTTGTCGTAGCCGACACCGGAACACTGACATAGAAAATACGGTTTGCAGCACCCGGTGCGGCAGGCTCGACGACAAGCGAACCAGGTGCCGACATCGTGATGGCCGTCGTGCTGTCGACGTTCCCATCGTAGTCGGTGAGAACGATGCCGATGATGGCGTAGTTTCCCTTGTGGATCTGTGGATTCATGAGGTGCCCACGGTCACACGTGGGTGATTCGTGTGTCAACAAAAGCGAACGTGCGAAAGGCTGCAGGGCATGAAGATCGCAACGAGACCGATGTGCGTGGTTTCCGGGATGGCTGTCAACAAGGATGGCCGAGTCTTGATGGGGAAGCGGCGGGGCGTGGGGAAGCGGCCCGGTCTCTGGGAGCTTCCCGGCGGAAAGGTCGAGGAGGGCGAGACGTCGCAGGATGCCCTCACCAGGGAGTGGAAGGAGGAGCTGAACCTCGGCGTCGTCGTCGGCGATTGGATCGCGACGACGCCGATCCTGGACCTCGAGGTGCAGTTCGTCGTCGAGCTGTATCACGTCAATCTCGACACGGGTTCGCTCGAGATGCTCGACCACGACGACGTGGCGTGGTGGGACCCGGCCTACGTGGTCGAGCGGCTCCCCTGCTCGCCGGCGTTCTACCTCCATTACCCGGCGATCCGAGCGTGGCTACTGCGCCGGCGGGACGCGTAGGCCTGCTCGCCGCGGTCCGCGCCCGGGGCTCGGACGCTCGAGACCTTCGAGACGCGGCCCACGAGGCGTGTCACGCGCTGGACGTTCACCTCGAGCCGCCATGGACGCGGACGCGAATCCACCAGGCAATCACCGATATCGTCGAGAACGAGCCGGAGCACGAGCGCGAGCGATTGGTCGGCTTCGAGCTGAAGGCCCGAGCGGTCGAGCACGTGATCTGCGTGTCCCACGACGTGCCGCACGATCTGACGGCCTGGTCGAACACGATGTGGATGGAGACGGCGTCGTCCCTCGGAATCTTTATCCCGCGACCCGAGACGTTGCCGAGAATGCTCGAACAGCTGACGAGGACGCCGGCGATCCGCGCGATGGTCGCGCGCATTCGGCGACTTCGATAGGGGATTTATGAATTTCTGTGGAGAGGAGTACCTGACCGCCGCGCAGGGTGGGCACGTGCCCGACATCTTGTCGCTCGAGGAAGCCTGGGCGTGGTTCCCGCTCGCCATGGAGCGCGCCAACCTGGGCATCGGACACCTGATGAGCCGCCCGGGGTTCACGCTGCGTCTGTGGGAGGGTGGCCAGACCGTGCTAGCCCAGGCACGGATGACCTCGTGGGAACGTGAGGGGTACATCAACCGAGGGCTGCTGCGCCGGACCTCCTGGCCGCTGCTGATCAACGGCATCACCCACATGATGGACCGGAACAGCGGGGGCAAGCGGACACCATCCTGGTGCAAGGCGTACCGCGTTTCCAAGAAGGACCAAAAGTGGCTGGAGTCCCGCGGCCGGGATGTCGACTGCATGAGCTGCCTGGCGACCGGACGCAGCGACTCGAAGCACCACTGCCGTGAGAAGTTGGAGGCGATGGGATGGACGGCGTCGATAAAGTGGATGCCCAATCCGGGTATCTGGTCTCGCGGTGGAGGAAGCATTGCCAGCCATCCGCGAAACCCACCCGGCCGGTTCGAAGGTGAGGATGAAATTCCCGTGGAGGAGTTCATCCAGGACTAGCGCTAGGACGCTCTGTGCTGGTAGGTTCCCCGCGATGACCGAGACCAAGCGGACCATACTCGAGCGCCTCGACCGCAACGTAAAGTTGTTGCTGTCGTTGGTTCCCGGCGAGGTCCTGCTGGTCTTCGGGCTGCCGAAGACCCGCACCAACCTACCGCAAGGAACACCGAACATGGCCAAGACCATCACCGACATCCAGCACGTCTCCGTCACCCTCGCCGAAAAGGACGCCGCCGGCAACACTGTCCCGTTCGACTTCCCCACCCCGCCGGTGTGGACCACCTCGGACGACACGATCGTCACCGTGTCGGTGAGCACCGACGGCAGCAACGCCGACGTCGCGACGACCGGCAAGCTGGGTGACGCGCAGATCACGGTCAACGGCACGACCGCGGACGGCCGCCCCATCATCGGGCGAGGCGACCTCACCGTGACGACCAGCGCGCCGACCACGATCGAGCTGGTGTTCGGCGACGCGGCGGACAAGTAGTTCGGTCTGGGCCGCCCGCCGAAAACGGGCGACCCCTTTCTACTTTTGGATCTGACTGCGCAGTCGGGCGGATCGAACCCGGTGGTCGATGTTCGTCTCGACCTCCTCCACGATCTTGGCCTCGCCCTCGGTGCAGCGCCTGACGTACTCGGGGACTAGACCTGGGTGCTCACGGGACCAGGCGGTCTTCACGTCCTCGTGCGCACGGACAGCATCGGGCGACTCGTAGTCCACGGACACGCGCATGCGGCCCGTCGGCTGGAATCGCCACTTGTCGTCGGGGATCGGAAACCTGTCAATCGTCCTGTTCTGACCGACGTTGGTCGCCACCAGGGCCCCCGTGCGCAGCTGCGCGGCCAGGCGCTCCAGCACCGAGGCGATCATCCCGCCCGTGCTGTGCGCAACCGAAACGTCGATGGACAGACCGTGCCGGATGCGGACCGCGGCCAGGCGCTGCGCGATCATCCAGTCGGGATCCGTGGCGGTGTCGCCGATGAAGTCGACTTTGCCCTCAACGCGGACGATCGGACACGCGGCGACCCGGCGGCGGTATTCAGCATGGCTGTCGCTGACGGCCTCGACGCCCAGGTCGGCGACGCTGCCGGTCGGAGGCGGTCCCTTCGTCGTTGGGCCCATCACGGTCCCGCTCAGCACGTCGTAGTTGAGCTGCCGGGTGTCGAACCGACGGACCCAACCCTCCAAGGTGTCCGCCTCCACCACGAGCCCGACGGGAACGCCGTCGAGCGCGAGCAGAAGAGTCCCCGACCCTCTCATGTCAGCGTGAATGTACATGACCAACGATCACACAAAGGAAACGCGATGACAATCTCGTACACGAAGCTCAAGTCCGGTGACTGGGGCATCCGAAGCGACCAGGTGATCAAGGAAGGAGAATCTGTCTCGGTCACCGTCAAGACCGGCGCCAAGGCAGGCCAGATCAAGACCGAGACGGTCAAGAAGGTCATCTGGACCGACAACAAGGTTTGGCTGGCCGCTATCGAGAAGAAGGATGCGCCTCCGCGCGGCACCGGCGGCGGCAAGTCTTACGAATGCGAGGAGTGCGGCGATCGCGTAACGCCCGGCAGTCGGTGCTGGGAGACAGGAATGACCCATTGACGACAGACACGGACCTCGAGGCATCCCTAGGGTTTCACAACAACCCCATCGTGATGACGCTGACCTTCCCCCTCAGCGAGGGAACGTTTCACGATCAGGTGACGACTTCCATCGAGGGCGGGTCCAACTACTGGGCACGCATTGATGTCGGCGAGCACCAGCCGGGCTGGCGGAACTACTTCACCGCGAAGTACACGATCATCGAGATCAGCGATGAGAAAGCCGGCGCCGTGCAGGGCCAGACCTACGAGCTGTCGCTCGACAAGCTCAAGGCGGGGCTGCAGATCGTCGCCGACAAGTACCCGCACCACTTCAAGGACATCATCGAGCAGAGCGGCGACGCGACTACGGCGGACGTACTCGTGCAGTGCGCGCTGTTCGGGGAGATCGTCTACGGGTGACGCGCACCGCGTGTCTGAACCGATCCGGTACGTTCCGATGCGCGTGCGGACCGACGACAGAGTCACGCACGCCGCGTACCCGGAGTGGCGGCCCCTCGAGGCCCGATACGCGCGCACGTATTGCGACCAGCGCGTTCATTTCGACAAGGGCTTGAACGGAGAGGGGTCGCGACGATTCTGCTTTCGGATCGAAGACGACGCGCTGGTTGACTGCATGACCTGCCTGACGAGACAGGCCCGACAGGAGCCCTGGTGACCGACGACAAAAAAGACGAAGTGACCACCGAAGAGTTCGACGCGGCGCTCGAGATTCTTGTCGACGAGATGAGCGGCGCGCAGATCCTCGCCACGCCCGGCGCCTACGAGGTGTTCAGTGAGGCGCTCAACAACGAAGCAATCAAGCGCGCGAAGGAAATCAAGGAAGAGGAGGACGAGGATGACGAAGAGGACTGACTTCAAGCCGCCGGAGGTGCTCGACTTCCGCCGGGACGACCGCAGGGAGCTGTCGACCATCATCACGGTGCACGCCGACTACAAGGGCCACGCGTGGATCTACGCCGGCGACGTCAACATCACCGAGCGCTCTAACCAGCGGGGGTCGTGGATGATCGAAGCCAAGAACCATGGCGCCACTGATTTCGAGCACGACACAGCCGTCCTGTTCCGCATCGGACTCGCGGGCGTCGTGTTCCGCATGGCTAGTGATGGTCGGCTCTGGATCGACGCGTTCATCGCCGCCGACGATCCCGGCGCGTTCCGCGTGCCCCTGCCCGGCTGGAAACAGCTCGAGGGCGCGACCAAGTGCACGCACACGCACTGCCGGACCAAAGATACGCGGCATCTCGTGGTCGACGAGGGCAAGTATGTCCCACCACCGAACCCGGCGCTGTTCGACATGCTCCGCGGCCTGCGGGTCGAGATCGTCACAGGGAGAACAGTATGACGACATACATCGTGTTGTTCGACGACGTTCATGGCAGAAGAACCCACGGTGTCACGCGAACGCCCGTGGAGATGCTCGCCGAACGGATCAACGACGGACAGATGTCGACGGCTCAGCTGAGCGGCGTGAAGGTCATGGAGCTGAGTTCGACATGTGACGTGGATGCCGAAGTCAAGGACCTCGCGACGCGCCTTCGACAAGCGGAGAACGCGCGTATGAATCCCGAGGTGCTTCGGAAGCAGATCAAGAAGAACAAGGTCACACCAGAGGAGGTCGAGGCGATCCGCCAGCTGCTTCAGCGGCGACACCCCGACGAGAACTACGACTCGCCATGGCCTGAGAGCGTACGGTGACCGCGGAAGTCGCGCACTTTCGCATCACGGGCCAGGCGTTCACGCGGCTGATCCAGGCGCGCATGCTGGACGACGCACCGGACGCGGCCTACCGCCTAGCGACCAGCATCGGCTCCGGCGACCCGGCGGTCGACGACACCATCCCCAAGATCGCGCAACGGCTATGCGACGGCAAGGCCGCGCTCGAGGGCGACGAGCGCTCGATGCAAGTGGTGTCGAAGGCGCACCGGAAGTACCAGACGCGGATCGCGTGGCTGCACGCCGGGCGCATCCGCCTGCGAGACCGCTGGTGGCAGCCGGTCGCGTACGTGCAAGACGTCGGGCCGATGGACCTCAAGAACGACCACGGGATGCTGACGTACACGCCGCCCGGCGGTCGAGGCATCAAGAACCGCGGTTGGCACTACTGCGGCAAGGACGAGATCGTCGTCGACCACGTCTCGTACAAGGACCCCGAGAGCCCGCACTTCGAGCGCGAGGTCATCTTCCGCGCGTGCGTGGAGCGCCCGCACTGGCACCAGCCGCCGGCGCGGCCGCAGGAGGCGCTCGAGGAGTACCTGGCCGCCGGGCGCACGCTCGAGAAGCGCGGGCACTCGACGTCGTACGGGCACGACCCAGAGCGCTGGCCGCCGGGGTACTCGATCGCCAAGCCGCGCCAGCCCAACGAGAAAGCCATGCGCCGCAAGCTCGCGGAGCAGGAGCAGGAGGCGCGGGAGAAGGCCGAGGAGGAGTCCCGCCTGCGGCGCGTCGCGGACCTTCGCGCGCTCATCCTCGCGCAGGCGGGTGACGATCTGATCGAGCTGGCGTGGGAGGCCCGTGGCGAGGTTCCCGCGGGAAAGGCGATGGTCCCCCGCGCGCCGTTCTTGCGCTGGGCCTTTGCGAGACTGAAGTACTACGACCAATTCCTTCCCGAGTGGAGGACGATCAGTCCGTCGGGCATGAAGATGGCGCTGGACGAGCCAAACCACACCGATTGGGTGATCGGTGGCGGATTCGACCCTCTGGACCGCGACCTCTACTGGGGCGGCGCAAAGGCCGAGGCCGCCGGTCGCCTGCACAGCCGACTGCAGGATGAGTTCGAGGACCGCGTGCGCGCCGAGGAGGAGAAGGTCACGACCCTGGTGACCGGGGCCAGGGTCACGGGCGTGGTCGTCCACGGTCTTCCGGGCAAGACGCCCGCTCCAGGGCTCGTGGTGGTCGTCCCGAATCTGCATTCGAGATACCTGTGGGCAGTGCAGGCCGCGGCCGCGGTGATCAGCGAGGAGGGCGGCGAGGTTGCCCACCTCGTGCAGGTGGCCCGCGAGCAGGCCATCCCGGTGGTTCGAGCGGAGCGGGCCCTCCAGCGCTGGGGCGAGGGCGACGTCGTGGAGGTGGACACCGAGGCGAGGACGGTGCGCGTCGTCAGCCGGCGGATCGTCGAGCCCGACTAGGTGCTCTTCATCTTCAACGTCGCGGGGTCCGACCCGAGGTCGGCCTCGAGCCCGTCGAGCGGCCTCGACACGCCCTGGTCGTGCTGCCAGCCCAGCGATGGCAGCCTCAGCGTGGCGCTGGCGTGATCCACGGCCCTGCCGAGGGTGATGAACTCCTCCACGGCCTGGCGCGTGGCCTCTCGCGCGGCGGCCGCGTCCCCGACCTCGCAGGCGCGCTTGACGTTCTCCATCAGCGCGTTCACGCGGGTCGCCTGCTCGTTCGCAATCGCGCCCACGTAGGCGAACAACGCGGTCTTGGCCTTGTCGTTGATTTGGCTCATGACCGACAGCCTAAACCCATGGTGTTTATCTCGTCAACATCAGTAACCAGCGCAAGCGTTCACGGGCATCGCGTTGCCCGCGAGAACAATGGGGCCCGTGATACCTGCACCCGTGCTCACCCCTTCGCACCGAAGGCCCTGCGCGGCCTGAGTTGACTTCGTGCGGCGAACCGAAAGCGATCCGACCCCGCAGTACGACCCGCTGGTCTTGACCACGGCGCGATGAGGGCCTACTGCACTAAGATCGGACACTTCGACATTCGTAGACCGAATCCCTGCGACACCGTCGCAGAGGATTCCGCCGGCTTGACCAGACCCAATCACCGACACGGCGTCAGCGACCCCGGGGGGCCCATCGTAAGTCACCACAATGTCGCTGATCGCAACACCCTGTATCCCGACAAACTGCAGCGCAGACGGCCCGGCGTGGTGAGTCATCACGCTGTCACGCACAGACACGTCCCTGGGGGCGCCGATCCTGTGCGAAACCTGCAAAACGGGGAGGGCACCTGCATCATCGGTTCGTGAATACCGTTCGTCGGAGAACGATGTTCCTGACCCCGTCTGCCACAGCGTGACGGTGGAAACGCCCGGCACGATTTGCTCCACCGTATTGTGGTCAAAACGACATCCGTCGCATCCATACAGGCCAAACCCACGACCATGAGACACGATGTCGTGCATCCACACGTTGGTCGCTCCCTGGATTTCTATCGAGATCGCGCTCCCTGGTACAGCCGGCATCCGATGCTCGTTGTGGTCTATTTCCAGACCGACTACGTCACCGGAGCCCTCACCATCGATATCCGGAGTCCGCATCGAAACAAACACGTTGTCATGGAATCTCGATGTCATGTGCTCTCCTGCGAGCGTTCCTCGCAGGCCGGAGTGCAGGCCGATGCCGCTTCGCCCGCTGCGGAGGAAAATTCCGTGGTCGATTTCGATATCGTACATCAGTCGATCAGGTGAGTACCCCACAAGCTGAATGCAATCCCCGCTTTTGGACCCCTCGGGGAGGTGATCGCACGTAAAGTGCGACAGGTGAAACCCTCGAAGTTGGCCGATCACGCGGACAACGTGGGTTTGTTCCACCGTGGTTCCCGCCGTGAACGCGGTCTCGAACCGCATGCGAGACATGCTCACGCCATCACCACCAGGCAGGAGACCTGTCCAGTCACGCTTGCCGTTGTCGCCGGAGAATCGGAGCACAACGTCCAAGCCGAAACCCTCGAGCATCGTGCCTGCAGGCACCGTCAACATAGTTATCGCGCGTGGAACGATTGGAGTCACCACGTCCCAGGTTCCGGTTGTCAGCTGCGCGCGAAGACCTGCACAGGCGTTGAGCCAAGCCTGGAGCGCGACGCGATCGTCTACGCCATCGCTTGGCAATGCGCCGAACTCGGAGGGTAGTCGAGTGCACGGGGCTTGCGTCAACGCAACCGCCGCGGTTCGAGGTGTGATCTGTTCGACGGGAACGGATGGTTGCCGCGCGGTGCAGGCCGACACCAGAAATACAAAGATGAGAAAATAGTTGCACATGTCACCAAGGTATATCGAACTCGATCCAACCCGAAGGAGAATTACGACATGGCAAAAATGACCCTGGTTTGCGTTCTGCTCGCATCTTGTGGCGTAGGCGAGCCTGCACCGATGTCTGGTGCGTGCGTCGACCGCGCAGCGCCCAACTTGTTCGACGGAAGCGCCGCAGACGTCCCCTTCAAGGAATGCCGGTGGCGGAGCCAGACGTGGATCTGCCGACTGGAGAAGAACGCGAACGCATGGCGCTGCGTGATGTTGTGAGCGCCAACGACCATCCTTCTGCAGCGGTCCCAGTCGCAACTGTGATCGACGTGACCCTTGGGCAGGCGCGCTTGCCAAGGCTCCGAGTCGCCATCGCGCTCCGGGACATCTCGGGCTGGAACACGCCGAACGGACCCGACGAAGATGACCTGCTCGCCGCGGTTTGTCAGGTGTTAGATGGTCAAATCAAGGTGCGTCTCGTGGACCCTCGAGCCACGCTACGCGCCCTTAGTGCATTGAAGATGGCAATCACGACGGCGATGGTCAGCTCGCGAACTGGGCCCGAAGAGCCTGCTGCTCCTGCGGCGGAAGCCCCGAGCGCGCGATCGCAAACTCCACCAGCGCGGTCTCCTCCCCGTGGAGGCAAACGGCGCGACCGGCGCCGGGCGCCTGCGAGGCGATAACCTGGTATTCGACGCTACCGTACCAGGCTAGCGCGCCATCAATCAGCTTGTTCATGGCGCCTAGCGGTGTGACATCTACATGCAAATCCAATGCGCCATAGCGTTGCATCGCCGCGACGTACAACGACCGCTGGTCGGACAGATTGTCCTCGACGTCGAGGCTAAACGAGATGTTGGGGTTGCCGCAGCTTGGCTCGTGCATCGCGAGCAGGCGCCGCAAGAACTCCGCGGCTCCTACAGCATCCAGCCCCAAATCGTGGATCTGAACCACGTCGTCATGGCTGTAGCATTGCCCGTTGCACGACTCGTACTTCATCCGGAAAAGTTTTCTCACGTGGGACCTCCGGTCACGAACCATACAACGAAAAAAGAAAGAGAGAAATCATGAACATCATCGTTAAAGGTCATCAAGGCGTGTATGAGAACAACAAACACAAGGTCATCGAGGTGGACGTCCCTCTTGATGCATCTCGCTCCGCGCGCGTATGGCTGGTTAACGGCGGTTGCCGCGATCACGACGACAACAACAACCCCTTCCGCATGATCGTTGGAGCAACTACGCAGGAGGACGCGGCACGCGCATACGCCAAACAACGCAAGGACTTCGGCTGCGTACCTCCCACCATCTTCCGCGTCTTCCCGCTCGCCAGCCTCGAACCCATCGCGTTAACCGGGGTAATCGATGACGACGGCGACGAGGAGTGGTCTGCGTTCCAGGACGCGTGGATCGAGGTCCGTCTGTGACCCAGCGAGACACCATCCTCGGCGGCGTCGCCGTGCTGGTCGGGTTCGTGGCCGCGGCTACGGGCTACGTCAGGGCCATCCTCGCCTGGATCCGCGGGTTCGCCGTCGTCAGCGTCTGGATCGAGAATGACGTCGTCCGGGCGGTCACGTCGTACCTGCACGCGCAGGGCAGGCGTGGGGGCGGGCCGCGCGCGTACGCGGCGCAGACCCAGTACATGCGCGCCCACGGGCACAGCGAGATCGTACCCTACGAGGAGCAGGACCGGGCCTCGAGCATGTTCTGGTTTCGTCGACGCCCAGTCTGGGTGACCAAGGCGGACAAGCCGCTCCTGGATGGCCACATGTCGTTTCGCCTCTCGGTGCTACGCAGCATGCTCGATCCCGAGCGCCTGATCATCGACGCGTGCGCGTGGGCGAGCGAGGACCTTCGTCAGGTGCGCCAGCGGCACCACGTCACCCACCATCACGGTCGGTCCTTGTCGATGGATCGCGAGGGTGGTCGAGCGCCGAAGGCGATAAGCGGATCATCGAACCTCACCGTGCGAGGCAGTGCCCGACGCCTGCTGTGCCACGACCCGGAGGACATCGAGCCGCGGCCGACCCTCGAAGGCCTCGACGACATGGTCATGACCACCACGGTCCGAGGCGCCACCGAGGCGATTCGTCGATGGTTCGCCGATCGCGTATGGTGCGTCCGGCGCGGCATCCCGTGGAGGGCTGGGTTCCTCTACGAGGGCGCCCCGGGCAGCGGCAAGACCAGCCACGCGCGCTGTGTCGCCGTCGAGCTGGACCTGCCGGTTCACGTCTTCGACCTCGCGACCATGAACAACGAGGACTTGCGGAACGCGTGGCTGCAGATGGCCACCGACGCGCCGTGCATGGCCCTGATCGAGGACATCGACCGGGTGTTCAACGGCGACAAGAACGTCGCGCCGCCGTCAGGGATGCTGACGTCGGGCGGGCTCACGTTCAACGCGCTGCTCAATGCCATCGACGGCATCGAGCGCCACGACGGCGTGCTGCTGGTGGTGACCACCAACCACCTCGAGAAGGTCGACCCCGCGATCAAGGCGCGCAAGGGGCGCATCGACCAGGTGGTTCACTTCGGACCACTCGACCACGCAAGCCGCGCGACCCTGGCTCGCCGCATCGTCGAGGACCCCGAGCTAGCCGAGCGTCTGGCGATCACGTACTCGAATGAGCACACCAGCACGTTCGTGGCATCTTGCTGCGACGTCGCCCGCCGGGCGCGCTACGTGTCTCAGGTTGAACCCCCGATCAACCTCGGGCCGATGAGAACGTCGGCGCCGTGACGACGCGAGGCTACAACGTCGTCCGGGCCACACTGAACGGTATCACGCACACGGCCCTCCAGTGGATGAACAGCAGCGTAATCGCGAGCTGCGGGCAGCCTTGCGGGCTGGCGGAGATCTACGAAATCGGCATGGGCATAGCGGGCGTGCCAGCGGTCGACTGCATGTCGTGCCTTGTGGCGAAGGCAAGAACGTGGCAGCCGTAAAAGACCTGCTCGGCATCACACATCGGGCCCGGACCCCGCCCACAACGTTCTCCACGCGCGAGGGTGGGCTTCCAGGCCAGACCCTGTGCGTGAAGAACTTCTACTACGGCGTGCGAGGTCCCGATTCCTGCTCGTGGTCAGGGACGGTTCCAATGGACGAGGTCGACATGCAGGTCGACTGCATGACGTGCTTGGTTCGCGAGGCCCGGCAATGAACGCGGTCGAAGATTTTCATGGGGTCACCCACGCGGTGGTACTCGAGCCCAGTCACGAACTCGCGGGGTGCACAGCCTGCGACATCCGCTTCTGGACCGTGCGACGGGGCAATCCGCTCATGATCTCCTCGTACTGGTCCCGCCGCATGGCTGAGGCCGAGACCGAGGCCCTCGTCGACTGCATGTCCTGCCTTGTCAAGCTTCCGACCTATGATGAGGCATGCACCGAAGGGTCACCGCCGGAGAGCGGGACAGCTTGATCGCGGCGTATCTGGGCTGTCGAACGTGGCACAGGGAGGCCGACGTGATCGTCGGCGAGCACGCGGGGTGGCGCATCTGGCTTTCTACCCACGGGGATTCAACGGCCGGGTTCGCCACCAGCAAGGAGCGAGACGTCACCGTCGAGCTGACGCCGCCTGTCATTCGCGCGTGGCTCGCGCGCGTGCTGGAGAGATTCCTGCAAAACTAGGAGAATCACATGTACCTGATTGGCGGAAGAGGCCAGCCGGTTCGCACCCGCGACGGCATGGTTCACGTCGTCACGCAGATGACCACCGGCGGCTTTGCGAGCTTCACGGCGTGCGGCGTTGACTGGCGTCGTACGGCCGAGTACGCCTCGGACGACGCGGTGATTGATTGCATGACCTGCCTCGTTCACGAGGCCCGCCAATGACCCCGATCGCGCGAGGCCAGGCCATCGACATGCGGCTGTGGCCACCCTGTCCGCTGACGCACGCGTGCTGGCTGGGCGACGCGGAGAACGACGAGGGCGAGCAGATAGTCGTGGCCGCGTGCGGAGTGTGGGTCGAGGCCGAAGGCGCCTACGAGACCGAGGCGGACGTCAACTGCATGGCGTGCCTGGTCAACCACGAGCGGTATGATCAGGACCTCGATGAGCGCGCGTGACCTAGAGGCTTGGAAGAGCTACGACGGTCTGGTGGTTCACCTCGTGAACGACGTCGCTCCGTCCTGGACGTTGTGCGGCATCAGCATCCCCTATCCGCCGGGCTCTCGGAACACGGGATTGGGATACGACGTCGACTGCATGACATGCCTGGTACGTGCCAACCGGCCGTCCATCGAGGAAAGAATGGCAGCCGCGCTTGGGATGCCCAAGGAGTTCCTGTATGGCAGGTAAGGAGTCGGCGTGATCATCGTGACTTCCGACGGCATCTCGCACGGCCAGCCAGAGTCTCTTTGGGGCGGGAGCGCGTTCCGCCTCGACACGGCCTGTGGTCTAAAGTTTGGGTCCTGGACCTACGCGGGCATGAAGTACGGCGACGGCGACCCTGACAGCGACGGAGAACGTCCGGTGGTGACGCCCGGGTTCGAGGTCAACTGCATGACCTGCCGGGTCCGGCGGGCGTCGTGAGCGCGATCGATAAGCGTGTGACGCTCCTCGTCGACGGAATTACACACTGCGCGGGTCTAAGTTCCGGGGATGGTACCGCAGGAATGGCCTGCGGGCTCATCGTGTTCGAGCGAACGCTCGACGCGATCATGAAAATGTTCACCGAGGGCTCCGGCAAGGACGTCGACTGCATGGCGTGCCTGGTCGCCGAAGCCCGGAATTCGAGGGAATCGTGAGCGACATCAACTTCGAGAGCGAGAAGGTCCAGCGTGCGACATGGACAGAGCTTCGCAGCGTGCTGCTGAACGCCATGGTCGAGTCCCTGGCCCGCGCCCGCGCTGCGGTTCCGACCAACAACCCTCGCGATGCCCTAGTTCGGGACGGCATGATCCTCGACCAGATGCACATCATCCTGTGCGAGCTTGTCGGGGAGACCGAAGGCCAGATCCTGCGCACGACCATGCGCACCCTCGAGGGTCTGGTCGCGCAGCGCGAGGCGAGAGTTCAAACCGGTCTGGTTCGAGGGACCGGCGCGGCGAAGCAGTGAGCTTCGACGAGGTCGATGTCCCCGCGACCGACGACGAGGTCAACAAGTGGTGGAGCCGGCTCGACACCCAGCTGCTCGGCTTCACCGCCGCGGGGTACGAGGGCGTGGACGGCATGATCCACTGGATGGCGGTTACGAGGAACCAGGCAGGCTACGAGGAGCTGTACCGCCTGTGCTGGACGATGGATGACAACCTGCCGTGGAAGCGGACGCCCGGCGTGGACGTCAACTGCATGTCGTGCCTGACGTACGCGGCGAGACCAACGTGGAAGGACCCAAGCTGATGAGCAAGAAGAACGTGAATCAATACGTCAACAAGATGGTCGAAGAGCACGCCCTGAAGAAGTTGGCTGCCGCACCGAAGGGCACGAACGTCAAGCTTCAGGACATCGTCGACCACGTCGTTAACACGGCCAAGGTGAGAGGTCTGTCCAAGACGCGGGCTTACATCATGGTGGGCCGCGTGATGACGCGACTGAAGCGGGCCGGAACCGTCAAGTACATCGGAGGCCGTGGCTGGCGGCTGGCGGCTGTCGTGACCCCTCAAGACTGGTCGTCAGCACCGAAGACCTCCGTCGAGATGCTGAACGAGAAGGACCGCAAAGCTCAGCCGGTTGGCGCCGGGGTCGACTGGAGGGCATGGACCAAGGAGCTGCAGCAGTGGCTCGGCTCCCTCCTGGCCGACACCGCAAACCTGACGCCTGCGCAGTGGGCCAAGGTCCCTCAGGAGACCCGCGAGCTGGTCCAGGCCGCGGTCGAGCTGGAAGCGGAGGCGGCGGCTTGCTGCGGCTGACGGAGGCTTCTGGTGTGGTTCACTCGGCGAACTGGACGTACGGCGAGTGGATCGGACAGACCCACTGCGGCTACGAGTTCGCGACGCCCAAGAACCAGTGGCAGCGCTACACCTCGGAAGGCTTGCTGATCGCGGCTGAAGCTCCGTATGGCGGGACTCGCAAGATGATCGTGCTTGGGCACGTCGCCGACGTCAGCTGCATGACCTGCATCGTCCGAGACTCGACGTGAGGCGGCTGGTGGGCGAGGGCATCGTCCACGCCTTCTCACACGTCGAATTCTCTGTTGCGAGAACCGCGTGCGGCATTGAGTTCAGGCAATACCAGCTGACCTACGAAGACTCCAGCTCGTCGCTGCGTTTCTGGCATCGCGTGACCAACCGACCCGACGGGCCGCACATGCTGCACGAACGGGAGCACGCAGGGGACGTCGACATCGACTGCATGGCGCGTCTCGTTGCGATGCGAGACTGGAAGGAGGAGACCTGATGCTCTGGATCAAAGAGAACTACGTCAACATGACCAAGGGGATCCGCTACAGCGAGGTCGGCTGGTTCGAGACCAAGTTCGCCGACAACGAGCTTCGACCCTTGCTCAAGAGCATGACCAAGGAGTTCGGCCGCGTGCGCTCGATGTGGCGCGACAAGCCCGGCGGAGGCCGAGAGCAGGCCGGCTGGGTGTTCGAGAAGCGCGTCGAGTACGACGATGCGAAACCCGGCGCGCCGGCGAGGGAGCGCCTCTACCTGCGCGAGGTCTGGGTCGAGGTGTCGATCGGCGATCCACGGCAGCCCACCCCGTCGCCCGTTGTGGTCTCGCCGTGGGCATGAGACCGCTGCCACCGCGCAGCCAGTCTCACGGATTAGCCAAGAACCGATACCTCGCGGGCGACGCGGTCATCCTCCGCGGCCAGCGGATTCCCCTTCGCCTGCTGAAGGACCACGGCGTCACTCACGTAGTCGCGTGCTGTCCGCCGGTGCCCGAGGCGGCAGCCAAGACGGTGACGGCATGCCGAGGGGAGTCCGACGTCCCGTGGTCCCGTACGAGTCGATTCAAACCCTCAAGGATCGACTGCATAGGCTGCCTCGTCGCGATGGGACGGTTGTAGGCCGTGGTCACGTCCATAACCTACGTGAACGGCTCTCCGCTCGTGCTCGAGAGAGGCGTCGCCATCATGCGCCTGATGAAGCACGGCGGGGTCACGCACGCCGTCTGGCGAACAGTGCCTGACTTCATGGACGTGAACAACCCGATCAGGATCACCGAGACCCTGTGTCGATGGAGGACGAATCTGCCATGGCAGCACACGAAACGATTCCGGGAGACCCAGGTCAACTGCATGGGGTGCCAGGTTCGCCTGAGCAAATTATGAACATTATAGGCGAAATCCGGCTATTGAAGTTCCACGGGATCACGCACGCGGTGCGCGCGTTCTGTGAAGAGTGTCGAGCGACACCCAACTGCCCGGTGATCGGGCACGTTATTACGCTGTGCCACGCGGAGACGGACGTGCCGTGGCGGAACACCAGCAAGCGAAGGCTTTCTAAGGTCGATTGCATGGGATGTCTCGTCGGGTTGAATAGGTTATGCGCTGGGTGATCGCGTGGCGCGAGCATCTGGTGCTCGATGAGCCCGTGGGCCAGCGTGCGCCCGAGACCACGAACTCGGTCGAGGCCGCGAAGAGGTTCGCGACGTGGAAGGATGCGCGCCTGTGGGCAATGGGTCTGTGGGGCGATGACGTATTTGAAAATACACCCTACGCGTTCATCATCTCGGTCGATCAGCTGACCGCCCTGCGCGACTGGCGCTCGCGGCACGGCTGCCACTGGCGCATGTGGCTCAAGAAGGAGTGGGACCGGGGAGACTGCAGGCCCGAGCTTCGCCAACTGCGCAACGCGCTCGGATCGGAGTGGCTGTACAAGCAGAAGCTCGTGCGATGACGTGGACCGACGGCAACGGCGTGACGCACGCGATGGTTGCTCGGGAGGGTTACTTGCAACCAGGGACCTGCAGCCGCCGATGGAATGCGGTGACCTGGTGCGGCTTGTACGGACCCATCGGCGCGAAGACGTCGTCGGAGCCGACCGACTGCATGACCTGCCTGGTCAAGGAGAAATGACAATGGAACAACGATACGCAAGAAGCCCCGATGGGACCTTCGTCTACAAGAAGATCGAGCTGCCCACGCTCGGCGCGGTCACGGTCATTGAGAACGAGCGGCTGGCATGGCTGCTCGAGTACTCGACGTCCAACCCGACCGGAGCGTTCCCCAACAAGATGTGGAAGCGGCTCGACTTCGAGTTCGGTGGGTGGCTCATCTGCGAGTACGTCGACCACCCGACGGATCCCAACCTGCTGCGCACCCACGTCCGCCGCGCGGCGTCGCCGGAGACCGTGGGCTTGGTCGCCGAGGGCGTGCTGTGGTTCATTACATGAAGCTTCAGCGCGAAGTCATCGCATCCGAGGGTCCATGGCTCAAGAAGACCACCGCGACCTACCGCACGCGGCGCAAGGCCATCGAGCGCGGCCGGCGGTTCATGGACAAGATCCAGGCGCTGGTCTACGAGGGATGCGACGCCGACGCGCCTGACGTCGTGGACGAGCTGCGGCTGCTCATCAAGGAATTGGAGAAAACCCTGTAATGTTCGACATGGAACGCTTCGGCATGCCCATCATGGTCGAGGCCCACGGCGCGCGTTGGATCGCTGTCTACCGTGTGTCGACGAACGACACGCATCACTCGTACATCGCGGTGCCAGCCAACGAGGAGGGCACCGCGACGCAGACCTTGCCGCAGCCATGCTCACTGATCCTGGTGCCGCTTTCGACACGGGAGTTGGAGAGTGTGTGGAGACGCAAGGAGCGAGAAGCCGCCGAGGACGCGGCGCGAAAGGGAAACAATCCGTGAAGGACATCGACAAGGAGCGCCTCGACGTCGCGTACGCGATGGTCGACCGGCTGTACCGGGGCCTCAAGACCAAGCCGCTTCGAGGTAAGGAACTGCGCCGCATGAAACAGGTGGAGATGGCAATTCAGCACCTCGAGGCCGCGAGGATGCTGTGATCACCGGCAAGGAGACATTTCAAGGCCTGAGGTTCAAGGACGGCCGCAACGTCATGCATCGCGTGAAGCATGGCGCCGAGAACCGGAACGTCGGCGGCGCCGACATCCTGACCGCCTGCGACCTGCGGTACAACGTGATACCCAAGATCAGCCTACGGAAGCGCGGGGACGTGAGCTGCATGGTGTGCCTAGTCAAGGACCGATGACCCTGCCGACGTTTCCTGGCAGCAACGGCGTGCGGCACCTTGCCGCGCAAGAGGACGCCTTCCTGATCGAGTCGCACGTCAGGGACGCGCGCCCAAGGGTCTTCGTCATCAAGTCCGCGTGCGGCCACGAGTACGCCGTGCACGGGTCGACCATCTCGGACACGGTCGACCCCGACTGCATGACCTGCCTGGTTCGCGTGGCCCGATGACGCCCGCGGTCAGGGACGACAGGCCCGTGGTCGTCAGGAATCGTCGATTCGACCCCAAGATCGCGCACGGCTGGGTTCGGTTCGACAACGGGTGGGTAGCCCTGACGTGTGCGAAACTAGGAGAGGCCTTCGCGCCCGGCGACTACGAGTACCTCCCCGAGGGGACGGACGTCACCTGCATGGCGTGCCTGATGCTGAGGAAGCCGTGAAGGGCCGCAAGGACCTCGTCTGGGTCGACCACGGCGGAATGACCCACGGGCTCCGCGAGTACGAGCGCTGGGCCGACAAGGTGACGCGCTCGGGAACAACCTGGTGCGGGATAGCGCTCTACCTGACTTACCATCGGCTGCGCAGGCTCCCCGCGACGTGCATGACATGCGTCGTGACCGCGGCCCGCGAATGATTACGCGGTAAACTAAGGAAGCTTCGATGAAGTTAACCAAACTTGGTTGCGGAGAAATTCGTCGGGATGCGTAAGCCTCGCGAGAACGGCTGGCGCGATCCCTTCGGGGTCACGCATCACATCTGCACGCGTCGGGTGAACTCCTACCATCCGACCACACGAACGGCGACCTGCGGCGCCTCGCTGACCGTGGCAACCCGCGCGCGGTTCGATGCGGTCGACTGCATGACCTGCATCATCCGCGTAGCCAGGCGGACGCGCCTGATGCCCCGAAAGACTCCAAACCGTGCCACGCCAAGCTGGTGGACCAAGGGCGGAGACCGTCACGTGCTCAGCCAAAACAACCCCTGGCGAGCGGTGTGCGGCGCGAGCCTTCGTACGGCGTACGGCAGCGGGAACCCACCGAACTGCGTACCCTGCGGCGGCAAGCCGGACTCCATGCCCCAGACCATAAGCCTGCAGGGCCCGGACGGCATCCGACATGCGCTACGACCCGACATGCTGAGGTTCGAACGCCATGCGCCATGCGGCGCGGGATTCATGATGGGGATCGAGGTCGTCAAAAAGCCGCCGAACTGCCCAGACTGCCGAGCTGCGATCACCAAGGCGCAACGCGCGCAGGAAAGAAAAAGCCGTGGACGACTCCCGCAACGACGATGACCCCCAAGGCGGACACGACGTCCTGTGCTGGCGCACGCCGGACGGCGTCGGCCACCGATTCGACGACGACACCTATTCGGGTGGTGGTTGCGAAGCAACTCCGTCCGAATGGGCGACGACCTGCGGCGCCAACCTCGAGCACGGCGTCCCGGACCTCGACGAGCCGATGGACTGCATGACGTGCATCGCGCTCACCGTGCGGCGGAACGTCCGCTGCTGGCGAGGCCCCGACGGGGTCGGGCATCTGCTCGACGACGAGGCCTTCGTCGACGCCGACGGGAAGCCCCAGGACTGGAATTACCTCGACGGCTGGCTCACCTTGTGCGAGGTCATAGTTGAGGACATCGAAGGGGACCGCAACAATCCCGTCGACTGCATGTCGTGCCTCGTGGCGGAGGCCCGCCGTGCCGCCGCGTAGCTCGATGGCCATCACCGTGCTCAAGCCCAACAGCTGGAACAATGCGGTCGACGCTCAAGACGTCGTGCATCACGTGTTCAGCTATGCAAACTCAATGAATCTGTGCGCTGCACGATGCGGATTTGAAGCCCGCTGGAGCCACGCTTCGGGAACATGGCCCCTGGCCAACGTGACGTGGACCAAGAAAGATTTGACCTGCATGACCTGCATCGTTTGGGAGGTCCGCCATGCCGCTGATTGACATCACGTCACGAACTTTGGCGAGCCTAGCCAGGGTCGCCGAACGCGAGAACGTCGAGCCCGACGTCCTTCTCGACCGCTGGTTGCAGGAAAAACTGGACGACGATCTTCGCCGACGGATGCTCGAGGCCACAGGCGTTAACGTGCCGAACCCATCGATCATCCTCGACAAAACATGCGCGGTTACGATATACGACATGCACGTTCGCTTGATGTCCGACGGACGTGCGCGAGGCTTGTGGATATCCCTCAAGGACGAGAGTCCAGATCGCGAACGGAACATTGGCAAGGTCAACGAGGGTGCGCTGCTCGAATGGCCAGCGGCCAAGGCGTTCCATGTAGCGATGGGCAAGGCCATGCAAGGTCGGCGGTGACGCAGCCGATGGAACTCACAGTCGACTGCCGCGGCATCGTGCACATCGTGGCGTGGGGAATCACCACCCGCCCTAGCGAACTGATCACCGAGTGCGGCATCACCGCGCGATGGAAGCACCTCACCTTGTGGTGGAGCCCCGCGGTCATGTCGCTCCCTGAGGACACCGACGACGTCGCCACGTGCATGACCTGCTTGGTCTCGGTGTCGAGGCCGCGATGAGCGTGCGCATCGAGAGCACCGGCATGATCACGCACGCGGACACTATCGGTGGCATCACCACGTGCGGCATCTTGTACAGCACCGAAGTCGTCCCGTGGCCCGCGGTCTATCGCATCATCGGGGGCACGGAATCCACCGACCCCGTGGACTGCATGAGCTGCCTGGTCCAGGAGATGCGCGGCGCGGCCGACAGGATCACCGTCAATTTTACCATGACGCTGCCGGGACTATACACGCTGGAGTTTGACCCGTGAACATCAGTCGTATCGGCGGGACATCGGAAGACCGCCGCGTGCGCCTGGCGGGCGACGTGCTGACGCACAACGTGGTCTGGGCGGACGACGTAGGCGGCTACACGGAGTGCGTGGCTGACTTCGCATGGCGAGCAGAAGACCAGCGGACCAACGCTTGCGTCGTCGCCGTGGTCGTCGAGGACGAGTGCGACTGCATGACGTGCCTGGTGCGTCCTTTGCGTAAGGTGATCTTCAACTCCTGCCAGAGCATCGGCGTGTCGGTAGCCAACGTTGCCGCGGTCAACAAGATCAACTTCGTGAGCGAGGAGATGAAAATCAAATGATCGAAATCAAGCACGATGTATACGGTGAGGGCGCGGCGATTGCATACGGTGCCTCAACCGCGATCGCGGACCTGTTGTCGAAAGACGTCAAGGACCGATTCGAGAAGGCGTTCCACGAAACAATGGTTTCGTGGCTGATCTACAGCAATCAAGAAGGTCGAAATTGGGCGCGAAAGATGATCGAGATCGTCACGGCCTGTCTGGACCGCGGCGCTACCCCGGAGGAGGCCAGAGACGAGATCGAGCGCGTCGCTAAGCGGCTGGGCTACCTGTGACGCGGGTCCCCCGGCTCCAAGGCGAAAGCGCCCCGACCACGCTACGGAGCAGCGGAGCCATGGTGCACCTCGCGCTGTGGTCCACGCTGCTGTGCAGGACCCGGTGCGGCATCGAATTTCAAGACGACGCCGCAAAAGTTGACGAGCCGGTCAGCTGCATGACCTGCCTGACGCGGGCCGAGGTCTTCGAGGTTCCTCTCCGGACGAGCAAACCAAGCCTCAACCACTTCGGTGATATCTGCTGGATGATGCAGAAGTTCGGGCCGCCCTACGATCACATCACCGAGTGCTGCTATGCGGAAGACCCGTGCAACTACCACAAGCTATGAACCTAGAATCCGCCATCGGCGTAGTCTATTGCTTGATCGCTCTCATTCATCTGGCTGCGATCGGCGTCATCCGGCACGTGCGTAAACGTTTCCATGACCCTGAGGAAGTCGCCGTATTCGCGTTCGCGTGGCCTATCGTGGATGCGCTGTGGCTGGCTCGCCAATGGCGGTCGTGAAGGACCGTGAGCAACGTCCGCCTCATGGGCGACGCCCTCACGCACTCCGCGAACGACGTCGACCTCAACTACGAGCTGCGCGCGTACACCGCCTGCGGTATTCGGACCGTCTGGAAGAACGACCCGAGCAGACGCGCGAAGGAGATCGTCGAGGTAGTCGACGACCCTGTCGACTGCATGACGTGCCTGATTCGCCTGGCGCGCCGGCCGGACCCCATCGCGTTCGCGTTCACCAACCCGTGTGGGGAGATTGAAGTCGCCTCTTCCGCTCCATGCTCGCCGCGTGATGGTCCCAGTGAACCAGGACTCCTCCAGCTGTTCCCCGAAGATGATCCGGATCGCCGTTGACGACGCGGACGAGCAGGTTGAGACCGAAGGCCAAGTCGCGGACGCGCCGGAAGTCGTGCCGATCGCCCATTGCATGAATGGTCCCGATGCTTCGCACCCGGCACTCCGCCAGCGCTCGCAACGCCTCCCGCGTCGACCTGCCGGTGCCTCTATCCGGATCACGCTCGAGGGGGTTGCCGTACGCACGGAGCCTGACGCGGGCCCTGGCCGCGAACGGCTCCCAGGGTTCGAGGCCCAGGCGCTCGCGCATTTGAATGGCCACGGCCTCGATCATCACCTGGTTGAACATGAGACCAGGGTAACATGCTTATAGGATAAGAACATGAGCGCGAAGCCCGTCGACGTCGACTGCATGGCCTGCCTGGTGACCGGCGTGACCACGCCCATCGGCTGGCGGGACCCCGGCACCGGCATCGTCCACCGCGTGCGATGGCGCGTGCGTGGCGGGTGCTACCGGCTATGCGACTTCCAGTCCGGGGAAGGCAACGACGAGATGCGCAAAGGGGCCATATTCATCGACACCAACACCCTAATTTCGGTGGGAGAGCCATGAATGTCTGCATCTCGAGCACCGGCATCACACACGCCCGGTACAGCACGCGCCAGATCACGCGATGCGGGATCCAGTACGTTCGCAACGGCCAGTACGTGATCGGCGACATGGGCGACCGGCCAATGGGCCATCAATCCGACGCAGACGTCGACTGCATGACCTGCCTGGTGAAGCCCGAGTGGCTCTTCGTCGAGGGGCGCGAGCCCGCCGTCACGTTGGTAGGCTCGATCAAGAAGGGACCGAACATATGAAGCCTATCGGCAGCGAGATTTACTGGAGCATGATGCCAGCCGATCCTCCCGCCGTCAGGGCCGGGGACGCTATGGTTCACCGCGTGGTGGAGTACACGCGCCGCGGCGAGATGTTTGAAGAGGCTCTGTTCGAGTGCGGTGCCCGTGCCCTGAGGAGCATGGCCGTGGAGACCACCGACGACGTGGACTGCATGGGCTGCGCGATCCGCAGGACGTCTCGAGCGTCGGAAGGCGAGATGATCGAGTGCACCATGCGCATGTGCATGTGGGCGGTGCCATGAGGAACGAGCGAGTCCGCGCGCTCGGCGTGCCGCTGCGCAAGCACCGCAAGTTCCGCAACCAGGTCCGCATCGGCGTGATCACCCACGCGTACAACAACGGGTACGTGAAGGCGCAGACGCTATGCGGCATCTCCTACACGCACAAGGAGCACCGGAGGCTGTGGCCCGTCGAGCTGGCCACGCGGACGTCGAGGGACGTCGACTGCATGTCGTGTCTCGTGAAAGCGGGGCGATCGTGACGCGCCGGGCGACGCTGCAGGAGATCCGGGAGCAGCAGCGCCAGCTCGCCGGCCTCGATCCCTCCTACGACCGAATCCTCCTGGCCTGCCAGGGCAAGCTCCGTGTCCGGATCGGCGAGGTCACCCACGGGCACGACGGCCGGACGGGCCTGCCGCGCACCCTGTGCGGCATCCGCTGGGTACCCAACCTCATGATCCCGCCGACGTTCCCGCAAGGGATGCCGACCGAGGTCGAGGTCGACTGCATGACCTGCCTGGTGCTGGAGGCGAGGTCGTGAACGTCGTCATCGACGGCGACGTCGTCACGCATCGCAAGATGGTCCTGGGGCTCGAGAGGCATCGGACGGCGGCTTGGATGTCCCACACGCTCTGCCGGGTCTGGTTCGTCGAGCGCGAGCATCCGCTCGAGGCAGAGGGCCTCGTGCCCAAGGGAGACCCTCGGAGCAGGAGGACCGAGGGTCCAGTCGACTGCATGATCTGCCTGGTCCGCGAGGCAGAGCTGTAATGAGGCATCTAAGCTTGGATACAATCGTTCACCACGAGAACCCGTACGTACTGTGGTTGGCGACTCTGTGCGGCTTACGAATGACGCCTGAGGACCGCGTGCGCTTGCACTTTACGGTGACCAACGCCCCCGTCGACTGCATGACCTGCCTGGTCCTGATGGCGCGAGAATAGACGCAGACAAGGAGACACGGACATGACGCAAAACGAAACCGAGAGCGTGAACGACATGATCTTGTTGTTGAACAGCGAGGCGTCCGACGTCGAGGTCGCGGCCAAGATAGTCGAGACCTTGGAAGCCGTTCCCACGGAGGGCATCAAACCCTGGCTCAAGGCCTTCGTGTCGAGTGCAGGCGAGACAGATCGCCTTCGACATGTCAACAACCTGATGACCAAGGGAGAACTCGGCGGGCGGTGGGGCTCGATCGTGCGTCGCATGAGCGACAGGGATCAGGAGTTGACCAAGGGCGAGGAGAGGTATGGGGACTTCCGCGTCTCGGTCAGCCACGTCACCCCGGCGAGCGAGGCCTTCCTCCGCGACTCAGCGAACCACGCAGGGCTCGGGCACCGCGTGTACCTGCTCGACGATGGTGGCGTCGCGATTCACCGGCCCAAGCTCAAGCATCACTGGTCCGCGCCGCCTCGATACGACGACTTCCCTGACGACGTGAGGGCCCTGATGCAGTCCAGGTGGGGCGAGGGCAAGAGCCGGATCGTGTTGTGCCAGGACGGCAAGATTCTCGAGGGCTTTCCGACGTGGCCGAGAACCGCCTAGCGAACGGCATCGACTGCATGTCCTGCCTCGTCAAGCTCGCTCGAGGTTGCCCGACCAACGGCGGCTCGATGATGCGTGGGCGGATCGTATGCGCCACGGTTCTAACCGACACACAGCACGACTCGGACAGTCTGATTGTCTTGCCCGCACACGTCTTTACGTATAGCAATACCCTGGGTCAATGGATGTCTTTCGAGCATTGGGTGCCTCGCAAGGCCCGGAGGAATCAGTGACGGATGTCGACTGCATGACGTGCCTGACCTCGCTTGCCACGGGACTCAACGACTCCGGTGAGCGGCTCACTGACGAAGGTCAAATCACGCATGCGATCTTCACCGTCCACGCGGACAAGGGACTGTTGGCGTGTTGGATGAAGAGAGCAGGCGGGGGCTGGGGCGGATCTCCAAGAGACGGAAGGCGAAACCTGCTCGTTCTCCGCGGCGGCGTGTGGTCATGAGTGTCGACTGCATGTCCTGTCTCGTCAAGCTCGCGAGCGGCTGCCCGACCGACGGCAGAACCATGGTGCACGGGCACGTCATCTGCGCCGTGACTCTCGCCGTGACCGCCAGCGTCCTGCCTGGCGACCCCGACAACTTCGTCGGCCTTCCGGCTCACGTCTTCGCGTGGAGCAAGATTGCCGTGCGCTGGATGTTCTTTAAGGGCCATCTGTCGTACTGGGCCTTGAGGGACCAATGACGGACGTCGACTGCATGACGTGCCTGGTCAACCTGGCGCGAGGGCTCGATGACGACTACGACACCTCGGTGATGCTCGATCGAATCAAGCACAAGGGCGTCAGCCATGCAGCCATGTACGAGATGGGCCCCGGCATCATTCGGGCCGCGTGTCGATACGAGCCCGTCCGCGGGAGCGGTAGAATCCTGCGCTGGCGGTTGAGGAAGGGAGCTAGCCTATGATCGACTGCATGGCCTGCCTGGTGGCCGAGGCGCAAATGCGCGCCGCCGATGGCCCCGTCCTCATCCTCGGCGCCATCACGCACGCAACGTACGCGGACTGGCTGGGCCAGGAACGACTGACGTGCCGATTCGACCGGAAGATCAACTTCCGCATGTTCTGGTACGACGCGGTGATTCGCGCGATGCGCGGGCTGCGGCCACGGCAGGCACCGCGGCCCTCTGTGTCTTGGGCGCGCTTCAAGATGGCCTTCCGCAAGCTCGCCAAGAAGCCGATGAAGTTTCCCGTGAGGTACGGACCATGACCATCGACTGCATGACGTGCTTGGTCAACCTGGGACGTGGCGCACCAGAGGCCGTCTCAACAACTTCGAGAGGTGGCATCGTGCACGCGGTATCTACAGTCTCATGGACAGCCAGCCACTTCATCACCTGCAGCCTACGAACGTACGAGCTAAACGGTCAAACCGGTTGGACAACGCGGTGTGTCGTGTTGGTGCGGTAATGACCGTCGACTGCATGGCCTGCCTGGTGGCGCTGTCCCGAGGCGTACCCGCCGGCGGCACTCACCGCGGGGACGACGGGATCACCCACGCCACACTACGCACGCCGACGAGAGCGGCGCTCGCGTGCACCATGCGCCGGGACTCTCGCAACCGGGAGCTGTGGAGCACCGCAGGGGCGACCTGGGTACCGCGATGAGCGACGTCGACTGCATGTCCTGCCTGGTGGCAATGGGGCAGGGCATGCCCAGCTCCGCCACCTACCAGGACTACGACCACATCACGCATGGCACCCTGATCATACGGCGCCAGGAGGTCGGGGACTACACGGTCGACTACCGTGATGCTCGCGTGCTGGCCTGCTCGCTCGCACAGCACGTGAGGCTAGGCGGGATACCCCTCCACGAGGTCAGATCGGTTCCCCGATGAGCGACATCGACTGCATGACATGCTTGGTTCGCGAGGCCCAAGGCCTACCATGCGAGGGTGCCTACCGAGACAGCAGGGGAACCACACATGCCACGCTGCTTTGGCTCGCCGGTGAGATGCACGTCACCCTGTGTACGCTCGCGTGGGATGGCTTCGGGTGGCTTGTTGCGGACGGGACTAAGCGGGTTCCCAGGTAGCCCCGGGCACCTTTCGAGGGAGTCCTCGGGAATGCCCGGCGGGGAGAAACATGACCTGCCTGGTGCATCAGAACAAGTTTACGAGGTAAACATGAATAACAACCTGCCCAAGCCTCTGAAGGACGTGATGCGCTGGGCTCGCCACACCCTGCCCGATGACTGCGTCATCACGCGCGGCTCGTTGTGGGTCGAACCGCCGGGCGTCTTGTGTCCGGGGTTCCGCGTCGACGGCCCCAACGGCCGCTTCGCAGCCCTGGCTATCAATGGCGACCAGGCCTACATGGAGTTCCAGATCGACGACACGTGCACCAGAGACGTGTTCGGCAAGAAACTCCACGACGGCTTCGTCGACTCGACCACCCTGCTGCTCTGGCGCCTGTTCGTCAACGGCGCGGCGCCGTCCTGATGCCGTGGTACGGCATGACGCTCACCACGCCCAACGACGTCACCCACGCGGTTATCGAGGAGGGCGGGGGGAGCTATGTCGCGCGGCTCGGTTGTGAGCCGGAGAACTGGGTGCACATCGGACTGATGCTGCGATGGGTTCGAGGCGCGCCTAGGCATGGAGGGCGCGTCGACTGCATGACGTGCCTGGTGGCGATCGCGCGCGACTAAAACACCTTCACCGTGCGGCCGGCCATGACCCACAAGGTCACCAGGATGCCGCACCACATGAGCGCGCGGCCGACCTCCGCGAGCTTGGTGTTCGACGCGAGTGCGTGGATGAGCAAGCCGACGACTGCGACGAGAAGTGGAACGATGGCAATCATCGAGAGAGGCTAGCACCGATGGAAGAGTTTGAACGACTCAAGGCGCTCAGAGCTGAACTACAAGCACGCCTGGAAATCAGAGCAACGGAGGCCAAAACGTGGGGCAAGTGCCACGACAAAGCGGAGTGGTCCCGGCGCGAGGCCCATCTCGCAGACGTCGCAAATGACAAGGCTCGACTCAAGAAGACCAACCACGACATCGTCGTGGAGGAACAGCGCTTGGCAGCGGAGGCTCCGCCGAAACAACCGAGGGTTAAGAAGGTCAAGAAGCCTCAGATGCGCGGCTTTCGTGTCTCAACGACGGGCGAAGTGATCCATCGTGTGTCCAGGCGGCTCGTCCGCCTGCTTGAGGGGCTCGAATCGCCGACCGAGGAGACGATGACGTTTCTGCCCGAGGCACGAAGATTCTTGGTCTATCAGGAGGAGCATATTGCCTGGCAGCGTCGGGAATGGGAGAAACACGAGGCGGAGGCGGAGCGCGATGGATAGCCGCGTGGACTGCATGGCGTGCCTGGTCGCGTTTCCCGACGAGGAGGATGACGAGGGCCGCGTATTTCCCCGTGGCGTCGTCGTCAACACGGGCATCACGCACGGGCTCGCGAAGACGAACTACGGGGAGATCCAACGCAGATGCGACTTCTACAGCGACGGCCGGGCGCGCTCGAACAGCGCCACCGCCTCGG